>Ga0180218_1001171_pt1 | contig 16751 bp, 17 predicted proteins | sample eDN3rd37CKraftBY_FD_151334 | JGI IMG/M metagenome (GOLD analysis project Ga0180218, IMG submission 151334) | Enriched backyard soil microbial communities from Emeryville, California, USA - eDNA 3rd pass 37_C Kraft BY (version 2) (version 2) | ecosystem: Environmental > Terrestrial > Soil >...
TTTCTGCGCCGCGATGATGCGGGCCGGCCCCTACGGAGCTGGCAATCCCGATCCGGTTTTCGCACTGCCCGGCCACACCATCGCGTTTGCCGACGTTGTTGGCGGTCAGCACATCCGCGTGCGCCTGCGCAGTGCCGACGGCGCATTTCTGAATGCGGTCGCGTTCCGGGCGGTCGAAAGCGATCTCGGCCGGGCGCTGATCGAGGGCCGCGGTCAGGCGATGCATGTCGCGGGGACGCTGTCGATCGACCGCTGGCAGGGAGCCGAGCGCGTGCAATTGCGGCTGCTCGACGTGGCGCGGGCCTCATAGCTTCAGTATTCGCTTTCCTTCGCGCCACCCCGGATCGGGCACGCTTGGCAAATCGGCATACGGGCTTTGTGCCGGACGGCCTTGTGCGGTTCGTCCATGGCCTTATGAATGCTCCGGCTCGCGTGGCCGGACCCGAGTGGGCCCAGCCGTGATAAGAACCGCCACCAGCCAGGGTGAGGAATGGCCAAGCTCAATCTTTCGGTCGCCATCGGCGATTATGACCGCAATCGTCCGCTGATGGACGGCGCCGTGCAGATCGACGGCGTCGATCCGGTCTTCATGACGCTGTCACCGGAAGAGATTTTCTTCCGGGCCTTCAAGACCAACGATTTCGACATCTGCGAATTGTCGCTGTCGAGCTCGACGGTGAAGACGGCGGACGGAAACTTTCCCTATGTCGGCGTGCCGGCCTTTCTGTCGCGCTGCTTCCGGCACACCTCGATCTATGTGCGCACCGATCGCATCAAGAAGCCGCAGGACCTCAAGGGCAAGCGCATGGGTCTGCCGGAATACCAGCTCACCGCGGTGGTCTGGGCGCGCGCGCTCCTGGAAGACGAATTCGGCGTGAAGCCCTCCGACATCACCTGGGTGCGCGGCGGCATCGCCCATGCGGGCCGGCCGGAAAAGATCAAGCTCAATCTGCCGAAAGACGTGCGGCTCGAGGACGCGCCGGAGGGCAAGACGATTTCAGGCATGCTCGCATCGGGCGAGATCGATGCCTTCATGGCGCCGCGTGCGCCGGCGCTGCCGCCGAATACGCCGAATGTCGGCTGGCTGTTTCCCGACCCGGAAGCTGCGGCAAAGGATTATTACGCGCGCACCAAAATCTTCCCGATCATGCATATCGTCGGGGTGCGCAAGACTCTGGCCGAAAAGCATCCATGGCTGCCGGCCGCGGTGTTCAAGGCCTTCGAGCAGTCGAAAGCGATCGCGATGGAGAGGCTCGCCGATGTGTCGGCGGTGAAGGTGACGTTGCCCTTTATCGAGGAGCGCATCATGGAAGCGAAGGCGCTGATGGGCGAGGATTACTGGTCCTACGGCGTGCCGGCGAACCGTCATGTGCTGGAGACGTTCTTCCGGCACCATTACGCGCAGGGGCTGTCGTCGCGCCTCGTCACGCCGGAGGATCTGTTCCATCCGGCGACTCTGGAAACGGCGAAGATCTGACCGGAGCCCCATCGTCATTGCCGGGCTTGACCCGGCAATCCATCGCTTGGAAAACGATTGATGGATGCGCGGGTCAACCCCGCGCATGACCACCGCTTCGGGCCTTCTCAGAACCGCTTGATCTGGTCGAGGCCGCCGAGCCGTCCGATCAGCGCATTCGCACCGATCGCCAGTACGAACAGCACGATCAGCATCGCGTACATCCGTGGCATGTCGAACAGGCTGTAGGCCTGGATGATCAGGAAGCCGATCCCGCGATTGGACAGCTTGGTTTCCGCGAGCAGCGTGCCGATCAGGCCGATGCCGAGGCCGAGCCGGATGCCGTTGATGATCGGATGGCGCATCGCCGGCAGATAGACCTTGATCGCCATCTGCCAGCTATTGGCGCGGAAGCTCTTGCCGACGCGGATCAGCACCGGTTCGATCTGGCGCATCCCGGCGGCGACCGAAAGCGCGATCGGGAAGAAACACGACAGGACGCCGAGCGCGATCTTGGACGGTGGGCCGACACCGAACCACATGATCATGATCGGGAAGAAGATGATCTTCGGCGTCGGGCCGAGATAATAGAGATAGGGTTCATAGGCGCGGCTGAGGAACTTGTTGCCGCCGAGGATGAGCCCGACCACGATCGCGCTGATCCCGCCGATCAGGAGCGCGGCGCCGACCTCATAGGCGGTCACGCCGAGATGCCAGTAATAGTCCGGGTCGGTGAGCAGGCCGACGATCGCCTTGCCGATCGCGAGCAGGGAAGGGACCACGTCGCGATACAGCAGGCCCGATTGCGCGAGCGCTTCCCATCCCACCAATATGGCAGCGATGATGGCAAGGCGCACGAGCGTCACCGGGCCGATCGCCGGTGCCCGCATTCCGGTTGCTTGTGTCAGGCGGCCCGCGTCAGCCATCGCTCGAACCACTCCACCACGACGAAGAAGCACACGCTCACGAGGATCACGAAACAGATCGCGGCGTAGGTTCCGGCAAGATCATAGCGCTCGGCGAGATCGTTGATGAGCTGGCCGAGCCCGCCGAAATTGATCAGGAATTCCACGCCCACGACATTGATCAACGCGAAAATCAGCCCGAGCTTGAAGCCGGTGAAGATCGTTGGCAGCGCCGAGGGGAACTGGATCTTCCAGAACATCTGCCAGGGCGTGAGCTTGAAGCTCATGCCGACATTCATCAGGACGCGCTTCGTTCCCGAGAGGCCCTCGATGGTTTTCAGGATCACCGCCGGCAATCCCGCGACAAATCCCATCATGACGATCGTCGTCGCGGAGCGACCGAAGATCACCATGAAGAGGGGGTACATCAGGACCGTCGGCGCGGCCGCGGCGGCGGCGACCCAGGTTTCGGTCGCTAGCCGCAGAATGTTCACTTTGTGGAGCAGCGTGCCGATCGAAATGCCGAACACCGCGAGGAGCACGGCGCACGATACGCATTCCTGCATCGTGAGCAGGAACCGGGCGAGGATATGTTCCTCCATGATGACCCGCTCGAAGGCGAGCGCGACGTCCGATGGCGGCGGCACAATGAAGCGATTGAGGAGGCCAGTCTCGACCAGAACCTGCATCAGCGCGATGAATGCCGCGAGCGTAGCGATGCCGAGCAGGATCGGCGCTGATCGGGAGCGGGCGAGGGCGGCTGCGTTCACTTTCGCCGGGTTCCTGTTGCGCGCGCGCGCGACTCGTCGTCGGAGAGGCCGCGGCTCGCTTCCTCACGCAGATCGGCCCAGATCTGCGCCACATAATGACCGAATGCGTCGCTGCCGACCACCTCGGACGTGCGCGGGCGCGGCAGATCGATATCGACGACGCGTTTGATCTTGCCCGGACGGTAGGTCATCACAAGGATGCGGTCGGAGAGCTGCACCGCTTCGGTGATGTTGTGAGTGATGAGCAGCGTCGTCTGCTTCAATTGCTGCTGGATTTGCAGCACCTTGTCGCCGAGGAGAAGCCTGGTCTGCTCGTCGAGCGCGGCAAAGGGCTCGTCCATCAGAAGGATTTTCGGTTCGGATGCGAGCGTGCGCGCCAGCGACACGCGCTGGCGCATGCCGCCGGACAACTCGTTCGGATAGCGGTTCTCGAAGCCATCGAGGCCGACCATGTTGATGAAGTGCCGCGCCTTGTCGTGACGTTGCGCCTTTGCCATGCCCTCGATCTCGAGCGGGAAGGACACGTTCTCGATCACCGTGCGCCACGGGAAGGTGGATTCCTCCTGGAACACCATCCCGACGGACGCGTGCGGACCGGTGATGCGTTCGCCGCCGACCGTAACCTCGCCCTCATAGTCGCCGAGCAATCCGCCCACGACATTGAACAATGTCGATTTGCCGCAACCCGAAGGGCCGATCACCGAGAGGAATTCGCCCTGCCGCACGCTGAGCGAGACGTCATCGACCGCCGTCACGACACCATCGGGCGTGCGGAAATGCTTGGTGACATCCTTGACCACCAGGATGGGGTCCGCTGCCGCGGCGGCTGGAGCGCGGATCGCATTCGCGGTTGCAGCGGACATGTCTCCTCCCGGATTACTCGGTCATTCTGGTCATGACCGCGGCCGTCGCCGGAGCGTAACCCGGTTCGACGCGAACATCGACCACGGCGACTGCGCCGCCCTCGACCGCATTTATCGCCGACTGGAGGGCGGTGGACAATTCGCTGTGCGTGCGAACCGGTCCGAACCCTTCCGCGCCCTGCGCGCGCGCCATGGCGGCGAGATCGATGTCAGGATCGGAAATGCGCTGCCCGATCCAGCGGTTTTCCACCGGCCGGTGCCGCATGCGGGCGACGCGCTCCTGATGCAATTCGTCGTTGAAGAAGGAGCGATTGTTGGCGATCAGCATCAACAGCGGAATGCGGTAATGCGCCGCTGTCCAGAGCGCGGTGACGCCCATCAAATAGTCGCCGTCGCCGCAGATCGCGACCGGCAGCCGGCCGGAGCCTTTCAACGCCAGCGCTGCGCCTACCGAAATGCCGGGGCCGCCACCGACGCCGCCGCCGCCATCGGACCCGAGGAAATCCAACGGATGGCGGAACGGCCACCAGGCACTGTTCCATGACAGCGGCAGGTGGGTGAGCGATACCTCGCGTGTGCCGAGCGCCTGCCGCGTCGCATAGGCGAGGTCTTCGACGGTGAGCTTTTCGGTCGGCGCCGGCGCCGCCATCGGGCGCGGCGTCGCGGGCAATTGGCCGGGCTTCGCCGGGGCGCCGATCACCTGCGACAGACGGATGGCGACCTCATCCGGATCGGCCGATATCAGCATGTCGACCGGCGGCAGGGCCTGATGGTCCATGCTCCATCCGTTATGGATGTGATGGTCGAGCGTTGCCGCAATCACGAAAGCCTTGGCCTTGGCGGCGTGCAGCGCGCCGCCGAGATCGACCCAGTCGAAGCTGAGGATCATGTCCGCCTGTGCGAGGGCTTCCAGACCCTCGGCATCCGGCAGCAGCATGCCGGGCGCGCCGACATGCAGCGGATGATCGGTCGGGAAGGATGCGCCGATCTTCAGGTCGGTCAGCACCTGTGCATTCAACGCCTCGGCGAGCGACACGCGCGCATTCCAGGCCTCGAGGCTGCGTGAGGCGCGGCCGGCGAGGATCACGACCCGCTTGGCCTGCCGCAACCGCTCCGCGGCTTCTTTCACCATTTCGGAATCGGGCGCGGTCGAGATGCGCGGCTGGTAGCGCGCCACATCGATCGGCGGCAGCGGCTCGGGGAGCTTGGCTTCCTGCATCTCGGCATCGAGATTCACATAGACCGGACCCTGCGGCAGCGCATTGGCGATATTGGTCGCGCGAATGAGCGCCTCACGGGCGGCGCCGGCCGAAGCGGGCTGGTCATCCCATTTGACATAGCCGCGCACCAGCGCGCCCTGATCGCGCGCGGTGTGGATCCAGTCGATCCAGGGCCTGCGCTTCGCTGCATCGACAGGGCCGGTGGCGCCGAGCACCACGACCGGCATGCGATCGCACCAGGCATTGAAGATCGCCATCGAGGCGTGCATCAGCCCGACATTGGAATGCACGATTGCGCCCATCGCGCGGCCGGTGACCTTGGCATAGCCCTGCGCGATTGCGACCGCGCTCTCCTCGTGCAGGCAGAGCAGCATCTGCGGCTGCTCATTGCCGAGATAATTGACAAGCGAGTCGTGCAGGCCGCGATAACTCGCGCCCGGATTAAGCGCGACATAGGGGATGTCGAGGTCGCGCAGGGTCTGTGCGACGATGTCGCTTCCGAAGGCCGGAGCGTTCACACCGGCAGGGACCGGGGTTTCAACCTGTGCGGCGCTGGTGGCCGGGGTGGCGTGCTTGTTCATAAAGGGCGATCCAGTCTGAATGAGGATGGCGCATGCCTGCACGCCACAGCGAATGTGGCGGTGCGGGCTGCTGGCTGCCGGGTCCCCGCATGCGCGGGGACGCACGAATGAGATAGCCTCACGACGTTTCGTCCCTCGAACCGGCGGGCTTTTGCCCGCGTCTTGTCCGCACCCTAGCACTTTGACATTCGCTCACAGAAGCCGATAAATGCAAACGGCATTGTTGCGCTGGAGTAAACAATCGCGATGGACCGCCTGCGCTCGATGGAGACATTCGTGCGGGTGGCCCGCTCCGGAAGCTTCACGGTCGCGGCGCACCAGCTCAATCTGTCGCGGGCGCTCGTGTCGCGTCATGTCGGCATGCTGGAAGAGCGCCTCGGCGTGCGTCTCCTGCAGAGGACGACGCGATCTCTCAACCTGACCGATCAGGGTCGTACCTATCTTGCATTCTGCGAGCAGCTGTTCCGCGATATCGAGGGGCAGGAGCGCGCGCTGATCAAGGCGCCGGCCGAGCCGTCCGGGACCTTGCGGCTCGCGGCGCCGAAGTCGTTCGGTGCCCTGCATCTCGCCGACGCGATCGTTGCCTTCGCGCGGGCGCAACCAAAACTGCATGTGCAGCTGATCCTTGAAAACGTGTCGTTCCGTCCGACCGATTTCGGCAAGCGCGGTTTCGACATCGCGCTGCAATTCGGGTCGGCGCGCAACAACTCGCTGTCCGAGACTCCCATTGCGCCGATGGAGTGGGTGGTGTGCGTCGCGCCTTCGCTTCTGGTGCGCGAAGGCCGGCCGTCCGCGCCAGCCGATCTCGCCCGGTTCCCGTGTCTTCTTCACGAAAGCGCGTTGGCGAATGACAGGCTGTGGCGCTTCGAAGGATCACGCGGACCGGTCAAGCGTGAAGGTCTCCGGCACATTCACGTCGAATTCCGCGCTGGCGTTGCGCAAGGCCGTGCTCGCGGGACTTGGGGCTGCGCTGTTGCCACGCTATGTCGTCGCGGACGATCTTGCCGCCGGCACGATCGTGACGCTGTTTCCGCGCTACCGGGTTGCGGCGCGTCCGTTATTTGCGGTGTATCCGCGTGCGCCGGAGACCCCGCTGAAGGTGACGGCCTTCGTCTCGTTTCTCACCGAGTGGATCGCCGCGCGCGGCGGCAATCTCACCTCGTCGCGCGTCCAGGCCGGAGCAGGGCTGCGCAAGTCCTGAGCGCCACCATTTGGCTGCGGGCGCATCGACCGCCATGCATGACGCTCAGCGAGCCTGCCGCAGCCGCGCGAGCAGCTTCACTCCGGCATAGCCATCGGGCTCCATGTTCACCTTTCGCTGGAAACTGGCGATGGCGCGCATGGTCTGGGCACCGACCCGTCCGTCGGCGCCGCCGGTATCGAAACCGAGCGCGGTCAGCCGCCGCTGGATTTCCTGGATCTCGGCGAGCGTCGGCGCGCGCTCGCTGTTCGGGAAGGGCTGGACGAAGGGACCGCCTCCCATCACGCGATCGCCAAGATGGCAGATGGCGAGCGCGTAATTCATCGACGGATTGTAGCTCTTCACCGCATCGAAATTGGCGCCGATCAGGAATTTCGGCCCGCCGGCGACCGGCACCCAGCCTCTCGCGCGCGCGCCAGGCACGGCATAGGGTTTGCCGTCCGCGCGAACGACGCCCGCTTTTTCCCAATCCGCATAGCTGCGCGTGCCTTTGGGATTGGGCCCCTTGACCTCGTGGCCCCAGGGTTCCCCGCGACGATACCTCCCGCGCTCGATCAGGTAGCGGCAGGTCCCGGCGAGCGCATCGTCGGGACGGCTGAACGGGTTGACGCGGCCGTCGCCGTCATAATCGGCGCCGATATTGAGCCAGACCTCCGGCATCCATTGCGTATGGCCCATGGCGCCGGCCCAGGAGCCGCGCATCTCGGCCGGGGTGCTCCAGCCGCGATCGACGATGCGCAGCGCATTGATCAGCTCCTTTTCCCAATAGGCACGGCGCCGCGGTTCGCCCCAGGCGAGCGCGGCAAGGCTTGGGAAGACCGGGCGCATGTGGTTCTGGAAGACGACCGGATCGCCGTAAGCGGTTTCCATCCCCCACAGCCCCAGCAGCGTCACGCGCGAGACGCCGAAATCGCGTTCAAGCCTGTCGAACAGCGGCGCATATTGCCGCGCGCGTTCGCGGCCGGTGACGATCCGCCATTCGGACACGCGGCGATTGAGATATTGCCAGAGCTGCTCGTTGAATTCGGGCTGCGCGCGCTGCAACGCGAAGACGCTTGTGTCGGGCTTCAGCCCGCTCATCACGCGGTCATAGGTTGCGGCGGAAACACCGTGCGCGATCGCCTTGCGCCTGAACGCGCCGATCCATTGCTCGAAGGGGAAGGCGGCCTTCTGCGCGAACACATCGGACGGCAGAGACAACGACAACGCACCCGCAAGGGTCGCCTTCAAAAGGCGGCGCCGGTCGAGCATCGAATCGCGCTTGGAGAGCATGGCGGATTCTATCGGATGCGATCCGGGCCGCAATCGGACAAGGTCAGCGCGATTTGCGCTTCGACGCCTTGGCGAGCCGTGCGCGCGCGCTGATCTTGCCGACGCCCCTCGATTTCCGCTTGGCCTTGCCGCGCGCCTTTTCCCGATGCGACTTGATGCGCGAAGTGTTCTCGGCACCAACCGATTTTGCAGCGCTCGTGCGTATGACCGCCGCGGGGACCGGCGTTTCGCCACCCGGTGATGCTGCGGTTTCGGCAGCGCTGGCTTCTTCATCCGTCTGCGTGGCGGGCGGCGCCTCTTCCTGGCCGCGTGCGCCGATCAGATGCTCGTAGGCGGCGACGAGAGTCATGTAGGGATTGACCCGCACATAACCGTCCCGCGTCGGCACCTGCATCTCGAAATGCAGGTGCGTGGTGGTCAATCCCGGACGGCGATTGTAATTGCCGATCGTGCCGAGGCGCTGACCTTCCGTGACGATGAGTCCGCTGAAAATCCCGTCGTCGTCGAGCCGACGCGGATGCATATGGAGATGGCGAAGACGAAGCCGTTCGCCGTTGGCATTGACCACTAGGAAGAACGAATCGTGCCAGGATTCGCGCAGGATCATGCCGTCTCGCGCGGCAACGACCACGTCTTGATTGGCCGGACAGTCGCGCTTGCGCGGTCCTGGTTCGCAGCTGACGCCCCGAATGTCCTGGCCCTGATGCCCGCGCCCGGATGGACATTGGCCCACGGCGAAGTCGCGGCGCTCGCAGAAATTGTCGCGCCAGATATAGGGCCTCGCTTCGGAGCGCTGCCCGTCATCGGGGGAGGTCGGCGAGGACGCTACCACGGGACCCGTGCGGCGGCGGAAGGCCTGCGTCTGGATGTAAGCCGGTGCCGCCGCTGCGGGAAACCGCAACCGGGCATAGACAGTCCGGTCCGAATTTCCCGAGCTGGCGCGCATACCGGTTCCTGCCACCAGCTTGCCCGGCGGATGATAACGAAACACCTCGGACTGTATTTCGGGCCGCGTGACCGGTGCAGGTGCGGGCGTTGGTTCCGCCGCAATCCGGTTGCCGCCGACGACGCGCAACGCGCTCAGGAAACGCAAAGCGATCCGGTCGGCATTGCGGCACGACAGACGTGTGCGCCGCTGCGGACCGTCGTAGCATTGGATCGATACGGCATAAGGAATGCCGAAGCGCTCGAAGGTGTAACGCAAGGTGTGTTCGAGAATCTGGCGGCGGATCCCGGGAAAGTCCCTGGCAATATCCCCTGCGGGCAAGACGACGGCGCCTCTCGGCTCGGGCAGCTCGTACAGCAGATTGAAGGCCGAGATCTGGACGACGATCGGATTCTTGTAGTCGATGTCGCTTAGTCCGGGTATGTCGGCCGGGCGCAGGATGAAGCCCGCGTCATATCCGGTCGGGCCGGCGTGGAAGAACCGAGTCGGCTCAAACCCGGACAGATAACTCGTCACCGGATTTACATTGTCGGTGGCGCGGTCATGCGCATCGTCCCCGATCGCATAGGGCAGAAGTACTGGGACCGGGCTTCTCGCGATGGCCGGGAAATGTTCTCTGGCAAGTGCGTTCGCGGCGGACCACGGATCGGCCGCCGAACCGCTCAGCGGGATGATCGGCAATGCCGCCTGTGCCGCTTGCCAGTCGGCGGTGTAAACCGAAACGCGCGGCTGCGGCCACGAATCGGATGCCGCGGCAGGCAAGCCGCTCGCTACGAGCAGAACACCAAGAACAGCAAGCCCGGCAAGTCTTTGCACAGAGCGCACTCCGATTTGCGGGGCGATCTAAGCGAGTTCGTGCGGCTGACGGAACCGGAAATATGACCAGAGCGCACAAAAAAGCCGCGGATCGAAACGATCCGCGGCTCGGTGTTATGGTTTTTCGCGCGTTGTTAACCGTTCGGCTTCGGTTGGTTGGCGTCCTGAGGGCAATCGGTCCGCGCCTCGACGGCCTTTCCGTCGCGCTGGACGGTCGGCGCGGCGGATTGCTCATGGTTGCCGGCGGAAGGCAGGATCGCGCTCTTTTCGACTGCGTTGGCGTCGGTCGAGGCCGCTCCCGTCGTCTGGTCAGCGCTTGCCGGCGGGCAATTCGTCAAATCCTTGTTGCCGTCGCCGCGGCCTTCAATGCTTTGCGCGGAGGCTACGCTCGCCACAAGCAGCATGGCAGCGGCCGTCAGGACAATCCTCCTCATCCGAAATCTCCTGTTCGATGAAACTGTGTGACATCAGCTTCCGTCACCATGGCTCGCGGGCTTTGCGCCATTATGCCGAGCGACTGCAAAGACCGGATCCGAAGCGATGCCGACGCGTGCCGTTGTTCAGTGGCACATGAACGCGAACCAACCTGAAAGGTTCCATTGAAGGGATTGCGCCTTTTTCGCGTTGCGTCGCATCGATCTCACGGAGTGTTCCTTCAGATTGCAAATGGTGAAGCTTTCCAAGCGTTGATGTTGAACAGGAGTGGAACCGTTGCGAAGGCATGCCGTTGACATGCGACCGCAAGATCACCTCGTGAAGCAAGGAGATACCCATGTCCGACTATGATCCCAACCGAGTGGATCCAAACCGCATGGATCCCAATCGCATGGATCCGAGACGGCCGGCTGTGAACGAAGCCGGTTACGCGGCAGACCGCGGCTTCAGTTGGAACTGGATCATCGGTGGTATTGCAGCGCTTGCTGTCTTGATTGCAGCGCTTGCCTTCATGGGCAGGGACGATCGCACGGCAGACACAGGTCAGTCGCCCGCAGCGACCACAGGCCAGTCTTCTACCCCGCCAGCGTCTACGGCGCCTGCTTCACCGAATGCCCGGCCATCTGCACCGGCGACCCAGACCCCGCCTGCGCGCCCGGCGACGCCGAACCAGTAACCGATACGATAGAGTTTGAAAGAGGGGTTCCGATGTTGATCGGGACTCCTCTTTTGCTTTGAGCGCCATAGCACCCCAACGTTGTCACCTCGCAGACGCGATGATGCGATCGATGTCCTGCAAAGCTTTCATCTTCTCGTCCTCGCTCATCAGCGAGGCATGAAAACCGTTTCTCACGATTTCTGCGATCTCCTCAGGGCTAAGCGACAGCGCTTCTGACACCGCACTGTAATTCCGGTTTACGTAGCCGCCAAAATAGGCTGGATCGTCGGAATTCACCGTGACCATCAGTCCGCGGTCCATCATCCGGCGCAGTGGGTGGTGGTGAAGATCGTTCACGACCCGCAAACGCAAGTTCGACAGCGGACACACCGTCAGCGGCATTCGTTCGCGCGCCAGGCGACCGACCAGCACGTCGTCATCCATCGCGTGATTGCCGTGGTCGACCCGCATCACGCCGAGCACGTCGAGCGCCTCCCACACATAGCTGGCTGGGCCTTCCTCACCGGCATGTGCGGTCAGGAAAAACCCGGCATCGCGCGCGCGGGCAAACACGCGAGCAAACTTGCTCGGCGGATTACCGGCCTCGGATGAGTCGAGGCCGACGCCCATGATGCGATCGCGAAACGGCATCGCCGCGTCGAGCGTTCGCTCGGCGCTGATCTCGTCGAGATGGCGCAGAAAACACATGATCAGACTGGCTGATACCCCCAGCGTATGTTTCGCATCCTCGATCGCCCGCGACAGGCCGTCGATCACGGTGGCGAAAGCAATGCCGCGATCGGTATGGCCCTGCGGATCGAAAAACATCTCGACGTGACGGACATTGTCGTCACGCGCGCGCTTCAGATAGGCAAAGGCGAGATCGTAGAAGTCCTGCTCGGTGATGAGCACGGACATGCCGAGGTAATAGACATTCAGGAAATCCTGCAGGTTCTGAAACCGATAGGCATTCTCGATGTCCGCAATCGACTCGTAGGGCAGGGCAATGCCGTTTCGCCGCGCCAGCGCGAACATCATCTCGGGCTCCAGACTGCCCTCGATGTGAATGTGCAATTCGCACTTCGGAAGAGCGCGGATCAGCGTGTCATGTGCGGGCGCCATTGTTTTCCCCTGATCGCCTGATCCGGCCAGAATAGGCCCGACGCCGGCTGTGTTGAAGCGTTTCGGATGGACAGGTCTGGCCTTAGATTTGATGGGCTTCGGTGTGAGGCAGCTCACATCCAAGAGGTTGCCGGCTGGCGAAGATCGGTGCGCTTCGAACAACAGGAGGCACTGATGACATTCGTGTATGCGTATCGTCGGTCCGCGATATCTTCGATTGCATTTGCCGCCATTCTGCTGGTGCAGTTTCCGGATACGGGACGTGCCGAGTGCAATCTCCTGCTGCCGACCCAGGCGGAAGACCCAGCCGCGAGTCAGGAGACGACCGGGCGGTCGGCTGCTGAGGTGCCCGCGCCGGCGCTGGAAACGACAAGCGAGACGCCTCTTAGCGAAAATGCGTGGGATTTTACCGATCCCGACAGCATTCCCGGTTTCGCTTCGACGCCCTATGGGCCGCAGCCGGTTTCCCGCGCCCAGCTGGCCGATTGAGCGTTGGGTCGGAAGCAGGGCCATCCGCCCAGTCGTCGGATGGCCGGCACAGTCGCCGTCCGCGGGAGCGATTGACGCGCTGAGAAAATGAACTCCCGCGACCCGCATCGCGGGACACCCTCAATTGACTGAAGTTTGAGCGCGCCCACAATGACGCACTCAAACGAGCGGCGAATGCCGCCTTTGTCAGGCGAGGGAGGAACGGACATGCTCAGCAAGGTGTCGCTGATTGCGATCGCCCTGACGTTGATCGCACAACCGGATGTGTCGTCAGCGCAAACCGCTGCCGCCAACGATTTCGAGGTGATCACACTCGGGACCGGTTTTCCCGCACCCACAATGAAGCGATTTGGACCGGCAACGCTTGTGAAAGCGGGGAAGGAAATATTGCTGTTTGACGCCGGACGCGGTGCCTCGCAACGGATCTGGCAAACCGGAACGCCGATGGGCTCGATCAATGGCCTGTTTCTGACGCACCTTCATTCAGATCATATTGTGGGCATCCCTGACGTATGGCTGACGGGCTGGCTTCCCTCTCCATTCGGACGGCGCAGCACACCGATGCGGGTCTGGGGCCCGAAGGGCACGAAGGCCATGATGGCAGGGCTCGAAAAGGCTTATGACTGGGATGTCGAAACACGCATCGCAGACCAGAAGCTTGCGCGCGAAGGGGCGGCCATCAGCGCAACTGAAATCGAAGAAGGCGTCATCTATAATCAGAACGGCGTCAAGGTGACCGCCTTCGAGGTCGATCATGGCGAGCTCATCAAGCCCTGCTTCGGGTTTCGCGTGGACTACGATGGTCGCTCCGTCGTCCTTTCGGGAGACACGAAATTCTCGGAAAACCTCATCAAGCACGCCACCGGGACCGATCTGCTGATTCATCAGGCCGCTATGGCAAAGGATGAGTTGCTGGAGAAGTCGGTTCCGGTTCGATACATCATCGCCCACCACACAAAGCCTGAAGAAGTGGGAACGGTCTTCGCGCGGACCAAGCCGAAGATGGCGGCGCTCTACCACATCGTTCTGCTCACCGACGGCAAAATCCCGGCACCGACCGAGGCCGACGTGGAGGAGCGGGCCAAGAAAAACTACCAGGGTCCCATGGTCATCGCAGAAGACTTGATGCGCTTTTCAATCAAGAAGGATGGCGTGACCTACATGAAACCCTGAGCCAGGCCACGCTGCGCGCTCGTATTCTTCGAGGGGAGTTTGATGCGGGGCGTGGTTTGTGCCGAGAGCGCGCCAGCCATATGAGGCACCAAGCCAGCCGCACCGATGTGGCGCTGCCCGATTCGGCCAAGTCATTGAAATAACTGGCGCGCCCAAGGGGACTCGAACCCCTGTTTTCGCCGTGAAAGGGCGACGTCCTAGACCGCTAGACGATGGGCGCTGACCGGCCGGTGAAGGCCGGGCCTGTATAGTGAGGCTTGCGCGGGGAGGCAAGGCGCGCCTTGCGTCCCGCCAAAAATGGCTACCAATGCCCAGTATTGGGCATCGACGCCCAGGGTTCCTTGGGCGGAAGGGCATTGCCCTTTTGCAGGAGCTCGATGGACTGCCGGTCCGGCGAGCGAATGAAGGCCATCTGACCGACCGTCGCGCGGCGGCCGGTTGATGGTGACACCCGCCTTCATCAGGCGCTCGCAGGTGTCGTAGATATTGTCGACCTCGAAGGCGAGGTGACCGAAATGTCGCGCCTCGCCGTAATCCTCGGTGTCCCAATTATAGGTGAGCTCGAGCAGCGGGCCCGGTCGCCCGAGCCGCTTCGATTGCTCGATCAAGGCGTGGTCGCCGGGGGCCATGAGGAAGACGAGCGTATAGCGGCCGTTCGGATCCTCGCGACGGAAGGATTCCCTCAGGCCAAGCTTGTTACAGTAGAAGTCGAGCGCGGCGTCGAGGTCGCGTACGCGCAGCATGGTGTGCAGATAGCGCATCGTTCCGGTTCCTGTCGTCCGTGATGGGCAGCGTCTATCAGGTTGGAGCGAGTGATGCGAGGTCGGAACGTTGCGCGCCAGGATGGGGGCGGGCAATAATTCTCTCGAAGATTATTGGTTGGATAACAAAAGGCCTGCGCGATGATCGCCCCCGACCTGCAGACCGCGACAGCGGCATTGCGCGCGATGATCGAAAATTCGGAGCGCGTCGTCCCTTTCACCGGCGCAGGGATATCCACCGAAAGTGGGATACCGGACTTTCGTTCGCCCGGTGGATTGTGGACAAAAACCCAGCCCATCCCCTTCGACGTGTTCATGGCCAGCAGCGAAATGCGGGACGAGGCATGGCGGCGACGTTTCGCGATGGAAGATTATTTCGGCAAGGCGAAGCCGACGCGCGGGCATCTCGCGCTCGCATCACTTTATCGTGCTGGTAAGACTCCGGGTGTGATCACACAGAACATCGACAATCTGCATCAGGCGGCGGGAGTTCCGCACGAAGCCGTGATCGAGCTTCACGGCAATACGACTTTCGCAACATGCCTCGAATGCGCAAAGCGCTATGAATTGCCCGATATTCGCGATCGTTTCGAAGCGAGCGGCCACGCTCCGGATTGCGAATGCGGCGGCTATATCAAGACGGCGACGGTTTCGTTCGGGCAGGCCATGCCGGAGGAAGCGATGCGACGCGCCCAGGAATGGGCTTCGGATTGCGACCTTTTTATCGCGATCGGCTCTTCTCTGGTCGTTTGGCCGGCTGCGGGTTTTCCACTGCAGGCGAAAAAGAGCGGGGCTCAACTCGTCATTATCAATCGTGAGCCGACCGACTTTGATTCGATTGCCGATCTGGTGATACGTCACGACATCGGAGATGCATTGGCGCCGCTGATTGCGCACTGATTCGCATCGAGTCAACTTTTGCACAGGCCCTTCGGTAAACGTTTGCAGCCCGCATTTTCCCCTTTTACAAACAGGCGCCAGTGTTACTCTTGAATCAAAGAGATTCGTTTCAAGCGTCCGAAAGAGACGCTAGAGAAAGCGGCGGCGCGGCGGTCATGGCGTCCGGCGAGATGGGGCCAAAGTTGTCCGGTGCAGGCTACGATCTGAGGCCAGATCGTCATGAAGGGGTGTCGGACGAATCCGCCGCCAACCTGATTGAGATCACGGGCACCATCAAATGGTTCGACGTCTCGAAGGGATTCGGATTCATCGTTCCCGATGACGGGTCTGCTGACGTGTTGCTGCACGTCACCTGTCTGCGTCGTGATGGCTTTCAGACTGCATACGAAGGAGCGCGCATCGTCTGCGAGGCGCTTGCCCGGCCGAAAGGCATGCAGGCTTTCCGCATCCTCTCGATGGATGAGTCGACGGCGATCCATCCTGCACAGCTTCCGCCGCCGCGCACCCACGTCACCGTCACGCCCACCTCGGGACTTGAGCGTGCCGTGGTCAAATGGTTCAATCGCCTGCGCGGGTTCGGCTTCCTGACCCGCGGCGACGGAACTCCGGACATCTTCGTCCATATGGAAACCCTTCGCCGCTATGGCATGACCGAACTCCGCCCCGGCCAGACCGTGCTGGTGCGTTTCGGACCGGGTCCGAAGGGTATGATGGCTGCGGAAGTGCAGCCGGACGGCGGACCGCACGGACCCGCCTCTCACTAGACTGATCGCCGCAAAACATCCCGGCGTCAGGCGGTGTCTGGCGTCCATGATACGCGGCAAGGTGGCTGGCTTGGACAATTCCCATTCGAATCTGCTGTCGCGGCTTGCCCTCATGGCGCTGGCCGCGTTGTTTTTGACGGTATCGCTGGCCGCCAGGGCTGCCGACGAGACGACCCTCGAGATCGTCACCAAGAACGGCGTCCACGTCTTCAGCGTCGAGCTCGCCCGGACCGACGAGGAACGGCAGAAGGGCCTGATGTTCCGGAAAGAGCTGCCGGAGGGGAAGGGCATGCTGTTCGATTTCAAGCCCGACCAGGACGTCTCGATGTGGATGCGCAACACCTACATCCCGCTGGACATGCTGTTCATCAACGCCGACGGCACGATCCGGCGAATCGCCGAAAACACCGAACCGCTCT
>Ga0180218_1001173_pt1 | contig 16745 bp, 14 predicted proteins | sample eDN3rd37CKraftBY_FD_151334 | JGI IMG/M metagenome (GOLD analysis project Ga0180218, IMG submission 151334) | Enriched backyard soil microbial communities from Emeryville, California, USA - eDNA 3rd pass 37_C Kraft BY (version 2) (version 2) | ecosystem: Environmental > Terrestrial > Soil >...
TCTTCGAGAATGATGAGGCCGAACCGGGACTTGTTGGCGAAGAACGTGGTTCGAGCGAGCCGCACGAGCATGCCGTAGATGGCGACGGAGGCCTTCTTCCGGTCGCTGAGGTCGTTGTACAGGTGGGGCGTGCTCATCTCCTCGGCATCGGGCAGGTCGAGGCTCTCGGTGAGCCAGATCGTCAGGTCGAGGTTTGCCAAGTCGGGGATGGGCAGGGTGTCGTCGAAGATCGCGCGGGTGAAGTCGTAGGTCGACCACGACTGCAGGGCGACCAGGATGGGGTAGAGATCCTCAGCGAGCTTGACGACCTGCTCAGACCGCGTGTCGGGTCGGTCGACCGGCGCTTGGATGCTGGCGATGTAAGCCATGAGCGCCGCGGTGCTGGGGATATTGAGCTGTCGGCGGGCGCGCGCGGTGAGGATGGTGCGCAGTCGTTGCACGGCGACGCTGCGTGAGTCCAAACCCATCATCGGGATCATGTAGTCGAGCCAGTAGCCGCCGGCCACGCGCTCGGGGAAGATTCGTAGCGGGTCACAGCCGAAGTTATTGCCGGCCATGTCGATCACGGCTTTGCGGTCGGTGGGGACGTCGGCGAATGCCTTGGCCCATTCGATGCCGGGATCGACGATGAACAATTGGGCGCCGCGTTGGAACTCGCCGCGGGCGATGCGTTTGGAGGCATAGGACTTGCCGTATCCGGGTGCGCCGCTGCAGACCAGGCAAGGATTGTGGTTGCGACGCGCGGTGCCGGGAAGGTCGATCAGGACGGCGCTGTTGAGTGCGTTCGATGTGTTGAAACCCAATAGAGTTCCGTTCGTGTTGCCGACCTGCGATGAGGTGATCGGAACGAACCGGGACCACTTTGTTGCCGTGGTTCGGTAGCTGAACTGGTCGACCGAGCTCTTGTGGGTGGGGACTCCGGAGTTGAACGCGGCCCAGAGTTTGACCTGGGCGCCGCGGTGGTGGCGTACCGAGACCTGCCCGGAGGCGGCGAGTTGTTCTTTCAGTCGCTTCACGCTGTAGTCGAGCGTGGCGGGATCTTTGGCGCCGACGGCGATGACGAAGGCGGTCTCCATCGGGCGTTCGTCACTGTTGGAGTGGAGTTGGCGGTTGTATTCGGCGAGCTGGAGGCCGGTGTCGCGCAGCTCGCGGTCACCATCGCGGGCGTCGCGACGCTGCTTGAATTGGTCGTCGAGGTTCTCCTTGGCGCGATCGTTGCGGACGAACTCCACTTCGCGGTGGTGACCGACAAGGCTGATAGCGAAATCGAACTCGGCGCCGGTGTTGAGATCGTCGAGAGCATCGAGAAACTCCGACCCGGGAAACCTGATGCCAGCCTTGGGCATATCGGTGACCGGCAGGATCGCTTGATAGCTGTCGGGATAGAGGCCCTCGGGGCTGCTGACCCGAAGAACCTTCTTCGCGGACGGCACCCGCCGCACACCGGCACACCACAAGGCGAAGAGGCCGGCGGCAGTGAGGCCGAACAGTATCGCGGGGGCGACGACGACAAAGACACCGGTGAGGACCGTCAGGGCGGCCATCACGCCGGCGGCCGGCAGCATGGGCAGTTTGCGGCCGGAATTGTGCAGCTGGTCGCCGTCGTCGAACTCCGCCACGGGGAAGCTGCGCGGTGTTTGTCGGGCGGTCCCTTGGCGTCGCCGCGGCAGCGGGTTGGTGAAGGTGCCCCGCCAGGCGGTGCGCCGCCAAAACCAGTCCACCATGTCTTCGGTGACCGGCACCGGAGAGAACTCCTCCGGCAGCGAGGTGACAATGTCGTGGGCGAGGCTTCGGTAGGCAGCAAGGGACTCCTCGGAGTCCTTGTCGCGCCCGGCCAGCCAGTCCTTAAATTTGGTGGCCTGCCCCAACGGCGTGTGGCCCTCTCGGCCGGCGTCGACGGGAAAACGCAGCCAGTACACGCGGGTTCGAGGGTTCTTGCGCGCGAGCTGGCCGGCCAGTCCCTGGCAGGTGGCGATCCACTCAGGCTTGTCTCGATGACCGTGCAGCATGGCCCGCAGAAGTTGGCGCTGGCTTTGCGGTACCGACATGCTGTAGATCCACGCACCGGCAGGGACTTCGCGGGCCATGTTGCGGTGCCGTTCGGCGACACCGAGACGGTGTTTGGTCGGCCGCAGGTAGTAGCGCAGCCCGGACACGAGGTAGTTGGCGTACACGCCGTGCTTGGTGAATTCCAGGTGGCCGATAACGTCGTCGGGCGGCGCCAGAATCATGCTGTCCCGGCTGGATTCGGTCTTCGGCCGGACCGCCCGCCAGATGCTGCGGACCCGGAATCCGAGGCTGGGTTTCCCGTACGGGATCATCGCCCCGATGCCGGCGGAGATGAGCGTCAGAAACAGGGGAACGAAGAACAGGGTCTGTGCGTGTCCGGAATCGAGGAACAGCAACGGCAATGCGATGGTGGCGGTACCGCCGAGTGCGAGCGGTACCGCCACGCCGATGCGCAGTGACTTGTTGAACAGCAGATCGGTGTAGGTGGGGGTGTCGTGCACCCCTTTGAACACCTGTGCGGATTCGACGACCATTTAGCCGAACTGCCCTGTGGTGATGCCGCTTTGGTCGACGGTCTTCTTCGTGGACACATAGATCGCGTAGCCCGATCCCACGATCACTGCGACGATCACCGCCAGCAGCGCCCACAAGATGGTTTCGCCTTTGCGTCCACCGAAGAATGCCGCGGTGGAACGGGCGCCGCCGCCAATCAAGATAGCGATGACGAAGACTCCGATGAGGATGGTGTAGAGCGCTTTTGACCCGGACGTCAAGTCGGTTGCAGCGAGAATGGTTGTCGTGGTCGATGGTTCGGACACGGCATCAGCTGTGATGCCCATGAGATGACCGGTGATGGGGAACATAGTTTGCCTTTCGGGGGTTAGTTGTTGTTCAGCACCGACGAAGCATCAACGGATATCTCGTCGACGAACTCGCTGCCCATTGCAGCGATCTGCACCGCTACGAGGGCGGTCAGCAGCACCATCGCGAATAGGAAGACGCGGGGTGCCCGGCCGATAGCGGCACAGACCGCGGCCACCGTGAACGCGACATAAATCCACCAGTGGTGGGCCAGGGCTTCGGCGAGCTGCTCAATGAAAGGTCCGAATCCGATGGGCATTACGACCGTCCTTTCGTGGGTGCAGGGACGACGGGTGTGAGTTCCGCCTGTGACGCGAGTTGTGGGGCGTAGTCGATGCCGGCGACCATCCAGCGGCCACCGATGACAGTGAGGCTCAGCGCGTAGTCCTCGCGGCGCGGTGAGAATTGGCGGGTGACGGAGTCGACGGTGGCGAACACGTGGATGGTGGTGCCGTCGGCTGGCATGGCGTCGTCGGGGACAGCGCGGGTGGACTGAAGTTTCACGATCCGCGGTGCGGGCCCACCGTCACGAGCGGAGCGATAGTCGGGAACCGCGACGAGCCCGGATTGCTCGGTGATGTAGCGGTCCAGGCCACCAGCATTGGTGAGATAGCTTTCGAAAAACCCTGTCAGCGTCTGGAATACCGGTGACCGGGGCGACAACGTGGTGGAGTAGCCCAGGGGCAGAGTTGCACCGGCACCGGCACAATCAGCTTTCCCTGGCCGGCTCATCGCCTGCAGGCCGTAGCTGCTGTAGAGAACAGGGATGCGGTAGCACTTCTCGGCCGCCGGTGCCGCGGCGTACGGACGCTCGGATACCGAGACGATGACGCTCCATTGCTGGGCGTAGCCGAGGTCGTCCTCGAGTGTCACCGCGGCGACACCTGGCGAGCTGATCACCGCGCCGGGGTTGGTGGGTAGCGGTTGTTGCGGATCCTGGTTGGCCCAGCACGTTTGGAGGGATGCGCGCTGGGTGTCGGTGACGGTCAGCGCCTTCTCGACGCATTGCCGTGCGAAGTTGCCGACTAGTTCGGTGCGGTTGACTTCCTTGCGGGCCGGGCCGTGGACGTCGATGGGGTCGTCGAAGATCCATCCCCAGATCGTGGAGATCGCGACGATGGAGCATGACGCGACAGCGGCGAAGAAGAATGCGCGGCCGATCCAGCCGCCGGTGGTGTCGATGCGACGTTGCCAGGTCTTGGTGAGCATTGGTTGTGTCGCCTTCCGTGATGGTCAGGAGGGGATGGGTTCGTGGCCCTCGACGGTGATCGAAGACACAGCGAATGTGTTGTCGACGGGATCGGTTTCGGCTTGGCCTCCCGGCATTCCCGGGAAGCCAGGAAGCGGGGCGGTGGATGACCCTGGTGGAGTGCCCAGTGGAGCTCCAAAGGCGTCGTCGAGCAGTCCGCCTGGGCCGGGTGCTGCGGGGCCCTGGTCGGCCGGTGGTGCGTCGGCGGGGGGACGTGAGGTCTCTTGGACGATCATGGTGATCGTGGAGGCCAGGACACCTTGCCCGGGCATCGGCTGGGGTGCTTCGCCGTGGACGTTTCCGGTGTGCTGAGGAACGACGGTCGGCTTGTTGCCGTGGTCGGTCAGGATCCATGACACGCGGGACACCACCCGGTGCTGGAGCCACTGGTCGGCTCCGGATGCGTCCGTACCCACCCAGCCCGGGGTGATGCGGATGGCGGTGACCACCATGGTCCGGCCGAGCTCGATGGTGAGAACTTGGCCGTCGACGCCGCCGCGTACACAGACCCAGGCTTGGGTGGGGTCACCGCTGGCCACGGCTTGAGCAGCAGTGGAACCAGGCAGGCATCCCGGTGCGCTCGCGGTGAACGGGATGCCTGCGGGGCCTCCGCCGGTACCCGGCGGGGGAGGCGCAGGCTCTGCCGGTGCGGCCGTGATTTTCGTGACCGCCTCGGACTGCTCACTCTCGACTTCGGGGCCCTTCTTCATGCCGAGCAGAACGCTGGTCACCGCGATCGTCGTGACGGCTACGAACGCGACGAAGCCGATCGCCAGCGGTTTGTTGAATCGAGGCCCTGGGGCGTCTGCGGTTTTGGCAGTACCGGCCGCGTCCTGGCCCTGGCCGTTCCCGGTGTCGTAGATGTCGGCGTCGTCGACGATCGGCACGACCTCGTCATCGCTGTCACTGTCGGCGCCGGTCGGCGGGGCGAGCTCGTAGTCCTCGATCTCCTCGGGGTCAGGTGTCGGCGTGGTGCCGCCGCCGTCGTCGTAGGGATCGTCATAGTCCGGCTCGTCGCTGGGGTCGTAATCCTCTGGGTTGTAGTCCGATTCGTTGCCGTATCCGGTGTCATCGGGATCTCGGTCGAGATCGGCAAGCCACTCCTGGGTGGCCGACCATGCCGGTCCGTCGTGCGTGGCGTTGTCGGGATGGGTCATCAGACGACCTTTCGTATGTGAGCGGTTGGAGCGGTGTGGGCGCTGGCGAGGCGGCCAGCCTTGCCGGTCACCGGGCGGTGACGGCGCGATGCCGGCGACGATGTGCGCAGCAGCGGTCGTGCACCGCAACGCCGACGGCTGACGAGGACCGCGGCGATCACCAGCGCGGTTGCCACGCCGATAGCAAAGATGTGTTCGAGGACGTAGGTGAGGACGGTGGCGAGCATTGCCAACCAGAACGCGATGGTGCCGATCGCGACGCCGATAATCGTTCGCATGGGTTCTCCTAGTGAGTTCACGCTGAGGCTAAGGGGTGGTAATACGGTTTTGCGATAGCTGTCGCTAAACGTGATGAGCAATTGCTACGTTCTGCGTTGTGAGACCAATACCGCAGGACGGACCGGCCCGGCTGATGTTTTTTGTCCAGCGCAGACTGGTGCAATTGGGCTGGTCTCGTGATGACCTCTTCGCCCACGGTGGCCCGTCACCGTCCACCCTGTACAAGGCGTACCGGCTCAACCGGGAAATGGACGAACGCACCATGCACAAGCTGGAGCAGGCCGTGGGATGGGAGGAAGAGTCCTGCAGGATCACCCTGGACGGGGGTGAGCCGACAATCCGCCTGTCAGACCAGGTAGAGACGGTGAAAACCCGTGTGGATGCCGCAGTGGCGGAGTCTGAGAGAGTGGCCGTCGGACGTACCGCAGCAGAGTTACGCGACTTTCTGATGGGTGTCGCTGAACAGCTGCGCGAGTTCTATCCTGATGATCAAGCACCCCACCAGGAGGCCGCTGATGCCCGCGCCCACTGATCGGTTTGACGAGGTCCGCCGAAAGTGGATCGCACGGCATCAACACACGTTCATATTTCAGAAAAGGCGAGCAGAAATTCTGGCTCGTCAAATTCGCGACCGAGCACAAGAAAATACCGGTGCGCGGGTTGACCCTGCTGACGATGACATCATTCATCCGATGTGGGCACGGTCCCCGGACACCATTTATGCGGCGGTGGACTGGGTCATCGTTCTGACCGCCGCGCTGTTCGCGCCGATCGGCTGGACTGTCGGCCGCGGTATCTACGCCTTCACGATCCAGCTAATCCCCGAGAACCTGAGGTCGTATCCGATCGCAGCGTTCATGTGGAGTGCGGTGGCGGTGGGCGTGCCACTGCCAGTCATCTACTGGCTGGTCTATTCCGGCAGCGGAACATTCACTTCGACGGTCGTAGTGCCGTGGGTTGTCGCCCAAGTTCCGGCCGCCCTGCTGGCGGCTGGGATGTACGGAATCTTGGAGGGCTGGCTGGCTGTTGACGGATCGCGTGACTGGTGGCCGATGCGGCCACCGCAGGAGCACGACGAGGTCGACTTCGGTTTCGACGCCGAGATGGAGATGTTGCCGAGCGTGTTTCGCACCCGTTCGCGACAACCGGTAGGGGAGCGCACTCCGATCAAGCGAGATCGTGATGGCCTTTAAGCCGCCGCCGACTCCGTACTGCGGGTTCCTTTATGACGACGAGACCAACCGTCGCACAGTCGCGCGATCGGCCGCCCACGTGCTGGTCTCAGCTCCAACTGAGACCGGGAAAACGCGTCGCATCTTGGCTCCGGCCGCAGTGCTGTGGACAGGACCCGCAGTGGTGGTCAGTACGAAAGATGACCTGATGCAGCTGGTGATGCAGCGGCGCTACGGTCCGAGCGCGTTGATCGACTTTCGCCCCGACTACGACGCCGACTATCCCGACATCGACCTGCTGTCGTTTGATCCGACCAAGCTCATCAGCACACCTGATCAGGCCGTGACGATCGCGAACACGATGATGCAGATGTCGGCGGTGGGCATGGGTTCGGGCGCAGACCAGGTCAGCGACGCGGGGATCTGGGAGTCGAACTCAGAGACTCCACTTGCGGCGATGCTGTACGCAGCGTCACCACGCGGGAACGGCGCCGGTATCGGATGGGTTCTGCTGGCAGTCAACAACACTCGCCTGACCAAGAAGGGCGAGCAGAAATCGAACGATCCTGGCTGGGAGCACGCCGCCGACATCGTGGCCAACATTCCGCTGTTCAGAGATGCGCTGATGGCGACGTTGGCGATGGATCCCAAGCAACGCGACAGCATCGCATTGACGATGCGCAAATCAGTGACACCGTGGTTGCGTCTGCAACTGCGCGGAAATCTACCTCCGGCGTTCGATGAGTCGATCTTGGAGGATCCGACGTCAACGCTGTATGTTCTCACGCCGGCCGAAGGCTCGATTGCCGGTGCCGCGGTGACACTCATCGACCACCTCGTGCGACTGTGCCGGGCCAAAACCGCGCGTAACGAGATGCGGCACCGCCTCCTGATCGTGATCGATGAAGCCGCCAATACCGCTCCCATGCCAGCATTACGCCATTACGTCAGTGAGGGCCGAGGCCTCGGCGCAAATCTCATGCTGGCTGTGCAGGCCAGCTCCCAGTTGGAAACCGTGTACGGCACCGCCTACATGAAGGAGCTGCGCGACACCTTCCCATCGGCGTTGATCATGTTCGGCGCACCGGAGATGGAGATCTTGCAGCGCGCCGAGGAATGGGGAGGGCAGACCACCCGGCGCCAAGAGACGTTCGATCAGGTCGCCACCCACAAAACGCTGTCGTCGCACCTGGGCAGCACGCTGGAATACCGCCGGCTGCTTCCGCAGAACCTGGACCATGCCCGGCTCGTTCGCCAGGGGACTGCGGGAGTGCTGACCGAGATCCCGGATTGGTCGAAGTTTCTCGCGATCTATGACCGGGCGATCGAGAACGTCCTGGCAGAGCCGACGTCGCGGCCACACGACAGTTTCTGGACCCGACTGGCCGAGCGTCATCAACGCGGACTGGCGGCGGCCGGAATCGGGGCACGATGAGTGGCCGGAACATCACGTTGAATGCGCGTCAGGCCGCGATTCTCGACGTCCTGCGATCCACCAGAGGGTTTCTGAGCACGACCGAGATCCGCGAGCAGGTGAACACGATGGCCGGCGTGGTCCTGGTGGCCGAGCAGGTTTACCGCGCCCTGCTGATCCTGGAGCGGCGCGGACTGGTCGAGCGGGTCCAGGTTGAGGGATCGGTCAAAGCGCATTGGGGGCGGGTCGGCCGGCACGTCGACCTCGGGTTCAGAGAATCCAGCAGCAAGCCAAGGGAGACTGCATGATGGCGCGAAAGAAGGCCCGAAAAGGGCCGTGGCTCAGTGGTTTATTGATTGCGCTGCTCGGCGCGGTGTGGATGATCGGCCAGGTCGCCGCCGGAATCGTCGGACTCATCGCCAATCTTCTGTCCGCACCAGTCCTATGAGGCGGTGTCCTCCCTCGTGTGCGGTCGGTCAACCGCAGGAAGGTGAGCATTGAGCACCGACCACATCACAGAGGAACAGATCGCTGTACTGCTGCGTCGGGCCGGGCTCACTCCAGACCGGTGGGACGTGGCCGCGATCGCCACCAAAGCCACCCGGTGGATCTCGGACAATCTCATCGAACTATCCGAAATGACCGGATGGGATCCGGTCAACCAAACAGCGCATCTCGCCGAGTTCGGACGCCTGGCCGCAGTCGATTTCATCGAGCAGTGCGTCATCGAAACCGGTCCCGACGCCGCGCCGTGGCGAGAACTGCAAGCGCGGGTCGACACCGGCGAGTTCAACGAGTGGCCACCGGTATGGGTTACCCGAACGCCAAGTTCAAGAGCGTATGTCGTCCGGTGCGAGTTGAGCCGTGGGATTAGCGTTCACTCGCCCAGACTGTCGACGATCTTCATCGTCTCCACCGCGACGGTTGTTACCCTGGCAATGAGATCCACGATGTACCGCGGGTCTCCCTGCTCATCGCACCAGTCGTTGGGATCATTAACGATGCCCGATGCTTTGTCGGTCTTGACCAGGTATCGGTCGAGTATCCAAGCCAAGGCTGAGCGGGAGCCGAGCATGTATCGCTCAGCCTCCCGCGGTATCCCGGATATCGTCACCTTGGGGTTGTAAATCAGGGTAGTGACGTCATCAATGTTCTTCCCGGTTTCGGGGTCTTTTACTTTTGCCCACTTGAGTTTTGACACTTTCCACGTGTCGGGATCATTGGCGTCGGCTCCGGCGGCGAGCTCGACGAGCAGCGGGTAGGCTTCCACCGTCTCGTACCCGATATGTAGGTCGGCTAGCACCCGTCCAGCTGACGCGAGCTGATCGAACCGCTGTCGCGTCGTGGGGGTGGGAATGCGTGGCAGCATTTTTCTCAAGTCTGCGGCGTAAGTCTGCCGATAGATGGGGTCGTGCAGCACTCCGTACACGTAGAAGAACACATCGTCTTTGGTTATCTGATTCCCGATCGCACCCTGATACAGCGCGAGGATTTCGTCGGTGATGTTGTCTACTCGGCTGTAACCATACTCATCGACATCAGTGTGGTCCGCGAAGTCAAGAGTGGCGTCATCTGAAGCAGGGGTGCGGTATGTCCAACGCGGGTAGAAGTTCGCCGCACTTGTGCCAGCGGCGCCGTTGTCCAGAAGCTGGTCGATCATGAGAGCCATAAAGGGTGGTGCCATGCTTCCGGCGTTCGGCGTATAGATCCCGATGTTCTTGTGGTGAGGCGTCGGGAACATGTTAGGTAGTTGGTATCTGCGTTCGTTGAGTTGTGCGTCAAAGTACACATACTGCCGGTGAAATGGTCGATACAAGGCAGAGCGGAGGGCGTCTTCGTTGAATTGGAATCGCTTGCCTCGCAGGAGATCGTCTTTGACGCCACCTCCCCAGCTGATCTTCGTCGAGTCGGTGTCGATGAAGTCGTCGACCGCAGCGCGCTTGTCGGTGATGCGATTGGCTTCGCAGTACCTGGCGAAGCTGTCCACTTGGCTGTTGTAGAAGGCGATGGTGCGTTTGACGTTTGATTCGACCGAACTCTTCGAAAAGTTGTATACCCAAGCGTCGCGGTTTGACTTCAAACCCGCTGAGTGGCTTTCGAATATGCGGATGCCGCCGGCTTTGTCTCCGATTGCCGGCCATGCTTGGTAGTCAACGTCGCGCTGGTTGATCCAGTCTCCGTCGGCGTTCGGCGTAATTCGCTGCCAGTCAACAGTATTCAGATCGGAGCGCTCGACGATTTCCAGCTTCTTTTCGCGGCTCAAACTGTCGCCGATGTCGCGGTAGAAAACCTCGCATGGGTCTGAGTGGGCACCCTTGACGCCGATGAAGATCGCGACTGTGTTCCGGCTTCCGGAGCCAAAGATCTTGCCGCCTTCCCGTTTTGATACCGCTCCAGCGGTGCGTTGGTTTCCGCGCAGGTTGTAGACATAGATCCGGCTGTATTCCTCGTTGAGTGTCAGTCGGACACCGGCGGCGGTGTTGCTGTCGACCCAGCCACCGTTGGAGACGAAGGCGACGATGCCGTGGTCACCGATGCGATCTGTAGCCCATCGGAACGCCCGGAGGTAGCTGTCGTACAGACTGTTCTTGTTGGTTGCTGGTGAGCGCTTTGCGTAAGTTCCGGCGATCCGAGTGTCCAGCGTCGGGTAGGCGAGGTTTGGGTTGAGGTCGTTGGCGGAGTCTTGCACGCCCGACCATGGCGGGTTGCCGACGACGATATGAATCGGAGCTGCAAGCTGTTTGGCGATCCGAGAGTTGTTCTGGGGGAACATCTCGGAATCCATGCTGTCGCCGTCTTCGGCAATTTGAAACGTGTCGGCCAGGACGATGCCCTCGAACGGCTTGTAGGGCGCCCCGGTGAGGGCGTGGTAGGTCGTCTCGATGTTCACCGCGGCGATGTAGTAGGCCAATAGCATGATCTCGTTGGCGTGTAACTCGCCGGCATATTTGCGAGCTAGATCCTCATGACGGATCAGCCCGGACTGCAGCAGTCTGGCTATGAAGGTTCCGGTTCCTGTGAACCCGTCGAGGATCTGCACTCCGATGTCGGTGAGCCCGCGACCGAACGCCTCGCGGGAAGCATGGTCGGCCGCACGCAGGATGAAGTCGACGATCTCGGTCGGCGTGTAGACGATTCCGAGGGCGGCTGCTTGCTTGGGGAAGCCTTTTTTGAAGAACTTTTCGTACAGGTCTGCGATTACCTGTTGTTTGCCCTCGGCGGTGGTGACCTCAGAAGCGCGAATGCGAACCGACTGGTAGAACGTCTCAAGGTGTGCGGTCTCGGCCTCCAGTCCAGCACCACCAAGTTGGTCGACCATGGCCTGCATTACTTGCGATACAGGGTTGTGTGCCGCGAATTCGTGACCGGCGAACAGGGCGTCGAAGACCGGAGCGGTGATCAGATGCTGAGCAAGCATGCTCACTGCATCGTCGCGGCTGATTGAATCGTTCAGGTTGTCGCGCAGTCCATCGAGGAACTTGTCGAACGCGGTGGTTACGGTTGGGTCGGCGCCGTCGAGTAACACCGTGATACGGGCGATGAGCGCGGCAGCGATGTCGGCGACGTCTTTTGCCCAGTCTTCCCAGTAGGTCCGTGTGCCGACCTTGTCGACAATGCGGGTGTAGATCGCCTCCTGCCATTGCGACAAGGAGAACAACGCCATCTGGGTTGCCAGCCCACTGCCAGGCCCGGCTCCATCGGCGACTCCGCTGGCGGGGTCCATATCGTCAACGGCGGTGGCTGCACTCGATGAGTCGGTGGCGAGCGTTTCGGTGGCGTCGGTGGTCGGTCCGACATGGCCGCCGAGCAGCCGGTCCGAGCCATGTCCGGTGTCGAGACCTGGCGTTGCAGCGTTCAGAGCGATGGAGTTGACCATTGCGTTGAACCGGTCGTCGTGAGCGCGAAGTGCGTTGAGGACCTGCCAGACAACTTTGAACCGGCGGTTATCGCCGAGGGCTTGTGATGGGGCGATGCCGGCGGGTACGGCAACAGGCAGGATGATGTATCCGTAGTCCTTACTCTCGGCCTTACGCATCACCCTGCCGACCGACTGGACGACGTCGACCACGCTGTTTCGAGGATGCAGGAACATCACTGCGTCAAGCGCCGGGACATCCACGCCTTCGGATAAGCATCGCGCGTTGGACAGAATTCGGCACTCCCCGTCGGGCAAGGGGGCCTTGAGCCACTGCAGTTCCCGGTTACGCTCCAAAGCGTTGAAGGTGCCGTCGACGTGGTGAACCTGCACAGTCAGATCGAGGTTCGTCGCGCTGATACCGATACCGTCGTCCTGATTGTCGGCGAGCATGTCACGGTATGCTTCAACGACTTTCGGGAAAAGCTCGGCAACTTGTTTAGACGTGGCGATGTCTTTGGCGAATGCGACGGCTCGGCGCATTGGCGGCTCGTCCGGTGCGAACCCCTTGCCCTCCGGTGTCTTGCCAGCACGTTTTGCCAGGCCATTCCAGCAACCGACGATTTTCGTCGCATCATCGAGATTGCCCAGCTCGCCGCCGACGGCCAGCTGGGCTTGCAGCGGGGCTGCCACCATTTCCGCATCGACGGTGAGGACGAGAACCTTGTAGTCAGTGAGCAACCCTCGTTCTACAGCCTCTCCGAAGGAGAGACGGTGAAACTCTGGTCCATATACGTTTTCGTCATCCATGGATGTCAGGACTGCGGAGTGTTCGTCCGCTTTGGCTTTGACGGTCTCATCGAAGATTCGCGGAGTAGCCGTCATGTATAGGCGGCGCACAGCCTGTAGATAGTCGGGATCGTGGACTCGGACGAAGTTCGACTCGTCCTCGCCTGCGACTGTCACGCCAGTGGTGCGATGCGCTTCGTCGCAGATGACCAAGTCGAACGGATCGACGCCGAGCTTCTGTGCCTGAGCCACGACTGGCAGCGACTGGTAAGTAGTGAACACGACCGTCAAGCCTTCGGCGCGCTTGCGGTGCTCCATATCGGAGGCCAGCTTCACCGCGTCGGTGGTGACCGGGATAGCGATGTCGTAGGTGTTGATGTCCTCAGCGGCGCGGGACACCTTGACATCCGAACACACCGCGAATGCCCGCAAGTCGAGCCGCGTCTGCGCTGTCCATTCTCGCAATGTCTGGCTCAGCAAGGAGATCGACGGGACCGCGAATAGGATTCGTGCGCTGCCCCCGTTTTCGGCCGCAGTCCGTTCTGCAATCTTCAACGCAGTGAAGGTCTTTCCCGTGCCGCAGGCCATGATCAGCTTGCCGCGGTCGTTGCCGGCCGCGAAGCCGGCGAACACTTTCTCGATCGCCGTGGCCTGGTGCGGGCGAGGTTCGTGACGAGTGGCCTCGGCCACCTCGAAATGCAGGTCGCCGTCGACCAGCGACACATCCCAGTCAATGGGTGAATCGGCGATTTCGGCCAGGCCGATCCGCTGCACCGGGATCGTCTGGTCCTCCAGCGCTTCCTCGGCGTTCGGACCCCAACGGTCCGTAGTGGAGATAATGATCCGGTTGGTGAACGGCTTCTTCCCCGATTTAGTGAAGAAGGAGTCGATGTCCTCTTTGCGGAGCGTGTGGGTCGGCTCGTAGAACTTGCATTGGATTGCTGTGTACTCGCCACTGTCCCGCTCCCGGGCGACGAGATCGATGCCGGTATCAGGCTTGCCCTTCCGGCCGGGCCAGTCGGTCCAGCGCCACACCGCGTCGTACTGCTGGGCCAGCAAGGGGTCCAGCTGGAAATAGCGCACCATCAGCTTCTCGAACTTTGTACCTCGTTCGGAGTTCGAGGGGGCCTCGCGGAATGCCGCCATCACCTCGTGGATCGAACCCATGCCGCGTTCCCCCTTGTTCGCCGACTCTGCGCCGATTAGAGCCTATGACGCGAGGTAAGGCCGCCGGAATCGACCCGGAAGTTTGGTTGTGCAGGTCGGCAAAGCGACGGCTACCTCGGAAGCACCAGTACTGTGGGCGGCCATGCCCGGTGTGCCAGCTCTCAGCGCTGATTGCTTGGGGTGGGCACGGACGGCCGGCTTCGTTGATCGCACGGACGACGAGGCCGGCATTGTCGAGCTCAGGTCGGAGGTCGGCGCGCCGATTCGATACGTGATCCGGCGGCCGGCGGTGGGACGTGCGGAGCTCGTCGAAGTCGATGAACTGGGTGATGAGCGGTTGGTGCTGTTCGTGGCCGAGATGCAGGTTCTCGAGCGCTACTTGGTCGGAGTGTTTGGTGACGATATCCGCGCTGAGGTCGACCTGCCGTTTGTCGAACTCCCTTGGGACAGAGAATCGCTAGCCACTGGGTATGAGATCGATGATTCGAGCACGGGATACCAGATCCTCACGGCTACCGGTCGTGGTCCGGTTGCGGCGGTTCCCCGCTCTGAGGTCGGTCTGCTGGCGTTGGTGCCGCTGTCGCATTTCCTCGGCTGGAGTTTGGCGGCGTTGAAGCGGTCGTTCCTCGATGAGGTGTTCAGGCCGCTGTTGTCGGCGGACGGTAGCTATGCGCAACCGGATCTACCCAAATCCATATAGTTCGAGGACCAGATCCCGCGCTTCGAGCTGCTTAGCATTGGTTATGGCGAAGTGCACAGCACCAGTGAGAGGTCACAAGAGCGCTGCTGCGAGAGCGGCCTGTCCGGCGTGCGGTGCAAACACGTGGTCGGGATACAGTCAGCCCTCGGCGCCGGCGTTGACGTCTCGGACACGCGGCACCGGACGAGCGACCGGTGGCTCCAACGGCCTCGTTACGGCGGCCGACCGAAGTGCCCGCCAGATGAGTTCTGTAGCCGGCGCTGACCTCGTTGTCTGGATCGTGTTCGCATGGGTCTTCCGCGACCACGTCTGGCTGTTCGTCCTGGGAGCCATCGCCATCGCATTGCCGATCGCGCTCGCGGCGTCGTGGACCTATCAGTGTTCGGCGTGGATCAACGACGGCACTGCTCGCTGCCGGCGGCCGCGCGCCGGTTTCCTGGAGCGCTGTCACAGCCATAGCCAGGTGGTGATGACGAAGTACGATGCCGCGGCCGCGGGCGCCGTGCTCATCGCAGTGATCAACGCTGTCATCCTCATCGCCGTCCTACAGCAGCGGTAGAGGCAGAGAACGACGAAACCCCCGGGTTGGAGACCCGGGGGTTGTCGACACCTTTTTTCGCAGGGCCAGCTGTCGTCCAATTCCCGACGCCCAGACCTGGGGCGGCGGCGACCTCTGGCGCGAGCGGGCCCACTGCGCGGTTGCCAAGTGGAGCAAATCCGTTTGGTGGGCCGGTGCGCCCTAAACACTACTGCACTTCGGAACCTTTGATCTAGGCCGTCAAGCATTAGCTGTCGTTTGCACCCGGTGTACCCCTACGGCAGCACCCGGTACGATGTTATTACTACACCAAGTGGTGCGCGTCTTACAACGAAAATGAGCAGGTGGTAGCCGATGACTCAACAGCTTGGTCGCCAGACGGCATGGGTGGAGACGTCGCAAAGATTCGCGGAACGGGGCCTACACCGCGGGGCTCCCGTGCGCCGGTCTTTTGTGACACGTGAAGGTGTGGGTCCAACACCGCTCGAAGCCGTGATGCGAGCCGCCCGGGGCGGGGCCGGCGGTGGCCGCGGCGGCCGGACACGCCTGGCGCTCCTGCTGAGCCTGTGGTGGGTCAACTCCACACCGCCCTATACGTCTCAGCGGCCTGCGAGCTTTTGGGCGGATTTGATCGGCTTGGACGATCCGGTGAAGGGGCCTCGCACCGTCGCGGCCAATTTGCAGGAGCTCGCCCGAAGAGGGTTCATCGCGATCAAGCCGGGAGAGCCGGGAATGGCCAACGATGTGGCTCTACTCGACGATCGCGCCCGCTCGGGTGAGCCGTATCTGCGGCCCGACGGCAAGAGCGGGTCGTACTTTCGGGTACCCGAGCAGTTGTGGACGACCGGCGCGATCGCCAGGCTCAGCGGTCCAGGCCTGGCGATGTACTTAATCGTGCTGTCGTACCACCATCGCCCGGATGGCATGGAGCATCCACCCGGCGAGGGGATACGGACCCCGGCGGCCCCCCCAGTGTGGTTTTCCCCCAAGGGATTCAGCGAGCGCCATGGTCTGTCTGAAGACACCCGCCTGGCGGGGATCCGCAATCTGCGCAATGAGGGCATCATCCAGGTTGAGACCGAGTACATCGATGTCCAGAATCAGTCGGGGTCAGGACATCGCCGATTCCGTCGGCAGATGTTGACCCTGCACCCTCTCTACGTGCCGCCGCTGCCCGCTCGGGCTCCGTCGAGTGACCCGAACGCGGCCGCGAAGTGACGGAACCGGGTCATCGTCGGCAACGTCTAAATGGTCATGAACTTTGAGGAACGGCTGGCGTTGATCGGTGAGGGGTTGATCCTGACGATCCGGTGGTGATGACGGCGCTCGACATGGTCCGTTGGGAGTTGCAGCTGCTGGGCACCGATTAGAGGTCGAGGCCGATGTCGGTGCCGCGGCTGCGGTCGCGGTCGGTGTCGATGGCGCGGGCCCGGTAGTGGGTGATGTCGTGGTAGGTGCGGCCCAGTTCGTCGCGGCGAGTGAGTAGGTCGTTGGCTTCTTGCGCCGCCTCGCCGGCGGCGGTGGTGCTGGCGAGGTGGTGTTCGACACGGTCG
>Ga0180218_1001174_pt1 | contig 16743 bp, 16 predicted proteins | sample eDN3rd37CKraftBY_FD_151334 | JGI IMG/M metagenome (GOLD analysis project Ga0180218, IMG submission 151334) | Enriched backyard soil microbial communities from Emeryville, California, USA - eDNA 3rd pass 37_C Kraft BY (version 2) (version 2) | ecosystem: Environmental > Terrestrial > Soil >...
TCCTGATCAAAGATGGTCGCCAGCGAACCGCATATCAGCCGGCGAGTAGCGGGTCGAGCTTCCCGGCGCGATCGAGAGCATAAAGCTCGTCGCAACCGCCCACGTGTGTGTCGCCGATGAAGATCTGCGGGACGGTGGTCTGCCCACCGGCCATCTCGACAAGCTCCTCGCGCTCCGCCGGCTTGCCGGTGAGATTGATCTCCTCGAAAGGCACATTCTTGGATTGCAGCAGCCTCAGAGCGGCATCGCAGTAGCCGCACCAATCTCTCGTGTAGATAACCACTTTGGGCATTGCGTGGACAGGCTCCGGGAATCACATGGGTCGATGGAAGAATGTAGTGGCTTCCTGCCTTCGGCACGAGGGATGCTCAGCGCTGCCCTGCGTGACCGGGCGCGCAAGGCTTCCCTCTTGAAATCAGCTAAAGATCGGCCCTGCGCGGATCAGTGACCATGGCTGCCGCCAGCACGTCGATGCGCGCAGCGCCCGCGGCCCGGAGCGCCCGCGCGCAGGCGCTCACAGTGGCGCCCGTGGTGATCACGTCATCAATGACAACGACTCTGTGGCCACGGACGCGGTCCCGCACGGCGGCCGGCACCGAAAAGGCCCCGGCGACATTTGCGGCCCGCTGCGCGGCACTCGAACCGACCTGCGTCGGTGTCGACTTGACCTTGACCAGGAGGAGGGGATCGAAGGGGACGCCACTCAAATGAGATATCTCGCGGGCGAGCAGGGCAGCCTGGTTGAACTGACGGCGCACGAGCCGCCAGCGGGTCATCGGTACGGGAACAATCAGCTCCGCGTCGACAAGCAGCTCCTGACCGGCCCCCCTCATCCAGCGTGCCAGCAGCCGCCGTCCCTCGTGCCGGTCCGCGTACTTGAAACCATGAATCAGTTCGCGCACGACACCGCCGAACACCGCCGCAGCACGAGCGCGGTCGTAGGGGGGCGGGTCCGCTGCCGCAGCGGCGGATATTTGCGGGCCGACGCTGCCGAAGGGCAGCGGCAGGCCCAGCCGATGGCAGAGCGGCGGTGTGATGAACGCGACCTGCTGCCAGCACCCTGCGCAAAGCGCATCGTGCGCTGCGGTGCGGCTATGACAGGCGAGGCATAGAGAAGGGGCAAGCGCATTGCCGAGAGCCGCGATGGCTGCCCGTACCTGCCCGCTCAGCGCGCCGGGCCGGCCCCGCGATATCTCTCCCCCCGCGCCCTCGTCTCTCTCGGTCATTCCACGCCCCGCCAGAGCTGCTGCGCCCGAAGCCGATGATAGCCCTTCCGACAGAAAATTGCGCAGAAGCTCGATCCCGGCCCCGTGGCCCGCAGCGGCCTTGCCAAATCCGCGATTGGATAAGATGTTGCGCCGCCGTTTTTGCGAACTCGAGGGATTGACCGTGACATCGACCGATATCCAGGGCGACGCTCCTTGGCGCGCACGAATTCGCTCCATGGTGGAAACCGACTGGTTCCAGCGCTTCATCATCGCCGTCATCACGATCAATGCGATCGGCCTCGGGATGGAGACGATCCCATTCATCGAAGATCAGATCGGCCCCTTCCTCTGGCTTGTCGACAACGTCGCTTTGCTCATCTTCGTTTTCGAGATATCGGCAAAGCTCCTCGCCTACCGCTCGAGCTACTTCAAGGATCCCTGGAACGTCTTCGACTTCACGATCGTGGCGATCGCTGTGCTGCCGATGGGCGGCGGGCTCTCCGTCATGCGCGCGCTGAGGATCCTGCGCGCCGTCCGCATCATATCGGTGGTGCCGGCCATGCGGCGCGTCGTGGAGGGTCTGCTGCACGCCATTCCCTCGCTCGGCGCCGTCATCGCGCTGCTGTCCATCCTGTTCTACATCGCGGCGGTGATGGCAACGAAGCTTTTCGGCCAGGAGTTCCAAGAGCTGTTCGGCAATCTCGCGCGATCGCTCTTCACGCTTTTCCAGATCATGACGCTCGAGAACTGGGCCGATGGCGCCGTTCGGCCGATCATGAAAGTCTATCCTTATGCTTGGCTCTTTTTCATTCCCTTCATCCTGATCATCACATTCGCGGTCCTCAATCTGTTCATCGCGATTATCGTCAACTCCATGGAGGAGGCGGCCAAGGAGGACACGAAGATGCTGCACAAGGATGCCGAGACGCTCCACGCTGACGCCAAGGATCAGACCCGCCAGAATGAGGCGCTCATGAGCGAGATCCGCGCGCTGAGGACGGAGATCGCCGACCTCAAGGGCCTTGTGAAGCCCGGAAGCTAGGGCTCCGACCGGCGCCCTTGCCATCGAAGCTCCAGGGCTTAGTGTTATAATTGCAGTCAGCCGGAGAGTGAGTTCGCCCCATGCAGATCCCCGAGAAGATCAAGGCCTATCACAGCGATCTCACCGCTTGGCGGCGCGATCTGCACGCCCATCCCGAGCTTGGCTTCGATGAGCACCGTACGAGCGACTTCGTGGCGAAGAAACTCGGCGAATTCGGCGTCACCGTCCATCGCAATGTCGGCAAAACAGGCGTTGTCGGCGTGCTGCAGACGGGCAATGGCCCGACCATCGGCCTGCGCTGCGACATGGATGCGCTGCCGATCGATGAGATCGCCGAGGTGCCGTACAAGTCTACCAAGCCCGGCGTCATGCACGCGTGCGGCCACGATGGCCACACGACGATGCTGCTCGGCGCGGCGCGCTATCTCGCGGAGACAAAGAATTTCGACGGCACGGTCTATTTCATCTTCCAGCCGGCCGAGGAGGGGATCGGCGGCGCACTGGCGATGCTCGAGGACAAACTGTTCGAGCGCTTTCCCTGCGACAGCGTCTTCGGCATGCACAATACGCCGGGCCTCGAGGTCGGCAAGTTCGCGATCCGCCCGGGTGCGATGATGGCGGGCGGCGCCTTCTTCGACATCGACATCACGGGGAGAGGCTCGCATGGCGCGCGACCGGAGGAGTCCGTCGATCCGGTGCTCGTCGCGAGCCACATCGTCACGTCCCTGCAGGCCATCGTTTCACGCAATGTCAGGCCGACGGCAACTGCCGTGGTCAGTTGCACGGCGATCCACGCCGGCGACGCCTACAACGTCATTCCACAAACGGCGACCATCCGCGGCACGGTGCGCACATTCAGCCACGAGGTCATGGCGCAGGTCGAGCAGGCGATGAAGCGCACGGCGGCCAATACGGCAGCCGCATTCGGCGCCTCTGCGGAGGTGAAGTTCGACGTGAAGTTTGCGCCGCTCGTCAATGACGAGAAGGAAGCGGCTTTCATAGCGGATCGCGCGGTCGAGCTTGTCGGTGAGGCCGACGTCGAGCGCAATCGCGGTCTGATCATGGCGTCGGAGGACTTTTCCTTCATGCTGGAGAAGTGCAGGGGCGCCTACATCAATATCGGCAACGGCGGTCTCGGCACGCGAACGAGCGTGCCGGTGCACAATCCCGCCTACCAGTTCAACGACGAGATCCTGCCGCTCGGTTCGGCGCTCTATGCGCGCCTCGTCGAAGCCAAGCTCGGGCGTCTCAGCCCCGGCTGACGTGGAATTTCATCAAGAACGACAACCGGAAACGCTCCCATGGCCAAGGCATCCCGCAAAGTCATCATCACCTGCGCCGTTACAGGCTCCATCCACACGCCCTCCATGTCGCCGCATCTGCCGATCACCGCGGAGGAGATCGCGGATGCCGCGATCGGCGCGGCCGAAGCCGGCGCCGCCGTCGTGCATCTGCACGCGCGCGACCCCAAGGACGGCCGCCCCGATCAGTCGACCGAGGCCTTCGCACCCTTCCTCAAGGTGATCAAGCAGCGCTCCAACTGCGTCGTGAACATCACTACCGGGGGCGCGATGACGATGACGATCGAGGAGCGCGTGCGTCCGGCAGCGACGTTCAAGCCGGAAGTGGCCTCGCTCAACATGGGCACAATGAACTTCGGCCTCTACCCGATGCTCGAGCGCCAGAAGGAGTTCAAATACGACTGGGAGAAGCCCTATCTCGAGGGCTCACGCGCCGGCTTCTTCAAGAACACGTTCGCCGACATCGAGTACATCCTGACGACGTGCGCGGCGAACGGCTCGCGCTTCGAGGTCGAGTGCTACGACATCGGCCATCTCTACACGCTGCGCCATTTCGCCGACCGCGGCATCATCAAGCCGCCGTTCTTCATCCAGTCGGTGTTCGGCATCCTCGGCGGCATCGGGCCACACTACGAGGACGTGGTCATGATGAAGCGCACGGCGGACCGCCTGTTCGGCGACCAGTACCGCTGGAGTGTGCTCGGGGCGGGCCGCAACCAGCTCCCGACGGCCGCCATGGCTGCCGCCATGGGCGGCAACGTCCGCGTCGGTATGGAGGACAGTCTCTGGATCGGTCCCGGCAAGCTCGCCAAGTCGAATGCCGAGCAGGTCACGAAGGTGCGCCAGATCATCGAGGGCCTGGGCCTCGAGATCGCCTCAGCCGACGAGGCGCGCGAGATCCTGAGCCTCAAGGGCGGCGACAAGGTCGATTTCTGAGCCTGCATCAGGCTCCTAACCGTTCTCAACACACGGAGCGCCGGCCGCATTGATGGCGGTCGGCGCTTCTGTTAAGCCTGCGCCTTAACTCGCAGAATCCGAGGCCGCCGATGATCCCGCGCTACTCCCGCCCCGAAATGAGGGCGATCTGGGAGCCCGAGACCCGCTTCCGCATCTGGTTCGAGATCGAGGCGCACGCAGCGACCGCCATGGCCGAGCTCGGCATCGTGCCCAAGGAAGCCGCCAAGATCATCTGGGACAAGGGCGGCAAGGCCAAATTCGACGTCGCCCGCATCGACGAGATCGAGGCCGTCACCAAGCACGACGTGATCGCCTTCCTGACGCATCTTGCCGAGCACGTCGGCCCCGAGGCGCGCTTCGTGCACCAGGGCATGACCTCATCGGACGTGCTGGATACCTGCCTGAATGTCCAGCTCGTACGCGCCAGCGACATTCTGCTCGCCGACATGGACCGCGTGCTCGCCGCGCTCAAGAAGCGCGCCTTCGAGCACAAGAGCACGATCACCATCGGCCGCAGCCACGGCATCCACGCTGAGCCGACCACTTTCGGCGTCAAGCTCGCCTATGCCTACGCGGAGTTCGCGCGCGGCCGCGAGCGGCTGGTTGCAGCGCGGAAGGAGGTCGCGACGTGCGCGCTCTCCGGCGCCGTCGGCACGTTTGCGAACATCGATCCGAGCATCGAGGAGTACGTCGCAAAATCCATGGGCCTGACGCCTGAGCCAGTCTCGACGCAGATCATTCCGCGTGACCGCCACGCCATGTACTTCGCGACGCTCGCGGTGATCGCCTCGTCCATCGAGCGGCTGGCGACCGAGATCCGTCATCTGCAGCGCACCGAGGTACTCGAAGCCGAGGAGTTTTTCTCGCCAGGGCAGAAGGGTTCCTCGGCCATGCCGCACAAGCGCAATCCCGTGCTGACCGAGAACCTGACGGGTCTCGCCCGCATGGTGCGCTCGTTCGCGACGCCGGCGATGGAGAACGTGGCGCTCTGGCACGAGCGCGATATCTCGCATTCCTCCGTCGAGCGCTTCATCGGCCCGGATGCGACCATTACACTGGATTTTGCGCTGAACCGCCTCGCTGGAATCGTGGAAAAGCTGGTCGTCTATCCGGAGAACATGCGGAAGAATCTCGACAAGCTTGGCGGGCTGCATAATTCGCAGCGTGTACTGCTGGCGCTCACGCAAGCGGGCGCCTCGCGCGAGGATTCCTATGCGCTCGTCCAGCGCAATGCCATGAAGACCTGGGAAACCGGCGCCGATTTCCTGGCGAGCCTCAAGGCCGACAAGGACGTGACGGGCTATCTCTCCAACGCCCAGCTGGAAGCCATGTTCGACGATGGCTATCACCTCAAGCACGTCGACACGATCTTCAAGCGCGTGTTCGGCGCTGCATAGGGGAGGGCCATGGCGCAGCACGTCGCAGTCATCGCGGGTGCGACGGGCGCCGCTGCCAAGCAGCTCGTCGAAATCCTGCTCGCTGATCCGGCCTGGGAGGTCGTCGGCCTCTGCCGCCGCCCGCCGGCACTGAAGCGCGAGCGGCTCACCTTCATTGCCTGCGATCTCACGGACGCTGCGAGCACGCGTTCCGCGCTTCAACGCTGCCCGCAAGCGACTCACGTCTTCTACACGGCGCGCGCGCAGTTCTCGGATGCAACGGTCGGCGTCGAGGACGTGGCGGGCAACCGCGCCATGCTCCAGCATCTCATCGATGGTGCGGAGGCCGCCTGCCCCGGCCTACAGCATGTCCATCTCGTCGAAGGCACGAAATGGTACGGCATGCACATCGGCCGTATGCGCCTGCCGGCCCGCGAGGATGACCCGCGCCATATGCCGCCGAACTTCTATTACGACCAGCAGGATCTGCTCGCCGCGCGTGCTGAGGGTCAGCGCTGGACGTGGTCGGCATCGCGCCCCGGCTTTCTCTACGACTTCGCCCCCGAGCGGCCACGCAACCTCGTGCCGCTCATCGGCGCCTGGGCCGGCATCTGCGCCGAGCTCGGCTTGCCGCTCGACTTCCCCGGCCAGCCGGCGTGCTATGAAGCGCTCATGGAGGCGACCGACGCGACACAACTCGCCCGCGGCATGAAGTGGATGGCCACCACGGCATCGGCACGCAACGAGGCATTCAATCTTACGGACAGTTCACTTTTCACGTGGTCGCGCCTGTGGCCGAAGATCGCACGACTCTATGGCCTCGAATGTGGCCGCCCGCGCCCGCTGCGTCTTGGTGAATGGATGGCCGACAAGGGGCCGCTCTGGGACGCCATCGTCAACCGGCACGGTCTCGTAGCACGGCCGATGGAGGCCGTCGCTACCTGGAACTTCGGTGATTTTCTATGGGGTCTCGAGCACGACGTCGTCTCAAGCATGACGAAGATCAGGCTCGCGGGTTTTCAAGACACCGTCGATACCGAGGCCCGGATACTCGCCCACCTCCGGCGCTATCGCGAGGCTCGTCTGCTGCCCTGATCGGCCGACAATCCGGCGACTGATCCTACGCCGATTTAAGGGTGGATTCGGTTGCAAACGAGGGCGAGCACACTATAGTCCGCCCGAAATCTCGGCGGACGGTCGATGCGGCGGGCACGACCGACGGAAGCCAGTCTTCGCCCCCGTTCACATCCAAGACCCCTGGGAATAGCGCGCATGTCCACTTCATTGGTCTACGCTCAAGCCGGCGGCAGCGACTTCATGATTCAGTTGCTGCCCATCCTGCTCATGTTTGTGATCTTCTACTTCCTCTTGCTCCGTCCGCAGCAGCAGCGCGTGAAGCAGCATCGCGACATGGTCGCCAATATCCGGCGCGGGGACATCGTCGTGACGGGCGGCGGCATTATCGGCAAGGTTACGCGCGTGAAGGAGGGCGACGCCGAGATCGAGGTCGAGATCGCGGAGAATACCCGGGTCCGCCTCATGCGTGGCACGGTCTCCGAGGTGCGCGTCAAAGGTGAGGTTGCGAAGGTCGGCTGAGACGCCACACGCGACGGCTCGCCGCCCTGAATTCAGAGGTCCGGGAACGAGATGCTCCACTTTTCGCGCTTCAAGATGATCGCGATTCTGCTCACCTGTCTGGTGAGCATCCTGTTCGCGCTGCCGAACCTGTTCACGAAGGAGCAGCTCGCGTCCTGGCCGCGCTTCCTCCCGACGAAGCAGATGCCGCTCGGCCTCGACCTGCAAGGCGGCGCCCATCTTCTGCTCGCCATGGACACCGAGGAGCTTCGGAAGGAGTGGCTGCAGACGCTGCGTGATGATGCGCGACGCACACTCCGGGACGCCAAGATCTTCCCGACAGGCGTCGGCGTCGTCGGCAATCACGTACAGGTGCGGCTGGCGAAGCCCGAGGAGGCGGACGCGGCTGTGCGCGAGCTGAGGAAGCTCGTGCAGCCGATCGGCAGCGCCATCCTCGGCTCCAGTGCCGACGATCTGACGATCACCAAGGGCGCCGATGGTTCGATCCAGCTCGCGCCGTCGGAGCAAGGCCTGCAGCAACGCGTGATCAATGCGGCCGGCGCTGCCATCGAGACGGTCAATCGCCGCATCAATGCCCTCGGCACGGCGGAGTCGACGGTCGTGCGGCAGGGCGCCGATCGTATTCTCGTTCAGTATCCGGGTCTGACCGACACCAAAGTACTGAAGGATCTGCTCGGCCAGACGGCCAAGCTCTCCTTCCACGAAGTTCACCCGACCATGACCGCGGAGGAGGCGCGCCAGGGCCGGGTGCCGACGGGCTTCCGTATATATCCGGGCAGCGATCGCGGCGATGAGCAGGGTGTCTCGTATCTCCTGCGTGAGACGCCGGTCGTCCCCGGTGAAAACCTCGTCGACGCCCAGCCCGGCTTCGACCAGCGCACGAACGAGCCGATCATCTCGTTCCGCTTCGACCAGGCGGGCGCACGGCGCTTTGCCCGCTTCACACAGGACCATGTGGGCCGGCCATTCGCAATCGTGCTCGACGACAAGGTGCTCTCGGCGCCGGTCATTCGCGAGCCTATTCTCGGCGGTTCGGGCCAGATCTCGGGGAGCTTCACGGTCGAGAGTGCCAATACGCTTGCCGTTCAGCTCCGGTCAGGCGCGCTTCCCGTCAGGCTGACGATCGCCGAAGAGCGCACTGTCGGCCCGTCACTGGGCGCCGATTCGATTCAAGCCGGTAAGCTCGCGTCGTTTGTTGGCGCTGGCATCAGCATCATCATGGTGATCATCGCCTACGGCACCTTCGGCGTATTCGCGGTCATCGGCCTGATCATGAACGGCACGATGGTCGTCGCGCTGATGTCGGTGGCCGGAACGACACTGACGCTACCCGGCATTGCGGGCCTTGTGCTGACCGTCGGCATGGCCGTCGATTCGAACGTGATCATCTACGAGCGCATACGCGAGGAGCTTCGTGCCGGGAAATCGGCCGTGAGTGCCATCGATGCGGGCTTCTCACGCGCGATCACCACCATTCTCGATAGCCAGCTCACCACGCTCGCCGCGGCGATCATCATGTTCTGGCTCGGCTCCGGCCCGATACGCGGGTTCGCCGTTACGCTCTCGATCGGTATATTCACCTCGATCTTCACCGCCGTCACCGTCACACGCCTGCTCATCGCGCTCTGGCTGCGGAGCGAGCGCGCCAAGCCCGGCAAGATCGTTGTTCCGATCTGAGGACGGCGCGAAGGGATCTCGAAAGGCACTGACGACCATGCGCTTCGTTCCGAACTTCAAGGGCTTCGACTTCTTCCCACACGGGACGCAGATCGATTTCATGCGTTTCCGCGATATCTGCTTCTGGGGCTCGATCGTTTCGATGACCGTCTCGATCGCGCTGTTCCTGACCATGGGCCTCAACTACGGCGTCGACTTCAAGGGCGGCACCATGCTGGAGGTGCAGACCAAGTCCGGCGCCCCTGCCGACATCCAGGCCATGCGCAACCAGCTTGGTGGCCTCGGGCTCGGCGACGTGCAGATTCAGGAGTTCGGGACGTCGAACGAAGTGCTGATCCGCCTCGAGTCGCAGCCTGGCGACGAGGAAGCGCAGCAGGCGGCCATGAAGAAGGTGCTCGACACGCTCGGCGATGGATTTGTCCAGCGCCGGGTCGAGGTCGTGGGGCCTGCCGTTTCCGCGGAGTTACGCCGCACGGGCACGATGGCTGTTGTCGCGGCCATTCTCGCGATCATGGCCTATGTCTGGTTCAGGTTCGAGTGGCAGTTCGCGGTCGGCACGCTGCTTTCGCTTGCCCATGACGTGCTCGTGGTGGTCGGCGTTTTCTCGTTCTTTCACCTGGACTTCGACCTCGGCATCGTCGCCGCGCTGCTGACCATTCTCGGCTACTCCGTCAACGATACCGTCGTCGTGTCCGACCGCATCCGCGAAAATTTGCGCAAGTACAAGCGCATGGAATTACGGGAGATACTCAATCTCTCCATCAACGAGACACTGTCGCGCACCATCCTGACCGGCGTCACGACCATCGTCGTGCTGATCTCGCTGTTCGTCTTCGGCGGCTCGGTCATGCGCTACTTCACGTTCGCCATGCTGCTCGGCGTCCTCGTCGGCACCTACTCCTCCATTTTCATTGCGGCTCCGGTTCTCGAGTATCTCGGCGTGAAGCGCGAGACCGTCACCGGCTCGGAGAAGGCACCGGCGGGCGCTCGCGCACGAAGCTGATCGGTCGATCGGAGCCCCCCGCAGGAGTGCGCTCATGCAGCCCGCGCCGCCTCGCTACCCGGGCCGCGCGCCCATCGAGGCCTATGGCAATGGCGGCTTCCGCTTTGCCGGCATGAGCCATCGCGGATCGCTGCTCTGTCTCGGCGAGGCCATCGTCGGCTGGGCCGCAACGACCGCCGAGGGCCTCACACTCGACGATTTCTCATCTTTACTGGCCGAGCCTGCGGGCATCGAGTTGCTATTGCTCGGCACAGGACGCGATTTCCTTCTGCCCTCCGAGGTGCTGCGTTCCGGGATGCGCGAAGCCGGCATCCGGATCGAGCCCATGGATACGGGCGCCGCGTGCCGGACCTACAATGTGCTCCTCGCTGAAGGGCGCCCCGTCGGCGCGGCTCTGATCGCCGTCGATTGAAGCCCCGTCCAAGGCTGGGCTTCCGCGCCGCACTTGAATCGTGCTCTATCTGTCCCTGCTTCACGCCTCCGAGCCAGCCCGGTGATGCCGATGCCCGCCATCCTCTCGAGTGCCCGCAATGCGCTTCTCGCCGGAATAGCCCTCGCGGCGGTGGCCATACTGGCAGCGATCATCGCCAGCGGCGCCGATTGGCTCGGCTTCACCTCATTCGTGCTGCGTGTGATCCATGTCATCGCTGCCATCATCTGGGTCGGCATGATCTGGTTCGTGAATTTCATCCAGCATCCGGCGGTGGTCGGCGCCGACGATGCGGGACGCGGGACGCTTTTTCGCCTCGTCGTCCCGAAAGTCGCGACGACTTTCCGGCACACATCGCACCTCGTGCTGCTCTCGGGCGCTCTGCTCCTGCTGCCGACGGGCTATCTCTTCGCGAGCTGGGTCTACGGCGCCCCCATTCACATGCCGCTGGTGAAAGTGCTGCTGCTGTGGGGCGCTGCCGCCGGCGCCGTGGCCATGTGGGCCTTCGTGCACATGCTGATCTGGCCGAACCTCCAGATCGTGCTCGGCGAGAAGCCCGGTAATGCGGAAGCCAAGGCCGCGGCTCGCGCCACGGTCGCGCTCTATGCACGGGCCAACCTCCTGCTGGCGATCCCGGTGACCGTGCTGATGGTTGCCGCGGCGCACCTCTTCTGACGATGAGCGAGGCGCCGCTCGACGCGCTGAGAGATACCGCCGTCGCGCGCGAGCCAGACCGATACTTCGCCGCCACGCTCGCGCCGGCCGCGATCCGCTACGACCTTGTCGTGCTGGCGGCCTTCGCCGCCGAGCTTGCCAATATCCCCATGCAGGTGCGCGAGCCTCTTGCGGGCGAGATCCGCCTCCAATGGTGGCGGGACGCCCTGGCGGCGAATGGCGCGGGGACCGCAGCCGGACATCCCGTGGCCGTGCCACTGCGCGCGGTCATCGCGCGGCACGCGCTTCCCGCCGGTATCCTGGATGCAGTCATCGACTCTTATGCCGATACGCTCCACGGTGACAGGCCGGCGGACGAGGCCGCTCTCGCGGCGCACATGGCCGCGCGCGAGGGCGGACTGTTCTGGCTCGCGGCACAAATCGCCGGCTCAGACCATGCGGGTGATATCCGCGATGTCACGCAAGCCGCAGGGATCGCCTACGGCATTTCGCGCACGCTCGTTCGCCTCCCCGCGGAAGGCGTCGCAAGGCTTCCGATACCGCGCTCCCTGCTCTCGGATGATGATCTTGACCAGGTGGGCGCAGGCGCCGCTACACCACGCCTTGCATCTGCGATTTCGGCACTCGGCCATCGCGCGCGGGCCGCTCTGTCGGACGTCGTGCCGCAACTCGCAAAGATGTCACGGGTAAAGCGTCTGCCATTCGTGCCCCTGGCCATGGTTAGGCCCAACTTGCGCGCCTTAGAGACATGGGTGCAGCGCGGCGGAACCGCCTCGATCGAGCCATTGCCTATCAGCCGCCTGCTGCGCATCACGTGGGCACATGCGCGCGGGCGCTTTTGATCCGGTGGGCCATGACACCACGCCAATATCGGAGCACACGCAAGCGTCGGCCGATCGCGCCGAGCCTGCTGCTTCGCGCGCTCGTTGCGGCGGCGGGTCTGCTGGCGCTCCTTTCGGGCCGGGCCGATGCGGAGCCGCGCATCACCTGGCAGGTTGAGAATCCGTTCCGCCTCTTCTCGCGTCCGTCCGACACCGAAGTGCATCGCGCGACATACCGGGACTTGGGCGACGCCGAGCGCGCGACGCCCGTTCTCTCCGCGGAGCGGGCCCTGGCGCGACGCCATCCGCGTGACGGCTGGGCCGCCGGCATGCTGGACCACCTGTGCTGGTCGGCGGATCGCAATCGCTATGGCTGTCGGGAGGCGACCGACTATCTGCACCCGCGCGCGCACCGCATCCAGCTCACCCTGCACGATGTTCCGGACGCCGATCGCATCGACTGCACCTGGCTCACGACGCCGCTTGCACGCTCGGGGCTCGGCGGCTCGATCACGGCACGCTGCGATGAACGCGTCACGCTTACGATCCCGTATCCCGTCGGCGCGCGCGTGAGCGTCGAGGTCGGCGGCCGGGAGGTCGCTGCGGCACTCGCCAAGGTGGACGACCTTCTGGTGGTCGGCATGGGCGACAGCTTCGCCTCGGGCGAGGGCAATCCCGATGTTCCCGTCCGCTTCTCGCGCGAACGGCGTGCGGACTATGGAAGTGCGCAACTCAGTGGCTATCCGGCCCGTGTCGGACCATGGCAATCGATCGGCGACAGCGCCTTCATCAAGAACAATGCGCGCTGGACCGATCAGGCGTGCCACCGCTCACTCTATTCGCATCAGATACGCGCCGCCTTGCAGCTTGCTGTCGAGGATCCGCACCGGGCCGTGACATTTGTCGGCTATGCCTGCTCCGGCGCCGAGATCGTGGACGGGCTCTTTCGCCGCTACAAGGGTCATGAGTGGGTCCCCAATCCGCCTGACCTCTCGCAGCTCTCCGCAATCGCACAGGCACAGTGCGGGTCGCGTCGGGCCAGGGATGTGGAAATGCCGGAGGCATTCCACATTCGAGGACGCGTCCCCGAGCTCCAGGGCGGCCTCACGCTCCGCCGTTGCGACAGCGACGAAGCGCGCCAGATCGACCTCGTCCTCGTCTCGATCGGCGGCAACGACATCGGCTTCGCACGCCTGCTCGCCAATGCCATTCTGGCCGACGAATCCTCTTTGCGCAGCCTCAGCGGCTGGTTCGGGCAGGTCCACGGTTTTCTCGCGGCTTCCAAGCTGCTGGATGGACTGGAGGCCCGTCTCCTCGCGCTGAAGCGCGCCATTCACGGCCTGTTGCACGTGCCTTGGGAAGAAGCCGACCGGATCATGCTGGTCGCCTACCCGAGCCTTGCGCTGCTGCCCGATGGTCGCCAGGTCTGTCCGGATGGACGCGCTGGCATGACGGTCACGCCGGACTTCCTGCTGAGCGAGAACCGTGCACGCGAGTCCATGGCCGCCGGCGAGCGGCTCGATGCCGTGCTCGAGGATACGAGCAAGCAGAATGGCTGGACGTTCGTGACCAGCCATCGCGAGCAGTTCCGTGGCCGCGGCATCTGCGCGGGCTACACCGACAACGCCTTCACGATCGCGGATGATCTGCGCCTGCCCCGCTGGACGGGCCGCAAATGGGAACCGTTCAACCCGGCAGACTGGCAGGCCTATGCGCCGCGCCAGCGCTGGTTCCGCACGCCGAACGACGCCTTCATGACAGGCAACTTCCATGTGAGTGAATCGCTCATGCAGAAGGTGCTCAAGCTGCAGGGCTTCTCCTCCTTCCAGCTCCTGCTTGCGAGCATCTACTCCGGCGCCTTCCACCCGACAGCCGAGGGACAGGCCGCCATGGCCGATGCCGTGGTGGCCGAGGCGCGCCGCGTGTTGGCGAAGTACGCTTCGCAGTAAGCCGATAGCCTCTCAGCCGAGGCGCACGCCGAGCATCTCGCGAAGGGCGCGTTGTCCCTTCGGCGTCACTGTCACCGCGCGAGAGCCCTCGACACGTCGAATCCAGCCCCTGTCGAAGCTCGTGCGGCAGAGCGCGGCCCCGAGCCGACCGGCGAGGTGCGGCCGGCGCTCGCTCCAGTCGAGGCAGGGGCGGCAGAGCAGCCGGCGGCTCTTTGCGGCGGTCGGGTTCGGCGCGAAACGTGCAACCTCGAGGCCGATGCGGTCGAAGAGAGCGAGACCCGAGGCAGTCACGACGCCCGCATCACTGTCGAGCTCGACGTGGCCCGCCGCAACGAGCGCGTCGGCAATCGCCACACCAAGGCGCCCGGCAAGATGGTCGTAGCATGTGCGGGCGTCGCGGAGGGCGGCATCACGCGGGCCGGTGACCACCGGCCGTCCCGGCTTCTCGATCTCGGAGGCGACCTGCATGAGATCCTCGATCAGTCGTGCCATGGCAGGCGTCGCGAGGCGGTGATAGCGGTAGCGGCCCTGCTTCTCCATGGCAAGCAAGCCGGCACCGGTGAGCCGCGCGAGGTGGCTGCTCGCCGTCTGCGGCGTGATGCCCGCGACGCCGGCGAGCTCGGTCGCCGTCAGTGCGCGACCGTCCATCATGGCTTGAAGCATGGCGGCACGTGCCGGATCACCGAGAAGGGCGGCGACAGAGGCGATCCTGGCGGTGGTGGGCATGGCTGATCCTCGAATTGCAGCAGAGACAATGCACCATCGCGCACGTTGAATGCTTCGATCAAAATCGTAGCAATCCGCGGCAGCTCCATGCAATCTGCGCCCCTTGGGGAGCAGCCACGGTCGATTTTCTGAATGTTCAGGAACACCTTCTTCGGCTGGCGGGTAACCGCCGGCGCATTCGTTCTCGCGATCTTTGGTTGGGGCCTCGGTTTTTATTCGCTGCCGTCTTTCTCGGCACAATTCGCGAGACGCGCGGCTGGCCCCTGGGGACGATCTCGGGCGCCATGACCCTGCACCTGCTCGTCGGATCGCTCATGGCGGCGCGCCTGCCGCTGCTGCACGCGCGGATCGGCCTCGCGCGCTATACGCAGCTCGGCGCCGTGCTCATCTCGGTGGGCCTCGTCGGATGGGCCTTGGCTTGGGAGCCCTGGCAGCTCTACGTCGCGGCTATTCTGAGCGGTGCGGGCTGGAGCTCGATGAGCGCAGTCGCCATCAACGCAATCGTCTCGCCCTGGTTCATTCGCGCGCGCCCCGCAGCGCTCGGCATGGCCTACAACGGCGGCAGCATCGGCGGCGTTCTCTTTTCGCCGTTGTGGGTGCTCGCCATAGCCACCTTGGGCTTCGCGTACGCGGCCGCAACGCTGAGCCTCGCGGCAGCCCTGATCATCTGGGTGATCGCCGCCACGCTCTTTGCGAAAACACCCGACCAGATGGGCCTTCGCCCCGACGGCGACGCGCAAGGTGCGACCGTTGTTCAGGTGACCTCTCCGCTGGCGCGGCCCCTGCCCGGCCGCTTGCTCTGGCGCGATCGAGGATTTCTGACGCTCACCGCCGCCATGGCGCTGAGCCTGCTCGCGCAGCTCGGTCTGGTATCGCACCTGTTTTCGCTGCTGATCCCTGCCTTCGGCACCTACTATGCGGGGCTTGGAGTCGCGTTGATCACAGCGATGGCGGTTGTCGGGCGCTTGTTGATCGGATGGTTGATGCCGCTCGACGCTGACCGGCGGGTCGTGACCTGTATAGGCTACGGAACGCAGCTCGCGGGATCGCTCGCCTTTCTCGCCGCAGACGGGACGAGCGTGCCTCTGCTGCTGCTCGGCCTCATCCTGTTCGGCGCCGGGTTCGGCAATGCCACTTCGCTACCGCCGCTCGTTGCGCAAATCGAATTCGTGCGCGAGGAAGTGCCACGCGTGGTCGCGCTCGTCGTCGGCATCGGGCAGGCAGTCTTCGCCTTCGGGCCGGCGACATTCGGCCTGATCCGCGAGCTGTCGGCCCCAATGGAAGGGGCAAGCTCAGGCGCCGCGCCGTGGGTCTTCATTGCCGCCGCAGTACTTCAGGGCTTGGCGATCGCCGCCATGCTGCTGGGGCGCCGGTCATCGCAGTGACGAGGCTTCGGTGAGGATCGTAGCATCTGCGGCGCGCGGCAAGGCAAAGTACCGCCTGGAGATGAAAAGGGGCCTGTGAGCAAGGACAATCCGATCATGCCGCTATCCGCGACATCGACAGGCACCTTCTTCGGCTGGTGGGTGACCGGCGGCGCGTTCGTACTCGCGCTGTTCGGCTGGGGGCTTGGATTCTACGGGCCACCAGTGTTTCTCGGCGTGCTCCACGAGGCGCGCGGGTGGTCACTCGGGCTGATATCCGCCGCCATTACACTCCACTATCTCGTCGGCGCAGCGCTGGTCACGCGCCTTCCCGCGCTCCATGTGCGTTTCGGTCTGGCGCCGTTCACGCAATTCGGCGGTCTCGTTCTCGCCCTCGGCACGCTCGGATGGGCACTGGCTACTGAACCCTGGCACCTCTTTCTTGCGGCTGTCATCAGCGGCTTCGGCTGGAGCGCAACGAGCGCCGCGACGATCAACGCGATCATTGCGCCGTGGTTCGTTCGAGCCCGGCCCGCAGCCCTCGGCTGGGCGTACAACGGGGCGAGCATCGGTGGCGTGATCTTCTCGCCGCTGTGGGTGGCCGCAATAAGCGGGCTT
>Ga0180218_1001175_pt1 | contig 16733 bp, 16 predicted proteins | sample eDN3rd37CKraftBY_FD_151334 | JGI IMG/M metagenome (GOLD analysis project Ga0180218, IMG submission 151334) | Enriched backyard soil microbial communities from Emeryville, California, USA - eDNA 3rd pass 37_C Kraft BY (version 2) (version 2) | ecosystem: Environmental > Terrestrial > Soil >...
ATCAGCGCGGTCGCGCCGGCGAACAGCACCGCAAACATGTCGAGTGAGGTCGAGCCAAGGATCAGCGGGTTGTTGCGGATGAACGTGATGCCCGCGAACAGCGTGGACAGATCGACCTTCTCGCGCTTCGGCGCCACCTGCTCGATCCGGATCAGGGCCACCAGAATGCTGGCGCCGAAGAACAGCACGGCGCACAGCGAATAGACCAGCGTCGGGCTCAACACATAAAGGAGCCCGCCGGCCGCGGGGCCCGCGATGGTCGCCGCCTGGTTCGCCGAGGCTGAACCCGCGACCGCGCGCGGGAGGACCGGCAGCGGCACGAGGCGCGGCAACAGCGCCTGCAGGGTCGGCGCCTCGAAGGCGCGGCCGGCGCCGAGCACGAAGACCAGCGCGAGGATGAGGTCGCGCGTGAGAAAGCCCTGCCAGGAACCGATCGCCAGCACGAGCGCGGCGGCGCCTTCGGTCATCTGCGCGAGACGCACGACCTTGCTGCGATCGTAGCGGTCCGCGACCGCGCCGGCGACCAGCACCAGCAGGAACGCCGGGACGAATTGCGCGAGCCCGACAAGGCCGAGATCGAGCGCGCGGCCGGTCATGTCGTAGACCTGCCAGCCTACGGCGACGACCAGCATCTGCAGGGCAAAGCTGGCCGACGCCCGGGCAAACCAGAACAGCACGAAAGGCCGGTAACGGCCGAGCGACTCATCTGTGGCAGGAGCGATGTTCATCAGGTCGGGCGGGTCCGGGCGTGCGCGCGAAAGGCAGAGGACGTTCGCGATCCGGGGACGCCGATCACCTCCAGAGGCGTCACCATATCTCGGGCAGTTTCGTCCGGGGTTCGAATATCCGGATGTTCGCCTCGTGCAAAGCCGATAAGGGCTCCGGGCGCGAGCGGGGCCGGATTACCTCAGCGACCCAAACAAAAAAATGTGCGCCGCCGGGCGTTAGTCGCATTTCAGCCTTCGGCAAAAGCGATAAGCTCCCCCTGTGAGCTTGCCGAAAGGGGTGGACCATGCGACGGCCCCGCGAATTGCAGCTTTGCCTTCAGGCCTGTTTTGTTGCCCTCGTCGTTTCAGTCACGGCCAGTGCGGCCTTCGCGCAAAACGAGCGAGAACTTTGCGCCAAGAGCACGGGCGACGCCGCGATCGCGGCCTGCGACAAGGTGATCGCCGGAAATCCCAAGGACGCGGACGCCTTTAGCAATCGCGGTTTCACCTGGAGCGCCAAAGGCGACCAGGACAAGGCTATCGCCGATTTCAACGAAGCTCTCAAACTCAATCCGAAACATGCGCGCGCACTCAGCAATCGCGGCGTCGCCTGGAACAGGAAAGGCGACCACGACAAGGCGATCGCTGACTCGACCGAAGCGATCAAGATCAACAAGCGTTATGCCAAGGCTTATAACAATCGCGGCGTTGCGTTCATTCGAAAGAAAGAATTCGACAAGGCGATTGCCGATCTCAATGAATCAATCAAGTTGAACCCGAAGGATGCGAGCGCCTATTTCAATCGAGGCAATGCACTCGAGATGAAAGGCTCGCTCTCCGATGCTTTGGCAGATTTCAAGAAGTTTGCGGAGCTGTCGCCGAGCGATACCGACGGGCCGCAAGCGGTGACGCGATTGGAGCAGAAGATCAAGGGCGGGGGACGGTAAGCAGGAGGTGCGGCCTCTCTTCACGGTTCGTTGATGTGTGGCCCTCGTACCCTGTTGTAGGCTTTGAGCGTGGCGTCGAGTGGGAGAGTAGTCGTGCTGCAAGTATTGCCGGAAACGAAGCTTTACGACCGGCTGTTCTTGCCGGTCGTCATTGGGCTCGGTGCGCTCTCGCTGGGTCTGTGGATGTTCACCATCATTGACCTCACTGGGTGGTTGAGCCGCTGACGCGACGACATCCAGAGCGGATTGCCTAAGTCAGGTGCGCACTTCGTCTGCCGAGCCCTGAACGACCGGGGACTGTGACCTTGGATTTCAAGAGCAAGGCGACCTGGTCCGGAGTGCAGCTGGCGTTGAGAGCGGCTGTGGCCGGAGGCTTTGCAGTCGCCATCGCGCGATATTGTTCTTTTGGTTATCCCATCTTTGCGTTTATCGCCGCGGTCCTCGTGACCGACTTGTCTGCCGCCGAAAGCCGAAGACTGGGACTGATCCGCATGATGGCCACCGTCGTCGGTGCGGCCTGGGGTGCGCTGCTCGCGCCACTCATCCCGTCCGGTGCCGTGGCGGTCGGTTTCAGCGTTCTTGTCGCGATGGTCACCTGTCAGGTGTTTGCAGGCGCAGCCGGTGCGCGCGTGGCAGCGTTCATTTGCGGGATCATTGTACTGGATAATCCCGATCAGCCCTGGACGTATGCGCTTCATCGCCTCGCCGAAACGGGACTTGGTGTCGCCGTCGCCTGGGTCATCAGCTATGTCCCGAAATTGTTCAACTTCGAAGAGCGGCGTGGTGACGTTGACCGGAATGACGGCGCCGACGCGGGCTAGTTCGTGGGCCGGCCTGTGCCGGTCATGAGAAAACCGCAGATGTTCGTCGCCCGGCGAAGGCCAAGGTCGAACTTCGCTTACGATGACACCGCAACGAGCCGCATGTGTTCCCGTCACTGTGATTTGCCTGGTTCCTGCCCAGGCGCAGTATTCGCTCGCACCGCATCACCGCGGTGCCCCCGCGGCCGATCGGGCTCGTGTCGGGGAGACAACGGGAGGACTTGCCGATGAAGTACCGAGCGTTTGCAGCACTGACCTGCGTTGGCATTCTCAGCGCGTCGTCCGCGCTTACCGCAGCGCATGCGCAAGCGGCGCTGTCCGAGCAAGAGGCTCATGCCATCGCTGTCGATGCCTATCTCTATTTTTACCCGCTCATCTCGATGGACATTACCAGGAAGCAGTTCACGAACGTTGACCCCGGCAAGGTACCTGGCCGCGGTCCGATGAACGCGTTTCAGAGCATGTCGGCCTATCCTGCCGGCACCGACAAGGGCGTTGTTCGCTACAATTTCGATACGCTGTATTCGTCGGTTTGGCTCGACATGACGAAAGAGCCGATGGTCGTGTCCGCGCCCGACACGGACGGCCGCTATTATCTGCTGCCGATGCTGGACATGTGGAGCGATGTGTTCGCGTCGCCCGGATGGCGCACGACAGGCACGAAAGCTGGGACCTTCCTGATTACGCCTCCAGGCTGGCGTCCCGACCTGCGCGACCGCTTCATCGAGGAGTTCAAGCTCCCGGCAAATACGCAGCGCATCGAAGCGCCGACGCCAATCGTCTGGATCATCGGCCGCACCAAGACCGACGGTCCTCCTGACTATCCGGCGGTCAACAAGATCCAGGCGGGATACAAGGTGACGCCGCTGTCGCAATGGGGCAAGACGCCCACGCCGGTCACCGCGACAATCGACCCGAACGTGGACATGACGACGCCGCCCAAGGTCCAGGTGGATACGATGCCGGCGGACAAGTACTTCGCCTATGCGGCGGAGCTTCTGAAGACCATACCGCCGCACATCACCGACGAGCCGATGGTCGCGCAATTGAAGAAGATCGGATTTGAACCCGGCAGGAGCTTCGATGCGCAGAAACTCGACCCTGCAATCCGCAAGGCGTTGATGAGCGCGCCGGAGGATGCACAGAAACTGATGGCCTGGAAGGTGCCGACGCTCGCCCGCGTGGTGAATGGCTGGTCGATGAACACCGATACGATGGGCGTCTACGGCAATTACTATCTGAAGCGTGCGATCGTTGCGCAACTGGGGCTGGGCGCAAATCTGCCGGAGGACGCGATCTATCCGGTCAATCTGGCGGACGACACCGGACGGCCGCTCGATGGATCGCAGAAATACGCGCTTCGGTTCGAAAAGAGCGCGCTGCCGCCCGCAAATGCGTTCTGGTCGGTGACGCTTTACGACTCGGAGGGGTTTCAGGTGCCCAACGCGCTCAACCGCTTCAACCTGAGCAGCTGGATGCCGTTGAAATACAATATGGACGGATCCCTCGACCTGTATTTCCAGAATGAGAGCCCGGGTGTCGACAAGGAAGCGAACTGGCTTCCCGCCCCGAAGGGCGCGTTCAATCTGCTGCTTCGGCTTTATGCGCCGAAGTCGGAGGCGCTGACCGGCAAATGGAATCCGCCGGTGGTGACGCGCGTCAACGCGCTGCCCAGCCTGGCGGCGCAGTAAAGGTACCGGAGCGATCAGGGCAGCGGTGCGAACTGCTGCCCGCTACGGCGAAGCCGGCGGGATGAGGGCGCTCCGGCGCGTTAATTTGTGAGGATCCGGGCGCGCCGGCGCGGCCGAGCTTCGGACCGGTCGCGGCAGGCCCAGTCGGCTTCGAATTTCGGCAAATTGCGGGTGGTTGGTGGAGCCGAGGGGAATCGAACCCCTGACCTCCTCATTGCGAACGAGGCGCTCTCCCATCTGAGCTACGGCCCCCGCCAGACGCAGCCGGCAAAGCCGTCCCGGATGCGCGAGAATGGGCGAAGTCCGGCCATTTAGGACCCGCCTTTTGCCAAGTCAAGGACGAGCCGCAGGGGTTTGCCGAGGGTTGTCCGGGACGGCGGAAAACACCCTCGTGCGGGCGCGGGGAACGGGGCGCCAATGTTACGCGGGTGCCCCAGCGGACCGCGGCTTGCCCGGAATCGGCGGAGCCGATACACCTCGGATACCACCTCCGAAGAGAAGACCTCCGCCCGATGCGCGCGCTCCTCGACGTCATATTGATCGTTTTGCAGCTGTATATCTGGTTGTTGATCGCATCGGCGATCCTGTCCTGGCTGATCGCGTTCAACGTGGTGAATACGCGCAACCAGTTCGTGGCGATGGTGGGCGATTTCCTGTGGCGCATCACCGAGCCGGTGCTGCGGCCGATCCGGAACATGATGCCCAACCTCGGCGGCATCGACATCTCGCCGGTGATCGTGATCCTCATCATCATCTTCATCCAGAGCGTGATCACCCGCTACATCTATCCCAACGTGTTCTGAATCCGGTTGGGCAACGGGCCTTGCCGAATCCATCGGATTTGCCCTGGACGGCAACATCGTCCGGTCTTTCCGTCACCATACGGCTGACGCCCAAAGGTGGGCGCGATGCGCTCGATGGAATCGAGACGCTTTCCGATGGGCGGCCCGTGCTGAAGGCGCGCGTGCGGGCGGCGCCCACCGAGGGCGAAGCCAACGCCGCGCTTGTCTTACTGCTCGCAAAGACGCTTGACGTGCCGCGCCGCACGGTGACAGTGGCGGCCGGCGAAACCTCACGCATCAAGCGTATTGCCATCGAAGGCGACGGTGCTGCACTCGCAGCGCGGCTGGAGAAGCTTGTGACCGATCTTTAGCTCGTAACGGACAAGAGATGACTGCGACCATCATTGACGGAAAGGCTATCGCGCAGGAGCTGCGCGGCAATATCGCGACCGCAGCGGCGAAGCTTGCCAATGAGCACGGCATCGTGCCCGGCCTTGCCGTCGTGCTGGTCGGCAACGATCCGGCGAGCGAAGTCTACGTGAAATCGAAGTCGAAGGCGGTCACCGAGGCCGGCATGAAATCCTTCGATCACAAGCTGCCAGCCGATACATCGCAGGCCGATCTCCTCAAGCTGATCGAGCAGCTGAATGCCGACAGCAGCGTCCACGGCATTCTGGTGCAATTGCCGCTGCCCTCGCAGATCGACTCCACGCTGGTGCTGAACTCGATTGATCCGGGCAAGGATGTCGACGGCTTTCATCCCGTGAATGCCGGACGGCTCGCGACCGGGCAGCGCGCGCTGGTGCCGTGCACGCCGGTCGGCAGCGTGATCCTCGCGAAGAAGATCCATCCCTCGCTCGCCGGCATGGATGCGGTGGTGATCGGCCGCTCCAACATCGTCGGCAAGCCGCTCGCGCAATTGCTGCTGGCGGAGAACTGTACCGTCACGGTGGCGCATTCAAAGACGAAGGATCTGAAGGATGTGTGCCGGCGTGCGGACCTGTTATTCGCCGCGGTCGGCCGTCCGGAGATGGTGCGCGGCGACTGGATCAAGCCGGGCGCGACCGTGATCGATGTCGGCATCAATCGCGTGCCGGGCGAGGGCGGCAAGACGCGCCTCGTCGGCGACGTAAACTACAAGGAAGCGCTCGAAGTGGCGGGCGCGGTGACGCCGGTTCCGGGCGGCGTCGGGCCGATGACCATCGCATGCGTGATCCTCAACACGCTGCGCGCCGCCTGCGCGTCGGCAGGCTTGCCAGAGCCGAAAGTCTGATCGAACCTGCATCCCCGCGCGTGCGACTGATACAGTCGTTGATGCGGGAGGGGATGCGATGGTTCGGCTATTCGCGGCTGCTGCGATTGCGATCGGTGTTGCGGGCGGCGCTGCCGCGCAGGGCATCGAGCACGCCTATACGAAGATCGACCTGAAGGCCTGCAAGCATACGCCCGGCCACATTGCCGAGGATTACGGCTCATGGCTGTGCAAGGGCCATGCGGGCATCCCGATCTATATTTCGGGCGGAGATCAGCGTTCGTTCGTCAGCTTCGGCCGCAATGCCCGCAGGGAGTTCGCCAATCGCGAGACGCTGATGTCGTTCAACGGACAGGGCGATGTGGTCGAATGGCGGATCGAGACGCTGCCGGGCGGCAAGAAGCGCCCATTCGCCGCGATCATGCGCTGGTCGACGACGGTGCAGAAGGAAGAGCCCAATCCCGACGGTGAGGTCGTGCGCGGTCAGGTGCTGGTGATCACGCGGCTCGATCCGGGTGGCGTGTGCCATGTCGGCTATGTTGACGCACGCGCCAATCCGGATGCGAACGAACTCGCACGCAAGGTAGCCGACGAGAAGGCGCGCACATTCCGCTGCGGCAAGGATGCGCCGGACAGTCACGGCAAGACCGGTCCCGGCTTTTCGCCGCGCATGCTGATGCACTGATGCATCGATGCGCGGGCGCGGCGCGTTAGGGCAAAGTTAACCAGCACGCGGCGCGCGATCACGTCGGCGCGAGCCGGTAAAAGTTTAACTTTTTTGTAAGCGCCGTTGGTTACCGGTTGGTGAAGTATCACCTTCCGGAGTGTCCCGTCATGGGTCCTGTAAATGAGTCCGGTGCTGCCGAGCCGGTGAAGCCAGAAATCGAAGCCGCCGATTCCAGCGCTCCCGAAATCAAGGTCGAGCGCATTGAGCACGAGCAGGCGTCGTATCGCAGGCTCGACGACGACAAGGCTCCCGCCATGTTCGTGCCGTCGACGCGCCAGCGCTTCAGCCGCGCCGCAATCCTCGCGATCGCAATCGCAGTATCGGCTGCGGTCGGATCGGCCGTCGGCGCTGCCGCAGCGGTCGCCTTCGCGACGCCTCAGCCGGCATCGCCTGACGCGCGCACGATCGAGGTGAAGGCGTTGCGCGGCGTGATCACGCAGCTCTCGAGCGAAGTCGCTTCGCTGAAGGCGAGCATCGACAGCAACGCCAAGGCCGCGAATGCGCAGATGGCGAAGATTGCCGATCGTGTCGACCGTGCAGAGAAGGCGCAGGCCGAACCGGCATCGCGCGTCGCCAAGCTGTCCGAATTGCTGGAGCGGATCGACAAGCGCACGGCATCCGCGGCGCAGACCGCGCCGGAGACCACGGGCTCGATCGCTGCGAAGCAGGAGGATCGTCCGACGGTGGTGAACGGATGGGTGGTGCGCGAAGTGTTCCGCGGCGGCGCCATGGTCGAGAACGAGCGCATGGGCATGTTCGAAGTCGTCCCGGGCGCCAATCTTCCGGGCCTCGGCCGTGTCGAGACCATCCGTCGTCAGGACGGCCGCTGGGTGGTCGTGACACCGAAGGGCTTCATCGTGTCGCAGCGCTGATACGCTGCAACGCTTCACAGTCGCTTCAGGCGGCGCCGGATCGGCGCCGCTTTTTTGTTGGGCAGGCGCCGCCGCGCGGTTGCACTCAGGTGAATTGTCGCCCTCGGTTCCGCCATGTCATAGTCGGGCCGGCAAGGGAGCCTGTGAATGCGGATGTCCTTTGGTTTCGCCGTCGCAGTGATAACCGCGGCAGTCTGCCATGCCGGCGCGCCGGCCGCAGCGTTCGAGCCCATTCAGGCGCCCGCGGCAAAGCCCGAGATGACGGAGAACTGTCCCGGTCTCGTCGCATCAGACCGGCCGCGCGTCATTCCCGCTGCGTTCCGGGTCGCCCAGCTCCAGTCCGACCAGGTACGGATCACCTATATCGGCCATTCCACCTTCCTGATCGAGAGCCCGCGCCTGGTGCGGATCGCGACCGACTACAACGACTATGTCCGGCCGCCGGTGCTTCCCGATATCGTCACCATGAACCACGCGCACTCGACGCATTTCACCGACAATCCGGATCCGGGCATCGCGCATGTGTTGCGCGGCTGGGCGGAAGAGCGCGGCAAGCCGATGCGCCACGATGTGCAGGTGAAGGATGTGCGCGTGCGTAACGTGCCGACCAACATCCGCGACTGGGGCGGCGGCACCGAACGGCACGGCAACTCGATCTTCGTGTTCGAGATTGCGAATATGTGCATCGCGCATCTCGGTCATCTGCACCACACGCTGAGCCAGCAGCAGCTCAACGATATCGGCCGCATCGATGCGGTGCTGGTGCCGGTGGACGGCAGCTATACGCTTGATATCGACGGCATGGTCGAGGTGCTGGAGGGCCTGAAGGCGCCGCTGATGATTCCGATGCACTATTTCAGCGTCTTCACGCTCAACCGGTTTCTCGACCGGATGCGCGAGAAGTTCGACGTCGAGTTTTCCGATACGCCGTCGACCGTGATTTCAAAGACGACGCTGCCGGGAAAGCCGAAAATTCTTGTGCTCCCCGGCCGCTGAGAGGCGGTACCGTCAGATCAGCTGCTTCCGCGTCTCGTCCGCGAGCGCACGCAGTTTCGGCAGAAAATGCTTCCGCATCGTATCGAGCGGACCGCGCTCGCTGTGGACGCCGACATTCAGCGCGCCGATGGTCCGCCCGTCGACCCGGCGCAGGGCAACCGAGATGGAGCGAAAGCCGATCTCAACTTCCTGATCGACCAGCGAATAGCCGTCCCTTCGCGCTTTCAGGATGACGCGCCGCAACTCTTTCCGATCGACGATCGTGTGTGGCGTGAGCCGTTTCGGCCGGGCGCCGGCAAGAAACGCATCAAGCTGGTTGTCGTCGAAGCTCGCGAGCAGGACGCGGCCGAGCGAACTCGACACCGCCGGAATACGCAAGCCGATCTGTCCGCTGAGCTGGAGCACGCGCGGCGGCGATGCGTGCGCGATCATCACCATGTCCTCGCCGTCGAGCACGGCGGCCGAACAGGCTTCGTTGATGTCTGCGCTGAGCCGCTCCAGCGCCGGCTGCAGGATATTCGAGATGGGATTCGACAGGAGATACGCGCCGGCGAGCGTCAGCACGCGCGGCGTCAGCCGGAACATCCGGCCGTCTGTTTCGGCAAATCCGAGATGGATGAGCGTGTGCAGCGTTCGCCGCACGGAGGCGCGCGGAAGCTCGACGAGCTTTGCGATATCGCTCAACGAAAGCTGCCGGCGGTCGCTGCCGAAGGTCTGGATGATCCGCAGGCCACGGGCGAGCGCCTCAAGGAATTCCGGTCCCGCGACCTCGGCCAGCCGCTCCTCGGCATCGGATCGTTTGATACGCGGCATTCGTCGCCTCGAGGGTTCCGTCGGCACACCAGCCTTTGTGACTTGCCGGCGGACACTGAGTCTGGTGTAATTCGAACCTATGTTCGGTCTACGAACATTCGTCAATTCACAAGTTCACGCGCGTGTCCCGTCGAGGAGGCCTTCGCCATGTTGAGCGCCGAACAGAACGAACTCATCACCCGGACCAACCCGGGGACGAAGGCCGGCAACCTGCTGCGACGCTACTGGCAGCCTGCAGCCCTCGTCGAAGAGCTCGCCACCAATCGTCCGATCAAGCCGGTGAAGCTGATGGGCGAGAACCTGGTGATCTTCAGGGACGGGCAGGGGCGCTACGGCCTGATCGAGCGTGGCTGTCCGCATCGCGGCACCGACCTCGCGTTCGGGCGGCTGGAAGCGGACGGGCTGCGCTGCTCATTCCATGGCTGGAAATTCGACGTGAATGGAAAGTGCCTGGAAACGCCGGCCGAGCCCGACGGCTCCAATCTCTGCGCCAACATCCGGCAGAAGTCCTATCCGGTGGTCGAGAAGAGCGGCATTCTGTTTGCGTATATGGGTCCCGGCGAGCCGCCGGCCTTCCCCGACTTCGACTGTTTCGTTGCGCCAGACGAATACACCTTCGCCTTCAAGGGGCTGATCGAGTGCAACTGGCTGCAATCGCTCGAGGTCGGTATCGATCCTGCGCATACTTCGTGGCTGCACCGCTTCTTCGAGGACGAGGATCCGTCGCAGTCCTACGGCAAGATGTTCCGTGACTCAACCTCCGACGCCGACATGCCGATGACCAAGATCATGCGCGACTTTCCGCGGCCGCGCATCGAGGTCGAGCAGACCGAATACGGCCTGCGGCTGTCGACGCTGCGGCAGATCAGCGACAAGTCGATGCATGTGCGGATCACCAATCTCGTGTTCCCCAATGCGTTCATGATTCCGATGAGCAAGGAGATGACCATTTCGCAATGGCATGTCCCGATCGATGAGACGACGCACTACTGGTACTGCATCTTCACGAGCTTCGGCTCGAAGGTCGACAAGGACGAGATGCGCCGCCAGCGGCTGGAGCTTTACGAGCTTCCGAATTACGTGCCGCGCAAGAACAAGCACAACGACTACGGCTTCGATCCGCACGAGCAGGCGCACGAGACCTTTACGGGCATGGGCGCGGACATCAACATCCACGATCAGTGGGCCTGCGAGTCGATGGGCGCGATCCAGGATCGCACGAAGGAGCATCTTGGCCAGTCCGACAAGGCGATCACCGCCTATCGCCGCCTGCTTCGCGCCGCGATCGAACAGGCGAGCAAGGGTGAGCGCCCGCTGATGGTGCTGGATCCGCAGCAGGCGCCGGCGATCACCGGGCCGGTCTGCGTCGATGGTGTCGGCCCGGCCGCCGATTGGCGCGGCTATTACGAGAGGGCGCACGAGCATCGCCGCAAGACCAAGAGCTGGGCGAACGGGCATTAGCCTCTCTTCCTGCCTCCCCTGAAAGGGGAGGGTCGGCATGCGCAGCATGCTGGGGAGGGGTCTTTTTCAGACCTCTCGCTTGACCCCCACCCGGCTGCCTTCGCTATGCTTCGGCAGTCGATCTCCCCCCTTTTAGGGGGAGGTAAAAAGGCTGAAGCAATGATGTCCTCCCGCGATCGCGCGTCCCTGAGCTTTGTCGAGCGTCACAACCTGTGGAGCGACGAGCAATTCCGGCTGGCCGCAAGCGTCGAACGCGAGATCGAGGATCGCAAGCTCGAACTGGTCCGCTTTTCGTTCCCGGATCAGCATGGCGTTCTGCGCGGCAAGACGGTGGTCGCCGCGGAAGCCGCGAAGCTGATGCGAAGCGGCGTGACCATGACGACGACGCTGCTCGCAAAAGACACATCGCATCGCACGGTGTTTCCGGTGTTCACGCCGGGCGGCGGCTTTGCGATGCCCGAGATGCAGGGTGCTGGCGACTTCCTGATGATCGCCGACCCGTCGACATTCCGTGTCCTGCCCTGGGCGCCGAATACCGGATGGGTGCTGTGCGACATCTATTTTCCGAACGGCAAGCCGGTGCCGTTCTCGACGCGCCAGCTCTGCCGCGACCAGCTTGCCGCGTTGCAGGGCGCGGGCTTCGACATGATGGCGGGCCTCGAAGTCGAATTTCATCTCTACAAGATCGAAAACCCGCGGCTTGCACCGGCCGATGCCACATGGCCGGGTGAACCGATCGATGTTAGCTACATCCATCAGGGCTTCCAGTTGCTGACGGAAGCGCGCTCCGACCAGATCGAGCCGATCCTCGAGCCGTTCTGGCGCGCGATCACGGCGCTTGGCCTTCCGTTCCGGTCCGTCGAAGTCGAGCTTGGACCGAGCCAGTGCGAATTCACGTTCCGGCCGGAGCTGGGCCTCGCCTCGGCCGACATGATGGTGCTGTTCCGCAGCGCGATGAAACAGATCGCGCGCCGCAACGGACTGCATTGCACCTTCATGTGTCGGCCCGGCTTGCCGAATGCCTTCTCCAGCGGATGGCATCTGCATCAATCGCTGATCGATCGAAGGACGAGGGCGAATGCGTTCGTGTCCGGCGATGCGACGCGGGTGCTGTCACCGCTCGGCGACCACTGGCTCGCCGGCCTGCTTGCGAATGCGCGCGCAGCGGCCGCGTTCACGACACCGACGCTGAATGGCTACAAGCGCTATCGCGCCTATGCGCTGGCTCCGGACCGCGTGATCTGGGGGCAGGACAATCGCGGCGTCATGGTGCGTGTGATCGGACAGCCCGGCGATCCTGCGACGCATCTGGAGAACCGGATCGGCGAGCCCGCGGCGAACCCGTATCTTTATCTCGCTTCGCAGATCGCGAGCGGCCTCGATGGCGTTGCGCGCAAGCTCGATCCAGGCCCGTCGGCCGATACGCCGTATGAAACCAAGGCGGACATGATGCCGAAGGATCTCGGCGAAGCGGTCGCGGCGCTGCGGGACAATGCCTGCTTCCGCAACGCGTTCGGTGCGGACTTCGTCGATTATTTCACGCGCATCAAGGACGCGGAAATCGCGCGCTATCGTACTGAGGAGAGAGCCGATACGTCCGACGTGACACGCTGGGAACAGAAGGAATATTTCGATCTCTTCTGACGCTGCGGGTTTCCCGGCGGCAGAAATCGGGTCGCATCCGCGTGGCGGAGCCCCATATCGTCATCGCGAGGTGCGTCGATGGTTCAGGCGGCAATGCATTACGCGATATTCGAAACAGCGATGGGTTTCTGCGCCATCGGCTGGAGCGATGCCGGTATCGCCTGCTTCCGGCTGCCGGAGAAAAGCGCGGGCGACGCAACGCGTGCGATCTTGCGGCGGATGCGCGATGCGTCGGAGGCGGAACCTCCGTCTCAGATCGCGGAAGCGATCGCAGCCGCGCGACGCTATTTCGAAGGCGAGGCGGTCGACTTCTCCGGCCTCGTGGTTGACCTCGGCGCGCAGGAGCCGTTCTTCGCCCGCGTCTATGACGTCGTCCGCAACCTCAAACGGGGTGAGACCACGACCTATGGCGCCGTGGCGAAGGCGCTGGGCGCCGGCCCGGAAGCGGCGCGCGATGTCGGGCAGGCGATGGCGCGCAACCCCGTGCCGCTGATCATTCCGTGCCACCGCGTCCTCGCCGCGGGCGGCAGGATTGGCGGCTTTTCGGCACCCGGCGGATCGGCGACCAAGGCACGAATGCTCGCGCTCGAAGGTGCGCTGAAGGAGCCGCCGCCGCCCGCGCAGCAGCAGGCCTTCGGATTTTAGCAGCGTGCGCGCGGATAAGCGCTTTCACCGTTGGCGCAACTGCGCTAAGCGGGCCGCTTCGTTTTTTCCGTCCCGCCCCGCTCATGATCCGCATCGACAATATTTCCAAGCAGAACGGCCATCAGATCCTGTTCATCGAGGCCTCGGCCGCCCTGCACAAGGGCGAGAAGATCGGCCTCGTCGGTCCTAACGGTGCCGGCAAGACCACGCTGTTCCGGATGATCGCAGGGCAGGAACAGCCCGACGAGGGGCAGGTCTCGGTCGATCGCGGCGTGACCATCGGCTATTTCAGCCAGGATGTCGGCGAGATGAGCGGCCGCAGCGCGGTTGCCGAGGTGATGGAGGGCGCCGGTCCTGTCAGCGCGGTGGCGGCTGAGCTGAAAGAGCTGGAAGCGGCGATGACCGACCCGGATCGCGCCGACGAGATGGAGGCGATCCTCGATCGCTACGGCGAGGTGCAGGGGCGCTTTGAGGAACTCGACGGATATGCGCTCGACGCGCGCGCCCGCGAGGTGCTGGCCGGTCTCGGCTTCAGCCAGGAGATGATGGACGGCGATGTCGGCAATCTGTCCGGCGGCTGGAAGATGCGCGTTGCGCTTGCCCGCATTTTGTTGATGCGGCCCGACGGCATGCTGCTCGACGAGCCGTCGAACCATCTCGATCTCGAAAGCCTGATCTGGCTGGAAAACTTCCTCAAAGGCTATGAGGGCGCGCTGCTGATGACCTCGCATGATCGCGAGTTCATGAACCGCGTCGTCAACAAGGTGATCGAGATCGATGCCGGTTCGCTGACCAGCTATTCGGGCGATTACGAATTCTACGCGCAGCAGCGCGAGATGAACGAGAAACAGCAGCAGGCGCAGTTCGAGCGCCAGCAGGCGATGCTGGCCAAGGAAATCAAGTTCATTGAGCGCTTCAAGGCGCGTGCATCGCATGCCGCGCAGGTGCAGAGCCGGGTCAAGAAGCTGGAAAAGATCGAGCGGGTCGAGCCGCCGCGTCGCCGCCAGTCGATCGCGTTCGATTTCATGCCGCCTCCGCGCTCAGGCGACGACGTGGCGAGCCTGAAAGGCGTGCACAAGGCCTATGGCAGCAAGCGCATCTATGAGGGTCTCGACTTCCATGTCGCGCGCATGGAGCGCTGGTGCGTACTCGGCATCAACGGTGCGGGCAAGTCGACGCTGCTGAAACTTGTGACGGGTTCGACCGAGCCCGACGAGGGGACGGTCAATATCGGCAGCAGCGTCAAGCTCGGCTATTTCGCCCAGCACGCCATGGACCTCCTGGACGGCGAGCGCACGGTATTCGAGGAACTCGACTATTCGTTCCCGCAGGCCGGACAGGGCCAGCTGCGCACACTGGCTGGGTGCTTTGGCTTCTCCGGCGACGATGTGGAGAAGCGCTGCCGTGTTCTCTCCGGCGGCGAGAAGGCGCGTCTTGTGATGGCGAAGATGCTGTTCGATCCGCCGAACTTTCTCGTGCTCGACGAGCCGACCAACCATCTCGACATGGCGACCAAGGAGATGCTGATCAGCGCACTCTCGCGCTTCGAGGGAACGATGCTGTTCGTATCCCACGACCGGCATTTCCTAGCAGCCCTGTCCAACCGCGTGCTGGAACTGACGCCCGATGGCGTGCAGACCTATGGCGGCGGATATACCGAATACGTGGCGCGCACCGGACAGGAAGCGCCAGGACTGCGGAGCTGAAGCCGGGCGCAAGGCGCCGCCGGGCTTCGCACCGCTCCGATGAATTACGGAAGCTCGGACAGCAGCTTCTGGAAGTCGGGTTCCCGCCATGCTCTGGCGGTCGTGGTGCGCACGTTGCCCTGAGCGCCGAGCGCCAGCGCGAATTTGGTGACGTTGTTCCCGTCAGCCGCGTCGAGGATCAGCATAAGGTCGCTGGCGCCGGTCGTGAGAAACACCTCCTTGATCTCAACGCCCACCTTCTTCGCGAGATCACGCGCTGCCTGCGCGCGCTTCGGGAAGTCCTTGACGTTGCGGATGCCCTGATCGGTCCAGTTGAGCGCTAAAATAAACGTCGGCATTCGATCCTCCTCTGGTGCTCAGAGTGGTTGCTGGGAATGCGAAAGCGACCTGTAAAATCCGGATCGTAATCGAGACGCCGAGAAAGGCGGCGATCTCAAAAGGTCATGTGCCTGCCGACGGCACGATGGCTGCCGGTCGATCGCACCGGGAGTTCGGCACGTCCCGTGTCAAAAGGGCAGCTCAGGCGAAGGCTAGCGCGCCTGCAGGGCGCGCGAAAGCACGCTGCCCAGCAACAAAAGAGGTAGGCTGAATGGGACGTCGATACCGGCGGGCCGTTTTGCCTTACGCGTCGACGCTCGCCTGCAGGGCGTTTTCCTGGATGAAGTCGCGGCGCGGCTCGACCAGGTCCCCCATCAGGCGCCCGAAGATATCGTCGGCCTCGTCGACCTCGCGCACCTTCACTTGCAGCAGCGAGCGCACGTCGCTGTTGAGTGTGGTCTCCCAGAGCTGCTCTGGATTCATCTCGCCGAGACCCTTGTAGCGCTGCATCGAGATGCCCTTGCGGCCGACTGCCGTGACCGCCTCGAACAGCCCGACAGGCCCGTAGATCGGCGTGTCTTCGCCCTTTCGCCGCAGCGTGCTTGGCTTCTCGTAAACTTCCTGAAGGAGCGGCGCATATTCATCGAGCCTGCGGGCGTCGGCCGAGCCGAGCAGCGCCTGATCGATCATTGCGACGTCCTTCACGCCGCGAACGATGCGTTCAAAGTGGAAGCCTTCTGAATCAAAGCGGCCTTGCCAGCCGCGCTCGGTCTCGTCCGAGAGGATGTCGAGCCGTCGCGCGATGTATTCTGCGGCCTGCTTGGCGGTTTCGAGGTTGCCCGTGACAGCTGGTGTCAGCACGCCGGCAATCGCCGCCTGCTCGATCACCTTGCGGTTATAGCGGCTGTGCAGGCCGTGCAGCAGATTGCGCACCGTGCGCGCATTCTCGACGAGCTTCCTGAGATCGGCGCCGGCGCGTTCTTCACCATTGGCGAGGCGCAGCACCGTGTCCTCAAGACCGTGCTCAATCAGGTAGTCTTCGAGTGCGCGCTCGTCCTTCAGATATTGCTCGGACTTGCCACGCGAAACCTTATAGAGCGGCGGCTGCGCGATGTAGAGATAGCCGCCCTCGATGATCTGCGGCATCTGCCGGAAGAAGAAGGTCAGCAGCAGCGTGCGGATATGGGATCCGTCCACGTCCGCGTCCGTCATGATGATGATCTTGTGGTAACGCAGCTTGTTGATGTCGAACTCGTCACGGATGCCGGCGCCGAGCGCCGTGATCAGCGTGCCGATTTCGGCCGAGGACAGCATCTTGTCGAAGCGTGCGCGCTCGACATTGAGGATCTTG
>Ga0180218_1001177_pt1 | contig 16704 bp, 16 predicted proteins | sample eDN3rd37CKraftBY_FD_151334 | JGI IMG/M metagenome (GOLD analysis project Ga0180218, IMG submission 151334) | Enriched backyard soil microbial communities from Emeryville, California, USA - eDNA 3rd pass 37_C Kraft BY (version 2) (version 2) | ecosystem: Environmental > Terrestrial > Soil >...
GCCCGGGGCATTCAGCTCTCCGAGGCCGGCCTCACCCTGCGCGACCGCGCGGAGGTCATCCTCCGCCTTGTCAGCGAAGCGCACGCCGAGCTGTCGCGCGACAAGGTCCCCGCCGGCTCGATCCGCATCGGCTTCCCGCCGTCGATCGGAGGCCTGCTCCTTGCCTCGATCGCCGGCACGCTGCAGCGGCAGATGCCCCATCTGTCGCTCCAGCTCGTCGAGGGACTGAGCCACCTGCAGCAGGAATGGCTGCTCAACGACCGCGTCGATCTCGCTTTGATGACGGCGCTAGAGCCGAACCCGCTGCTGGTGTCGCACCCACTCTGCGAGGAGGCGATCTGGATGGTGTCGCGCGCCGGCGCCGGCGAAGCGCCGCCGACGGCCTACACCATCGAGGACGTCGCCCGCCGCCGGCTGATCCAGACCAATCGCAACAACATCATGCGGCAACTCCTGGAGCGGGCCGCGCGCGAGAAAGGCCTGTCGCTCGACATCGCGATGGAGATCGATGCGCTGCCGGTCATCAAGGATCTGGTCAAGATCGGCGCCGGCTCGCACGTGTCGCCCTATTCCGGCCTGATCGGCGACATTCGCCGCGGCGAGATGATCGGCGGCCCGATCAAGGACCTCACCATTACCCGCGTGATGGTCCATCGCCTCGACCGGCCGGTCAGTCAGAGCGTTCTCGCGATCATGGACGTTGCACGCAAGGAGATCGCCCGCGTCGCGGCGGAATCCGGCAACCAGATGCGCCCCTTTCGGGTGATCGATCCCGCAACAAAGCCGCAGCCGGCTCACATCTCGGCATGATCGCGGCGGCTGAGATCGCGCCCGGCAAGGCCGACAGTCTCATCAAGGATCAACACGGCGAGGCCGCCAGCAGCCGTCGCCAGGCTAGATGATGGAGGCGCGGCGACGCGCGAAGCGTGCGCGCGTCGGCTTGGTTGGCTTGAGCGCCTCGTCAGGCACGATTTCGGCCTTGCTGAGGATGTCGTAGGTCCGGCTGAGGAGACGACGCAGCAGCTGAACGTCCTTGTGACTGAGCTCGTCGTTGATCCGGCGCTGCACAACCCGGCTGAAGACTTCACTGGCGCGTGCGGCTTCTTCGCCGGCCGGCGTCAACGTGACGAGCACCGCCCGGTTGTCTCCGCGCGTGCGACGCCGGTGGATCAGCCGCTTGGCCTTCAGACGCGTGAGCTGCTGGGAGATCGTCGACTGCGGCAACGCCATCGCTTCGACCAGCTCGCCGACCCGCATTTCCTTGCGCTCGAGAATGAACAGCAGAATTCGCGAGTCGTACATGTTGAGACCGCGCGTGCTGATGAGCTGATTGGCGATCTGCGTGAACCGCGAATTGAGACGATGCACCAGAAGCGAGATGCGTCCGTCGAGCAACTCGTCGTCCGCAATCTCCGGTATGGCCTGCAGCGGCTCAGATGTCGCTCCCATGATCGCCAATTACCCCAGTGCAAAATGAATGTACATCGTTGAGAATTATATTGTTATAGATTGTTTATATCTATTTGATATATATGATATTTTATAAATTATTCACCTATTGTGTTGACATAAAAACGACCTCCCCCATAGGCTGGCGGCAACAACAAGCGCTGCCAGCGGCGCCGGGAGGAAGTCATGGACGTGAAAAGCGGCAGCACGCTGTCGTGCCCGGCTCCCACACCGGGCGCCCCTCTCCGCTCTCGCGGGAGGTAGCGTGTCCTACAAGACCTTCAGCGCAGACGTCCGCGGCGCGGTCATGACCGTCCGGTTTGAGCATCCGCCCGTCAATCTCATGGACAGAGCGATGATGGAGGAGCTTCGCGCGCTCCTTACCGTCCTCGAAAACGACAAGACCATCAAAGTCGTCGTATTCAGAAGCGCCAATCCCGATTTTTTCATCGCGCACGCCGACCTGACGCTTTTTGACGGGAAGATCGAGACGCCGCCGCCACGCTCCACCAAGTTGAATTTCATTCATCGGCTGTTCGAAGGCTATCGCAAGCTTCCCAAGGCAACGATGGCGGTGATCGAAGGCCGGGCAAACGGTGCGGGCACCGAATTTGCCCTGTCGCTCGACATGCAATTTGCCTCGTATGACGCGAGAATCGGACAGTTCGAGGTGGCGCTCGGCGTTCTCCCCGGCGGTACCGGAACGCAACGCCTGCCGTGGCTCATGGGCCGTTCGCGCGCCCTCGAGTTCATTCTTGGCTGCGACGACATCGACGGCAAGACGGCAGCAGATTATGGCCTCGTCAATCGCGCATTGCCCACGCAGGAGCTCTCCCGCTTCGTGGACGACTTATGCGCTCGCATCGCTACGTTTCCGCTCAAGGCAATCGCGCTCGCGAAGGCATCGGTCGATGCCGCGCTCGGCGATCCGACACCGGCTTTGATCGAGGAAAGCTTCCTCGCCGGCCAGCTGGTGGTGACCGACGAAGTCAAAAGCCGCTTTCGCAAGATCAACGAACTCGGCGCCCAGACCGTGAGCGGCGAAATGCACATGGCGGAACTGCTGACGAAGCTCGGAGACAACTAGTGCCTCTTGAACCCTACGGACGCAAAGTGGCGGAGCTGCTGGGTGAGCATGTCGTCGCCGACAGTTTCGCAATGCTGTTCCGTCATCGCGTCGAGACGTCTCCAGACAGCGTCGGTTTCCGCTTCGAAAACGAAAGCTTCACGAATGCGGAAATGGCGCGGTTCGTCGATCGCATCCGCATCTCGCTGCAGCGCGACGGCATAGTCGCGGGCGAAAGGGTCGCGGCCTACATGCACAATTCGCCAGCGCTGCTCGCCATTTTCATTGCCTGCGCAATGGAAGGCATCGTCATTTCACCGATCAACGTCGCATTGCGCCGAAGCGACCTCGCCTACGCCCTGCGCGATCTCGGCACCAAAACCGTGTTCTTCGACGCCGAACTGGCCGAGACATTCGCGGCGGCGAGGCAAGATTATGCGGTCGAACGCGCCATCGTGTACGGCGGCTCCAGCGGACAGGCTGTCGCGTTCGACGCCTGGCTGATGCCGTATTCCGGCCCTGGACCCGCGCCAGTTGTGAGGCCCGCGGACCCGCTTTGCATCATCTACAGCGGCGGAACGACCGGCCTTCCCAAGGGCATCGTGATGCCCCAGTTCGCGCCCGTCGGCGCCGGCATCCGCTACAACACGATCGCGGACTTCTCGGACCGCGAGACGTACTTCACGACCCTTCAGCTCTCCCACTCCTTTGCGCCGCTGATCGCGTTGCCGTTCTGCCTGACCTACGGACACACGTTCTGCTTCTGGAAATGGTGGAGCGCTTCGCGATTTGTCGACATGGTCGCGCATTACGACGCGACTATCACCGATTGCTTCATCGGCATGATCGCAACCCTGCTGCAGACGCCGCCGCGCGACATCGATTCGCGGCTCCGGAACGTTCGTGTCGTGGCCGGCTTCGGCGGCAAGGACGATGTCGCCATGCGGCTGCGCCGCGCCTATCACGAGCGCTTCGGCTCGAAGACCTTCGATCTCTATGGCTTCACCGAATCGAACGGCCTCGTCGCGTTCGAGCGCGAGTCCGATGCGCGCAAGGACGGCTCCTGCGGCACCGCATCGCCGTGGTTCGATGTCGTCGTGGCCGGCCCGGACGACATGCCGCTCCCGAACGGCGAGGTCGGCGAAGTTCTGGTCCGTCCTCTGATCCCGAATACGATCGGCCTCGGCTATCATAACAAGGCCGAGGTCACGACGAAGACCTGGCGCAATCTCTGGATTCACACCGGCGACCTCGCCTACTTCGACGACGACGGCTACTTGTTCTATGTCGGGCGCGGCAATCACTTCCTGCGCCGGCGCGGCGAGCTGATCGCCGCCGCCGAGATCGAAAATGTCATCATGAGCTATCCCGACGTCGTCGAGGTCGCCGTCATCGCCGCGCCCTCGGAGTTCGGCGAGGACGAGGTGCGTGCATGCATCGTCACCCGCAACAAGGCGTTCGATCCCAAGGCCCTCTACGCTTATCTCGGCGATCAGATCGCCGCATTCAAGGTGCCGCGTTACATCGACGTGATGGACCAGTTGCCCCGCACCGGCGCCAAAAGAGAAATCGAAAAATTTCGTCTTCAGCAGCGTCCGCTTGATCTTTCGTGGGACGCGACCCGCGCTGGCGTCTTGCGGGCCGCGTCCAAGCCACCGTCGCAACAAGCATCACAAGAAGCAGGAATGGGAGGAAAGCAATGACAGTCATGGATCACATTAAGAAGCGGCCTCACGTGCTGGCAGCCGCCGCAATGCTAGCATCCGGTCTGATGGTGACGGCACCGGCGAAAGCGCAAAGCGAGACCGGCGTCACCGCAACCTCGATCAAGCTCGGAATGAGCGCGGGCATCACGGGTCCGATCGCATTCGCTTCCCGGCAATTCTCGAGCTACATGCAGAAGTACTTCGACAAGGTGAATGCCGCCGGCGGCGTCAACGGCCGTAAGATCGAGCTCACCATCATCGACGACGGCGGCAAGGGCGACGTCGCGCTGCAGAATGCACAACGTCTGCTCCAGCAGGAGCGCGTCTTCGCGATGACCACGATTGGCACCGCGACGACGGCCGGCATCCTCGATTACTTGACACGCCAGAAAGTGCCGCTGCTGTTCCCCGGCGCCTACAACACCGAGCTCGTGACGCCGACGCGCGCCAATACCTTCGCGCTGTTCCAGCCTTACGAAGGCCAGATCGCCGCCGTTACGCGGTGGGTTTACAAAACCAAGGGTGCGGGCTCCGCGGTGATCGTCCGCGCGACACCGCCGAGCTTCGACCTTGCTGCCAAAAGCGCGGCTGCGACGGTCGAGGCGAGCGGCGGCAAGACGCTGGCCACCCTCAACACCAGCTACAATCAGCCGGAATGGGCCTCCATCGTCATCCGCCTCAAGGAACTCAAGCCCGACTACATCATCGTCATGACCACCGCGTCGGACATGGGACGGATGTGGAAGGAAATCGCGCAGCAAGGAGCGGCGCCGGGCAAAGGCATCATCGGCATCAGTCCGCTCGCCGATCAGGCCTTTCTCGACACCGCGGGCGGCCCGGTGCCGGACAACATGATCTATGCGGCGGTTCCCGCGACGGTGGTCCCCACCGCCAAGGAAGCGGAAGACGCACGCAACCTGTCGCCCGGCGAGACCATGGGCCTGTTCGGCCTCGAAGGCGCGGCGTCCGCGGCGGTGATCGTGGAGGCGCTGCGCCGCCTCGGTCCCGATGTGACCCGCGCCAAGCTGACGGCGCTGCTGCACGACAAATTCGAGCCGTTCAAGGTTCCCTTCACCGACACGGTAAAGTCCTCGCCCGATCACCTGATGATTCAGTCCGTCGGCGTTGCAACGGTGAAGAACGGCTCGTTTGTCGCCGCGACCGGCGAGTTCGTAAAATAGTCCCTGGATCCCCGGTCGAACCGCGGAGAGCATCATGTTACTCGCAACGCTAGCCGGCGGAATTTCGCTAGGCTTTCTTTACGGCCTTGTTGCGCTGACCTTGATTCTCCTCGTGCGGACGACCGGGGTTCTGAACTTCGCCGCCGCTGAAGTCGGGATGCTATGCGCGTTCATCACGTTCACCGCGCTGACGCAATTTCATCTTCCCGCGCTTGTCGCCGTGCTGCTGACGCTTGTCTTCTCCGCCCTGCTGGGTGCCGCGGTTTACTGCGGCATCGTTCTGATACGACCCGCCGATCCGCTCACGCTCTCCTTGCGGACGCTCGGGCTGCTTCTGATCGTCAACAGCGTCGCCTACAAAATATGGGGCGCGAATTCACCCTACACGTTTCCCAATATCCTGCCCCACGGCTTCGTCACGCTGTTCGGATTTAATGTCGGCTATGTGCAACTGCTGGTGATTGCATTCGCCATTCTGATTTCCCTGGCGGTCTGGGTTCTCACCGAGCGCACGAAGCTTGGCCTGTTGCTCCGCGCCGTCAGCTCCGACCGCGAGGCCGCGGCCGACCTTGGCGTGCCCGTCATCTCCGTCGACCTGATGGCCTGGTGCCTGGCGACAACGGTCGCCTGCTGCGTCGGCATCCTGGTCGCGCATTTGTTCTTTCTGGCGCCGGACATGATGGCGCCGATCTTGCTCGCCGGGTTTGCCGCCGCGCAGCTCGGCGAAATGAAATCGGCTCGTATCGCGCTGGTTGCCGGGGTCGCGCTCGGCATCATCCAGTCGGCATCTTCGGTCTATTTCAATCAGCCTGAACTGTCGCAGATTCTCTCGTTTCTGGTGCTGACCGTGGGCCTCATCGTCCGCGGCAAGCTCCACGACCGCGTCGTCTCGACATGAAGGCGACCGGCAACATCTCCCGCTTTTCGCGGCCGGCAACGGCATTGCCGGTGATGATGCATCCCGTTACCGGACTGATTATCCTCGCTCTCCTGCTTTGCATCGCGCCTTTTCTGCTCGCCGACTACCAGTTGACCTTGGCCGCAACTGGTGCCGCCTATTCCGTCGCAGTGCTCGGCGTCGCCGCCGGTTTTGCGACCGTCGGCATGCTGGCGCTGACGCAGCCGGCGATGATGCTGATCGGCGCTTATGTGTCCTTGTATGCCGTCGAGACGCTCGGGTTTTCCTTCTTTCCCTCCGCCCTGCTCGCGATTGTCGCCGGCGCGCTGATCGCTCTTCCCCTCGGCTGGATCACCTGCCGGCTCGACAAGTTTTCTTTCGCGGTCTTGGGCTTTGCCTTCACCTATCTGGTGTCGATGTTGATGTCGTCGAACCTGCTGGTCGGGATCACGGGCGGAGAGCTCGGCAAGCCATTCCCGCCGGCCGACCTGTTCGGAATCGAACTGCACGGGAACGCCAGCTACGCCGCATTGGCGGTCTGCGTTTTCATCGCTTATCTGCTGGCCCCAACGATCTTCCGTTCCACCATGGGCCGCTTTCTGATCGTCATGCGGCAGGACGACGTATTGGCAAAATCGGTCGGCGTCGACACCAATCTGCATCGCATTCTGCTGACGGCCATTGTCAGCGCTTACGGCGCGTTCAGCGGCGTTCTGATCGGCCTTGCGAGCGGCTTCGTGGCGCCGCCGCATTTCGACGTATCGTTGTCGATATCCCTGCTCGCGATGGCATTGGTCGGCGGCACCAGATATCTGCTCGGCAGCGCCGCCGGAACGCTGGTTTTGCTGGTGTTCCCCGCCATGCTGAACCTGCCGCTGGTCGACCGGAATCTGACGGTCGGCGTCGTGCTCCTGGTCTGCCTGATCTTCATGCCCGAGGGGCTGCTGTCGTTCGGCAAATTCGTCCGCATTCCGCGTGCAACACCGTCCTCCGAGGAAAGGACAACGTAATGAGCGCGCTGGCCGTCAAAGACATTACGGTCCGTTTTGGCGTGCTTGTCGCGGTCGACAATGTCACGCTGTCGATCGGCACACGCGAGCTGCTGGCATTGATCGGCCCGAACGGCGCCGGCAAGACCACGCTGCTCAACGCCATTTCCGGTTTTCTGCCGCTCCACGGCGGCGAGATCTTCGCTGGCGCCACAAACATCACCGGTGAAGCCGCGCACCGCCGGGCCGCGTTCGGCATCAAGCGGACCTTCCAGCACGCAAAGCTGGCCGACGATCTGACCGTTCTCGAAAACGTTCTCGTCGGCGCGTCAACCGCCGCCTATCCGCGCTCCCTTCTTCCGGAATGGCTGCATGGCCCGTCCGAGATGGCGAACCTGCGTATGCAGCGGGATCATGCCGTTGCCATGCTCGAGCGGCTGGGGCTTGCGGATCTGCGCAACGTGCCGGCGGGCGAGATCTCGTTTGGACGCAAGAAACTGGTCGACCTTGCCCGCGCGCTGATCACCGATCCCGACGTGCTGTTGCTGGACGAACCGACCGCAGGGCTTTCCGAGCATGAGATCGACAAGCTGGCGGAGCTCATCGCGCGCATTCGCGAAAACACGGCGCTTCTGGTCGTTGCCCATCACATGGGCTTCGTGAACAAGGTCGCCGACCGCGTCGTCTGTCTGGTCGCGGGGCGTGAAATATCGAGCGGAACGCCCGACCATGTGCAGTCCGATCCCTGCGTGCTCGCAGCCTATATGGGGACGGCGGCATGAGCATTCTGACTCTCGAAAATGTCGGGGTTTCCTATCGTGGCATGCGCGCGCTCGGCGACGTGACGTTGTCGGTCGAACGTGGCGAGATGATCGGCGTCGCCGGCCCTAACGGCGCGGGGAAGACGTCACTGTTGCGCGCGATTGCGTCGCTTGTCCCCATCGATTCGGGACGGATCTCGTTTGACGACGGCATCATCGCCGACACGGCGAGCCGCCGCAAAGCCGCCGTCCGCCAGGTGGTCCGGCGCGGCATGTCTCTTGTGCCCGAGGGGCGCCGCCTGTTCGCCGGCCTGACGGTGGAGGATCATCTGCGCTTCGGCGCCTATGTTGTCGCGGCCGCGGACGTGCCGGCAACCATGGAGCGCGTCTACGCGATATTCCCGAAGCTGAAGGAACGGCGGCTCCAGGAGGTGAGTTCCCTCAGCGGCGGCGAGAAGCAGATGGTGGCCATCGCGCGCGCCATGATGGCGAAGCCGAAGCTTTTGATGATTGACGAACTGTCACTGGGGCTCGCGCCCGTCGTCGTGAACGAGTTGGTCGACGCGCTGATGAAACTCAACGCGGAGAGCGGGCTGACTATCGTCCTCGTCGACGAGTGCCTCGGCCGGCTCGGTTCGGCCGTATCCAGGGTGCTCTTTCTGTCGCACGGCCATATCCAGGCGATCCGCTCGCCGCAGGAGATCCAGCAACAGGCGGCGAAACTTTATCTCGGCAGTGACGCCGGTTGACCGACTGCCATCAGACTGAGGAGACAAGACATGCCTGGGCGATATTTCGAGGAGCTGGAGATCGGGCAGATTTTCAAGCACGAGCCCACTCGCACGGTGACCGAGATGGACAACGTGATGTTCTCCTCGCTGACGATGAACCCGCAGCCGATGCACCTGGACGAGGAATTCGCCAAGAAAAGCATCTACGGGACACGCATCGTCAACTCCTGCTTTACGCTCGGGCTGATGCTCGGTTTCGCGGTGCCGGACCTGACGTCCGGCACGACGATCGCGGTGATGGCATTCGAGAATGTCACGTTCCCGAGGCCGGTTCTGCACGGCGATACGTTGAGGGCCGAGAGCACGGTCCTGGAGCGCCGGGAAAGCAAGAAGCGTCCCGACGCCGGCATCGTCGTGTTCGAGCATCGCGCCTACAACCAGCGCGACGAAATCGTGTTGAGCTGCCGCCGTGTCGCGCTGATGCGCCGGAAACACCCCGCGACAGAAACCGCCTGACGCATGGCCGATGACCGCAACGGCGGCGTTTTTACCTTCGACGCCGGCGGCGTCACGATCACCGCATTGAGCGACGGCGAGGTCGAGGCGAGCTTCGGATTACTGCGTGGCATTCAGCCGGACGACGCGGCCCGTCTTCTGCATTCAGCCGGGCGCCCGGTTCCCCCGCGAATATCGGTCAACTGTTACGCCCTGCATCTTCCCGAAGGCATTGTGCTGGTCGATACCGGTGCCGGTAGTACCATGCCGGGCCTTGGCCGCCTCCCCGAACGTCTCGCACAGGCCGGCATCGCGGCGCGGGATATCGTCGCCGTGCTGCTGACGCATGTGCATCCCGACCATTCGAACGGCCTGACCGACGCATCGGGCAATGCTGTCTTCCCGCGCGCCAATTTGATCGTGCACCGCAACGAGATGTCCTATTGGTTCGATGACGAACGCATGATGCGAGCCTCGCCGCGCAGGCGGGACAATAATTTTGTCGCGCCGCGGCGGCAATTCGCACCCTACATGCATCGGCTGAGAACGTTCGACGCCGAAAGCCTCTTCGAAGGCGTCGAACCGGTTGCGCTCCATGGACATACGCCGGGGCACACCGGCTATCTGGTCGGCAGCGGCCCGAACAGACTGCTGATCTGGGGCGATGTCGTCCACGTCCCGTCCGTCCAGATTCCGCGACCTGACGTATCAGTCGTGCTCGACGAGGATGCGGGCGCAGCGGCGGCAACACGGCGCCAACAGCTCGCCCGCGCCGCCGATCAATGCATTCCGGTCGCCGGCATGCATGTCGATTTCCCCGGCCTGATCCGCATCACCCGCGTGCGCAGCGGGTTTACCTTTCAGCCTCTCCTCCACACGGAAGCGCCATGAAAACGGACATGAAAACTCACATCGGCCACAGCACGCCGGATCGTGTCGTGGTTCGCGGCCACGATCTTTCGCGAGACCTGATCGGGAAGCGCGACTTTGTGGAAATGCTCTATTTCCTGTCGCTGAAGAGGTTTCCCAACCCGGCGCAGTTACGGGTGCTCAACGCGTGCCTGGTGACACTGATGGAGCACGGCTGGACGCCCTCCTCGATCATCGCGCGAATGACCGCGGATAGCGTGCCCGAAGAGATGCAGGTCGCGATGGCATCGGGCGTTCTCGTGATGGGCAGCGTATTCGCCGGGACGACGGAAGGCTGCGCTCGCATCCTCGAGACCGGCTTGAAACGCGGCGGCGATCGCGATGCTTATTGCCGCGACGTCGTCGAAGAGCATCGCGCGACGAAAAAGCCGGTGCCAGGATTCGGACATCCCGTGCACAAGCCGATCGATCCGCGCGTCATCACCTTGCTCGCCATGGCCGACGAGCTGAAGCTTGATGGCGGTTATGTTCCCCTTTTGAAACAATTGAGCGCGGAGGTCGACCGCCAGGCCGGCAAGCACGTTACCCTCAATGCAACCGGCGCAATGGCGGCGCTGCTGCTCGAAATCGGATTTCCACCCGATATCATGCGCGGCCTGTCCGTCGTTGCGCGAGCCGCGGGCCTGATCGGTCACATCGTCGAGGAGCGCGAGGCGCATGCAGCACGCAAAATATGGAACCTCGCCGAAGAGCACATTCCTTACGAGAATCCATAGCAGCGGCGAAAGGCGCCGGGAACGATTAGTACAATGAGACGTTGCACTTACTCGTAACAGGAGGTGCAACATGGCAACTGAAGTCCGGGAAACCGGCGGCCTGATCGGCAGCGACAAGGTCGATGGGACCGCGGTGTACGGTGCCGATCGGAAGAAAATCGGCTCTATCGAGCGCGTGATGATCGGCAAGCGGGACGGCAAGGTGTCCTATGCCGTTCTGAGCTTCGGCGGCTTCCTCGGCATCGGCGACGAGCACTATCCCCTGCCCTGGAACCAGCTCACTTATGACACCGAGCTCGGCGGCTATCTCGTCAACCTGACCAAGGATCGCCTGCAGGGCGCTCCGAAATATTCCGGCAGCAGCTGGGACTGGGAAGACCGCACCCGCGCGCGGACGGTAAATGATTACTACGGCGCACCGTGGGCGGCCTACTAGGCCTCGTTTCATGAGGCGTCATTTCATGAAGCAACGCCCGGCTGCCTTATTGGCGGCCGGGCGTGTTACCGCCGGCTGTCTCGGATGCGAGCCCCCTTACTGAACTGCGGCGACCGCTGATATCTCGACCATTAATTCCGGCAGAGCGAGACTGGAAACCTCGACGATCGTGCTCGCCGGCCCATTGCTCGGAAAATAGCGCAACCGGATATCCGCGATACTGTGAAACGCGCTGATATCCGTCACATACACCGTCACATTGAGAACGTCCGACATCGCTGCGCCGTGCGACCGCAGGATGGTTTCGATGTTCTTCAGGACCTGCTCGGCCTGCGCCCGCAGGTCTCCGATACCGACGATTGCACCCTTTTCATCCGTCGCAATCTGCCCAGAGATGAAAAGCAGCGGCCCGCTGTCGACACGAACGCAGTTTGAATAATGGGGCTTGAGCGGGGCCGCCACTCCGGCCGGGTTAGATGTTGTCACGCGTGCATTGCTTGCCATTGTCCAGGACCTCTCTTCATAAAATCGAAATCACGTCCGCCTCGCGGCATCGATCGCGCGCCACACCTGGTGTGACGTGGCGGGCATCTCGATGGTCCGCACGCCGAGCGGCCGCAACGCATTCAGCACCGCATTGATGATGCCCGGCAGCGAGCCGACGGTCCCCGCCTCCCCGGCACCCTTGACGCCCAGCGGGTTCTTCTTGGTCGGCGCCGGATTGCTGATGACGGTCATCGACGGCATGTGATGCGCGCGCGGCATGCCGTAATCCATGAAGGAGCCGGTCAGTAACTGACCGCTTCCCGGATCGTAGACGATCGATTCCAGAAGCGCCTGTCCGAGCCCCTGCGCGACGCCGCCGTGAATCTGTCCCTTCACCAGCATCGGGTTGACGACATTGCCGACGTCATCGACCACGACATAGTTCTCCACCGTGACCACGCCGGTTTCCGGATCGATCTCGACTTCGCAGACGTGGCAGCCGTTCGGAAACGTCGCCTCTTCGGCCTGCATGATCGCGCTCGCCGACAGGCCGTAATCCGCGCCCGCCGGCAGCGCGCCAGGAACGAACGTGGTCTTGGCGACGTCTTCCAGACGCACGGAGCGGTCGGTGCCGACGACACGGAACAGGCCACGGTCGAACTCGATGTCGCCTTCCTCGGACTCCATCATCTGCGCCGCGACCGTCTTGCCACGCTCGACGATCTTTTCGCATACGCGCACGAACGACGTGCCGCCGGCGATCAACGAGCGGGAGCCGAAGGTTCCCCGCCCATGCTCGACGACGTCGGTATCGCCGGCGAAAACCCGGACGCGATCCGGCTCGAGGCCGAGATAGGTGCCGCAGAGCTGGCGGAAGGTCGTCTCGTGGCCCTGGCCGTGGTTGTGCGTGCCGAGCAGCAATGTCGCGTTGCCGCCGGGATCGAACCGAAGCTCGACCGATTCTTCGTTCGGATTGCGGAACGGCCCGCCCGAAATCTCGATCGGGTGCACGATGCTGATGCCGCGCAAGCGGCCGTGCTTTTCCGAAGCCTTCTTGCGCGCGGCAAAGCCGTTCCAGTCCGCCGCTTCGAGCGCGAGCTCAAAGTTCCTGTCGAACGAACCGCTGTCGTAGACATACACGAGACCGGTCTGGAACGGCAGCGCGCTTTCCGGAATGAGGTTGCGGCGGCGCAGCTCGACCGGATCGCGGCCAAGCTCAAAGGCGGCAGCATCGATAGCCCGCTCGATCGCGAAAGTCGCCTCGGGACGCCCGGCGCCGCGATAGGGCGCGATCGGCTGGGTGTTGGTGAAAATTCCCTGCACGGCGGCGTAAATGGCGGGCGTCCGGTAGACGCCGGCGAGCCCGCCGAGATTGTTGGTCGAAGGATGCGGCGTATAGAAGCCGAGATAGGCGCCGAGATTGGCCAGCGTGCGGACGCGGAAGGCCAGGAAGTTACCCTCCTTGTCCAGCGCGAGTTCGGCGGTGGTGACATTGTCGCGGGCGTGGTGATCGGACAGCAGGGATTCGCTTCGCGTCGCCTTCCAGCGCACCGGACGGCCGACCCGGCGCGCGGCCCACAACACCATCGCCTCTTCGGGAAACGGGCTGCCTTTCATGCCGAAGGCGCCGCCGACATCAGGTGAGATCACCCGGATCTGGTTATTGGGAATATGGAAGGTCTTTTCGGCAAGCTCGTCCCGCACCTTGTGCGGAATCTGCGTTCCCGAATAGAGCGTGTAGCGGCCGCTTGACGGATCGTAGAGGCCGAGAGCGTTGCGCGGCTCGAGCGGATTGGCCGAGACCCGGGAAATCCGGAAGTCGACCGAGGTCACATGATGCGCCTGCGCGAACGCGGCCTCGACGCGGGCGCGATCGCCCAGCTCGAAGAAGAAGCACTCGTTGTCCGGCGCCTCGGCCGGCCAGACTGCCGGAGCGCCCGGCTTCGCCGCCTCGACAACATCGGTGACGCTGTCGAGCATTTCATAGTCGACATCGACCAGTTCCGCCGCATCGGCCGCAATGTTCAGCGTTTCGGCGACCACGATGGCGACGGCATCGCCGGCGAAATGCACGCTGTCGGTGCACAACACGGGATAAGGCGGCTTCGCCATCGGCGAGCCGTCGCGCCGCTTCCTCGGGATGCAGGTGTCGAGGCCGCCGAGGCCATCGGCCACGAAATCTCCGCCGGTCAGCACGGCAAGAACACCGGGCTGCGCCGCCGCAGACGAGGTGTCGATGCCGCGGATGCGGGCGGCGGCATGCGGCGAGCGTACCACGACCATGACGGCTTCGCCCGGCACATGAATGTCGTCGACATAACGCCCCAGGCCGCGTGTCAGCCTCAGGTCTTCGACGCGCCTGGTTGGCGACCCGATTTCAAACGTCATCGCTCCAACTCACAGGGTCAAAACGCCGCTGACGAACGACAGCATCGCCGCGAGCGGCCGCCTCGCCCTCCTCCTCTACGGTTTGCGTCCAGCGGACGCCGGCCTTCGGGCGCGTGGTGCCGCGTCAGACCGCCGGCGCCGGCATCACAGACGGTCAGGCCGGCTCGTAGGTGATGGCGCGGACCGGCGTCGGGTTGTAGCCGTTGCAGGGGTTATAAATCTGCGCGCAGTTCGACGCGACGCAGATGACATCGTGATCGGCGACGAGATCGATGTAGTCGCCCGCCTTGGAGCGGCCGTCGACGATCGCCATCTCGCCATCGGGATTGACCGGAACGTACATGAAGAAGTTCAGGTTGGTCGCGATGTCGCCACGCGTCAGGCCGAACGGCTTCAGCGCCTTCTCGAAAGTGTCCCGGCAGTTCGCCACCGGCGTCTTGCCGTAGCGCAGCATGTTCATCTCGGAGCTGCAGCAGCCGCCGATGGTGTCATGGAAGCCGCAGGTGTCCTCGACGACCGTCATCAGCTTGACGGCGCGGTCCGACCACAGCGAGACGCCCTTGGTGATGAAGATGTTCTTCGCGAGCTTCATCGTGTTGGGCGCGTTGTAACGGTCGCTCGGATCGTCGGCGTTGTAGCAAAGGAAGTCGAGAGCCTGCAGGCCCTTGAGATCGATGAAGCGGACGCGCTGCCCTTTCTTGACGATACGGCCCCACGGTTGACCCGGCTCGATGACGGTGTTTTCAACGATACGTCCTTTGACGTTTTCAGCTTCAGACATGGGACCTCCAGATTCCAAACCAGTGAACACGTAACAAGCCGAGACGAGGCCCTGCCGTCATTGAATGAGGCTGGGCAGCAGGAGCGCGAGCTTCGGCCAGATCAGGATCGCGCCGATCACCAGCACGTTGATGATGAGATAGGGGGTCGCGGCGCGATAGATCGTCTGCATCGTCACTTCCGGTGGCGCGACGCCCTTCATGACGAACAGCAACAACCCGAACGGCGGCGTCATCAGGCCGATTTCCAGATTGATCAGCATCATGACCGCGAACCAGACCGGTTCGATGCCGAGCAGCTTGAGGATCGGCACGAAGATCGGCAGCGTGATCGACATGATCGCGATCTGCTCCATGAAGCAGCCCAGCACCAGGATGAGCGCCATCATCAGCAGAATGACCACCGTCGGGTTGGCGGACAGCGCGACGACGTAGTCGAGCAGACCCTTGCTCGCGCCGGAGAAGGCGAGCAACTGGCTGAAGCCGATCGCCGCCGCGATGATGATGAGCACCATGCCTGAAATCTGGGCGGTGCCCTCGATGGCCGAGACGAAGCCCTTCCAGGTCAAGCCTCGGTAGGCTGCCGCAAGCACGAGGGAGGACAAGGCGCCGAGCGCGGCAGCCTCCGTCGGTGTCGCGATGCCAAGGAAGATCACGCCGACCACGCTGAACACCACCAGCGACAGCGGCGCGACATAGACGAGCAGCTCTTTCAGCGCCTGCGCGCGGCTGACCCGCACCAGGTTTTCATCGCGGGGCGCGAGCGCGGGATTGAGATAACAGCGGACGACGATGTAGACCACGTAGGAAATGGCGAGGATCAGTCCGGGTAAAATAAGCGCCATCAACAACGCACCGATCGAAATCTGCGCGATGGTCGCGTAGACGACGGCGAGCGCGCTGGGCGGAATGAGCATGGCAAGCGCGCCGCTGCTCATGATCGGGCCCATCGACATCACCGGGTCGTAGCCGCGCTTGTGCATGTCAGGTAGCAGCAGCTTGCCGAGGATGGCGGTATTGGCCATGGTCGAGCCGCTCAGCGCCGAGAAGACGGTGCCGCTCATGACGGTCAGCAGGCTGAGCCGGCCGGGAACGCGGCCGAGCCACTTGTCGATGGCGCCGAGCGCGTTGGTCGCGATGCTCGACTGCCAGAGAATCTCGCCCATCAGGATGAACAGCGGCACCGGCAACAGCGTGAAGGTCCGCAGCGAGCTTTCCATTGCCAGGATGTTCTGCTGAAGGATCGCGCCGTTACCCCCCTGTAATATGTACAGGCTGGCAAATGTCACGAGAATGAACGCGAGCACGACGGGCAGACCCGTCGCGAGAATCAGCAACAGGCTGCCGAAAACCGACAGCAGAATGGTGAACCAATCCATCATGCCACCGACGTGGTTACAGGCTTCTCGGACGGGGCCGTGCCCCAGAAATTCATCCATGCCAGGCGGAGGAACTCGATCGCCGCCAAGCCAAACCCGACCGGGATGGAGATGAGCAGCGCCCACCGCGGAAAGGCGACAAGGCCGGCATTGACGACATTGCGCTCATAGGCGGTCAGCGTCGCGAAGGTGCCCCAATAGGCGACCCACACGCAGATGCCGGCCGCCGCCAGGAGGACTATGATCCGCAGCCCATAGGCGATGCGAGGCGGCAGCCAGTTCGTGAACACGTCGATGATGATGTGCTGCTGACG
>Ga0180218_1001178_pt1 | contig 16693 bp, 9 predicted proteins | sample eDN3rd37CKraftBY_FD_151334 | JGI IMG/M metagenome (GOLD analysis project Ga0180218, IMG submission 151334) | Enriched backyard soil microbial communities from Emeryville, California, USA - eDNA 3rd pass 37_C Kraft BY (version 2) (version 2) | ecosystem: Environmental > Terrestrial > Soil >...
GGGAGCGGCGGCACCCCGGCCAAGAGCTTCGGCGGCGCGCGCCAGCTCAGGGTGAGCCTGAAGACGGCGCGCAAGCGCTCGGCTTCCTCGCAACGCTGGCTGGAACGCCAACTCAATGATCCGTACGTCGCCGCCGCCAAGCGCGAGGGCTGGCGCTCGCGTGCGGCCTTCAAGCTCATCGAAATCGACGACAAATACCGCATCCTGAAGCCCGGCCAGCGCGTCGTTGATCTTGGCGCGGCGCCGGGCGGCTGGACGCAGGTCGCCGCCCAGCGCGTAAAGGCCACCGAGGGCCGAGGCCAGGTCATCGGCATCGACTATCTGCCCGTTGATGCCATTGCCGGTGCGACCATCCTCGAGCTCGACTTCCTCGATGAGGACGCGCCGGACAAGCTCAAGGCGCTACTCCGCGATGGCGGCGCGGACGTTGTGCTCTCGGACATGGCCGCGCCGACCACGGGGCACGCGAGCACGGATCATCTGCGCATCATGGCGCTCGCCGAGGCGGCCGCCGAGTTCGCCGCGGAAGTGCTGGCGCCAGGCGGTGCGTTTCTCGCCAAGGTATTCCAGGGCGGCACGGAGCGCGACCTGCTCGACAGGTTGAAGCGCGACTTCGCCATCGTGCGCCACGTCAAGCCCAAGGCGAGCCGCGCGGACTCCGCGGAGCTCTATGTCCTCGCGACGGGCTTTCGCGGCAGAACATAGGCCTCAAGCCGGCGCCGGCGAACGCGGCTCGAATTGCGCCACCACGACATACGCGATTGTCGCTGCCGCAAGCCCAGTGACATACGGCACGTCGATCTCGATCACATGCGCGCCGACGAACCATACGAGCGCGCCGCTCGCCATGGCCGCAAAGGCGCTGATCTCCCCGCCAATTCGCGTAAACAGGCCAAAGACGAGGGTCACGAAGATGCCGGCACTGGCGAAGGCCGAGGCCAACTCGACGAGGTCGGAAATATGCGTCGAGCGCAGCGCCAGCAGATAGGCGATCACGCCGAGCGTCGCCACGGAGGCCCGCGCAACCGCAACCTTCGTGCCCTCGGACGTGTCAGGCCTCAGCCGCAGCAGCAGGTTGTGCGAGAGCAGCGTGCCGGCAGCGAGCAGCGCTGAGTCGACCGTCGTCAGGATCGCCGAGATGAGCGCGCCGACGAACAGCACGTAGAGCGCCGGCGGCAGGTGGCGCTGTGCGATCTCCGGCACGATCTGCTCCGTGTCCGTGAGGCCCGGCACGAGCATCGATCCGACGAGGCCGAGCGTCACCGGAATGAGCGCAACCAGCAGATAGCAGACGCCGCCGAGCGTGGCCCCCTTGCGCGCGACCTCCGGCGAGCGGCACGCAAGTACGCGTGAGATGAGCTCGACTGCGACGACCGAGCCGCAGATCGGGATGGCCCACTTCTCGAGGATCGCAAGCAGTGGCTGGTCGGCCGGAAACAGCACCCAGCGCGATGGCTCCACACGCGAGAAGCCCGCAGCGATGCCGCCGACTTCCGACACGGCAATCCAGCAGAGCCCGAAGAGCCCGACGACGATCACCGTGCTCTGGATCGCATCGTTGTAGGCATCGGCGAGCAGGCCGCCGAGCACGGTGTAGGCCACCACCGCGATCACGGCGAGGGTCAGCGCCGTCTCGAGCTCGATGTCCGCCGCCGATCCTACAATCTGCCCGAAGCCGCGGATCTGCGCCGCCGCCCACAGCACCGAACCCGGAATGAGGAGCACGGCCGCGAGACGCTCCACACGTCCGGAAAAGCGAAAGCGAAAGAAGTCCGCGAACGTCTGGATGCCGCGCCGCCAAAGGCGCGCCGCAAAGACCAAGCCCATGATCGCGATGCCAAGAGCATAGGCAAATGGCTCGGCCTGCGCGCCGGACAGTCCCTCAGTGTAGACGCGGCTCGCTGCCCCGATCACGACCTCGGCGCCGAACCACGTGGCGAAGATCGAGACAGCCGCCAGACCGACACCGAACGAGCGACCGGCGAGCATGTAGTCGGTCTCGGTCGCGACACGGCGCGCTACCCAAGCACCGACCAGGATCTGAAGGCCGACATAGCCGATGATGCCCGCGACCGTCACGTTCATGCCGTCCCCCCGCTCCGCAGTGCCATGCGAAGGATGTTCAAACACTGGACGTGGCGCAAGTGGCGACGGCGTCACTCGGATATTCGGGGCGTGGCGAGGGACACTCTCCCTGGCCCATGCGTATTTATGGGCCTCCCAGATCACAAAGAACGGGGGTGCGGGGATCGAGGGCCCGCGGCCCTGCTCGCGCCGAAGGCGCGATCTGCCCCCAAGTTGACGCAAGTGGGTGGCCAGATGGCGCCCCCATGCCCCATCCAGCCGAAGATGAACGCGCTTGTGACCGCCGCGCAACCGGAGCGGGCGTTGACAGGTTGCTTATCCGGCAGGATGGATACTCCCGGCGTTAACCCACGGCCCGCCACCTCCTGCGTGGCTGCTGAACTCGGCCGTGCGATCAACTGCGAGGCAAGAACGACCATGCTGGCCACGTCGATGAATGAGGCGAGGCATCCCGACGAGCGGAGGATGGCCCGGCGGCGGAAAGTGCTCCGTCGCTTGTCCGTTGCCCTCCTTGGTGCGCTGGTCCTGACCGCCGCCATACCGGCCATCGAGGCCATGGCACGCAGCGGGCCCCAGTCGGTCGCCCCTCTTGCCGAGAAACTGATCGACGCCGTCGTCAACATCTCCACAAGCCAGAGCGTCAAGGGCAAGCAGAGCGGCGTGCCGCTGCCGTCTGTGCCCAAGGGTTCGCCCTTCGAGCAGTTCTTCGAGGACTTCTTCAATCGCAAGGGCAATTCGGATGATCAGCGCAAGGTGTCTTCGCTCGGCTCGGGCTTCATCATCGACGGCCGCGAAGGACTGATCGTCACCAACAACCATGTCATCGAAGGCGCCGACGAGATCGTCATCAATTTCCACGATGGCTCGAAGCTCAAGGTCGACCGCGTCATCGGCAAGGACACCAAGACCGATCTCGCCCTCCTCAAGGTCACCCCGAAAAAACCGCTGCCCGAGGTCGCGTTCGGCAGCTCGAACGATCTCAAGGTCGGCGACTGGGTGATGGCGATCGGCAATCCGTTCGGCCTCGGCGGCTCGGTGACGGTTGGCATCGTCTCGGCCAAGCAGCGCGACATCAGCTCCGGCCCGTACGACGAATACCTGCAGACGGATGCCTCCATCAACAAGGGCAACTCGGGCGGCCCGCTCTTCAACATGGATGGCATGGTCGTCGGCGTGAATACGGCGATCATCTCGCCGACGGGTGGTTCGGTCGGCATCAGCTTCGCCGTGCCCTCGGATGCCGTCATGTCGGTGGTCGATCAACTCCGCCAGTTCGGCGAGACGCGGCGCGGCTGGCTGGGCGTGCGCATCAAGAGCATCACCGAGGACGTCGCCGAGACGCTCGGCGTGAGAGAAAACTACGGCGCGCTCATTTCCGCCGTCACGCCGGACAGCCCGGCGCAGAAAGCGGGTATCGAGGCCGGCGACATCGTCGTGAAATTCGACGGCCGCGAAGTCATGACGACGCGCGGCCTGCCGCGCCTCGTCTCGCAGACGCCCATCGGCAAGACGGTCGATGTCGAGGTCCTGCGCAAGGGCGAGCGCCGTACGCTCAAGGTCACCGTCGCGCGTCTGATGGAGGATGAAACCCCGCCACAGAAGCCGGCCGCCGAGAACACGCCGCAGAGCGGGCAATTGATCGGCCTCGGCCTCGCGCCGCTCGATGAGACATTGCGCAAGCAGTTCGGCCTCGATGCCAAGACGAAGGGCGTGGTGGTGACGGAAGTCGATCCGCAGAGCCCGGCCGCCAAGCGCGGCATCAAGGTCGGCGACGTGATCGTCGAGGCCGGCCAGGACGCCGTGTCATCCGTCGCCGATGTCGAAGCCAGCATCGAGAAGATCCGCAAGGCCGGCCGCAAGGCGGTGCTGCTGCGGGTCGAGGATGCCAAGGGCGAGCTGCGGTTCGTCGCCGTGCCCATCGAATAACTCTTCTCCTTTTCCCCGTGAGCACGGGGAGAGGGAAAAGATGCGCTGTCATAATTCTCAAGGCATCGTTGGCTCAAAATGTCGGGAAGGCCGCCTTATCGCGGCCCGACGAGGACGCACGACATGAGCAACACCATACGCAAAGACGACGACGATACCTACGAGAGCAAGGCAGCGGCCTTCGAGGCCGCGGACGATATCCCGATCAATCCCGACACAGAGCGCAGCATCGGCGCCGTTATCGCGCGCCGCTTCAGCCGCCGCGAAATGCTGAAGGGCAGTCTCGGCGTGACCGCGGCCGCGACGCTGTTCGGCGCGAGCGCCATCTCTGCGGGACGGGCCTCGGCCGAGATCCCCAATCCTGCTGAAGCCGTATTCGAGGAACTTGCCAGCGGCGTCGACGAGCGTCACCACGTCGCCGCAGGATACGAGGCCGACATCCTGCTTCGCTGGGGCGACGCGCTCTTTCCGGGCATGGCGCCGTTCGATCCGCACAAACTGACGGCCGAGGAGCAGGCACGCCGCTTCGGCTACAACAACGACTATGTTGCCTTTTTCCCGCTCGGCGACACGGGCGGCCGCGGCCTGCTCTGCGTCAACCATGAGTACGCAAGCCCCGAGGTCATGTTTCCTGGCATCAATCGCGTAAGCCGAAGCGACTTCTCTCGGATCACAGAGGCGCATGTGGGCGTCGAGATGGCGGCACATGGCGTCAGCGTCGTCGAGATCACGCGTGACGGCCAGCGCTGGTATCCCGTGCTCGACAGCCGGTACAATCGGCGCATCACCGCCTCGACGCCGATGACCATCGACGGCCCGGCCGCCGGCCATCCCCGCCTGAAAACCGCCGCCGATCCAAGCGGCACCCGCGTGCTCGGCACATTCAACAACTGCGCCGGCGGGAACACGCCGTGGGGCACGTATCTCACCACCGAGGAGAACTTTCACGGCTATTTCTGGACGGACGCCACGACCGCCGACGGAAAGCCGAACCTGCGCGGCCACGGTGGCCCCGAGGCCAAAAGCTATGCGCGCTATCGCATCCCGAGCAACTGGTATAGCTGGGGCCGCTATGATCCGCGCTTCAATATCGACAAGGAGCAGAACGAAGCGAACCGCTTCGGCTGGATCGTCGAGATCGACCTGACCGATCCCAATTCGACGCCGGTGAAGCACACGGCACTCGGGCGCTTCAGCCACGAGGGGGCTTCGTGCGTCATCAACGGCGACGGCCGCGTCGTTCTCTACTCCGGCGACGATGCGGTCTTCGAGTTCATCTATCGCTTCGTCAGCAAGGAGCGCTATCGCCCGGACGATCGCGCCCACAACATGCGTCTTCTTTCAGAAGGCACGCTGTCCGTCGCGCGCTTCAATGAGGACGGCACGCTCGACTGGTTGCCGCTCGTCTTCGGCGAAGGCCCGCTGACGCCGGAGAACGGCTTCCACTCGCAGGCTGACGTGGTGATCGACGCGCGCATCGCTGGCGACCTGCTCAAGGCAACGCCAATGGATCGCCCGGAGGATATTGATCCGAGCCCGATGGCGGGTCCGGGCGCCGGCAAGGTCTATGCGATGCTGACGAACAATTCGCGACGCAAGAAAGGTGACGAGAACGCCGCCAATCCGCGCGCCGAGAACGCCTTTGGTCACATCGTCGAGATGACGGCGCCGGACAAGGATCATGCCGCCGCCCGCTTCACCTGGGATCTGCTCGTCAAATGCGGCGATCCGAACATCGCCGAGGTCGGCGCCATGTGGAACCCGGCGACGAGCGCGGACGGCTGGTTCAGCTCGCCCGACAATTGCGCGTTCGATACCGACGGGCGACTGTGGGTGACGACCGACCAGGGCTCGTCATGGCCGAAGACGGGCAAAGCCGATGGCCTCTATGCCGTCGACACGGAGGGCGCGGAACGCGGCAAGTCGCGTCTATTCTTTCGCGCGCCCGTCGGAGCGGAGGTTTGCGGACCTTATTTCACGCCCGACGGCGAGACGCTGTTCGTCGCCGTGCAGCATCCAGGGACCGACGGCGTGCGCGCGTGGAAGCCGTTCGGCCGCGCCTCGACGTTCGAAGACCCCGCCACGCGCTGGCCGGACTTCAATGCGAACATGCCGCCGCGGCCCTCCGTGCTCGCCATCCGCCGCACGGGTGGCGGACGCATCGGCAGTTGAGAACTCTACTTCTTCGGGTTCCGCAGCAGCAGCACCAGCGGCACCGATACCGCAGCCGCAGCCGTATAGAGCCCGAAGGCGTTGAGATGCGCGATCATCGCGGCCTGCCGGGAAATCTCGCCCGACAAGCGCGCAAGCGACGTCGGGCTCGACGTATCGAGAGGGCCGACCGCCCACGGCAGCGCGAGCGTACGGTTGTAGGGTGATATCAGCTCCGAGAGCACGGCGTAGTTCACGCCCGTCGAGCGCACGACCTCGGCAACGCAGACGGAGATGAAGAGGCTCGCGCCGATGTTGCGCAGGAGGTGATAGACGGCGGTCGCCTCGGGCATCTTCTCGCGGGGCATATTGGCGAAGGTGACGAGCGTCAGCGCGACGACGATGATGCCGGAAGAAAGCCCCTGGATCGCGCCGTTCATGGCGAGTTCGAAGGGCGAGACGTTCAGATCGATCCGCATGAGCCAGATGCCGGCAATGAGCTGCAGCATGAAGCCAACGCCGACGCTGATGCGCGGGTCGAGGCGCGAGAGGAAGATCACGGCAAAAAATCCGAGCAGACCACCGAGCCCCCGCGAGCCGACGACTTGGCCGACCAGCACATCGGGAAATCCCATGTAGACGCGCATGAGCGGCGGCAGCAGCACCATGGGCGTGAAGTTCAACATGCCGAAGATGGCGATGAGCGCGAGCCCGAGGCTGTAATTGCGGTCGAGCAGCAGGCGCAGATCGAGAAAGGGCCGGCGCGAGGTGAGGCTGTGCGCGAGAAAAAGATAGAACGAGACCGCCGAGATAAAGAGCGTCATGCGGATCTCGGTCGACTCCAGCCAATCGAGCCGCTGGCCTCGCGAAAGCGCAAGCTGAAGGCCGCCGATTGCGACCGAGAGCAGGATGAAGCCGATCCAGCTCAGATATACGGGACCGCGTGCGCGGTCCGGCGGCAGGGTTACGGAGAGGCCGAGCGTCGCCGCCACACCGACGGGAATGAGCAGGAAGAACGCCCAGCGCCAATTGAGGATTTCGGCAAGATATCCGCCCAGCGCCGGCCCGATGATTGGTCCCATGACGACGCCCATACCGTAGATGCCGAGCACCATGCGGTGCTGGCGCGGCGGAAACGTATCGAGCAGGATGGTCTGTGCGAGCGGCACGCACGGCGCGCCGGCCGCGCCCTGCACGATGCGCCAGAATATCTGCTCTTCGAGCGTCGTCGCGAAGCCGCAGAGCGCTGTCGCGAACGTGAATATTCCCGTCGACCAGATCATCACGGTGCTGCGCCCGAAGCGCGCCGTGAGCCACCCCGTCATCGGCATGGCTATGGCGGTCGCCAGGATGTTGAACGTCATCGTCCAGGAAACTTCGTCGGGCGTCGCCGAAAAGCTCCCCTGCATCTGCGGCAGCACGGTCGAGGCGACGAGGATGGAGCTGAAATAGAGAGCCACCGACAGCATCGCCGAAATGAGAATGAGGATGCGCCGCGATGCGCCCATCTCCGTCTCGATCGCGGGACTGTCGGTTGTATCGGTCATTCTGCCTGATAGGGGGTGCGGGGCGAGGCCTATCCGTAGGCTGCCGGGCAATGGGGCACAACGCCTGCGGGCGCGGCGTGCCCTGCGATAGACGCGCCTCATCCGCGCCAAAGGTGCGGCTTGTCCGGACAGGCAAGCGGGAGGATAGTATCGATCCCCTATCCGGAGCCTCGGACTCCCAACCAAATCCACCTCGAGGAGCGCCCTTCCATGACCACCACGTTGCCGCGGATCGTGCTCGTGCCGCCGTCAGCCAAGACGGGAGAGCTCGCGCAGCAGCTCGCGCCCTCCGGCTTCGAACTGGTGCTGGCGCCGGAGAGCGGCGCCGAGCTGACGAATGCGGTCGGCAGCGCCGAGTACATGGTGTGCTATCCGAACGTGAAGATGCCGGCGGCCTTCTACAAGGCCGCGCCGAAGCTCAAACTCGTCCAGCTCCTGAGTGCCGGCTACGATGCGGTGGACATCGACGCCGCGGGCGCGGCCGGCGTGCCGGTCTGCAATAACGGCGGCGCCAATGCGATCTCGGTCGCCGAGCACGCCATCATGCTCATGCTTACCGTCTCCCGCCGCGTGATCTGGCAGCACGGCAGCGTCAAAGGCGGCCGCTGGCGCGGCAACGGCCCGGCGCCCACCATGTACGAGCTCTACGACAAGACGCTCGGCATCGTCGGGCTCGGCACGATCGGCAAGAAGGTCGCGCGCCTCGCCCGCGCCTTCGGCATGAAGATCGTCTATTTCGACATCCGTCGCCTCACCGAGGATGAGGAGGACGCTATCGGCGTCAAGTTCCGCCTGCTCAAGGAGCTGCTCCGCGTGAGCGATTTCGTCTCGCTGAACGTGCCGCTCAATGCTTCGACGCGCCACATCATCGGCGCGGGCGAGCTGGCGCTCATGAAGCCGACGGCCATCCTCGTGAACACCAGCCGCGGGCCTGTCATCGACGAGGTTGCCCTCACGAAGGTGCTGAGCGAGGGCAAGATCTTCGGCGCCGGCCTCGACGTGTTCGACCAGGAGCCGCCGCCGGCCAACAATCCCCTCCTCCAGCTCGACAACGTGGTCCTGACGGCCCATTTCGCGGGACCGACCTCGGACAACCACGTCGCCCGCTTCCGCAACGCCTTCGACAACATTCAGCGGGTGGCGCGCGGCGAGCGACCGCTATGGGTGGTGCCGGAGCTGTTGTAGCTCACTCAGTCGTCCTTGCTGCTGCCGCCTGCGGGGCGGTTGGCGAGCATGAGCGCTGCGCCGGCGGACAGACTGCCGAACGTCCCCATCATGCCGCTGAAGAAAAGGAAGCCGGTGAGCCACGGCTCATTGGACGCGGCCAGCAATTGCCGGAGGCCAAGCGCCCCGGTAGCGATCAATACTGCGGCTGTGACGGCGCCTGCGACGACACCGACCAAGGCATTGACGATTATGAACCGCACGAGCGGCGGCACGCCCTCAGGGGTGGCCATCGGCTCTGCTCCTGAACTCGGCGAGGCCCGGCGCTGCCGCGTAAGGGCCTGCGGAAGCACAACTTTATTGTCGCCCGTTTACCACGCGGCGGCGCGGGATGCGAGAAGTGGGGGCTGCGGCACTTCCGTTCCAGGCCACGGCAATTTTTGCTGCGCTGCCGATAAAATTGGCATTCCCAAGGCCGACTAGGTCAGCTATGCTGTCCTTTGTGCGGATTGACTGCTCGAACCGCCCGACACGCGCCGCCAGCATTCCCTTTCCAGGCGCGCAAGATCCGGGGGGCGTGACATCCGCGCTGTGGGGTAAGGCCAAAGTCGTTCGCGCACGCCTTTTCGGTTGGCCCGCTGCATGTCCGAGCCGGAAGACATGCGCGGCAGCAGGTGCACCGCGACCGAGGCTCGACCCGCCCCACGCCATCGCCGAAATGAGCCCCGTTCGCCCCCGCTTTGGGCGCACGTTGGCTGAGCTTCGGTCGTGACATGGAGCACGCGGCGCCGTAACAGTGGGCCGCGGGCCGCGAGCAGCGATTGGGACCAGAGACCATGGCAAATCAGAGACCTGTGACGGGCGCCCCCTCTTCTCCCGCGGGTGCCGACATGGTGAAGCCGCGGGCCCAGGGTCTGTTCGATCCGAAACGCGAATTCGACGCGTGCGGCGTCGGCTTCATCGTCGACCTCAAGAACCGCCCGAGCCACTCGATCGTCGAGGACGCGCTCGCCATCCTCGAGAATCTCGAGCACCGCGGCGCCGAGGGGGCCGAAGCCGGTGCCGGCGATGGCGCCGGCATCCTGATCCAGATTCCGCACGTCTTTCTCAAGGAAGAGTGCGCGAAGCTCGGCATCTCGCTGCCCGAGGCCGGCCACTATGGCGTCGGCCACATGTTCATGCCGCAGGACGAGCGCATGCGCACGCACTGCGAGAAGATCTGGGCACGCCTCATCCGCGAGGAAGGCCTCGAATTCCTCGGCTGGCGCACCGTGCCGGTCGACAATTCACGCCTCCCGGCCCTCGTGCGCGCGGCCGAGCCGGTGCATAGGCAGCTCTTCGTCGGCCGCCCGAAGGGCATGACCGATCAGGACGAATTCGAGCGCAAGCTCTATCTCATCCGCAAGGTCGTCTCGAACGCGCTCTTCAAGTCCTTCAAGGAACGCGACGTCGGCCACTACACGGTGAGCCTGTCGAGCCGCACGCTCGTCTATAAGGGCATGTTCCTGTCCTGGCAGGTGAAGGCCTACTACAAGGATCTCTCCGATCCGCGCGTGACCTCGGCGCTCGCGCTCGTGCACCAGCGCTTCTCGACGAACACCTTCCCCTCGTGGAAGCTCGCGCACCCCTACCGCATGGTCGCCCACAACGGCGAGATCAACACGCTGCGCGGCAACGTGAACTGGATGGCGGCCCGTCAGGCCTCTGTCTCATCGCCGCTCTTCGGCGACGACATCACCAAGCTCTGGCCCATCTCCTACGAAGGCCAGTCCGACACTGCGTGCTTCGACAATGCGCTCGAGTTTCTCGTCATGGGCGGCTACAGCCTCGCCCATGCGGCGATGATGCTCATTCCCGAAGCCTGGGCCGGGCACGAGAGCATGGATGCCGAGCGCAAGGCCTTCTACGAGTATCATGCCTGCATGATCGAGCCGTGGGATGGCCCGGCGGCCATGACCTTCACGGACGGCCGCCAGATCGGCGCCACGCTCGACCGCAACGGCTTGCGCCCCGCGCGCTATCTCGTCACCAAGGACGATCGCGTGATCATGTCCTCGGAGTCAGGCGTGCTGCCGATCCCCGAGGAGAACATCGCGAAGAAGTGGCGCCTGCAGCCGGGCAAGATGCTGCTCATCGACCTCGCCGAGGGGCGCATCATCTCCGATGACGAGCTGAAGCGCGAGCTCGCGGGCAAGAACCCCTACGAGCAATGGCTGAAGCGGACGCAGATCCAGGTCTCCGATCTGCCGCTGCCGAAGAAGTCGCCGCGCAAGAAGAGCAACGTCCGCCTGCTCGATCTGCAGCAGGCCTTCGGCTACACGCAGGAGAGCCTCAAGTTCCTCATGGCCCCCATGATCCAGACGGGCCAGGAGGCGGTCGGTTCCATGGGCACGGACACGCCGATCTCGGCGCTATCGTCGAAGCCCAAGCTGCTGCACACGTACTTCAAGCAGAACTTCGCGCAGGTGACCAACCCGCCGATCGACCCGATCCGCGAGGAAGTGGTCATGAGCCTCGTCTCGTTCATCGGGCCGCGGCCGAACCTGCTCGACCTCGAAGGCACCTCGCGCCAGAAGCGCCTCGAGGTCTACCAGCCGATCCTGACAAACGAGGACCTGGAGCGCATCCGCGCCATCGGAGAGGTGGCCGACAACCAGTTCTCGTCGGTCACGATCGACATCACTTATGCCGCGGAATCCGGGGCCGCCGGCATGGCGACGGCACTCGACGTCGTGTGCGCGGAGGCCGAGGAAGCCGTCCGCTCCATGGACTACAACATCATCATCCTTTCCGACCGTGCGACCGGGCCGGATCGCATTCCAATCCCCTCGCTGCTCGCGACCTCAGCCGTGCATCACCACCTGATCCGGCAAGGTCTGCGCACGTCGGTTGGTCTCGTCGTCGAGACGGGTGAAGCCAACGAGGTGCACCAGTTCGCGACGCTCGCAGGCTACGGCGCCGAGGCCATCAACCCGTATCTCGCCTTCGAGACCGTCGAGCAGCTTCTGCCCGACCTCGGCCTCGACATCGACGTCAAGGAAGCGCACAAGCGCTACATCAAGGCCATCGACAAGGCGCTGCTGAAGGTCATGTCCAAGATGGGCATATCGACCTATCAGTCCTACTGCGGCGCGCAGATCTTCGACGCAGTCGGGCTCAAGTCGAGCTTCGTGAAAAAGTACTTCACCGGCACGCATACGCAGATCGAGGGAGTCGGCCTCTTCCAGATCGCGCGCGAGACGGCGGAGCGCCATCGTCAGGCCTTCGGCGATGTGCCCTATCTCGAGAACATGCTCGATGTGGGTGGCGAGTACGCCTACCGCGTGCGCGGCGAGTCGCATTCCTGGCGCCCGAGCGTCGTCGCGGATCTGCAGCACGCCGTCCGCTCTACCTCGAACGAGGACGCCATGGGGGGCAAGCTCCCCCAGAAGTGGCGCGATTACTCGGCTCAGATCAACGATCAGTCCGAGCAGCTCATGACCATGCGCGGGCTCTTCCGCATCAAGGCTGCGGAGGAGATGAAGCGCAAGCCGGTGCCGATCGAGGAGGTCGAGCCGGCCGCCGCCATCGTCAAGCGCTTCGCGACCGGTGCCATGAGCTTCGGCTCGATCAGCCGCGAGGCACACACCACGCTCGCGATCGCCATGAACCGCATCGGCGGCAAGTCGAACACCGGCGAGGGTGGCGAGGAAGCAGACCGCTACGTGCCGCTGCCGAACGGCGACAGCATGCGCTCGGCCATCAAGCAGGTCGCATCCGGCCGCTTCGGCGTGACGACGGAGTACCTCGTCAACTCCGACCTCATGCAGATCAAGATGGCGCAGGGCGCGAAGCCTGGCGAAGGCGGCCAGCTCCCGGGTCACAAGGTCGATCAGGTCATCGCGAAGGTGCGCCATTCGACGCCGGGCGTCGGCCTCATCTCGCCGCCGCCGCACCATGACATCTACTCGATCGAGGATCTGGCGCAGCTCATCTACGACCTGAAGAACGTCAACCCGCGAGCGGACGTGTCGGTCAAGCTCGTCTCCGAGGTCGGCGTCGGTACGGTTGCGGCGGGCGTCGCCAAGGCGCGCGCCGATCACGTGACCATTTCCGGCTTCGAGGGCGGCACGGGTGCCTCGCCGCTCACCTCAATCAAGCACGCCGGAAGCCCGTGGGAGATCGGCCTCGCCGAGACACACCAGACGCTCGTCATGAACCGTCTGCGCGGGCGCATTGCCGTGCAGGTCGACGGCGGCATTCGCACGGGTCGCGACGTCGTCATCGGCGCGCTGCTCGGCGCCGACGAGTTCGGCTTCGCAACCGCGCCGCTCATCGCGGCCGGCTGCATCATGATGCGCAAGTGCCACCTGAATACGTGCCCCGTCGGCGTCGCGACGCAGGACCCCGAGCTCAGGAAGCGTTTCAAGGGGCAGCCCGAGCACGTCGTGAACTTCTTCTTCTTCGTTGCCGAGGAAGTGCGCGAGATCATGGCGGCACTCGGCTTCCGCACCTTCAACGAGATGATCGGTCAGTCCGACAGCCTCGACAAGGAGAAGGCCATCGGCCACTGGAAGGCGCGCGGCCTCGACTTCGAGAAGCTCTTCCACAAGCCGGTCGTGCCGGCCTCGGTGGCGATCTACAATCGCGAGCGTCAGGATCACGGCCTCGACAAGGTCCTCGATCGCAAGTTCATCGAGGCTGCGAAGCCGGCCATAGAAGCGAAGAAGCCCGTCAAGGCCGAGTTCACGATCTGTAACCGCGATCGCGCGGCAGGCGCCATGCTCTCGGGCGAGGTTGCGCGTGCGCACGGCCATGCCGGCCTCGCAGAGGACTCGATCTGGCTTTCGCTGAAGGGCATCGCCGGCCAGAGCTTCGGCGCATGGGTCGCTCGCGGCGTCACGCTCGACCTCACGGGCGAAGGCAACGACTACGTCGGCAAGGGCCTTTCGGGCGGCAAGCTGATCGTGCGCCCGGATCCGAAGTCCGGCATCGTGCCCGAGGAGAGCATGATCGTCGGCAACACGGTGCTCTACGGCGCGATCAGCGGCGAGTGCTACTTCCGCGGCATCGCGGGCGAGCGCTTCGCCGTGCGCAACTCCGGCGCCTACGCGGTCGTCGAAGGCACAGGCGACCACTGCTGCGAGTACATGACAGGCGGTGTCGTGGTCGTGCTCGGCCCCACGGGTCGCAACTTCGCCGCCGGCATGTCGGGCGGCGTCGCCTACGTGCTCGACGAGGCGGGCGACTTCGAGACACGCTGCAATCTCTCCATGGTCGACCTCGAACCCGTCGCGGCCGAGGAGGAGGTCATGCAGCGGCTCGCCAATCAGCGCGGCGATCTCGCGAGCCACGGCCTCGTCGACGTCATGCAGAACATGTCCGAACAGGACGCCGAGCGCCTGCACGCTCTCATCACGCGGCACGCGCACTACACGAACTCGGCCAAGGCCAAACAGATCCTCGCCGACTGGCCGACGTGGAGCGCGAAGTTCCGCAAGGTCATGCCGATCGAGTACCGCCGCGCGCTGAGCGAGATGGCCAAGCTGCAGGAGGCCGACACGACCGGCCTCGGCGTCATCGAGATCGGCGTGCCCAAGGCTGCCGGCAAACCCAAGGCCAAAGCCAACGGCAATGGCAAGGCAAAAGCCAAGCCGGCGGAGTGACGTCATGAAGATCTATGGTGACGTCATCTCGGGCAACTGCCTGAAGGTGAAGTGGACGGCCGACGCCCTCGGCATCCCCTTCACCTGGGTGCCCGTCGACATTCTGAAGGGCGAGACGCGCACGTCCACCTACCTTGCGAAATTTCCGCAGGGGCAGGTGCCCGCCGTCGAGTTCGACGATGGGCGTACACTCGCCCAGTCGAACGCGATCATCCGCTATCTCGCGCGCGGTTCGCATCTGCTGCCGGACGACGGTTTCACGCAGGCGAAGGTGGACGAATGGCTCTTCTGGGAGCAGTACAGCCACGAGCCTTATGTCGCCGTCTGCCGCTTTCACATGAAGTACCTCGGCCGCTCGAAGAGCGAGCGTGACACCTGGCGCGTCGAGCGCGGCGAGAAGGCACTCGACTTGATCGAGCAGCAGCTTTCAAGGTCCGCTTTTCTCGCCGCGCCTGCACTGACGATCGCCGATATCGCCGTCGTCGCCTACACCCGCATGGCTGATGAGGGCGGCTTCGAACTCGACGAGCGACCACGAACGCGAAAATGGATCGCGCGCTGTGAAGACAGCTTGCGCATCCACTGACCCGCATCCGACAGTTTCACGCCGATCCGAAAGACATTGAAATGGGCAAGATCACCGGCTTCATGGAGTTTGACCGCGCCGACCGCGGCTATCGTCCGGTCGAAGAGCGGCTGAAGCACTATCGCGAGTTCGTCGAGCCGCTGCCTGAGAAGGATGTGAAGACACAGGCCGCCCGCTGCATGGACTGCGGCATCCCCTACTGCCACAACGGCTGCCCGGTCAACAACCAGATCCCGGATTGGAACGACCTCGTCTATCAGGGCCAGTGGGCGACGGCGTCGCTCAATCTGCACTCGACGAACAACTTTCCCGAGGTCACGGGCCGCGTCTGCCCCGCGCCGTGCGAGGCCTCGTGCACGCTCAACATCGAGGATGTGCCGGTCACCATCAAGACGATCGAATACTCCATTGCCGAGCGCGCCTTCACCGACAACGGCAATCGGTGGGTACCGCAGCCGGCGGAGAAGAAGACGGGAAAGCGCGTCGCCATCATCGGCTCGGGCCCGGCAGGTCTCGCCGCCGCGCAGCAGCTCGCGCGTGCCGGCCACGAAGTGCATGTCTATGAGAAGAACGCCCATCCCGGCGGGCTACTCCGATATGGCATTCCCGACTTCAAGCTCGAGAAGACCGTCGTCGAGCGCCGCGTGAAGCAGATGGAAGCGGAAGGCGTCGTCTTTCACTGCAATACCCACGTCGGCAAGGACGTGACGATCGCGTCGCTCAAGAAGAAGCACGATGCCGTGCTGCTCACCGGCGGCTCGGAGCAGCCCTTCGACTTCTTCGCCAAGTCACCGGGGCGCGACCTCGACGGCATTCACTTCGCCATGGATTTCCTGCCGCAGCAGAATCGCCGCGTCTCCGGCGAGGGCGTCGCCGAGGGCACCAAGGAGATCTCCGCCAAGGACAAGCACGTCATCGTCATCGGCGGCGGCGATACCGGCTCGGACTGTATCGGCACATCCTTCCGCCAGGGTGCGAAGTCCGTCACCCAGCTCGAGATCATGCCGCAGCCGCCGGCGAAGGAGAACAAGGCCCTCTCCTGGCCGCACTGGCCGCTCAAGCTGCGCATCTCCTCGAGCCAGGCCGAGGGGGCAAAGGTCGAGTATTCGATCTCGACGACCGGCTTCTCGGGCGAGAACGGCAAGGTCAAGAAGCTCCATTACACACGGGTCGACAGCAAGCTTCAGCCCATCCCCGGGTCCGAAGGCGCCCTCGACGCCGATCTCGTGCTGCTCGCCATGGGCTTCTCTGGGCCCATCGAGGGCGATGTCGTGAAGGAGATGGATCTGCCCGTCGTTGCGCGCGGCCGCTTCAAGGGCCTCGAGGCCAATGACCGCGACTACCGCATTCGCGGCCGCGACAAGATCTTCGTCGCCGGCGACATGCGCCGCGGCCAGAGCCTCGTCGTATGGGCCATCCGTGAGGGCCGGCAGGCGGCCGCCTCGATCGACCGCTACCTGATGAGCCGCACCGACCTGCCGCGCTGAGAAATCCACATGCCCGCCACCCGGGAACAGCTCTTCGCGCGCCTCGCCGAGCTTGGCATCGCGACCGATACCGTCGAGCACGAGGCCGTCTTCACGGTCGCC
>Ga0180218_1001179_pt1 | contig 16678 bp, 11 predicted proteins | sample eDN3rd37CKraftBY_FD_151334 | JGI IMG/M metagenome (GOLD analysis project Ga0180218, IMG submission 151334) | Enriched backyard soil microbial communities from Emeryville, California, USA - eDNA 3rd pass 37_C Kraft BY (version 2) (version 2) | ecosystem: Environmental > Terrestrial > Soil >...
GCGTGAAGCAGTCGAGGTGATGCGTGAGCACGGCCGCGCCGGCCGCCTCGACGACGGCACGAACGCTCCCGGCCGTGTCCTGGCGGCAGCGCTCAAGGACCGCATCTCCCCCACCGACGGACCGGCATTGCCACGCACCCGCCGCGATGATCTGGCGCGCTACAAGGTGCCGGCCCTGACGGACGCGGCGGCGCAGATGGACCCGATCCTCACCGCCTATGCCCGTGCTCACCAGCAGCAGATGCACGCCTTCATCGATTCCTACCTCACGACCGCGATCGAACAGAACGCCCCGTGGCTCGCCGCCGTCGGCACCCCTGGCGACGATCCGCGGCGGACCCGGCTGTGGAACACCACCGTGCGCGACATCGCCATCTCCCGGGTCGTCGCCGGTGCACCCGACGACCAACACGACCCGCTGGCCTACCTGCAGGGGACCCGCCGTGAGAAGGCCGAAGCAGCGATTTCCCGGCTGACCACTCCGCCGTCGCAGCGGACGGGTTCAGCGGCGCCGGCCTCACCGTATGCCCGCTACAGCGACACCGAACTACACGCTGCCCGCCAGGCGAGCCTGCAACGGCTCACCGAAGACCGGATGCTGCTGGCTCTGGCGCAGGAGGAGCTCGACCGCGTCAACGGCACCGACTCCGCGGTCACAGCCGTCGACGAACGTGTCGCCGAGGTCGAGCGACAAGATCAGCAGATCCAGGCGGTGCGAGCCTCGCGCGCTGCTCTCCACCGGCTGCGCACCGATCCGGCCGCGACCGCAGAGCAGATCGCGGCAGCAACCTCGGCGGTGTCGGCGGCCGAACATGACGCACCGCCCGAGCGGGACTGGCCGATCCTCGAACGCTCCGCCCAGTTCAACCGGGCATCGGCCTCGCGCTACGACCGCGCCCGCTCCATCGACGACCAGGCCGTCGGCCGGATACGCGACCGCCTCACCCGACTAGGCGACGGCCTGCGCACGGAAGAGAACATCCTCGGCCAGATCGACGCCGAGATCACCCGACGCAATCGCGAAGGAACCCCGCCCCACGCCAGCCGGAGCGGCCCCGAGCAGGCACCGTCATCCTCGGCGAACCCGCACCCTGAGCTGAACCCGACACAGCGGGATTCCGGCCCCGAGGCGCAGATGTGACACCGACTACGAGCACCGCGAGACGACGAGCGAGGACACCTGCCGATGGTTGATACCGACCGCACCCGCCGGTTCCGCCGGACCCGCTCCCAGACGATGACGGAGGATCCGGCGGCGTACATCGACGCCCGCGCCGGCGGTCGCGGAACACCGCCCCAGCCTCCAACGGCACAAGCACCACGACCTGCATCGGCGCAGGCACGACAGGATGTGGTTGACGTAGTGGCGTTCATCCGCAAGGTCGACACCGAACTCAGTCAGGGCCGGCCTGCTCCCCGGCCGCAGCCGATGCAGACCATCCTCGGCGCCTTTCATGGCTCCCCGGCTACTCAGACCACCGTGCAGATCCTTGCCGCCGCCGCGACCGCACGGCACTTCGGTGGCGAGAACGCCGTCGCCCGCAGGTGGGAGAAGCTCGCACAGGACAACGCAGCCCGCCTCGACGCAGTGCGTGCCCGGCAGTACCGGCAGGAACACTCCCGGTACGTGCAGGCACAGCTGCCTCCCGAGGAAATCGACCGGCGCATCAGCGAGCGCGTCGCCGCTGACCGCGAGACCGACAGGCGTGCCTTCGATGCTGCTGGTGCCCTGGCACTGAGCTACGTCGCGGTCAAGAGCCTGCCCCCGTTCGACAAGGTCGCTGACCTGTCTCGCAAACACCTCGCCGCCGAGGAGACACCCGTTCCCCCCAGTGACGTGGCGTCCAGCCTCGAAGAACAGATACCTGCGGGCCAAAGCGAGGACATCTCCGAGGAAGTTGGGGCGGATACCGGGCTCGGCCTCGACAAGTCCCCCGACGTCAGCGACACCGCCGATGAGATCGGGCGGGACATTTTGGCAGCTAAAGCGGTCGAGGCAGATCCGGACGCGGACGTCTCCGACCAGCTAGAACAGGTAACCCAGCCCGCGCAGAAGATCGGGTTCGATGTGGGCAAGATCGGGTCAGTTCTCGAATCGGCGGGTCGGGGAATCGCCTCAGCGATCGGTCCCGTCAACGGAGACGATGAGCTGGCCCCGGCGCTCTCGCCCGTCGATGTGAATCAGCTCAGCCAAGAATTGCTGTCCGCTCTCGGTGCGGCGATGAGCGGCCATCCTCGCTCGGTGACCGAGATGCTCAACATCGAGCGCCAACCTGACCACACCAATGAGACGGTGTTCGAATCCGACCTGGGACTCGAACGCCGCCAGGAAGCAACCGTCGGGTACTAACTCGTTCTCTGGCGGCGCCCCGTTCGTCTTGTTGACTTGGCGGTACGCGAGGGCGTCGTTGCGATGCGCAATGATGTTCTTGCGATGCAGCGGCGGCAACCGGTGTGTCACCTGGTCAGATGGCACGTACATGTTCGTACCGGACGTCCGGGTCACTAGTTCGAGTAATCCTTGTAAAGGAGCGTTGTGAGCACCCTCGGTAGCTTCATCTGGTCGATCGCCGACCAACTTCGGGGTCCTTACCGCCCCAACCAGTACGGCAACGTGATCCTCCCGCTCACAATCCTGCGCCGACTCGACTGCATCCTCGAACCCGACAGGGACACGGTGCGCGAGCTGGCGGCGAAGTACGACAACCCGAACCGGCTCAAGGTTGAGATCAAGAAGGCCACCGGGCGGCCGTTCTACAACACCTCGAACTACTCTTTCGCCAATCTTCTTGAAGATGCCGACGGGTTGGCAGACAACCTGGTTGATTACATCGACCGGTTCTCTCCCGATGTCGACGTGTTCGAGTACTTCGACTTCAAGAAAGAGATCCTCGCCCTGGAGAAGGCGGAGCTCCTGCGCGAGATCATCACGTCCTTCAAGGCCATCAATCTACATCCGGACGTCGTCTCCAATGCCGACATGGGCGATGCGTTCGAGTACATCATCCGCAGGTTCAACGAGGCCGCAAATGAGACCTCCGGTGATCACTACACCCCGCGAGACGCGATCCGGCTCCTGGTCGATCTGCTCTTCGCGGAGAAAGACGTCGACCTGACCGAGGCCGGCATCGTGCGTACCCTGTACGACCCCACTGCGGGCACCGGTGGCATGCTCACTCTGGCCGAAGAGCACCTGCTCGCACAGAACCCGGACGCGAAGCTGAGCTTGTATGGACAGGAGTACAACCCCCAGTCCTACGCGATCTGTAAATCCGACCTGCTCGCCAAGGGCCACGACGCCACCAACATCGCCTTTGGCAATACCCTCACCGACGACGCGTTCAAGGACAGAAAGTTCGACTTCTGCATGTCCAATCCGCCGTACGGCGTCGACTGGAAGCAGTACGCCAAGGCGGTCACGAAAGAACGCGACGAAGCAGGCCCCTACGGACGGTTCGCTCCCGGTCTCCCGTCCACGTCGGATGGGCAGATGCTCTTCCTGCTCCACTTGGCCCATAAGATGCGAGCACCGGAGGACGGTGGCGGCCGAGTCGGCATCGTCATGAATGGTTCGCCGCTCTTCACTGGAGCCGCCGAGTCCGGCCCCTCAAACATCCGTAAGTGGCTGCTGGAGAATGACTTGGTCGAGGCTATCGTGGCGCTGCCGACCAGCATGTTCTTCAATACCGGGATTGCCACCTATATCTGGATCCTCGACAACACCAAACATCCAGACCGCAGGGGCCTGGTCCAGCTCATCGACGGTTCGTCTTTCTGGACTAAGATGCGTAAAAACCTCGGCGCGAAGAACCGTGAGCTCAGCGACGCGGACCGTGCCAGGATCGTGAGACTGTACGCCGATTTCACCGACGCGGACCCGGACTACTCCAAGGTGCTGCGCAACGACGAGTTCGGTTACTGGACCATCACCGTCGAGCGTCCCCTCTTTAACGAGTCCTGTAACCCCGTAGTTGACCGCAAGGGCAAGCCCAAGCCGGATCCGAAGAAGCGCGACACGGAAAGTGTCCCCTTCAACTACGGCGGATCGACTGCCGGTGCCGCAGGCAAAATTGAAGTGATTCAGGCATACTTCGACGCCGAGGTGAAACCGCACGTCCCCGACGCCTGGATCGACTGGACCAAGGTCAAGGTCGGCTACGAGATCCCCTTCACCCGCCATTTCTACAAATACATCCCGCCCCGCTCGCTCGCCGAGATCGACGCGGACTTGGAAAAACAGGTGGCGAAGATCCTCGATCTGCTGCGGGAGGTCGAGCAGTGACCGAGAGGTCTTGGCCCGTAGTGAAGCTCGGGCACACGGCTCGTATCGGCAATGGTTCGACTCCCCGACGGGATAGCACCATCTATTGGGATGATGGAGACATCCCGTGGTTGAACAGCTCCGTCGTCAATGAGTCTCGTGTCACTCAAGCTGAGCAGTTTGTGACTGCCGCAGCACTCCGGGAATGTCATCTGCCAGTCGTCGCTCCCGGCTCGGTTCTGGTCGGTCTAACTGGACAGGGAAAGACACGTGGCATGGCAACCATCCTTGAGATCGAGGCCACGATTAACCAGCACATCGCATATGTGACTCCTGAGCGGAACCGGTGGCATCCCGGGTATCTCTTGTGGTCACTCAGGGCAGCATATGACGAGCTTCGACGCCTCAGCGAGGAGAACGGAAGCACTAAAGGCGGCCTTACGTGCGAGGCACTGAAGCAGTTTCGGCTCACGTTGCCGCCCGTCGGATATCAGCGCGCAATCTGTGACTATCTTGATCGCGAAACCGCCCGCATCGACACCCTAATCGAGGAGCAGCAGCGCCTGATCGAAATGCTCCGGGAGCGCCGACGTGTGCTAGTGACCCGCGCCGTCTGTTTTGGGGTGGACGAGGACATCGAACTCCGAGACAGTGGTGATCCTATAGTCGGTTTGGTCCCGCGCCATTGGGCCGTAAAGGCCGTCCGATACTGGATGGAGAGTCTCGACGGTCAGCGCATACCGTTGAGCAGCGAGGAACGCGCCGACCGTCGCGGTGACTTCGACTACTACGGAGCATCCGGAGTGATCGACCAAGTCGATGACTATTTGTTCGATGAGCCGCTCGTATTGGTATCTGAAGATGGAGCCAATCTCCTGATGCGCTCCACGCCGATAGCCTTTGCTGCCAGAGGACGTTACTGGGTGAACAACCATGCCCACGTCCTTCGCCCTTTGAGCAATGGCGATGTCGATTATTGGGCCCAGCGACTGGAAGTGCTTGACGTGACCACCGTCGTTTCTGGATCGGCGCAACCTAAGTTGACCGCTGGTGCCTTGATGGGACTCAGAGTTTCCGCACCCGAGGACGTCGACGAACAGCGACGGATCGCTGCGTATCTAGCCGAGCAGACCTCAAAGATTGACTCACTGATCGCAGAGTCGGAGCGGTTCATTGAACTATCACGTGAGCGTCGCGCCGCGCTAATCACAGCTGTAGTGACGGGACAGATCGACGTACGAGAGGTCACGTAATGGCCGATCACAACGAGATCGTCTTCGAGTCCGAGATCTGCGCATACCTGGAGTCCTACGGGTGGCTCTACTCGGCGAACGACGCCGGCTACGACCGGGAGCGGGCGCTATTCCCTGAGGACCTGTTCGCCTGGCTGCAGGAGACCCAGCAGACAGCGTACGAGAAGGCGTTGAAGGCGGCGGGGTCGCAGGCGAAATTCCTCGACGTGCTGACCACGGCGCTCGATAAACCTCTCGAACACGGTGGCGGGACGCTGAACATCCTGCGCAACGGGGTGCAGTACATCGGCGGTGGCCGGTTGAAGATGGCGCAGTTCCGCCCCGAAACCAGCTTGAACGCGACCACCAACGCCCAGTACACGGCGATGCGGGTGCGGGTGATGCGACAGGTGCATTTCTCCACCGCCGACCAGCGTTGCATCGATTTGGTGTTCTTCATCAACGGGCTCCCGGTCGCCACCGTGGAGTTGAAGACCGATTTCACCCAGTCCCTCGATGAGGCGATCAGCCAGTACCGCAAGGACCGCCATCCGCTGACCAACGGCCGGCCCGAGCCGCTGCTGTCCTTCGGACACCGGGCGCTGGTGCACTTCGCGGTCTCCAACGACCTGGCCGCGATGACCACCCGGCTCGAAGGCGAGAAAACGCACTTCCTGCCGTTCAACATGGGACACAAGGGCGGCGCAGGAAATCCGCCGGCCGAGGGCGGGCGGTCGGCGACGGCGTACCTGTGGGAACGGGTCTGGGAAAAGCACGCCTGGCTCACGATCATCGGTCGGCTGATGATCGTCGATACCAAGCAAGAGTGGGACATCGCGACCGGAACCTCGGTGCAGCGCACGAGCATGCTCTTCCCCCGCTTCCACCAGTGGGAAGCCGTGACGAGCCTCGTCGCCGCGGTGCGCGAAGAAGGAGTGGGACAGCGCTACCTGATCGAACACTCGGCCGGATCGGGGAAGACCAACACCATCGCCTGGACCGCCCACCGACTCGCCCGTCTGCATGTCGACGATCAGAAGGTATTTGATTCGGTGATCGTGGTCGTCGACCGCACCGTGCTCGACGGGCAGCTCCAGGAGGCGATCCGGCAGATCGACGGGTCGGGGAAGATCGTGGCCACGATCAGCCCGGAGGATGTCCGCAAGACCGGGGCGAAATCGAAATCCGGGCTGCTGGCGGCCGCGCTCAAAAACGGGGAACTGATCATCGCAGTGACGGTGCAAACCTTCCCCCACGCCCTCGACGAGATCCGCAAGGACTCCTCGCTTAAAGGCCGACGCTTCGCAGTCATCGCCGACGAGGCACACTCCTCGCAGTCCGGCCAGATCTCCTCCAAGCTCAAAGCCGTCCTGACCGCAGAAGAGGTCAAGGAGATCGAGGAAGGCGGTGAGATCGACGTCGAGGCGATCCTGGCCTCGGAGATGACCGAGCGGGCCGAGTCGCAGAACATCTCCTACTTCGCGTTCACCGCGACACCGAAGAACAAGACTCTTGAGCTATTCGGCCGCAAGGGCCCGGACGGTAAACCAGTCGAGTTCCATCTCTACTCGATGCGCCAAGCCATCGAGGAGGGCTATATCCTCGACGTGCTCAAGGGCTATCAGACCTATGACACTGCGCTGAAGATCGCCGGTAAGGCCGAGAGCGGCGACGGTGGTGGTGATGTGGAGGAATCCGCTGCCCGTAAGGGGCTGATGCGGTGGGTGAAACTACATCCGACCAACATCAGCCAGAAGGTGCAGATCATCGTCGAGCACTTCCATACCAATGTCGCGCACCTGCTCGAGGGCAAGGCGAAGGCGATGGTCGTGACCGACTCGCGCAAGGCCGCGGTGAAGTACAAGAAGGCGATCGACGCCTACATCGCCAAGCGAGCCGCCGTGGACGCTTCGTACAATTACCGCACCTTGGTCGCCTTCTCCGGCTCGGTGACGATGGATGAGGACGAGCAGTGGGCTTCGGACTGGGGTCCGCAGCCGAGCAAGGACGACGAGTTCACCGAGGCCAACCTGAATCCCGGTGCCGGCTCGGATCTGGCCGCAGCGTTCAAGGGCGAGACCTACAAGATCATGCTGGTCGCCAACAAGTTCCAGACCGGGTTCGATCAGCCACTTTTGTCGGCGATGTACGTCGACAAAAGGCTCTCCGGGGTCACCGCCGTCCAGACACTGTCCCGGCTCAATCGCACCTATCGCACCGCGAGTGGGGAGCAGAAGCGCAAGACTTTCGTCATCGACTTTGTGAACAAGCCCGAAGAGATCCGGGCTTCGTTCGAGCCGTACTTCACCAACGCGACTCTGGAGACCGAGACCGACCCATACGTCGTGGTCCACCTCGCCATCAAGCTTGCTCAGGCCGGAATCTACACCCCGGATCAGGTACGCGAGGTCGCCGAACTGTGGGTGACCCGCAAGGGCAACAACGCTCTGTCGTCTGCGATGAGCGGCCCCAAGCACGAATTCGGCCGCCGCTACGCGGCGGCGCTGGAGACCGACGACAAAGTCACACTCAACACCCTCGACCTGTTCCGCAAGGACGTCGCCACCTACGTCCGGCTCTACGACTTCATGAGCCAGATCGTCGACTACGGCGACCCGTACATGGAGATGCTTTCGATCTTCCTACGGCTGCTCGACAAGGTCATCGCAGAGTCTTCCTGGGCCGCAGAGGTCGACCTCTCCGATGTGGTTTTGGTCGGGGTCAAGCACACCAAAGCGGACGTGGTCGACATCTCGCTCACCGGGGACGGGCAGCTCAAGGGCATCAGTGCTGCCGGTACCGGAACCCGGAAGGAGCCGAAGTACGTTGCACTACAGGTCGTCATCGACAAGATGAACGACCTGTTCGGCGCCGAAGCCTTCACCGAGTCACAGATACGGGAGTTCGTGCAGGGCTTGGTGAATCGCCTGCTCGACTACCCAGGCCTGGTCAACCAGACCAAGGTGAACTCGAAGAAGCAATTCATGGAATCGCAGGACTTTCAGGCCGCGGTCACCGAGGCGGTCGTCGACAACCAGGAAGCCCACAACACCATGGCTGACTACTTCTTCAGCGACGGCCCCGCTATCAGTGCTGTCGTCATGGCGCTCGCGGACGCGTTCTATGAGGCGGCAATCGATCAGCGGACGGACGGGTGAACAATCTATGCCAGCGCACCCCTGACGCAGGAACTCATCGCGGACAGTAAGCAAAACGGTGCTGTGCATCAGTAGCGTGCCGGAACGAACCAGATATATGTAGTCGCTACTGTGCCCGTATGTCGACGGGATCTTCAGGTGGCAGCTCAGGCAGTGACGACCATCGCCCTCCTTCGTGGAGCATGTGGCTCGCCGCCGGGGCAGCGACTGTTGCGATCGTAGGTGGCCTGCTCACTATCCCTTCTCAAGTGAAGTCCTTGCTTGCGGAGTCTTCAGCGGATGCGAGCACTGCCCCTGCGGAAGAAGCCAGACAGGTTGGGCCGGGATGGGGACCTCAACGAACGATGTACACCGTTCGTTCCCCATCCCCCACCGCAGCTCTTAACAGCATCAAAGACAATCCGTCATATGGCGATACGCGAAACTTTACGCGGTGCCGAAATATGGACAGAGACTACAATAAATTCGTGGACGCCGTGGCCGTTACTGGAAGTTCTCAAATAGAGGTGATCGTTCTGCTTGAGAATGCATCGGTTCGACCTGGTGAAGACATAGCCCAAACATCGATGCACGCGTTCATACAAGAAACTCCTTCTGATGACCCTGTCATATATGTGGAGCTCACTGGTCGAACGACCACGACCAGGGAGTACATCAAGATTTGGGACGGGTGTCAGGTGATGAGCGATAAGCCGATAAAGCTATCGTATCTTCCTGGAAGCGGTAAAGTTGTTACTAATGATCGACCGGATGAAGTGCCAGTTGACGACGAAATAATCCGAGGAACAGCCCTAATTCCTGGATCGGAAGGCCGTCCGGATGGATACGTGCATGCAAGCACGAGTTCGTACGGATTCTTCACATTTACAGTTCTCGCTGTCCCAATTTAGCCGTACTGGTTGAGGATCTTGTCCAGCACCTTGGGCGGAACCGGATCGGTGGGCATCGCCGGCCAACCCATGAAACTTTGGTCGGCTTTGGCGTTGGCCATCGGCCCGGTGTCGCCGTCGAGGATGACCCGCAGGTGGGGTTCGAGGTGCTGGATCCACCACATCGACATCGCGGACATCGAGTCCGAGGCCCGTGCTTCTTCCCATGCATGATGCAAGGCGGTCAAGCGGGCGACGACCTCGGGGTAGGCCCACCATCTCGGGTCCCAGGACAGGCCGCCGTCGTTGTCGCTGATCCGACGTCGGATCACGGGGACGAAGTAGCCTTCGACGAACTCGATGACGTTCGTGAACTTCGGTTCCTTCTTCTGGGGTTCGTCGTCGCTCGGGCCCTCGTCTTCGATCGGTTCTGCCTCGAACTCGTCATCCTCGTACTCGCCGTCGGGTGCTTCGTTGTCGGTGTCCCACTCGTCAGACGCTGCGATGTTGACCTCGACCATGGTCAGTCCTTTGCCAGAAACTCGGAGTGGAAGAGCCGATCGGAGCGAGAAGCCTCGGGTGTGGGCTCAAGAGGAATGGGTGCCGTATCCGCCTGATGCTCGGACGGCACCATCAGGTCGGCAACCACAGCAGGCCGTTCGGATTCACCAGCGGGCGGGGCCTTCTGCAGAGCCGGTGTGTGTTGCTTGCTCTCTTGCCTGGATTGGCGGATCGCGTCGGCGAACGGTGACTCGCCCCAGAACGCTTTGCGGACCAGGATCGGGGTGGAGCCACCGATTATGACCAGCGCACGGGTTTTCGGCAGTGCCCGCAAATCCCGCTTTTCGAAGATGTTCTCCTTCTGCCAGTTGCTCGACACGCTCGCCTGGCTGCTGGAGAAGAAGCCGGCGGAGCGGCTGCGGGACTCGGTATCGACATAGTGGGTGCCGACCGCATCGACCAGGCCGGACAGGAAGGCATCGTCTTCGACGTTGCCGCCGTACCAGATCACGCTGCACGCATCGACCATGGATTTGAATGCTTCGCGTCCCCAGACCTTCTCACCCTGGGAGGGGGACTGGAAGAAGGTGATGAGGATGATGCCGCGGCCACCGAAGTGCGAGTACCAGCGCGGCAGGTCCTCGATCTTGCAGATGTTGGCGGCCTCGTCGAGCACCGCGGTGAAGGGGATCGGCATTCGCTCCGACTCCTGTTGCTCGGAGTATTCCTCGGCGCAGGTGAGGATCTGCCCGACCAGGGCACTGGAGATCGCCGAGGACGATCCGGGGCCGTCCTTGGACAGCGCGTACATCGTGTCGGTGCGCTTGACGAACTCAGCCGAGATGAACTCCGGCAGGTCGTGGACGTGCTGGCCAGGAGTGATGGTGACGTTGCCATCAGCGTCGGTGCCGATCACCATCCGGCGGTTCGGCAGAACCGCTTCGGCATAGCGAGGCTCGTCCAGCGGCGAGAGGAAGCGGCGAGCCATGTCGTAGAAGCCGTCGCGCTGTTTGGCGTTGACGGCCTGCTTGCCGCGCATCGTGCGGGCCAGCTCCGGGTAACCGTGCTGCTCAAGCACGGCCGGGGGGATCTGTGACTGGGTGTTGGTCAGCCACTCGACCACATGCCGGATGTCCCCGCCGACCAGGGCAGCGGCGAGCATGTAGGAGGCGAACAGATCCCGGGCGTTGCCGTCGAAGTAGGCATCGACGCGAGCACTGGCATCGGTGGCGGCGGAGATGAAGTAGCCGCACACCGCCGCAGCAGAAGGCAGGTCGGTAACGGTGCGCAGCGGGTCGAACCAGAAGCTCGCCCGCTGCTGCCGGTTACCGGTGCTCACCCCTTGCAGGTCGAACACCCACACCCGCCCCGTTTGGCGGCGGATGCCGACGGTGTGCGAGTACACATCGCCGCGGTTGGACGCCACCAGCGCCGCCCCCGGGGCGTGGCAGATCGCGGGGATAGCGAACGACGCGGACTTGCCCATGCGGGCGCCGGCGAAGGCGATCGCCACGAATTCCCAGGTCATGCGCAAGGTTCGGTTGCCGACCACGGTATGACCGAGGGGGATGCCGAGGTAGCCGGGATGAGTCGGCGAGATGGCAGGGGCGAGCCGTTCGGTGGAGGTGGCGAGGTACTTCGGGTCGGCCTCATCGACCTCCTTCGAGTCAACCATCGTGCGAGCGAGGCGGTCGATGCGCTTTTCGAACTGCTTGCCCTTGAGATTGTCAAACACCCCGAATCGGCGCAGTGCCCACCACGCGAGTACGGCGAGCACCGCGAGCAGGACCAATTCGATGCCGAGGACGATCGTCGCGCCTGCCGGCCAGCTCGTCGATCCGAATCCCAGGGCGAAGATCAGGCTGATCGGGTTCCAAGTGGGGTCTGTTCCCCCACCGGTGTTGTAGGCGATCGTCGGCAGATACGCCGCCACCAGCAGGGCCGGGAACGCCTTGAGGAACATCTCGTCCGCACTGGAGGAGGTGCGGGGCCGGTCGCGTCTGGTTTGTGTCATCGTTTGTGTGCCCCTTCTACTGCTGGAATCGGTAGTCGGTCAGTCGCCAGCCGTCGTCGGTGCGGACAGTGGTGGTGCGCCACAGCTGGGGGGCCAGGCGGGTGCTGCGCCCGCTGGCGTGCAGCACCGTCTGGGTGCAGATCACGTCGATGACCACGGTGCGCATCCCGGCTGGGGCCGCCGGGGTGGTATCCGAATGAGCGCAGACCGCCGTCACCGCGTCTTTCGCCGCCGCCCACTGCTGCCAGTCGGCATCGGGCCGGACGTCGGCACGGTTGCCGGATTCGGCGACGGCGAGCAGGTCTCCGCCGAGATACGGCGTGGCTCGGATCAGGGCGTCGGTCTTGCTCTCGTCGATCGCGGGCTGCCAGGACAGGATCATCTGCATCGCGGTGATCGCAGTGTCGTCAGCGTCGATCTGCTGGGGTGAGAGCGGTTCGATCATCTGGTGGTCGTCGCTGCCCTCGTGGGTGTGGTGCTCCTCGGCAGTGTCGCTGCCGCAGCCGGCCAATGCGATGGCGGCCGCGGTGCACACCGCCGCAATAGTTCCTCGCGCAATCCTCACCGCAGGTCCTTTCATGAGTTGCTCATCGCCCGGTACTGCGGTTCGGCGGCGATGATCTTGTCGGCGTAGGGGCGGGTCTGCACCACGTAGTCGGTGTGCCCGGTGGGGAAACCCCCGGAGTTCAGGACGGCGCCTTCGCCTGCGTTGTAGCCGGCCAGATACAGCTCGGTGCGCCCGTTCGGTGCGCTGACCGTGCCGTCGTCGATCCAGCCGTCGATGGTGGCAGCGATGGTGCACATGTAATGGCCCTGGGCCATGACGGCATCGCCGATGCTGTTCACATCGACCCGGCCGTCGCCGTCGTAGTCGCGGCCGTAGCTCGCCCAGGTGCCCGGCATGAACTGCGCCGGTCCCATCGCCCCGGTGACCGACACCGGAGCAGAGTCTCCGTGGCGGAAACCGTTCTCGGCGGCGAGCTGGGCAGCGAGCAGCGACGGTCTGATCTGCGGGCAGATCGACCCGGCCCGCTCGATCCACGGAACGAACTCCTCCGGCACAGTGCCGTCGGCGAGGTAGTCGCCCACCCCTTCCCCGGAAATCAGGCAGTCCGCCGCCGCCGCGGTGGCATTGCCGCTGCCCCCGGGCAGCGACCCCCACGACACCAACCTCTCGTCGGTGCCCTGTCCGCGGACGCTGATGTGCACGTGGTCGAAGTGGTTCTGGGTTTCCGAGCCGCGGTCGTCCATCAAACTCGGGGCACCACCGACCGGGTAGTAGGTCTGCCGCCAGATCACATACTCGACGCCCAAGGCATCCGCATTGGCCAGCACGTAATCGGTGATCTCGTCCCCGAGAGCCACCCCGTCACCGGACCGGTAGTTCGCGATCATCGCATCGACAGCCCGGCCTTCGGTGTGATCGCGGGCGTAGCCGCCGTCGGCACGCCACCCCCCGATGCTCGAAATACGGTCACCGAAGCGCAGGTGCAGAGCGCGGGCAAGTTTCTTCGCATCGACCTGCAGGCCCTGCTCGGAGCCGGCCGACGGCGGCAACGGCTGCGCCAAGTCCCCGTGGGGCGGGGCGGACGGCATCGGCGTAGCCGGCCCGGCCGACGTGTCCCCCGGTGCGGGGGCGGATTCGTAGTACGGCAGCGGGTCCACCGCCGCGGTGCCCCAGCCGCCGTGCCAGATTTCCCAGTGCAGGTGCGGTCCGGTCGATTCTCCTCGGTTCCCGAGCGTGGCGATCTGCTGACCGGCGCGGACCTGCTCGCCGACGGCGACGGTGTAGGTCTCGATGTGCCCATACACGGTGGATACGAGCTGCCCGCCCTGCACGTGGTCGAGCACCACCCACTGCCCGAACCCGTCTGCGGGACCGGCATTGCGCACCACCCCGTCGGCCGAGGCGTAGATCGGAGTGCCGATGGCCCCGGCCAGGTCGATGCCCTGATGCTCGGTGCCCCAACGCTGGCCGAATCCGGAGGTGAAGGTGACGGTGGAGGGAACGACCGGCTTGATGAACGAGCCCATCGGTGCGAGCTTGTCGCCGGATCCGAGGCCGGAGCCGGGTCCGAGGCAGCTCGTGCCGGCGCGGCGGTCTTGTTCGTCCTGAATCCCCATCACGAGGACGAGGAGCAGGAAGAACGGAATGAGTGTGAGCGCCAGGATGAACGCGATCAGGCCAGTGCCCCCCTTGCCGTTCACCGCAGGCTCAGATCCTCGATCACGACTCCGTGCTTGCGTGCCAGCGCCCGGTTCAGCTCCTGTGCCAGTGCCAGCTCCGCTTCCAACGCGGCGACTTCCTGCGGGGTACGGCGAGGGCGACGGCCGGAGCGGTTGACCCAGCCCCGCACCGTCGTCTCGGCCACATCCAGCTGCGCCGCGGCCGCTCGCGTAGCGGCGGTGAAGCTGTCCCCGGCCTTCATGCGCCCCAGGACCGTCTCGATCGCAGCCTCACGAGTGAGGTCATCGACCACGGTGTACCGGCGACGGCCGCGACGCTCCCGCCGGCTCATGCGGCGAACTCCTTGGCTCGATCCTCATCGGCGGCCCGCAGACGGGCATCGGTGTCGTGAATCCCGGAATCCTTTTCTGCCTGGGGCACCCACACCTTGAACGGGGTGCCCGGTGTTGCGCCTTCGCCGAGCTTGAGCAGGAAATGCCCGACACCGGCGGCGGTGCGCTTGCTCTCGACCGCGCCGGCGCCGGCGCTCTTGCGGCGCGCCTGCCGCAGTGCCTTCTTCTCCTCTACCGAGGAGGTGCTGTCGTTGGCCCAGCCGGTCACCATCGCCCGCTCAGCGCGGGAGAACTTCATGAACCGGCCGAGCCGGTCGAGTTCGGCCTCGGGAACCGGGCCGACGATCCGGGCGCGGGAGCGCTCGATCATGCCCAGCGCCCCGACCTTCTCGAAATCGGCGAGCGAATGCGTGACCATCGTCATCGCCACGCCCATCGACCGCTGCAACCGCTGCACCGCATCCAGACGCGCCACCGCCGAGCTGCCGGTCTGGATCACCTGCCAGACCTCGTCCAAGATGATGTGGGCGGCAATCGACTTCGCTCCGGGCACCTTGTTGTCGGCCAGGATGTGCGCCGCCTCCACCGCCGCGAACGCTTCGTTCCAGCCGGCAAGAAGCACGGCGGCCCGCATCAATTCGTCGCCGGGCGGCACCGAGGACATATCCAGGTCCACCATCGGCCTGGTGATATCGATCCGAACGGTGCTGTGCCGGTTGAAGGTCTCCCCGAACCGGCCCTTGACCAGCGCGCGCAGCGAGCGCAGCAGCGGCTTGATCTGACCGCGGTATTCGTCGTCGGTGTCGGCCACCGCGTCTTCCATCAGCTCCTCGGGGCCGGTCGAAATCAGCTTCAGCAGGTCCTCGAGGCGGGCTGCGTGATCGTTGTCGAACTGCGAGTCCGGGGCGTAGAGCAGCCGGATCGCCGAGGCGAGCAGGGTTTCCTCGAAGTCTTTGAGCGGGCCGCGGCGGACGATCTCGAGCAGGGCACAGATCATGTTGAGCTGGCGAGCGTGCAGCGCGAACTCGGCCTTTTCCCGTTCGAGGGAACCGGTGGGCAGTTGCTCGATCGCATCGCCGATGGGGCCGCGGTCGAGCGGGTTGATCGCGCCGGTGCCGTAGCCGACCTCGCTGACCTGCCCGCCGACCTGCTCGGTGAGCACCCGCAGGTCCGGCTTGACGTCACCGGGCACGAGCACCAATGTGCCTCGCGCAATGTCGCCGAGGGCGATCCGGCGCAGCAGCGTCGACTTGCCGAAGCCGTTGAGCGCGCAGATGAAGCAGGATGGGGCGGTGATCGCCTTCATCTTCCAGGCGTAGAGCGGATCGAATCCGACGGCCGCGCCGGTGGTCAGGTGCCGCCCCAGTGGGGTGCCCAGCAGTGGGGCCTTCGCGCCGACGATCCACGGGTAGATCCCGGCGACCTGGACCGAGGTGCCCCGGTATTCGACCGGGGGCATCACTGTGGACATCCGGCCCCCAATGGCTCCGTCGAATCCGCGGGCGTCGAGATCGGCGAGCGGGCGGTCGAAGCCGTCGGAGTTGATCCGGGTCAACCGCTCGACCGTCGCCCGGCGACTGTACTGGCGGGTGACCAGGCTTTTCTTCCATGCTTTCTTGAGCCCGGTTGCGGTGGCTGCCTGCTCTTCGAGACGGGACAGCTCGTCGTCCGACAGCAGAGTCTTGGCGATCTTTTCCGCTGTGAGTAGCCGCGATGATCTCGTGGCGTTGCGTTCACTCATGGATGTGCCCTTTGTGTGTCAGTTGCTGAGGAAGCTGGGAATGGTGGTGTGGTCGGGGGCGATGACGCCCACGCCGAGGGAGGCGGCGAACGCTGCTGCCTGCCAGCACCACGAGCGGCGGATCGTCAGTCGGCTCTGGCGTGAGAGGTCCTCGACCAGGGCGTCGATCTTCGGCACGTCGGAGCTGCCGGCCGGTTCGGTCACGGTCACCAGCACTCCGAAGCGCACCATCCCGGCACCGCGGGCCTGTTCCATGCGGGCCTGGGCTGTGGCCGCCAGCTCGATCTGCGACTTCGCCGAACCGATCGATCCGTTCTTGAGCGACCCACCGTGCGCTTCGGCCATCGCGTTGCGGTAGTCGCTGTCGGCAATGTCGGTCGCT
>Ga0180218_1001180_pt1 | contig 16672 bp, 10 predicted proteins | sample eDN3rd37CKraftBY_FD_151334 | JGI IMG/M metagenome (GOLD analysis project Ga0180218, IMG submission 151334) | Enriched backyard soil microbial communities from Emeryville, California, USA - eDNA 3rd pass 37_C Kraft BY (version 2) (version 2) | ecosystem: Environmental > Terrestrial > Soil >...
CGCCCACCCAGAACCCCTCGTAGATGCACCGGCCCAGGTGCTCCGCGAAGTGGCCGTACAGGTGGCGGCTGATCGTCGGGCCGGGGACGTCGAGGTCGACGACGGCGTCGAGGGCGAGACTCGCGTCGGGCGTGGTCGTGGGCAGGTCGGTCACGGGGGGATCCTCCAGCGTTGCAGGGTGCGGGGGCGACGCTACTGAGCCGGAACGAGGCGCACGGCGAGACGCTCGACCTCCGAGACGACGGCGTCGCCCAGGCGGAGCAGCTCATTACCCATCGAGCCGGCGACGTGCGGGGTCAGGAGCGCGTTCTCGAGGGCCCAGAGCGGGTGCTCGGGCGGGAGCGGCTCGGGGTCGGTGACGTCGAGGATCGCGTCGAGGCGGCCGGTGCGGAGCTCCGCGACGAGGGCGTCCGTGTCCACGAGCGCGCCTCGGGCGGTGTTGATCAGCGTGCTGCCGTCGGGCAGCAGGGCGAGCCGGCGTGCGTCGAACAGGTGTCGCGTCTCCGGCAGGTCGGGCGCGTGGATCGACACGACGTCGCAGCTGGACACGAGGTCGTCGAGCTCGGCGAGGGAGACACCGAGCGCCGCGGCCTCGTCCGGCGAGAGGTAAGGGTCGTGCACGACGACGTCGAGGTCGAAGGGCCGCAGCAGCTCGATGGTGAGGCGCCCGGTGGTCGAGGCGCCGACGATGCCGACCCGGCGGCGGTAGTTGCCGGCGTCGGGGAAGTGCTCCTCCCGGTCGAGGTGCCCGCGCAGCGCGGCGTAGCGGCGTGCGGCCGGCAGCACCTGCTTGCCGGCGAGGACGATCATGGCCTGCGCGTACTCCGCGACGGGGATGCTGTTGGCAGCGCGCGAGTTGGTCACGATCAGGTCCGCGGCGCGGGCGCGCGGGCCCAGGAGGTGCCACGCGTCGCCGCCGGCGTGCAGGACCGCGCGCAGGCGCGGCGCCGCAATGAACGTCTCGTCGGGCAGCGGCGGCGCTCCCCACCCGGTCAGCAGGACGTCGGCCGTGCTCAGCGCCGCGCGTGCATCCGGGGTGTCGAGGTCGGTGAGCACCTCGGGGTGGACGTCGGCGACGGCGTCGAGGCGGCGCCGGAGCGCGTCGTCGAGGAGGTGGTCGGCGAGCGTGGCAGGGCGCATCGTCAGGACGACGGAGATGCGGTGCGCGCCGGCAGGGGAGGTGGGTCGCGGGACGACGGTGTCAGACACGAGGATAACGATATCCCGCGGAGAGGCGCCCGTCACGCCGGTGGGGGCGCCGTGGACTCCCGGACGACGAGCTGCGGGGTGGCGACCGAGGCGGGCACGTCGGACTCGCCGCCGATCAGGCGCTGCAGCAGGCCGAAGGCGCGAGCGCCGAGGTCCTCGAAGTCCTGGTCGACCGTGGTGAGCGACGGTCGCCAGAGCGCCACGAGGGGCTGGTCGTCGAACCCGACCACCGACACGTCCTCGGGCACGCGCCGGCCGCGGTCGGACAGGGCACGCATCAGCCCGATCGCCAGCTCGTCGTTCCCGCAGAAGACTGCCGTGACGTCGTCGCGGGCGGCGAGCCGCTCTCCCCAGCGGTAGCCCGCGGCGGCGTCCCACTCGGCGTTCATGACCTGCGGCACCGGGGCGTCCGCGGCCTGCAGCGCAGCTCGCCAGCCCTCCGTCCGGCCGGAGTGCTTGCCCTCCGTGGGGCCCGCGATGTGATGCACCGTCCGGTGCCCGAGCCGGAGCAGGTACTCGGTGGCCTGACGCCCGGCAGCGCGTTCGTCGATGAGTGCGGCCGGACGGCCGCCGGTCCTCCGCGACCCGCCGCCCGCGACCACCACCGGCAGCCCCTCCGGCAGGGCCCGGCCGGCGTTGATGCCCGCGCGGTCGAACTCGAGGACCAGGGCGCCGGCGGTGGGCTGCGCCAGGGCGAGGTCGACGGCACGTGTCACGTGCTCCTGCTCGGCCGACTCGACCACCGTGATCGACACCGACATCCCGGCCTCGCGTGCCGCGACCTCGACGCCCTGCAGGGTGCGGGCGTAGCCGTAGTTCGCCGTCGCGCTCGCGAGGACCGACACCAGCGTGCGGCGTCCGGAGCGCATCGACCGTGCCGCGCTGTTGGGGCGATAGCCCAGCTCACGGACGGCGTCGTGCACACGTTCGGCAAGCTCGGGCGCCACGTACTTCGAGTCGTTCAGGACGCGCGAGACCGTGGGGACGGAGACGCCCGCGGCCTTGGCGACGTCAGCGAGCACGGGGGCGCGGTACGCCTGGGGTGGGGCCATGCGCCGAGGATACGAGAGTGCGAGAAAGTTTGCCCAGCCCACCCCGCACCAGCGTGCCTGGCATGAAATCCCAAGGTGATAACGTTATCCTGTTTTCTCGCCAAGGAGGTCGTGTGCCCACTCATCCGTCCGCACCCCGGGGTGTCGTCGCGCCCGGGCGGCTCTTCATCGACCAGCACGGGTCCGTCGCCCAGCTCCACGGCGTCGGGGTCCAGCACGTCGACGACCTCTTCTACGCCTGGGGCGAGGACAAGGCCCGCGGCCAGACGTTCGCAGGCGTGGCGTGCTACTCCTCGCCCGACCTGGCGACGTGGACCTTCCGCGGGCATGCCCTCGCCGTCGACCCCGCCGTGCCCGACCTCGCCCCCGGCCGGGTGATCGAACGACCCAAGGTGCTGCGGCACCCGGACGGGCGGTACGTGATGTTCCTGCACGTCGACTCGACGGACTACGCCGACGCCCGGGTGGGCTGGGCGGTCGCCGACCGGCCCGAGGGGCCGTACACGTACCTGCGCTCGGAACGGCCGCTCGGCAACCTCAGCAGGGACATCGGCGTCTTCGCCGACGCCGACGGCACGGGCTACCTGCTCAGCGAGGACCGAGAGCACGGGCTGCACGTCTACCGCCTCACGCCGGACTACCTGGGCGTCGAGGAGATCGTGTCGACCACCCTCGCGCCGCCGAGCGACCACCCAGCGGGGCCGCACGGGTACGAGTCGCCCGCGATGATCGAGCACGAGGGCCGCTACTACCTGTTCGGGTCCGACCTCACCGGTTGGGCCACCAACGACAACAAGGTGGCCTCGGCCCCCTCCCCTGCGGGCCCATGGAGCGAGTGGTCCGACATCGCCCCGCCCGGCACGGCGACGTACGACTCGCAGGTCTCGACGGTCGTCACCGTGCGGGGCTCGGAGGCGACCACGCATGTCTACGTCGGCGACCGCTGGGGCCCCGACGACCTGGCGCACTCCGCGCCCGTGTGGCTGCCCCTCCGCATCGCTGACGGCGCCGCCACGATCGAGTGGCGCGACGCCTGGACGATCGACCCCGTGACCGGGCTCGTGGCGGATGCGGAGGTGACCGCATGACCGTCGACCTCCCCGGCCTCGCGTCCGACACGGAGCAGCAGCTCGAGTGGGGCACCGACGTGCTCCGTGTCGCGATCGCCCACGGCCCGGACACCGCGCCCCGGCTCGTGGCTCTCTGGCACGTCGACGAGGGGCGCCCGGACCTGGACGCGCTGCGTCGGTCCGCGCTCCCGGTGCTCGAGGTGACGGTGCTCGGCGACGGCAGGCACGGGACGTCGGGCAAGCGGCACGTGGACGGCGCCGCCGCCCAGCGCCTGCGCCTGGTCGGCACCGACCGGGAGCGCACCGCCGACGTCGAGCACCTGCGGCTCCACGTCGCGGAGGACGAGACCGGGCTGCGCGCCGTCGTGCACTACGAGGCGGCGGACGGCGTGCCCGTGCTGCGGTCGTGGGCGGAGCTCACCGCCACGGCCGAGGCCGTCGTCGACCACGCCACGACCGGCGTCGTGTCCGGGCTCGGGCACGGGGCGCGCTGGGAGGACGAGCTCGCCGTGTGGGAGGCGGCGAACCCATGGAGCGGGGAGTACCGCTGGCGACGCAGCACGCTCGCCGAGCGCGGGCTGATCGACGTGGGCATGGTCCGCTTCGGCCAGGTCGGTTCCAAGAACCGGGTGAGCCTCACCTCCACGGGTGCCTGGTCGACCGCGGAGCACCTCGCGACCGGGATCGTCGAGGACACGCGGACCGGTCGGATGCTGGCGTGGCAGGCCGAGACGAACGGCGCCTGGCACGCCGAGCTGGGCGACCGCTACGACGACGTCTACCTCTCCGTGTCGGGCCCGACGGCGCTGGAGCACCAGTGGTCGGTCCGCCTCGCGCCGGGCGAGCTGTTCCGGACCGTGCCGGTGCACCTCGCCGTCGTGCCCGGCGCCCGCGAGGGCGCGACGGCGACGCTCGAGGCCGTGGCCGCCGCGCTCACCGCGCACCGGCGCCGCGCCCGCCGCCCGCACCCCGACCACGACGGCCTGCCGGTCGTCTACAACGACTTCCTCAACGCGCTGATGTCCGACCCGACCACGGAGCGCGTGCTGCCGCTCGTGGACGCCGCCGCCGACCTCGGCGCCGAGTACTACGTCATGGACGCCGGCTGGTACGACGACGAGCAGGGCGGCTGGTGGGACTCCGTCGGTGCCTGGCGTCCGTCGGTCACGCGCTTCCCGGGCGGCGGGCTGGCGGCGGTCCTCGACCACGTCCGCGCGCGCGGCATGAAGGCCGGGCTGTGGCTCGAGCCGGAGGTGGTCGGCGTGCGGAGCCCGGTGGCGCGCACCCTGCCCGACGCCGCGTTCTTCCAGCGCGACGGCGTGCGGGTCGCCGAGTGGGGGCGTTACCAGCTCGACCTGCGCCACCCCGCTGCCCGCGCCCACCTGGACACCGTCGTCGACCGGCTCGTCACCGAGCTCGACCTGGCCTACCTCAAGCTCGACTACAACGTGGACACCGGGCCGGGCACCGACGCCGGGGTCGGCGAGCCGGTCGGCGCGGGGCTGCTCGGGCACTCACGGGCGTTCCTCGACTGGGTCTCGGAGGTCATGGATCGCCACCCCGGTCTGGTGGTCGAGGGGTGCGCCGCCGGCGGGTCGCGCACGGACGCCGCGAGCGCGCGCGTCTTCCCGATCCAGTCCCTCACGGACCAGCAGGACTACCGGGCCACGCCGCCGATCGCGGCCGCTGCCCCGCTGGTGCTGCCGCCCGAGCAGGCCGGCGTGTGGGCGTCCGTCGACGGCACGATGTCGCGCGAGGAGCTCGCGTTCGCGACGACGACGGCGCTGCTGTCGCGCGTGCACCTCGCCGGCCGCATCGACACCCTCGACGCCGCCGGGCGCGAGGTGGTGCGCGACGCGCTGACCGCCTACCGCGGGCTCCGGTCGATGCTCGGTCGCTCGACGCCGGTCTGGCCGCTGGGGCTGCCCGGCTGGCGCGACCCGTGGGTCGCCGTGGGCGCCCACGACGGCGACGACGTCCTGCTCGCCGTCTGGCGGCGCGACGACGACGGGCCCGGTGCGGCATCGTCGCCCGACGCCGTGGAGCTGCCGCTGCACGGGTTGCGCGTGCTGGGCGTCGACGTCGTGCACCCGACCTGGGGCGGGGAGACGGTCGAGGTCGTCGAGGGCAGGCTCCGTGTCGCCCTGCCCGGCCCCACCACCGCACGGCTGCTGCGGCTGCGCGTCACCGAGTCCTGATCCGTCGCACGTCGAAGGAGGGCGGCCCGTGCCGCTGGTCAACCCTGTCGTGAACCCGGTCGTCCGCGGCTTCGCGCCCGACCCGACCGTCATCCGCGTGGGGGAGTGGTACTACCTCGCGACCAGCTCGTTCGAGTGGTTCCCCACGATCCCGTTGCACCGGTCGCGCGACCTCGCGCACTGGGAGCACGTGGGGTCGGTGGACACCGCGGTGCCCGGAGGGTCGCTGCTCGGTGTCCCCGACTCCGGCGGGATCTGGGCGCCCGCACTGAGCCACGCCGACGGGCTGTTCTGGATCACCTACTCGATCGTGCGGTCGGTCGGCACCCAGTACTACGACCTGGAGACGTTCGTGTGCACGGCCCCGGACGTCGCGGGGCCGTGGTCCGCGCCGGTGCGAGTGCCGGGGCACGGGTTCGATCCCTCGCTCTTCCATCACGAGGGGCGGCACTACCTCCTCAACCTGCAGAACGACTCGCGGCCGGGCGGGCGTCGCTTCGACGGCATCGTGCTGATCGAGCTCGACGTGCCCCGGGCGGACGGCGTCCCCGACGTCTCGCGGGCGCGCGCCGTCGGGCCGACCCACCTGCTCCTCCAGCGCGACGAGCTCGTCGAGGGCCCGAAGATCACGGGGCACGACGGGTGGTTCTACCTGCTGCTCGCCCAGGGTGGGACCGGCGTGGAGCACGGCGTGCTCGTGGCGCGCTCGCGCATACTGACCGGCCCGTACGAGGTGGACGACGTCCCGCTGCTGACCAGCCGTGACGACCCCTCCGTCCCGCTGCAGAAGGCGGGCCACGGCGAGCTGGTGCGGGCGGCTTCGGGGGAGTGGTTCCTCACGCACCTCGCCTCGCGGCCCCTGGTGACGCCGCACGGCCCGCGCAACACCCTCGGCCGCGAGACCTGCGTGCAGCGGGTCGAGTGGCGCGACGGCTGGCCGCGCCTCGCGCACGAGGGCTGGCACCCCGCGACCGAGGTCGACGGCCCCGCGACGCCGACGGTGAGCGAGACGGCGACGGCGGGGCCGGCATCGTCCGACCCGGCCGGTCTGGGCACCGCGCCGGGATGGCCCTGGTCGACCCTGCGGGAGCCGGCCGGCGACTGGCTCGACACCGCGCCGGCGGGTGCGGCGCCCGGCACGGTGCGCCTGCGCGGCCGGATGGGCCCCGGCTCGCGCTGGCAGCAGTCGCTGCTGGCGCAGCGCTGGACGGAGCACGCCTTCGACGTCGGCGTCACCGTGGACGCGGCGCCGGCCACCTTCACGCAGTCGGCCGGGCTGGTCCTCTGGTACGGCACGACGTCGTACGTCCAGCTGCACGTCACCTGGGCCGAGCCGGACGGCGAGGCGCAGGCTGGCCAGCAGTGGCGGGGCGCCGGACGCCGCGTGGTCACGCTGGTGCACGGCCGGCCCGACGGCGCCCGCCTCCGCGCGACCGTGGCCGCCCCCGACGGGCCCGTGCGCCTGGCCGCGGAGGTGGACGGCGCCGTCGGGCGGCTGTCCGCCGGGCCCGCGGACGGGGCGCTCGTGCGGGTCGGGCCGGAGGTCGACGTCTCGGAGCTGTCCGACGACTTCGGCGAGCCGCTGCGGTTCACCGGCGCCCACGCCGGGATCAGCGCCGTCGACCTGGTGGACGGCCGGTTCACCGCGGACTTCACCGACTGGGTGCTCCGTCCGCGGTGAACCGCGTGCCCTACTACTTCAGGCTGCCGAGGGTGACGCCGCTCTTCCAGTAACGCTGCATCGAGATCATGAGCAGCACCATGGGGATGGAGGCGACGAGCGCGCCGGTGATGACCAGGCCCGTGAGGTCGTACTGAGAGTCGGTGCCGCGCTGGAGCCACGAGTACAGCCCCACCATCACGGGCCACTTCTCGGCCGTGCGCAGGAAGACCAGCGGGCCCATGAAGGCGTTCCAGGTGCCCACGAAGTGCAGCAGGAAGATGGTGGCGCCGGCGGTGGACAGCAGCCGCATCCCGATCTGGAAGAAGATCCGGTACTCACCCGCTCCGTCGAGGCGCGCGGCCTCCATGAGCTCGGCCGGGACCGCGCCCTGCGCGTAGACCTTGGCGAGGTAGACGGAGAACGCGCTGAAGAACCCGGGGATGATCATCGCCCAGACGGTGTCGAAGATGCCGAGTCGCACGTACAGCAGGTACGAGGGGATGGTGAGCAGCACGCCGGGGATGAGGAACGAGCCGATGACGAAACCCATCGTCAGGCCCTTGCCGCGGTAGGAGTACCGGGCCAGGCCGTAGCCCGCGGCCAGCGAGACGAGCGTCAGCCCGACGGAGCTCGCGAGGCCGTACAGGGCCGTGTTGGCCAGCCACCGCGGATAGATCGCGTCCTGGTAGGTGAACAGCGCCTGCAGGTTCTCGACCAGGTTGAGGTCGGCGAACCAGAGGCCGTTGGTGCGGTACAGCTGCTGCTTCGTCTTGGTCGCCGCGACGATCAGCCACCACACGGGGCCGACCGAGTACAGGACGAAGGCGAAGAGGGCGGCCAGCACGAACCAGCGGTTCACGCCGCGGGACGCGGCCGCTGCCTCGACCTCCTCGCGCCGGCGTCGTGCCGGACGGCGTGGTCGGACCGGCGGTCCGGTCACCGCCTCGACCGGGGCCGCGCCGTCGGCGTCCGTGCTCTGCGTCATCGTGCTCATGCCTCGTCCGCCTTGTTGGTCGCGCGGTAGACGACGGCGGAGACGACGCCGACCACCAGGGCCAGCACGATCGACAAGGCCGTCGCGTAGTTGATGTTGCCGACCATGAACGCCTGGTCGTAGATGTACATCGCCGGGGTGAAGTCGCGCGTGATGGTCTCCGGTGCGACGGTGCGGAACAGCGTCGGCTCGGCGAAGAGCTGCACGGTGCCGATGATCGACAGGAGCATCGTCAGCACCAAGGAGGCTCGGACGAACGGCACCTTGATCGACCATGCGATCCGCAGGTCGCCGGCACCGTCCATCCGTGCGGCGTCGAAGATCTCGCCGGGCACGGACTGCAACGAGCCGTACAGGATCAGCATGTTGAAGCCGATCGTGTTCCAGACGACGAGGTTGCCCATCGACACCCAGACCATGCCGCTCGAGAAGAAGTCCACGTGCAGGCCGATCGAGTCGAGCGCGGCGGTGAGGGGGCCGACGGCCGGGCTGTACAGGTACAGCCAGATCATCGTGGCGATCATCCCCGGGATCATGTACGGCAGGAGCAGCGCCAGCCGGAACCGCCCCACGACCTTGCGCCGAAGGGCGTCGAGCAGGAGCGCCATGACGAGCGCGATCCCCTGGACCAGCGGCACGACGACGAGCCCGAAGCCGAACACGCGGCCCATGCCTGCCCAGAAGGTCGGGTCCTGGGCGGCGGTGAAGATCTGGGCCAGCCCGGTGAAGGACACGACCTCCTCACCACCGAGCCCGAGGCCACCTGCGCTCTTGGTGGTGTAGAAGGTCTCGGACAGGCCGAGGAACACCGGCACGAGGGTGAACAGGGCGAACCCCGCGATGAAGGGGAACGTGAAGGAGGCGCCCTTCCACTTCTGGGCTGTGCGCCAGGGGACGCGCGGGCGCCCGGCGACTGACTGGATGGACATCGGTGTCTCTTCCTCGTTGTGCCACGACGGCGGGGCCGGGGGGAGCTCCCGCCCGGCCCCGCGACGTCAGCCGATCGTGTAGGCGATGCCCTTGGAGTCCAGGTCCTTCGTGATGAAGTCCTGGACGTTGGTGAGGGCCTGCTCCAGGGTCTGCTTCCCGGCGACGGCCTTGCCCCACTGGTCCTGCAGCTCCGGGAACCAGGCGTCGGCGTTCGGCCCCATCTCGAACTTGCCGATGGCGGCGGCCTGCGAGTCGACGACGATCTTGCCGACCTCGTCGGGGGACTGGTCGGTGAGGTCCTTCGGCACGATCTCGTCGACGTAGTCCGAAGCGTCAGGGATCTGCGCGGGGAAGCCGACCGCGCCGGTCTCGCTGTCCCGGCCCGCCTCGATGCCCTCCGGCGTGGCCATCCAGGCCGAGAACTCGACGGCGGCCTCGGGGTGCTCGCACCCGGCGGGGACGAACGACGGGTTGTTGCGCCCCGGGACGCCCGCGTCGGGGTTCGCCGCGAAGCTGGGGTTCATGATCGCGTGCCAGTCCCCCAGGGACTCCGAGAAGTTGGTCTCGTAGCCTGCCATCGACCACCAGGCGAGGGGGACGATGGCCAGCTTGCCGGAGTCGAAGTAGTTGTACAGCGCCGGCCGGTCCTGGTACGTCTCGTTGGAGACGTAGTCGCCGTCGATGAGCTGCTGGTAGAAGTCGGCGGCCTGGAGCGTGCTCTCGTCGAGCAGGTCGATCTTCCACTGGTCGCCGTCGATGGCGAACCATTCGGCGCCGGCCTGCTGCGCGAGGTTGATGAACCCGCTCGGGTCCTCCCCGGGGAGGTTGAGGGTGTCGATGCCCTCCTTCTTCAGCTTCGGCGCGAGCGCGAGCACGTCCTCCCAGGTGGCCGGGGCCTCGGCGCCGATCTTGTTGAGGGCGGGTTGGTTGACCAGCGCGAACTGGGCGTCCACGCCGGACGGCACCCCGTAGTAGGCCCCGTTGACCTCGGCGGCCGCCTTGGCGCCGTCGCTCCAGGTGTCCGGGTGCTTGTCGATGTACTCGGTGACGTCCGCGGCCCAGCCGTTGGCGACCATGCTGGTGAGGCCCGCGAAGCCTTGGACGAGGCACGGGACGGCCTCGTCGCCGGACGCCATGAGGTTCTGGAAGTTCGTCTGGGTCGCGGTGTTCGACGCCGCGAGCACGTAGTTGACCGTGATGTCGTCCTGGGCCGCGTTGAACGCCTCGGCGACCTGCTTGCCGGTCTCGGCGTTCCAGCCCCAGACGTCGATCGTCACCGGGCCGGCCGCGGGGTCGGGCGACCCGTCGTCGCTGCCCGGGTCGGGGGTGCTGCCGCAGGCCGTGAGCGCCATCGCTCCGACAGCCATGAGGGCGACCGCGGACACGTACCTGCGTGTCGTGCGCATCATCACTCCTTCGTGAGGGGAAAACGTTGTCCCGAGAGTGCTCCACCGTGGCGTGGTTGTCAAGAGCCTCCGGGGCTGCTCGGCTGCCAGCGCGAGCAATCCCTGATGGCTCCATAGGCGGGCCTGGTGTCGCAGGACGATCGCTGCTAACGTCCCGAGATAACGATATCCCATGATCCGAATGTGAGCGCAATCATGTGCGCTCGCTGCGACGTAGCAGGTTCGAGAGGGGAACTCAGATGCGAACGACCACGTGGCGCGCACGGTTTAGGCCCACGGCGCTCCTCCTCGCGGTGGTGACGGCCGCAGCCGGGCTGGTCGCGCCGGCGTCGGCGAACGCCGCACAGGAGACGACTCCGATGGGGGCAGCCGCTCCGGTCGAGGTCACCGAGACCGTCAGCGACGCCGGATTCTCCCACCCCGGCGTCGGAGTGACCGCCGACCAGCTGCGCAACGTGCAGCGACAGGTGGCGGCCGGCGTCGAGCCGTGGGCGAGCCACTACGCCGCGATGGCGCTGACGAAGTACGCCTCGCCGACGTACGTCGCGCAGAACCAGGGGGCGCATGACGCGCCCAAGGACGACGCGTACGACAAGGTCGCGATGCGCTCGCGCGCCCACGACGACAGCCTCGGCGCCCTCACGCAGGCCCTGATGTATGCGACGACCGGTGACGAGGTGTACCGCGCCAACGCTCTGCACGTGCTGCGTTCCTGGAGCGGTCTGGACCCGGAGAAGTACGCGTACTTCGCGGACGCGCACATCCACACGGGCGTCCCGCTGTACTACTTCGTCGCCGCCGCAGAGATCGTCCGGTCGACCGCGCCGGGGCAGGAAGCGCTCGACGGCTACGACCTGCGCTGGACGGAGCGCGACCAGCAGCGCATGGAGGACAACCTCGTGCGGCCCACCCTCGAGACCTTCCTCTACTCCCAGAACCGGCTGTGGAACCAGCACACCTATGGCGTCGTGGGAATGATCGCGGGGGCCATCTTCCTGGACGACCCGGACCTGTACGCCCAGCGGGTCGAGTGGTTCTCCGTGAACTCGACGTACGAGAGCGAGCACACGATCAACGGCGGCGACGTCAACGGCGGGCTGTCGTCCCTGATCCGGGAGATCGACGCCGAGGACCCGTTGAACCCGTACGGGAAGGACTTCGTCGAGCTCGTCGAGATGGGGCGCGACCAGGCGCACGCCGAGGGTGACATCACCACGCTGAGCGCGGCCGCGCGCATGATCCAGAACCAGGGCACGCGCCTCGACCCGGTGCACGGGACCGTCTCCGAGGCGTCCGACGCGGTGTCGCCCTACGGGTTCCTCGACAACCGGCTGCTGCACGGCGCGGACGCCTTCGCCCAGTTCATGATGGGCGGCGAGCCGCCGTTCATCGACACCTCGGGCGGTGCGGGCGCGCTGTCGCAGGCGTACCGGGGCCGGCTGCGGGACCTCATGAACGACCTCTACTACCAGTACACGTACGTCGAGGGCGTAGACGTGGAGGAGGAAGCGCCCTGGGTGGCCAGGCTCCACGAGCAGTCGGACGGGCCGCTGTACCGGTACGGCGCGTCGGTGGAGAACTTCTGGAACCCGCGCGGCTCGGACTTCACCGACTCGGAGTACTGGCTCGCGTTCCCCGAGGCTCTCGCGTCGCAGGACGTGCAGGTTCCTGAGCCCGCTGACTCCGCGGCGGTGTCGCCCGTGCGCTACGGCCTCGCCGTAGGGCGGGGTGCGAAGCTCCTCACCGACGACGACGGCGCCGAGGTCGCGCGGCTGAACCCGCACCGCGGGGATGCGACGGTCGCGATCCGCCGCATGGTCTGGGGCGACACGTCGACGACGTCGCTCGCCGGGATCCGCGTGCGCACCCACGGCCGGGCGACGTTGCAGGCCTCCGCCACCGCCTCGGCCGAGCCGTTCGCCGAGCTCGCCCTGCCGGACACGAACGGGGAGTGGACGACGGTCTGGGTCGACCTGGGCGAGGCGACGAAGGAGGGCAGGCAGGTCGGGCAGCACATCCTCTACCTGCGGGCGGAGGGGAGCCGGGCACCGGTCGACGTCGGCAGCGTGCTCGCCGACGCGACGAGCACCCTGAGCCCGCCCGTGTTCGACGACGCGCCGTCGCTGTCCTTCGTCGCGGTCGCGGGCGAGCCGGTGACGCGCCGCGTCGCGGTGACCGCCGCCGGCTCCGGGCGTGCGCTCTCCCTCCAGGGGGCGCCGCGCGGCGCGACGATCGACGAGGACGGGCTGCTGAGCTGGACGCCGTCCGGCGCCGGCGACCAGGAGCTGCTCGTCGTGGCCGATGACGGCGAGGCGACGACGACGCTGCCGGTCACCGTCACGGTGGCGCGTGACCGGGAGGGTGCGATCACGGCGTCGTTGGACGGCCTGGACGAGCGGGCCGCGTACACGACCGAGAGCTGGGCACCGGTCGCCGAGGCCGAGGCCGCCGCGCGCGCCGGTCTGGACGCCGGTGCCGAGGAGTTCGCGGCGCTGCTCGAGGACCTGCGCCTCGCCGTCGACGACCTCGACCTGCTCGACCCGAGGCTGGCGGACGGCACCCTCGACTACTCGCTGACGGCGACCTCCCCGGAGCTCACCCGGCAGATGCTGCTGGCCCTCGTGGACGGGTCCAACCAGACCACCTGGGGCGACCGCAAGGACGTCTCGGTCGAGCTCGACTTCGGCGCGGGCTACCGGGTGCAGGCCGACAGGTTCGGGTTGCTGGCCCGCGACACCTTCGCCAACCGGTCTCAGGGGACCAACGTCTACGGGTCCGTCGACGGCGAGTCGTGGACGCTCCTGACCGAGCACCCCAGCGTGGGCGACGACGCCGAGGTCGAGTACCTCGACGTCCGCCCCGAGGTGCGCGACGAGCGCTACCGGTACGTGCGGCTCCAGGTGGACGAGCCCGGCCCGCCGACCGATCCCGCCTACCCGGGGATCTGGTCGCTCGCTGACTTCCGGATCGACGGCGTGCGCACCGAGGCGACGCTCGACGACGTGCTCGGCGCCGCGCGCGAGGCGGACCTGACGACCTCCTCCCGGGGGTCGGTGGTCCTGTTCGAGCGCGAGATCGACGCCGTGGCGGCCGCCGCCGAGGACCCGGACGCGGACGAGCCGGCGCTCGTGCGGCGCGCGCTCGCGGCCTGGGGCCTGCTCGAGGAGCCGGCCGTCGAGACGGTCGACGTTGATCCGGCCTGGGTCACCGCCAGCTCGCCGTCGTGGGACGGCAAGCGGGACGCCGCTGCCAACGGCTGGGCGATGTTCGACGGCGACCCGGCCACGTTCACCGACACGACCTCGTCGTCGGGCTGGGTGACGGTGCGGACGGAGGACGGCGGCATCCCCGTGGCCGGGGTGCGCCTCCTGCCCCGTGCCGGGTACGTGGCCCGGGCTGAGGGAGTCCAGGTCCAGGCGTCGGACGACGGCGGGAGCACCTGGTCGACCCTCGCCACGGCGACGGGAGTCTCCGACGGCTGGAACCGGCTCGACCTCGACGCGCCGGTGACGGCGGACGCCGTGCGGGTGCTCGCGCCGTCGGGCAACACGAACCTCGCCGAGGTGGAGCTGATCTCGAGCGCACTCGACCGCAGCGCGCTCGACCTCTACCTCGCCGAGACGGCCGACCTGGCTGAGGGCGAGTGGACGCCCGTGTCGTGGGCGTCGCTCGTCGACGCGCGGGCCGCGGCGCGGACCGTCCGCGACGACGCGACCGCCGACCAGGGCGCCGTGGACGCGGCGTCGGACGCCCTCGCCGCAGCGGTCGCGGGTCTGGAGGCCGCCGAGGGCTGACGGCCTCCCTCACCCCAGTGCAGATCGATCGCAACGGAGCGACACGAAGGAGCACCATGACCACGCACCCCCAGCACGCCGTCACCTCCTCGCTCGACGGCGCCCTGCCGCTCACCCGCCGGCACCTCCTGGCGTCCGTCGGGCTCGCCGCCGGGGTGGGCCTCCTCGGCGCCCGGCCCGCGGCGGCCGCCGTCGCCCCGGCGCGGACCGTCGCCGCTACGGCCCGTCCCGGCCTGCTGCACACGGCCGCCGACCTGGCCCGTGCGCGGGACCGGGTCGCGGCCGGGGCCCAGCCCTGGCTGGCGGGATGGGACCGGCTCGTCGCGAACGGGAGGTCCCACGCCGACTGGCAGCCTCGCCCGCTCGAGACGGTGATCCGCGGCGGCGACGGGCAGAACTACGCCCAGCTCTATCCCGACATCCACGCCGCGTACCAGAACGCGCTGCGCTGGCACGTCTCCGGCGACGAGGCGCACGGCGCTGCCGCGGCGCGGATCCTCAACGCCTGGTCGTCGACGCTCACGACTGTCACGGGGAACGCGGACCGGTTCCTGGCCGCGGGGATCTACGGGTACCAGTTCGCCAACGCCGCGGAGCTCGTGCGTGACCGGGGCGACGTCGACCACGGTGCGCTGGTCGCCATGCTCGAGAACGCCTTCCTGCCCCTCAACGAGGACTTCCTCGCGAACCACAACGGCGCGGTGATCACCAACTACTGGGCCAACTGGGACCTGTGCAGCATGGCCTCGATGCTGGCGATCGGGATCCTGGCCGAGCGAGCCGACCTCGTCGAACGCGCCGTGGACTACTTTCACCATGGCGCGGGCAACGGCTCCCTCGCGCACGCCACCCCGTACGTCTACCCCGAGGAGGGCCTGGCCCAGTGGCAGGAGAGCGGCCGCGACCAGGGGCACACGGTGATGGGCATCGGCCTCATGGGAGCGTTCTGCGAGATGGCCTGGAACCAGGGGATCGACTGCTACGGCGCCGACGACAACAGGTTCCTCAAGGGCGCCGAGTACGTCGCCAGGTACAACCTGGGCCACGACGTGCCGTTCACCGACTACACCTGGCAGTCGGGGCCGATCACGACGGCCCCGCACGTGGGCTGGCAGACCCACACCGAGATCAGCGCGGCGTCGCGCGGGCAGGCACGGCCCGTGTGGGAGCTGGTGCTCGGCCACTACACCGGACGGCGGGGCCTCGACGCGCCCTGGGTGCGGCAGATGGCGGAATCGGTCCGCGCCGAGGGCGGGGGCGGTGACTACGGCACGACCTCGGGCGGGTACGACCAGCTCGGCTTCGGCACGCTGACGTACTACCGGTAGCCCGTGAGCACCCGACCCGGGCAGGCGGCAGACGGCCCGAGATAGGCTCCGCCCGGGGCCGGACGCGGCCCGGGACTCCGGCGGGAGCGCCGGTGGACCAGCTCGATCGTCGGGGGAGCAGGCGCCGTGGTGACGATGAACGACGTCGCACGGGCGGCGGGCGTGTCGTCCATGACGGTCTCCAACGTCGTCAACGGTCGCAGCGGCGTCAGCGACGAGGTGCGACGGCGCGTCCTGCGGGAGCTCGAGCGGTCCGGCTACCGCATGAACGTCGCGGCTCGCACGCTGCGCGCGGGGCGGAGCGGCGTGATCGGCCTGGCCGTGCCCGAGCTGGACCGGCCGTACTTCGGTCAGCTCGGGGCGCTGGTGACCGCGGCGGCTGCCGCCGAGGGGTATCGGGTGGCCGTCGAGGAGACCGGCGCGCAGGCCGAGGGCGAGCTCGCGGCGATCCGGCTGTCGCAGACGTTGTCGTACGACGGGTTGATCCTCAGCGCGGTCGGCCTCGACCTGCAGACCCAGCTCACCGACGCGGGGCAGCTCCCGATCGTGCTGCTCGGCGAGCGGGTCGCTCCGACCGGCGTGGATCATGTGGCGCTCCCGAACCACGAGGGGGCCCGCGCCGCCACCGCGCTCCTCATCGAGCGCGGCTGCCGCAGGATCGCGCTCGTCGGGGGGCGTCCCACCGACGCGACCACGATGCTCAGCCTCCGGCTGGGCGGGTATCGGGCGGCCCTGCAGGACGCCGGGTTGCCGTACGAGGCGGACCTGGTGATCCCCACCGGCGCGTACACGATGGCGGAAGGGCGGCGCGCGGGCGCCGAGCTCGGGACCCGCTTCCGCGGATCCGCCCGGGTGGACGGGGTCGTCGGCGTCACCGACACGGTCGCGATCGGGGTGGCGCGCGGCCTGGCCGACGTCGGCGTCCGCGTCCCGGCGGACATGCTGCTGGCGGGGTTCGACGACGTCCCCGAGGCGGAGTACCTCACGCCGTCGCTGACGACGGTGGCGCCCGACCACGCGTGGGTGGC
>Ga0180218_1001181_pt1 | contig 16666 bp, 12 predicted proteins | sample eDN3rd37CKraftBY_FD_151334 | JGI IMG/M metagenome (GOLD analysis project Ga0180218, IMG submission 151334) | Enriched backyard soil microbial communities from Emeryville, California, USA - eDNA 3rd pass 37_C Kraft BY (version 2) (version 2) | ecosystem: Environmental > Terrestrial > Soil >...
CAGACCCCGGCGGCCTTCGCCGAGACCCTCACCGCAACCAGCTCCGACGCTTCGCTCGATATGGGCTGCGCGTCTCCGCCGGTTGCTCAACCCGCGCCTTACGGCGTAACAGAAACGGCCAAGGCTCCAATCGCCGCTGGATGAAAGCTCAGTGGCAGGTCACCACGTATACGGCATCCCGCCCGAGCAGGTCATCGGCAGCAGCATAAAGACGAAATTCGAGATGCGTGACGGGAAGCCGGTACTCATCCGTTTGCCAGAGTTGAACTTCATGGACGACAAGGAGGGAAAGCCATCCGGCATCAGCCAGTACATCGGGCGGCGCCCCATCGCCGCTTTCGGCAACCCTGCTGGTGATTTGCAGATTTGCAATGGACCACTGGCGGCGCGGGACCAAGCTTTGGTCTTATCTTGCACCACACTGATGGCGGGCGCGAGTGGAAATACGACCGCAATGCGCCGCCGGGTGTTACCGGTCTGGACCGGGCACTAAAGGAGGCGAGAGCATGAAAGAGGACAGGAAGTTGGTGTTCCCGTTCAACAAATTGAACTGAGGTCGTGGCAAGGAGAGGTCGAAGGAAATCTAGAAACCGGTTTAGCGCTTCCGATAATGGAATAGATCAGATCTGTGATGATGTCGGTCGCCCGACCTGACGGATATTTTGGACCGGCGGGATAGAGACTACTGCACCGCTGCGTTCCGATCCAGATGCAGTATTTCCGGCGATGACGTCAGCGGTGCTGGCGGCCGGCGGTTCTGCGATGAGTGCGGTCGGATCGTGTTGAAGTGCTTGCGCCACTGCTCGATGACGACAGTGGCCTCCTTCAGGCTGTAGAAGATTTCGCCGTTCAGACATTCGTCACGCAGCTTGCCGTTGAAGGACTCGCAGTAGCCGTTCTCCCATGGGCTGCAGGGCGCAATGTAGAGCGTCTTTGCTCCGAGCTTTGCGAACCAGCCGCGTACGATCTTGGCCTTCATCTCCGCACCGTTGTCGGATCGAATGTGCTCCGAAACCCCTCTGGTGAGGATCACGTCGGCCATCGTCTCGATATCGCCAAAATTGTTGATACGACGAGCCACGCGGACGGCCAGGCATTCCCGCGTGAACTCGTCGATCAAAGTCATCAGCCGGAGTTTGCGCCCATCGTGGGTCTGTGCTTCCATAAAATCGTAGCTCCAGACATGATTGCGATGCTGCGGTCGCAACCGGATGCACGATCCGACGTTCAGCCAGAGCCGGCCACGCGGCCGCTGCTTCCTGGGTACCTTCAACCCCTCACGGCGCCAGATCCGCTGGACCCGATCACATCCCACCTGCCAGCCTGCATCGACCAGCAGAGATGTGATCCGGCGATAGGCATATCGTCCGTATTATGATGCGAGAGAGACAATCACTCTCGTCAGCGCATCTTCACTCTGCTGCGAAATTCCGGCTTCCCGGCAGGCCACCGGCGCTGCCTTGCCCTGCGATATCAATACTTCGATCGGACGCAGCAGCACCACTGGGGGCGACGTCAGAATATTTCTTGGCTTCTATGTTGACGGCGTCCTGCTGACCTTTGAGCTTGGCGGGCTCATATCGACCAGGTTGCGGATTAGGTGAAGCATTTAAGTGACACCTAAAGGCAAATCAGCCAACGCAAGAGAAACTCGGTCGTTTCAGGATTGCCCCTCGCCACCAGTGGAATAGCCTGCGTAAGGCACGCTTTCCGCTGACTCATACGAATTGACGTCGGGGGTCGATATGAAGCCTTCCATGCTCCAACGGACGACTACGCGTTCAATTTTTTCAGTTGTTTGCTTCGTGGGGATTTGCGGCACTGCCGATGGTGCGGAATATGGCCTTGGAAATTATCTTCTGGGCCTGACCATTCCGATGGCCGGTTATACGCCGCCCGCCGGCATATACTTCCAGGACAGTCTCTACCTCTATAAAGGCAGCGCCAGCGGCACTATCAATTTTCCGTTTGGCAACGTGGTCGTAGCAGGACTTAGTGAAAAGTTCATCATCAATGTCGCGACGCTGAGTTGGTTTGCTCCGGGCTCGTTCCTTGGCGGAACATTCGGGGTTGCCGCGACAATTCCGTATGGCAGAGTCGAAGTTTCGGCGGATGTCGCATTCACCGGCCCCCTCGGAAACAATCGGCAGCTCAGCCGTTTTGATTCTGTGACCGGCATCGGAGACACCGCGTACAGCGCCATTCTCGGCTGGCAGAATGGCAATCATCATTGGAACGTCACTGTCACAGGCTTTGCGCCGACTGGGGTATACAACCCCAATAGACTAGCCAATGTGGGCTTGAACCGGCCGGGCGTGGACGTGAAAGGCGCCTACACATGGCTCGATGTGAAATCTGGTTTGGAATTCTCCGCTGCACTCGGCATGACCTTCAACTTGGAGAATACGGCCACCAACTATTCGACGGGTAGTGAGCTGCATCTCGAAGCCGCAATCAACAAGACTTTAGCGAATGGATTCTCGTTCGGGGTTGGGGGATATTGGTATCAGCAGATAACCGGTGATGGTGGGTCCGGAAATCGCATCGGTCCCTTCAAGGGCCGAGTAGCTGCTATTGGGCCAATGATTGGCTATACCTTCAAGGCAGGTGAGCTTCCAATCAGCCTCAGTGCCAAATGGTTTCATGAATTCGATACGGAGAATCGTCTCAGAGGCGACTCGGTCTTCGCAACTCTGAGCATGCCGCTGTTCGTCTACCCACCAGCGCCCCAAACTCCGAAGGCCGGGGTTGTTACCAAATAGGTTTCTGTGCCACGGACGGAGGGAGGTGACAAGATGGGAAGCTTTCTTGTCTGCTAGGCGGCACGCACAGCACCGTGGTTGACGATGCTAAGCTTGGAATGTCCGCGCTATCGTCGCGGGATTGGGACGTTGGCCCATCTGTCTTGTTCGGGCTTCCGCGCCTGCTATTTGCGGAGATCTCGGAATGAAGCGGCAGGGTCGGGTAAACTCGACCGCGGATCACAAGTGGAAAAATGGGTGTCGCTTGGTCGAGTGCGGAGGCGCGCGTCAGCCGCAAGATCTACGCGCATTTGATTTAGTTCAATCTGAAGCCCGAAATCCGACGTAGTAAAAGAACTGGGGGCTGTTCCAAGTGGCAGGAGTAACCCCATGCAACGCGCACTTTTTTGGCCGACGATCGCCGTCACATTGCTCTCGGCAGGAGTTGCCACTGCTGACGATAGCTTGAACGGCACATACTCGTTCGTGGGCCTTCAAATGTGTCTGACCGCACCTGGCGGATTTAAAGAGGACAGCAAGGGAAATTCTACGATCCCGATCGGTGAGACGAATTTCGGCTTGGTCACGAGCCAAGGGCAGATCGTCTACAACGGCGATGGAACGGGGAAGGGCACGCAGACATTCGTGACCGTTGTTCCGATTAACCCGCATGGAGCTGCTGTAAGTGGGGGCACGGCATCCTTCGAGTTCACATACGCTCGTGAATCAGATCAAGTCTACCGCATGACCCTTAAACCTGGGAGCTATCAAGGTACGCTTGATGCCGGGCCGAATGCGGGCGAGCAGTTTTCTGTTGATACAGGCAGCAGGTTGCTCCGCGTCTCCAACGATCGAAAGCACGTATCCCTTGCGATCGCCAGGCCATACCTTGAAAAAATTACCTTTTCGGGATCATCCGATCCTGTTCCACGCGTTTGTACGTGGATAGGTAATCAATCTCGTGCCGATTGACTGGGGAACGTGACTGTGACGGTCAGGGCGCGGCTTTCATCGCGGCGACCATACTCCGCTAGTACCGCGGTGCTGAAACGCGCAATGCCCCGCGAGCCATAGTCTTCGCGGGTTTCCTACCTGATGGGCACAGGATCAGTCGCTGTCGCCTTCTCGGGCACGTCTCGTCGCATCTGCCGCACTTCCGAGCAGTGTTTTGTCGCAGGACGCCACCCCCCCCTGCCGAAGCCTGAGCTCCCTTCGAGGGCAAGGTCGGCGACGCCCGATCTCCTAAAGGGCGTCGAGGCTCCTGCGGGTGCCCCAAATGTTCTTCCGATTCTGACGGATGACGTGGGGGCGTTGCCGAGAATGGCGGCCTTATTGTCGCGGTTGGCTCTCTCTCCGATGTGACGAAGCTTAAGGGACCCAATACTAAGCTGGCCGTTAGCACAGAATATCCGATCTATATCGTTCACCAGTCCGGCTACATGGGCGCGGCCGTCTCTAAGGCGATCGAGCTGATGGGCTACACGAAGGATACTAAGGACCCCGATGGAGTGGTTATCCCCCGGGAGCCAAATGGGGTATTCGAGGAACTCGCGCATGGACCGGCGCTGATCAAGATGCTGTCGCGTCTTGGGCCAGGGGGCGCGAAAGAATTGGCCCGCGCCGGATCGGAGCTTTGGGCCCGTTAGGGATTCACAACGGCGCAAGAGGGCATTCCATTCCGTCGGTCGTCGAAATCGTGAGACAGGTCGCTAACGAGGGCGGCTACAAGATCGATGTTGTAACCTACTCGAACGTTCATCGTCGATCGAGACTATAAAGAAAAACCTCAGCAAGGACTACGTCGGTTCGCCGCGGGTTTTACGGCCTGGCGCGACCGGCCCCTATTACGACCCAGTGGGCGACTATCCACCGGGCTATGTAGGTTATGCATTGGTAAAGCCGACGGAGACCGCTGAAGCAGTCGACAGGTATGCCAATGGCAATCAGCTTTTCGTCCATGGCAACGGCGAGGCCGCAAGCGACTCGCTTATTGCTGGGGTGGAAGCGGCGACAAAGAATACCGCCCCAATCCTGACCGCGGCTGACGCTGATTCATGGCCAGTTCCTGCGCGAGGATCAAGTCGATTCCGACAACCGCCTTAGCGTGTTTCCGTCACTCTTCCCGATGCACACCTTCTACTGGGGCGACTGGCAACGCGAGACACGGTGGGCCGCTGGCCGACAACATCTCGCCGAGGCATGAAGTTCTCATCGTATACCGACGCGCCAGTGGCGTTTCCGGATTCAATGCGAGTGCTGGATGCAACCGTCACCCGTCGCTCACGTTCCGGTGGCATACTGGGCCTGATCAACGGGTTGATGTGATCACCGCCCTCAAGGCGATGACGATCTGGCCAGGCGGCCTACCAGCATTTTGAGGAGAAGACCAAGGGCTCGATTGAGGTAGGCGAGCTGGCCGATCTGGTAATCCTGTCGGTAGATCTGACCGCCGTCGATCCGGAGACAATTGACCAGACAAAGGTGTCCGAAACCATCAAGTAAGGCGAGACCATATTTCCGACGACGGACAAGGAGTTGAAGAAGACCGAGATGATGATGCCGAGCAAGATCGAGAACCGCGGTTTCACGGAATTATTTCGCCAGGCTTACGTGCAGAAGATCTTCAAGATTCTGCCCGCCTCGTATCAGACGGCCGAACTCCGCTCGAAACTCGAAGCCCGGTATGATGACTGCCACGATAGCGTCCAACTGCGCGAGATCATGAACTTGCCCGAGTCTCTGATCCACGTGTCGGCGAACTAGGGTCAGGACTCAGTGATTGATCCAGAAGATTACGGTTGCGGCAATGCAGATGGCTGACATGAATGTGTGTGCGCAGCGGTCATATCCCGTGGCGATGGGCCGCCAATCCTTCAACTTTTCGAGCATGTTTTCGATTTTTTGACGCTGCTTTTACAGGGTCTTGGAATAGGTGCTTGGCGCGTTCCGGTTTGATCGGGGCGGTAAACAGGCTTCTATGGGCCGCATTCAAAACAGACCTCGAGCGGTAATTCGGAAATGATGACCCCACCGCGCCTTGGTTCGGACAACAAGCCATTGCGAAAGGCTCATTCCGATGACTGGAGCTCGGCGACTTCGTTGCCGTCCGTCAAGAGTGTCAGCTTTCTACCGGCAACAGTGAAGCCGCTCACCCGGGCTAGAGCCTTGGTGAACCGGTTCTCGAGGTCCATCAGCTCGGGCGGCCCGGCTTTCTTTGTGCTGACCAATTTGCCCATGACGACCGCATTGTCCACCAGCGCGTAGGATCCGCTGATCTGGTTGACGCCGCCAAAGACCGAAAGCTGGCCACGGCTGAAGAGCATCGTCGGCGGTACCGCCGCCTCGACGGCGCTGCCGGCCAGCTTGGTGAGCGTCCAGATCTTGTTCGCGGCGGTGTTCACGGCGGCGATGTCGCAGGCTGCGATCGACCAGGCGTAAGTCGCCGCTGCATCGGACGGGGCCTTGGGCGCAGGAAGTCCACCCTCGGGCACCGGGAAGATTGTGTTGCCATCTTTGATCGTCTCGACGACGTGGATGTCGCGGATCGCCATCGGATCCACCTTCAGGGGATTGGCGTCGAGGATGACGAGGTCGGCGAGCTTTCCAGCCACGAGCGTTCCCTTGCTGGCTTCCTCACCATACTGCTCCGCCGCCCACTCGGTCATCGTCTTCAGCCCTTCGAACGGCGTCACGCGCTGGTCGGGGCCGACCTCTCGTCCCGCCCGGGAAACTCGGTTCACCGCAGACCAGAGCATCATCATCTGGTCGAGCGGCGCGACGACGAAATCGGTGTGGTTCGTCGGCCGGAGACCGGCGTCGATCGCATCGCGCATCGGGCTGATGTAGCTGCCCTGTGCCTCGCCCCGGTTGGCGATGTGGGTGTCGGCGAAATAGAAGGTGTGCAGCGTGTAGAAGGACGGACGGATGTGGTTCTCGACAAAGGCCGGAATCTGGTCCTTGCGCAGGAACTGCGTGTGAATGGTCGTCACGTTCCAGGGCTTGCCGTCGTCGCCTTCGCGGGCAAACTTGTAAGCGTTAAGAAAAAGGTCGATCGCGGCATCCCCGTTGGTATGGACGATCAGCGGCACGCCGAGGTCGTGGACCTTCTTGACCATCTTGTTGGCGAGGTCCGGTGGGAACGTTGGCTCGCCATACCAGTCCGTCTCGCCCGCCGGTCCGCCCTGCAGATAGGGCGTGGTGAAGAAGGCAGTCCGGCCCTGCGGCGAGCCGTCGACAGTGATCTTGACCCCGCCGACCTTGAAGTGGTCGTGGTAGCTGCCCCATTCGGAGACCGGGAATTCGGCCAGCACCTTGTCCACGTCGGTGATGAACGGATAGGCGACTACATCGATGATGTTGGCCCCTGCGTCGCTCGCCCGCCGCATGGTCTCGAATTGGGGGAGATGCGAGGCGCCTTCATGAGCGGTGGTGATGCCCGCCTGTGCGTACAGCATCTGACCCGCACGGCTCCACTCGATTTCCTGCTGCCCAGTCATCGGCTCCGCCTGTTCCATCACCGGCAGGAAAGCCGTCTCCATGATTAGCCCCCAAGGCTCTTCGGTTCCGGGCTTGCGTACAATTACGCCGCCTGGCGGGGTCTTCGTCTCGGCGGAAATGCCGTACTTCTTCAATGCCAGGCTGTTCATGACGGCGCCGTGCATCGAGACATGATCGACGCGGACCGGATTGTCCGGGAAGGCCGCGTCCAAGTCGTCGCGATTCAGCAAACGACCATCAGGCATGACCGAATCGTCATAGCCGTAGGCCATGATCATTTCGCCCTTTGGGATATGCCGTTCCTCCGCGAACCGCTTGATCTCGGCGATGATGGTTGGAACGTCTTTGCCGTTGCCCGACGGCGGTGCGTAGACCTGGGCCTGGTTAGCGACGAGCAGCGAGTTGATGTAGTGGCTGTGCCCGTCGATGAAAGAGGGCATCAGGGTCTTGCCGCCCAGATCGACAAGCTGCGTGGCGCCATTGGTCATCACCATCGCCTCGCTGCGGGAGCCGCCGAAGAGGATCTTTCCATCCTTGACGGCGAGTGCCTCGACATAGGTCGGCGCACTACCCTCCATCGTAAGTATGTCACCACCGTAATAGACTGTGTTCGCCACGTCCTGTGCCGATGCGCCTGTGGCACAGAACGACAACAGCAAGGCAACGCCGAGATTTTTCGCCATATCACTGATCAACTCCGGTTCCTCCATTGAGGGTTGCGCCGAAGGATAGAAAACTATCAGCAGCGTTTGACGAAAGGACCGCCGCATTCGTCGTGGCAATGTAAATTCAAACTAGACCAGTGACTTGGCACTGAGTTGACCTGGATCAACACGCCTTTCCCTGAGCAGCCCTACCTGACTGCCCCAATTTGATTGTTAAGCATCGTCCAATCTCGATGGCCGTCCCCGGCGGGTGAGCTCCTTGAGCAGAAAAAAATCGCCAATCCTCCGCTTCCCCGAAAATCGGCAACACGGATCGATCACCTAAAGATCAACGCCCAGAGCGGCCACGACCATCACTGTGCACCGGGTGCCGTCGTGCCGCCACGCAGATGGGCATTGCCGATGTCGGAAATCCCAGCGCTCTTCAACATCCGCACGGCGGTTGGCCGCCAAACGTGGATAGATCAGGCGAATAATCGTATTGGGCCGACGGCGACGGCCGTGCGTAGGCCCGGCCCGGAATGGCGGCGAAGCTTGAGTTCGGGCCGGGACGAGCCGTGACATGATGGTGCGTGCGGTGGTGATGCAGCGTTGCGGCGTCCGCGGGCGCGATAAGGATGATCAACAGGCTCAAAGCCAAGAAGCTACGCATTGTGTTTTCTCCATCAAGCCAAGTCGCTCTTATGTGATGCGCGCTTACGTGATGCGCGGGTGTCGCGGCTTCACGATTGATCACATCGGCGGCATCATCGATCTGATGCCCGCGGTTGCCCGTCCGCAGAAGCTCACCTTTGCCGAGATGCGCGCCGCAGGTGTGGCCGGCCTTCCGATCCATTGGCCGCGACCATCGACACCGCGGCGTCCTAATCTGGCTTCCCGTCTTGCGTCCAAACGCTTCTGGTCCGGCCCGAGACACCGCTTCTGGTAAGATGTTTTCCTTGACCAATTCGATCAGGTCGTGGGCTTATCCGCCGAGCACTGCCCGCGCCGAATAGAGCGCCATCCTATAGGCTGCGCGGCACTTTTTGGTGTTTCCAAAAGCACTTGGGATCGGATGAAAGCGGGCAGATGGGAAGGGCTCCTCAGTCAGGACCAGTTGACCCGGGCGTCGGTCTTGATCGGCGTCTTCAAGGGGCTGCAATTGCTGTTTGCTGATGACATGGCTGACCGATGGCCCAAACTTGTCAATAGCGCTCCGGTCTTCGGCCGCCGGGCCCCCGTCCTAACAATGATCGAAGGCGGCATTCCGCACATGCTCGAGAGCCGCCAATATATTGATGCGCTTCGTGGCGGTCTCTGACTACGATTGACCTTTGACGTTTGTGCGAGAGGCGTTTCCGCGCACGATCCGGCGGACCTTGAGTGCCCGGCTAGGGGAAACCATTATGGTGCTGATCGCCGACAACGAAGAGGAGGGGCGCACTATCGGCCGGCGAGCTGGTCCACGGCGTTCCACATGCGCGGTTCATCAATGCAAGCCTTGCCTATGCCAAGCCACGCGAGCCGATGCGGTTCAGGCTATTTGCTCGGTCTGAGATGTCACAGCAGTTTGCAGGTAACGGGCTACAACACGCGAGCTGGCCAGCACGATGAACGGCAAGTTTTGACCGGAGGTGACTTCTGTCTTTCGCACGGCGAATGGCGGCCAGCGCCCCATTTCGGTCGTTCACGAAGAGAGTCCGCCCGATAACGGACACTCGTCCAGCGGGCTGTCCCCCGCAGTGCAATTTGAGTGAGCGTCAGCTTGGCTCTGGGGCGGTTTCGTGCCCAGAGACCCGCTTCACATCGTTGAGAGAGAGTTGGAAATCGCGACGGAGGTGCGCTGCCCCAGCGATGACGTCGTGGCGACAGCCGGGACTATTGCTCAGTAGCTCGAGCCGCGGCGAACTCCTTCCCTGAAGACATGATGGCCTCCCTCGAGTTTGGCCTTTCCGCGCCCATCCCTTCGCAGTCGACTAAAAGCCAGAAGGTTACGGAACGCAGTCACGCGTGATTGATCTCAGCAACTCGCACGTCAATTCGAGCGTCGGCTGCCGAAGCAGTTCCATCATGGTCGGAGTAGGCTCGAGCACCGCGACTTGCGCCAAGGGGCTAACCAGGGGCGCGTCAAAACTCTGCGGTGGGGAAGGACTGACGGAAGAGCAGTTCCCAGCGCCGATTTCGCAATCGTTGAATAGATAAGCCGTGGAATTGGGCAGTGGCTCGGCCAGCATCGTACCATCCGCTGTTCCACGCTGCCCAGCACTCGCCGCAGAGCCATCGAAGATACCAGCGATGCTTCCAAACAGGTGTGCGCCGGCTCCGCCGAAGACAGTGAGGGCGCCGGCGTCCAACGTGCCGCTTGCCATACCGTTCTGCCCAAGAAAGAGCTGCACTGGCACGCTTTCGGCGTTCATCCCACCAAAGGTTACACTCGGCGAGGAAATGGTCAGGATTGCCCCCGCAGCCGTCCCGGCTAGTGAGGCGGAGGTATCGGCACGGATATTGATGTCGCTGGCGGCCGCGAGATTTCCGTTAAGCTCGACGATGTCCCCTTTAATGTCGAGGTTGCCGGTCTGGGCCGTGATGGAATGGCCGTGTGCATGGGCAAGACTGGCCGCAGACAGCGATACCGATGCCCCTGAAATCGTTCCGGTCAGCACCTGCGGCCCGGTCGTCCGCAGAACGACAGCACCGTCCCCTGAGAGATCTCCGATGCGCGGCAGGCTGTTGGCCTGATCCAGTACGATGCCGCCGCCGACCCGGCCGCTTAGCCCGCCGAAGGAGAGGACGGTTCCCGCAAGCTGCGAAACGTCTCCCGCGGCCTGCAAGTCAACGGTGCCGGCATAGGTCAAGCCGGTGGGGAAGCTGATGCCGGTGGCCGATGTCGTCGTCACGCCGTTGAAGGTGGTCGCGCCGAGGCGAAGGGTATCTGCATTGAGGCCTGCGAGCGTGGCGCCGGACAGCAGGAAAGTTTGCGCGCCCGTATCGACATTGATGGCCATGTCGCCGGACGCGAGCGGCGCGATCTCAATGAGCGAAGCAGTAATGCTGGCGGGGAGGCCGGGACCGGACGAGGCGAGACGCAGCGAGCCGACGCGGAAACTGGCCCGATCCGTCACCACAAGCGGGGACACGACCGCGACCTCGCCAGCGGTCCGAATCGCGAGGGAGCGCGGAGACACGCCCGATCCGGAAATGTCGATGGTCAGATCGCTCACACCGTTGTCGAGCGTCAAATCGCCCTCGACGCTGTCGAGGTTGGCGATGCTGTTGGCTTGGCCTGCACTCGCCCCTGTCAAAAGCGCGTTGCCCGTGGTGGCGACATGCAGATGGTCAGCAAGGATTTGACCGCCCGTCTGGACAATGCCGCTGGTCCCGGCGGCAAGTTCGATGCTCGTGGCGTTGCCGCCCGAAAAGCCGCTTACGGTCCCGGCGAGTTTTACGCCGCCCGCCGCGGTGGGATCAAGCGCGTTGGTCGTGAAGTTGTAGCCCGCCTGTATACGGGTGGTCGGCGCGGCGATCTCGCCGTTGATGATGATGTCGTTTGAGGCGCGCAATTGCGCTGCTACGCCATCCACATTACCAAGGCCACCGCCGCCCTTGACGCGGCCCGAGATGGTGAGATCGCCACCGACGACGTCGATGCTTGCATAGGAGTTAGAGCTGTCCCCGATATTGCCTGTGACCTCGAGCGAACCGATATTGCGGAAACGGTTCGCGCCCGCCGAATCCATCCCCCGCAGCACCTGAATCTGGTTGTCGTTCAAGAGCTCCGTGTCCGATCCGCTCAACGTCACGTCCAGCGCACCACCGACGAAGCGACCGGAAGAGTTGGAGGTCGCGATGTTCCCTCGGGTGGTGATGGTGTGGTCGTCGTCGACACGCACCTGTGCACCCAGCAGGATGGAGGGGGTCGCGGTGAAGGAGGCCGCGGTCAGGTTGATATCGCCACCGAGCGCGATGACGTCCGAGTTGATGCGCAGCGTGCCGAGGGACGAGGTCGTGGCGAGGGAGATGCCGCCGTTCTGGGTCAGCAGCGCGCCCGAGATGGCGATGTTCTGGCCGGTCATCACCAGGTCGCCGTTGGCGATGGTGATGGGCGCGTTGACGACGATATTCGTTCCGGCCGTCAGGGTCAGGCCGCCAATGGCGGTGCGGTTGATCGCGGCATTGACGGTGATCGTCTGCGTCGCCTGCAGTTCGATCGTCGAATTGTTGAAGACGGGGTCGTTGACGATGCCGGCGGCGATGAAGGACATCGGTGGCGGCGAGGCTGAGCCCAGGATTGCGCCCGTGAAGTCGCTGACACTAGTGTTGGTATCGGGATCGCCGTCGGCGACGATGGTGATCGTCGTGGGGTCGATCAGGAACGTGCCGCCCGATCCGCTCGGCCCTGAGCCGACATCGACCCCGCCCATGATCGCCAGGCCCTGCTGGCCGGAGACCTCGACGAAGCCGCCATTGCCACCCTGGCCCGCGCCGCGCGCCGAGATGGTGCCGGCATGGACAGTGTAGTCGGCGGAGTTCACCACCACCGTGCCGCCATTGCCAAGTTCGGTGGCGTCGGCACGCACCACCGCGCCCTCCGCAATACCCGTGCGGCGGGCCAATCCCGTGGTGTCGCGCGGCGCCGTTGCGCCGATCGCGACCGTGCCGCCGCCGGCCCGGCCCGAGGCGTCCACCCGCGCAGTGGAGTCGACCAATGTGCGGTCGCCGAGGATCTGGATGCTGCCGCCTTTGGTGCCAGTGCGTCGCCCCTGCGCGCTCACAGCGCCCTCGATACGCACAGCCCCGCCAGTCCCCGCCACGACGACACGGCCGGTCCGCTTGCTCGCCGCATCGGTATTCGCGGCAACGCGCCCCCGCACCTGCACCAGATCCTGCACGATGCCATCCACGGCCGAGGCGGTCAGCAGCGCTGTTCCGCCCGTTGCGCTTATCGTACCGGTATTGGTGACCAGCGCTTCGCCATTGGCAGGCGCTTGCCGCACGGGCGAGGCGACCTCGAGCGAGAGCAGCCCGTCGCCGTGCAGGTCAACGATTGATGTCTCCGCTCCGGCAAGCACTACCCGGCCCAGTCGAGCGCGAATGACGCCGTGGTTGGCCACCTGAGGCGCAACCAGCGCGGCGAGCCCGGCTTCACGCACCGTGATGGTGCCGTTGTTCTCGATGCGCGCGTCAGGTTGGCCAGGCTGATCGAAATGCATGCGCCCACCGCGCATGAACGCCTCGTTGGTGATGTTGGCTGTGGAGACGACGAGGCCTGCGGCGTTGACCGTCGAGCCCTGATGGAAAACGACTCCCGATTGGTTGACGATCGCGACTTGTCCGTTGGCGACGATCTGCCCCGCGATCTGGGATGGGTCGGGCGTCATCACGCGGTTGAGTATGACCGACGTTGCGGAGGGCTGCTCGAATTGGACGATCTGATTTTGCCCGATATCGAAGCTCTGCCAGTTGATCGCCGCCCGATCGGTGAATTGCTGGATGAGAGTGCGGCTTGCATCGCCGCCGATCGTCGCTGAGCCGGCAACGACCTGTCCCCCCTGCGGGCGTGCGTTGGGCAACGGTTGCGCCATAGCCGCGCCCGGAGGGATCAGCATGCTGCTGGCAAGCAAAATGCTTCGCAGGTTCGACGGCGAAAGCGAGATCGGGAAGAGAAAAGAAGCCGACATGATGATCATGCCCTCTGTCAGAAACGGGCCAGCACGCGCCAGAAGAACCTGTCTTGCTGTGACGACTGGGCTGCAAGACTCTGAGTTTGGTCCGCGAAGCGTCGCGCGGCTTCCAGTTGCACCTCGAAGCGTTCGTTCACTTGCATCCGGACTCCGAGGCCGAAGGAATGGAGACGCTGGTTGGGATCGACGGCCAGGTTCTCGAATGTCCACCCCGCATCGGCGAAGATGTAGTAGGTCGGGACCAGCCGCAGCCCGAGATTGAAGCCATTGAACTGGTGGGATGTCGTGAGCTGAAGCTCGCCCGAGACGGCGACGGCGCGGTCGCCCGTCATCTCGCCGGCGTAGAAACCGCGGCCGAGCCGGTTGCCGCCAAGATAGAATTTCTCCGAAAGCGGAAGGATGTCATCCGTCCACTGGCCGGCGACGGTGCCCTGAACCGCGAACACTGCTCCGGGCCAAGGCGCGAAAAGCGTTTGCGTTCGGGACGCCTCCCAGCCGATCTTGGTGAAATTGCCCTCCGCGCCGATACGAGAAGGATGGTCACCAAGACTTCCGCTCACACCTTGTGAGATGCGCATGTTTAGAAAATTGGTCGCCGGGCGTGTCTCTCCGGCCAAAACATCGAAGATTGTCCAATCCACGCCGGCGCGGATAATTCCCTGATTGTCTTGCGACAGACGCAGACGGCTTTCATCCGCTCCCTTCACCCAGATGTCGCTTTTACTCACGTCGAAGGCACCGACCAAATTGAGCGTCTGTGATCGTTGGCGAATTAGAGGATAGATCAACGAGCCTCCGGCCACAGTGGAGGTGCCCTCGTAGCCGAGGCTGCGCAGGGCGCCCGAGGGATTGTTGGCGCCATGGCCAGCATAGAGACGTGCCTGGAGGCCCGAATCATCGATGAACCCGCGCCAACTCGCCTGGCCGAATGCCTGTGTAGAGCCGCGGCCGTGAAAGAGTGCGATCTCCGTCTGCTCGGCGAGAGTGGTGAAAGAATTGAACTGGACGGCAGCCAATCCCTGTTCGGGGCCAGAGTAGGGCGACGCACGATTGTCTGCCGCCAGATAACCGGTGACTGTGCGGCGCGAGACTTGGGCAATCAGCGAGAGGGCGCCCGGCGCAGAACCGGCCGGACGCAGCACGGTGCGAACGGTCAAGCCCGGAATGTCCTGCGCGAGAAGCAACTGCCTCTCCATGGTCGCGACGTTCAGCGGGCCAACGTTCAACAGCCGGTTCAGAAAGCGCAAAACCTGCGCTCCGGCCGGGCCAACGTCCCCATCGAGCCGGACCTCGCTGACGAAGCCTTCAACAATTCGGAAATGCAGCGTCCCGTCAGCCTCGACAGTGGCGTCTGCCGTGACGAAAACGAAGCCTCGCTCACGGTATTTGGTGACGATGGTGGCACGCGCGCGCTCGATATCAGCGATGGTAACAGCGGGGCCCGTCAACATGCCCGGCGTGGCCTCGAGTTCTGCTGCGCTCAAGACGGTGACGCCCGAAAATCTCACCCGCTTGATCGCGACCTGGCCGGCGACGTCCACGGGCCGGACCTGGCCGGGGGATGCGAGATCAGGCCCGACCGTCGGATGGCTCGACGGAGCAAGCTGGGGAATCGGCGTCCCCCCCGGCGGGATGATGGCGGGATAAGGGGTTTGTGCGAGCGCGGCGGTTCCGAAAACGGCATAAACGGTCGCGATGGCGGCACTGCAATATGCGCGGCTCTTCTTCAGCCCCCTCCACATTCTTTCGCCCCTTCTCACTCGTCTCACTCGCCTTTGGACATGCGCAATTGCACATCAAGCATCGTTGTGCGATTCGGACATGTGAGAGCAAGTTTTAGCCCGTCCATCCCTCGCAATTCAGCTGTCCGGACGGCAGTGCCCGCTGCGAGTGCCATCATCCTCAACGCGCGAGCGCCGTCACACGGCCGAGGGCATTGGCGAAGCCCTGCAGTGAGATCGAGAAGGGGGTGTCCGCGCCGCCATCGGCGACGGTTTTGACCTTCATCGCCGTACCGGTGCGCAACGCGGTCAATGTCGGCGCATCGAAGCTGAAATTGACGAGGCAGCCCGCCGGCAGGCAAGTGCGGAAGCGTACAGGCTGCATGGTCGGCTTTTCGTCGATCTGGAAGACCACGCCGGAATCGAGCACCAGCCCAAATGGCAGGACGAGTGTGCCGGATATGGTGTCGCCGCTAGGAGCGTTCAGTTCAATAGCAAGAACGCGCTGGCCGTTCTGCCGGGACTGCACCTGCGATAGCACGCAACGCTTCGTGGTGTCTCGCAGTGAGCAGGAGACGCGCCAATCCTTGTAGGTCTCGGTGAGTGAGGACGCGCCGCCGGGAAGGCCGGGGCCGGTGCTTGCGTACTGGCTGGCGCTCTGCGCTTGCGCAGCCGCACCGGCAGCGCTTGCCAGCGCAACAATGAAGGAGAGGGCGAGAAGGCGAAGCTTGTGTGTCATCGTGTACCATGTCGTCGTGATCGGGGCGGTCGCAAAAGCAGCCCGGGCGTAGCTGTCGTGAAAACTCGCTGTAAGATGCACCCAACACGCTTCATGTTGTCAACGTAGAAGGTGTCCTGCGAGCCACTCAGATGCTCTTGCCACTTGGCATGCGCTTCCTTCTCGATCTTGGCTTTTCAAACGGCGACCTGAACCTCGGTTAGCACCAACCCTTCTTGCGCACCAGCACTCCTTTTCTGCCGGGCAGACGTAACGATTGTGCGCCGGCCCAAACGAAGTCGGCGCGCGAGAAGATTCCATCGGTTCGGATGGATTGATTGATCGAGATGTGCGCCCGATTTTCTTGTGCTTGAGGAGTCAGGCAAGATTCTCGGCCGAGCCATAGGCGTTGTTGGCCATAATACGGCATCGGGCCGATGCGGTCCTCTGTTCGGTGGATCTTCGTGCGTGTGACCTGCCACTGAGCTTTCATCCAGCGGCGATTAGAGCCCTGGCCGTTTCTGTTACGCCGTAAGGCGTGGTCGGAAACGATCATGTCCGGCTTGCCGCGGCGACCGATCAGATCGGTCAGCTCGCGGGCGACCCGGCGGCCGGAAATCGATGTGTCCGGGATCGCAGCCAAACACTCTCGCGTCACGTCATC
>Ga0180218_1001184_pt1 | contig 16651 bp, 16 predicted proteins | sample eDN3rd37CKraftBY_FD_151334 | JGI IMG/M metagenome (GOLD analysis project Ga0180218, IMG submission 151334) | Enriched backyard soil microbial communities from Emeryville, California, USA - eDNA 3rd pass 37_C Kraft BY (version 2) (version 2) | ecosystem: Environmental > Terrestrial > Soil >...
GAGGTCGTGGGACCGCGTGTCTCGACCGAACTGCTGGCCTATGGCGCGCTCGGCATGGTGCTCGCGATCACCGGCATCCTCATCTATCTCTGGTTCCGCTTCGAGTGGCAGTTCGCGCTGGGCGCGACCGTCGCCAATCTGCACGACATCGTGCTGACCATCGGCTTCATGTCGATCATGCAGATCGACTTCGATCTGACCAGCATCGCGGCGCTGCTCACCATTCTCGGCTATTCGCTGAACGACACGGTCGTCATCTACGACCGTATCCGCGAGCTGCTGCGCCGCTACAAGAAGATGCCGATCGACGAACTGCTGAACCTTGCCTGCAACTCGACGCTGTCGCGCTCGGTCATCACCCATGTCACCGTGACGCTGGCCCTGCTCGCGCTGCTGATTTTCGGCGGGCAGGCGATCCACGGGTTCACGGCGGTGATGACCTTCGGCGTGGTGCTGGTCGGCAGCTATACCTCGATCCTGATCGCCGCGCCGCTGCTGCTCTATCTCGGCGTCGGCCAGAATCGCGGCAGCAGCGACGACGACGTCGAGGACAAGCCGTCGCGGCCCTGAACCAACGGGGACCCGGATGAGCGAACTGACCGGCGAGCGCCATCTTCCCCATGCCGCGCCCATCGACGCCTATGGCAACGGCGGGTTCCGCTTCGGCGGCATGTCCCATCGCGGCTCCATCCTCTGCCTGCCGGCGGGCATCTGGGCATGGCCGCCGGTCACGGCGCGCGAGATCGACGACCGGGCACTGAAGCCGATTCTGGATGCCGGCGAGGGGCTGGATTTCGTCCTGCTCGGCACCGGCATGGACCTGCGGCCGCTGCCGCCGCATCTGCGCGAGCGGTTCCGCGCGCTGAATGTCAGCGTGGACGTGATGCCGACCGGCGCCGCGGTAAGGACCTATAACGTCATGGTGGTGGAGAGCCGGCGGGTCGCAGCCGGGCTCATCGCCGTTGATTGACCGCTGCGATTCCGCCGCCACGGCGGCCGGATGCGCATCGAACCGGGGTGACGAGCCGACATCATGGACAATGTGGCCCATTGCGAAAAGCTCGTGCGGGAGGCGGATCGTGACCGCTATCTCGCCACGCTGTTCGCGCCGCTGCGTCATCGTGGCGGGCTGTTCGCGCTGCATGCCTTCGATATCGAGCTGGCGCGGGTCCGCGAGAAGGTGAGCGGACCGCTGCCGGGGGAGATCCGCCTGCAATGGTGGAGCGAGGTGCTCAGCGGCCTGCGGGCCGAGGAGGCGCGCTCGAACCCCGTTGCGGGCGCATTGATGGCGACGGTCTCCGGCTATCGCCTGCCGCCGGCGCTGCTGGACAATGTCGTCGCGGCGCGGCGGTTCGATATCTATGACGAGCCGATGGCAAGCCTTTCCGCGTTCGAATCCTATGCGATGGATACCGCCGGTGCGCTGCTCGCCTGCGCGATCCGGATTCTGATGGACGGCCATGAAACCCATGTCGCGCCGCTGGTGCGGCCGCTGGCCGTCGCCGCCACGCTGGCACAGCATCTGGTGAATCTGCCGGCCGATGTTGCCGCTTCGCGATTCTTTCTTCCTGTGGATGTCGCCGAGCGTCACGGGGTCGGGGATGAAGACATGGTGCGGGGTGGCGACCATGCGAAGCTGCGCGCGGCGGCGGGGGAATTACGGATGCTGGCGCAGCAAAGGCTGGCGGAAGCCGGCAGCCATCTCGACCTGCTGCCGGCGGCGGCGCTGCCGGCGCTGATGCCCCATGCGCTGGCCGGGGCGCGGCTGCGCCGCTTCGCCCGCGCTGGGGACGATCCCTATGCCTTCATCGACAGTCCGGCATGGCGGCGGCAATGGCTGCTGTGGCGCGCGTCGCGCCGGCCGGAACGGATGTTTAGATAGAGCATGATCCCGAAAAGTGTGGAGCGGTTTTCGGATAAGATCATGCTCCAGCAAAAAGCATGATCCTGAAAAGTGTGCAGCGGTTTTCGGACAAGATCATGCTTCAATAAAAAGCATGATCGCCGGCGGGGCTCCCACCCGAGGCGTTATTCCGCCGCTTGTGCGCTATCCGCGCCGAGCCACTGCGCCAGATCGTCCAGCGCGCGGGCGGAGAGCGCGCGCTTCCTGGCCACGCCACGCTCCGGCCCGCGCAGCTTTTTGCCATCTGCGTCATGGGTCGGCGCGTCCGTGAGCGGCGGGAACAGGCCGAAATTCACATTCATCGGCTGGAATGAACGCGGCCCGGAGTCATCGGCGATATGTCCACCGGTGATATGGCCGAGCAGCGCGCCATGGGCCGTGGTGGCGGGCGGCAGTTGCGCGGCGCGGCCAAGGCGTTCCGCCGCCGCGAAGCGTCCGGCCATCAGGCCGACGGCGGCGGATTCGACATAACCCTCGCAGCCGGTGATCTGCCCGGCGAAGCGCAGGCGCGGCGCGGCCTTCAGGCGTAACGTCGCGTCGAGCAACTGCGGCGAGTTGAGAAAGGTGTTGCGATGCAGGCCGCCGAGGCGCGCGAACTCCGCCCGTTCGAGGCCCGGAATGGTGCGGAAGATGCGGGTCTGTTCGCCATGCTTCAGCTTGGTCTGAAAGCCGACCATGTTGTAGAGCGTGCCGAGCTTGTTGTCCTGACGAAGCTGCACGATGGCATAGGGCTTCTCGTCCGGCTTGTGCGGATTGGTGAGGCCGACCGGCTTCATCGGGCCGAAGCGCAGGGTTTCCGGCCCGCGCTCCGCCATCACCTCGATGGGGAGGCAGCCGTCGAAATACGGCGTGTTGGTTTCCCAGTCCTTGAAGGACGTCTTTTCGCCCGCCAGCAGCGCGGCGATGAAGGCCGCGTATTGCTCGCGATCCAGCGGGCAGTTGATATAGTCCGCGCCGCTGCCGCCGGGGCCGGCCTTGTCGTAGCGGGACTGGAACCAGGCCTTGTCCATGTCGATGGAGTCGCGATGGACGATCGGCGCGATGGCGTCGAAAAAGGCGAGGGCATCGCTGCCGGTGAGCGCGGCGATGGCCTGCGCCAGCGCCGATGAGGTCAGCGGTCCCGTCGCGACGATGACGTTGTCCCAGTCCTCCGGCGGCAGGCCGGCGATCTCTCCGCGTGAGATGGTGATGAGCGGATGCTCGCTGAGCGCCTGCGTCACGGCGGCGGAGAAGCCGTCGCGGTCCACGGCCAGCGCGCCGCCGGCAGGGACCTGATGGCGGTCGCCCTCGCGCATGACGAGCGAGCCGAGGCGGCGCATCTCCGCATGCAGCAGGCCGACCGCATTGGTCTGCGCATCGTCCGAGCGGAACGAGTTCGAGCAGACCAGTTCAGCGAGGCCGTCGGTCTGATGTGCGGCGGTGCCGCGGACGGGCCGCATCTCGTGCAGCACGACCGGCACGCCGGCCTGCGCGACCTGCCATGCGGCCTCCGAGCCGGCGAGGCCGCCGCCGATGACATGAACGGGCTTGCTCTGAGTGGTCATGAATCCTCGTCGGTGCCTCGCGCGATGTCAGCTCTTTTGCGCGTCGAGCACGCTCGCGCTGCCGAACCGTTCGCGCCAGCGCGGCAGCACCTCGCGGTTATAGACGTTGTCGGGAATGTCGCCCTTGAGCGCGGTCAGTACGGAGCGGAGCGCCCAGTTGATGCCAGCGAACAGTTCGCCGCTGCCGTTATAGGCGGCGGCATGGGGCGAGAACAGGGTCTGGTGCTGGGGCAGGGCGCGCAGCGGCGAGTCCGCCGGCAGCGGCTCCTCCTCGAAAGCGTCGATGGCGGCGGCGCGTAGCCGGCCGTCCCGCAATGCATCGGCCACGGCCTGCTCGCGGATGACTTTGCCGCGCGCGGTGTTCACGACGATGGCGCCCGGCTTCATCATCGCGACCTGCTCGGCATCGAGCATGAAGCGCGTTTCCTTCGTGAGGGTCACATGGAAGGAGAGGATGTCGGACTCGCGCAGCAGCGTCTCGTAGTTGACCGAAGGCACCCCCGCGAGCAGGAATTGCGCGGGCGGAATGTGCGGATCATAGGCGATGACGCGCACGCGCCACGGCGCGAGAAGCTGCGCGACGCGGGTGCCGATGCGCCCGAGCCCGACAAGGCCGACGGTGAGACCGCCATGGCCGTCCGTCATGCGGCTGCCGAAATAGGTGGTGGAACTGGCGGGTGTGCGCCACTCGCCGGCGCGCACGGCGGCGTCGCGCTCGCGCACCTTCTTGAGGATGCCGAGCATCATCGCGACAGCCTGTTCGGCGACGGCGAAGACATTCTCCTCGGTCGGCGCGTGAGTCACCATGATACCGAGTTCGGTTGCTGCGTCGGTGTCCACATCGTCGACGCCGACGGTGTATTTGGCGACCAGCCGCAGCCGCTGGGAGGCTTCGAGAATGCGGCGGCTGATCGGTGTATGGCGGATCGAGGTGCCCATCAGCACTACCGCGTCCCGCGCCGCCTCGACGAAGGCGTCCTCATGCTCGCCGCGCGGCAGCGTCCAGGCGGGGTCGCCGAACTGCACGTCGCAGCCGATGTCGATCAGCGTCTGGATGATTTCCGGCTTTTCCTCGCGCCGGGCATAGATCAGGACTTTGGGCTTGGACACGCGCATCTCCCGGAAACTTCACCGCAGGCGGGAAGGCCCGGTGACAGCGCGCGCGAATGTGCAAGCCGGCGGCCGGCCGGTCAAGCGAGCCGGCCGGTCTCGTCACGTCAGGCCGCTTCCGCGAGAAAGGCATCCTGGACCGGCCAGACATGCTCGCCGCCGCAGGCGCTGCATTTGGCTTTCACCATGTTTTTTCTGATGCGCAGCAGGGTGGCGATCTCCGTGGCGAAGCCGCCGTCCACGTTCCGCCCGGTCTTGGGACAGATGAAGATGAGGTGTTCCATGACGATCTCCTCGTTTCGTCGGCGGCGCGGCGGCTGCGACAGCCGGGATGCGCCGTCATGCCGGAGCAATTGCCGAGGAATCTGACCGGCCCCCGCGGCGGCCCGATGATCGTCGTTTGGCCAAATGAAGGCGGTTCCAGACCGGCGATCACGATTGCTGGAGCGGTGATGCGAGTGGAGCGGGGCTTGTCCGGCTGCTATGCGGCCACCAGTGCGGCGACCGTCGCGCCGAGCAGCTTCACGAGGTCCGCCGGCGCGATCTCGATCTGCAATCCGCGCCGGCCGCCGTTCACGATCACCGTGTCGTGGCTGAGCGCGCCTTCCTCGATGAAACAGGGCACGCGGCGCTTCTGGCCGAAAGGCGAGATCCCGCCGACATGATAACCCGTCGCGCGCTCCGCTTCCGGCACCGGCAGCATGGCGGCGTCCCGGGCCTTGGCAGCGGCGGCGAGGCGCTTCAGGCTCATTTCGCAATCGGACGGAATGACCGCGCAGACGATGCTGCTGCCGGATGACGTGGTCACGCGCGCCATCAGCGTCTTGAACACGCGGGCCGGCGAAAAGCCCAGCGCCTCCGCCGCCTGAAGGCCGACCTTCGGCGCGTCCGGGTCGTAGTCATATTCATGCAGGCGGAAGCTCACGCCCGCCTTGGCGAGTGCGAGCGTCGCAGGCGTGCCCTTGGCCATCGTTCGGCCGTCAGGCTTCGGGAAGAATGCGGATGCGCGTGCCCCAGGGGTCCGCGACCTCGAAGCCGTCCTCGATCTCCTGGATCGCCGTGCCGCCGGCGGCGAAGCGTGCCTTCGCGGCGGCGAGGTCTTCCCCGGTGCGCGCATGCAGCGTCACGACATCGAGGCCGGTGCGGTCCGGATTGCGCTGTCCCGCGCCGTTGCTGTGCCAGATGTTGCCGGCGAGGTGATGATGGTACCCGCCGGTGGAGAGGAAGGTCGCGCCATGGCGGCGGCGCGTCACCCTCATGCCGAGCAGGTCACGATAGAAAGCCTCGGCCCGGTCCACGTCGCCGACGCGCAGGTGGACATGGCCGACCCGCAGGCCCAGCGGCGCGCCATCATAGCTCGCGCCGTCGGCGGAGGCCGCGAGGCTTTCCAGGTCGAGCTGTTCCGTGACCATGCGGATCATGCCGTCCTCGCGGCGCCATTGCTCCGCCGGCCGGTCGACATAGACCTCGATGCCGTTGCCTTCCGGGTCGTCGAGATAGATCGCCTCGCTCACCTCGTGGTCCGATGCGCCGGTGAGCGGGATGCGAGCACGCGCGATATGCAGCAGCCAGCGCCCGAGGTCGGACCGTGTCGGCATGAGGAAGGCGGTGTGATAGAGCCCGGCCTCGCGCGGGTCGTCCGGCAGCGCGCCGGTGCGGCGCGTGAGGTCGAGCAGGGGCGTGTCGCCCGTGCCGAGGGTGACGCCATCGTCGCGCCGGGAGATTTCCGTCAGACCGAGCAACTCGCGATAGTAGCGCGCGAGCGTCTGAAGGTCGCGGACAACGAGGCCGACGCGCCCGACATGGAGGGGCGCGCGGCTGGCGGCGGTCGGCAGGGCCGAAGGGTTCTGTGCATCCATGGTGGTAATATCGTTGGCCCGGCCCATTTTTCAAATGGCGACTGGCGCGGACACGGGGAACGCTCGCCGCAGGCCGCGATTGACCGGGCGGACCTTGGGCAATAACAAGGACTTGCGAGAAAATCAGCGTTTCCGCGCCGCTGTCGCGCGCGAGGTTTTTTTGAGGTTTCCATGTCGGTCGACGCCGCTACGGTCCATCGCATCGCGCATCTCGCGCGGATTGCGGTCGCGGATGACGAGGTCGAGCATCTGCGCGGCGAACTCAACGCCATGCTGGCCTTCGTGGAGCAGCTCGGCGAGGTCGATGTGACCGGCGTCGAGCCGATGACCTCCGTCATCCCCATGGCGATGAGGAAGCGCGAGGACCGCGTGACGGACGGCGACATCGCCGACGACATCCTGCGCAATGCCCCGGCGACGGAAGGTCATTTCTTCCTCGTGCCTAAAGTGGTGGAATGAGGCCGGCCTGCCCCCGGCGGCTCCAACGGATGAACCGACATGTGCATGGCGTGTGAAGAAGCGGATATGTTCTACCGCTGGCAGCTGCTCCAGCAGATCGCCAAGGGCAAGATGCCGGATGGCGTGTCCGAGGACGACCTGCGCGCCATGGACCTGCCGCTGCCCCATGAGGTCGAACTGATCGAGGAGCCGGACGGCACCATGGTTCTTCGCAAGAGGGAGCCCGCCGAACTTTCCAGGGAGCCCGCCGCGGCACCGGCAGCCGGCTCCGTGCGCTCCGCCCGCAATCCTGCGCCTGCCAGCGCCTTTGTTTGTGACAGCCCCGACGAATGAGCGACCTGACTTCCCTGACCCTGGCCGAGGCGCGCGACCGCCTCCGCGCCAAGGACGTTTCCGCCACCGAGCTGACGGATGCCCATCTCGCCGCCATCGCGCAGGCGCGCAGCCTGAACGCCTTCGTGCTGGAAACGCCCGACGAGGCCCGCGCCATGGCGAAAGCCGCCGACGCGCGCATCGCGGCCGGCGCGGCGCTGCCGCTGGACGGCATTCCGCTCGGCATCAAGGACCTGTTCGCGACCAGGGGCGTGCGCACCACGGCCTGTTCGCACATCCTCGACAATTTCGTGCCGACCTATGAATCCACCGTCACGGCGCAGCTCTGGCGCGACGGCGCGGTGATGCTCGGCAAGCTGAACAACGACGAATTCGCCATGGGCTCGTCCAACGAGACCTCTTATTTCGGCCCCGTCGCCTCGCCGTGGCGAAGGGAAGGCTCGAACGCGCCGCTGGTGCCGGGCGGCTCGTCCGGCGGCTCGGCTTCCGCCGTCGCCGCGCGGCTGTGTCTCGGCGCGACCGCGACCGACACCGGCGGCTCGATCCGCCAGCCGGCGGCTTTCACCGGCACGGTCGGTATCAAGCCGACCTATGGCCGCTGCTCGCGCTGGGGCACGGTGGCCTTCGCCTCGTCGCTCGATCAGGCCGGCCCGATCGCGCGGACGGTGCGTGACACCGCGATCCTGCTGCGCTCCATGTCCGGCCACGACCCGAAGGACACGACCTCCGCCGATCTGCCCGTGCCGGATTTCGAGGCGGCGGTCGGCAAATCCGTGAAGGGCATGCGCATCGGCATTCCGAAGGAATACCGTATCGATGGCATGGCCGACGAGATCGAGGGCCTGTGGGCGCAGGGCCGGGCGTGGCTCGAAGCGGCCGGCGCGGAGATCGTCGAGGTCTCGCTGCCGCATACGAAATATGCCCTGCCGGCCTATTATATCGTCGCGCCGGCGGAGGCCTCGTCCAACCTCGCGCGCTATGACGGCGTGCGCTACGGCCTGCGCGTGCCGGGCGGTGACATCACGGCGATGTATGAGAAGACCCGCGCCGAGGGCTTCGGCAAGGAGGTGCGGCGGCGCATCATGATCGGCGCCTATGTGCTCTCCGCCGGCTATTACGACGCCTATTACCTGCGCGCGCAGAAGGTGCGCACCCTCATCAAGCGCGACTTCGAGCTTTGCTTCGACGCCGGTGTCGATGCGATCCTGACGCCTGCGACGCCGTCCGCCGCCTTCGGCATCGGCGAGAAGGGCGGCGACGATCCGGTCGAGATGTATCTGAATGACATCTTCACGGTGACGGTGAACATGGCCGGCCTGCCGGGCATCGCGGTGCCGGCCGGCCTGTCGTCCGAAGGGCTGCCGCTCGGACTGCAACTGATCGGCCGGCCGTTCGACGAGGAGACGCTGTTCTCGCTGGGCGAGGTGATCGAGCAGGCGGCAGGCCGCATGAAATTGCCGGAACCCTGGTGGGCGGACGAGTGACAGGAACCGAGATGGACGCGCGCGCAACTCCCGCAAAGCTCATCAAGGGCGCGACCGGCGACTGGGAAGTCGTCGTCGGCCTCGAGGTTCATGCGCAGGTCACGTCAAAGGCCAAGCTGTTCTCCGGCGCCTCGACGGCCTTCGGCGCCGCGCCGAACGCCAACGTCTCGCTGGTGGACGCGGCGATGCCGGGCATGCTGCCGGTCATCAACGAGGAGTGCGTGAAGCAGGCCATCCGCACCGGCCTCGGCCTCAAGGCGAAGATCAATCTCCGCTCGGTGTTCGACCGGAAGAATTATTTTTATCCCGACCTGCCGCAGGGCTACCAGATCAGCCAGTTCAAGTCGCCCATCGTGGGCGAGGGCGAGGTGGTGCTGGACATGCCGGAGGGCGGGCAGGTCACGGTCGGCATCGAGCGCGTGCATCTGGAGCAGGACGCCGGCAAGTCGGTCCACGACCAGCATCCGACCATGTCCTTCGTCGATCTCAACCGCTCCGGCGTCGCCCTGATGGAGATCGTCTCAAAGCCTGACATCCGCTCCGCCGACGAGGCCAAGGCGTATGTCAGCAAGCTGCGCTCCATCCTGCGCTATCTCGGCACCTGCGACGGCGACATGGAGAAGGGTTCCCTCCGTGCGGATGTGAACGTGTCGGTGCGCCGGCCCGGCACGCCGCTCGGCACCCGCTGCGAGATCAAGAACGTCAATTCCATCCGCTTCATCGGACAGGCCATCGAACACGAGGCGCGCCGGCAGATCGAGGTTCTGGAAGACGGCGGTTCCATCGTGCAGGAGACGCGGCTGTTCGACCCGAACCGGGGCGAGACGCGCTCCATGCGCAGCAAGGAAGAGGCGCACGACTACCGCTACTTCCCCGACCCGGACCTGCTGCCGCTGGAATTCGACCAGGCTTATGTCGATGCGCTGGCGGCGGACCTGCCGGAACTGCCGGACGAGAAGAAGGCGCGCTTCATGGGCGATCATGGCCTGTCGGCCTATGACGCGGATGTGCTGGTGGCGGAACTCCAGACCGCTGCCTTCTTCGAGCAGGTTGCGCATGGGCGCGACGCCAAGGCGGCGGCCAACTGGGTCATCAACGATTTGACTGGCCGCCTGAACAAGGAAGGCCGGCAGATTGAAGAATCTCCGGTGTCGCCGGCGCAACTCGGTGCGATCCTCGACCTGATCGGCGAGGGCGCGATCTCCGGCAAGATCGCCAAGGACCTGTTCGAGATCGTCTGGACAGAAGGCGGCGATCCGCGCGCCATCGTCGAAAGCCGCGGCATGGCGCAGGTGAGCGATCTCGGCGCCATCGAGGCGATCGTGGACGGCATTGTCGCCGCGAATGCCGACAAGGCGGAGCAAGCGAAGGAGAAGCCGGCGATGATCGGCTGGTTCGTCGGGCAGGTGATGAAGGCGTCCGGCGGCAAGGCCAATCCGCAGGCCGTCAACGATCTGCTCAAGCGCAAGCTGGGTCTCTGAAGACGATCGGCATCGGGCCGTCGAAGGCGTTCCGCGCTGCCGATGGATGCTTCGGGAAGCACTGCCGCACCATCAACGGCGTCGATCTTCGAGCCTGCGCATTCGCCAGCCGATGCGAATCATCCACCACGATTCGTTCGGTTCGGCAGCGAATGAGAAGTCCTCAGCAGCAATCGCGCATGCGTCGCGCTGATTTTTCCACCGCTATCCATTGACAATCTGAAATGCCGGCGGCGCCTCGGTTCTTTGCTGAGCTGGCCGGCACCGGCCTTCGAAAGGTTGTTTCAATCAAACAGGCGGATAACAAAAAGTACCTGCCAATCGGCAGCTTTTTGAATGTTCGTCATGAAGTGATGATAGCGGCGGTCGCTTCTCGTGTTGGTTGTTGCGATGGTTCGAGCTGTTCGGAATGCTGGCTGCAACGCCCGGAAGTGCCGGTGGCGTAACGGTTCTTTAAGTGCAACCACTGTTTTTTAGCTGCCGTTGTAGTAATGCGGACAACAGTGCTTTGCGATTCGCGCGAGCACTCGTTCGACACGGGGCCATCTGATCGATGGCCAGGAGGGCAGCATGGCGAAGAAAGCGAAGAAGGCCAAGGTGGCCAAAAAGAGCGTGAAGAAGGTCGCGAAGAAGACCGTCAAGAGACCCGTGAAGAAGACCGCCAAGAAGGGCGTGAAGAAGACCGCGAAGAAGGCTGTCAAGAAAGTCGCCAAGAAAGTCGCCAAGAAGGGCGTGAAAAAGGCTGCCAAGAAGGGCGTGAAAAAAGCCAAGAAGGCTGCCAAGAAGAGATAGGTTCCTTATGGGAATACAGGCCATCGACCTGCCGTCGATGGCCGGATATGAGCCGGCGTTCATCCGTCGGGGGCGGTCGGTAACCGCTCCGGACGATGAAGCCGGCTCCAGTTTTTTAGAACGCCGCTGTTCAAGTGGCGCTGCTTCCGCTCTCCCCGAATAAGGGCCGTTCTGAACACAAGCCGTTGCGCCGGATGCCCGGCCGGACCACCATTCTGACGCGCGTTGGCGGGAGCTGTGCGGCGGGAGACTGAAATGGTGCGGCAGACACATGCGGCATAGCGCGCCGCGTTCAGACTCCGTTCATGCCGTCGCTTAAAGGACGATTCAAATTTTATACGCATGATCCCTCCCATGGTGCGGTGTTGATCGCGCCGCATGCATCGAAAGCCGGAACGAACCGGCGACGATGCGGACAGGGAGACGGGATATGGCGCGTTTCGAGATTGCGGGACTTGAACAGGTCGGGGGCGGATCGCTCGGCGGCATGCTGGGAGCGACTGCGTTCTTTGAACTGGGTCTGATGTATTCGGTCGGCGGAGAGGTCGAGGTGGACCTGGTCGCGGCCCACAAATGGTTCAACATTTCGGCGTCCTACGGCAGCGCGGAGGCGGCACGCCTGCGCCGCGAGATCGCCGATCAGATGTCGGAACAGGACATTGCCGCAGCCCAGCGCGCCGCGCGCGACTGGCTCCGCGCCGCGCACTGAGCCCGAATGTGGTGCGGCGCCAGCCGCCCCTGGACCTTCGCGGAGCGGATATCTGCGGAGAGGGTGCGAAGGCGGTTGACCGGGCAGGGCGCGCCCGATACGGAGACAGCCTGTGGAGACGTGGCCGAGTGGCTGAAGGCGGCGGTTTGCTAAACCGTTATACGCTCTCAAGGCGTATCGAGGGTTCGAATCCCTCCGTCTCCGCCATGCAATCAGCCTAGCGCGTTGATCTGATTGCAGAAAATGGAACTGACTTGTTCCGTGCCCTAACTTATGCCCCAACTTGCTCGATTGCTTGGCCCTTTTTACAGCGTAAGAAAACTCCGGCGCTGCCTGACGTCGAGTCGTTTTGACGCAGAGGTCCGCGACGGGTTCGGGGAATGGCCCTGCCTTTTTACAGCGTCGGAAAATTAGCCTGAGCCTTAGATCCTACGCGCGAAGTGACCGTAAGAAAATCTTCGCGCCGAGGTCCCAGGCAGGTGGTGCATGAGCAATTCACTGCGGCAGGGGGATGCAGGAGCCCCATTCAAAGGCCAAATAGGAGGTCGGCACAAAATTGTGCCCAGTGAATTCTGCGCCGGCCCCTCGCTGTAAATATACTGTTTTAACAGCGTGACGGGCTCAATTTCGAGCCGATTGGGGAGAGGGGCCGTGACTGAAGCGGGATGAGGGCGACCAAATCCACGGCCCCGCCGGAAGGCGTTGGAAGCGGCTCAGGACGGCTCACAGGCAATCGCTGCCTGTTCACTGGGTAAGTGGCTGAAAGGTCTACAAAACGCCCTAGGGGCTTCCTGAGCCGAGTGCGCTGGCTATTATTATGCCCCTGTTTTCAACGCGTCAGAGGCCGGAATGCCCCCTTTTTACAGTGTCGGAACACTCGCTCGTGGAGAGACGGAACTCAGTGTTCGGTCTCCGACCCATCGGAATCAGTCGTTCCGTCCGACCACTCGAAACCATCCTTGTCCATGCATGTGGCTAGGTACGCCTTAAGCTCGTCTGTCGTGAAGTCGCGGACCGACTTGGGACGAGTCGTCATTTCGACTGATTGTCCCGGCCGGCCGTAGCCGCGATCCAGAATGATGATCTGCTGCGCAGGCGCTTTCCCTGTTCCGGATTTCTGTCTCATCTTCGCTCCTTTTGAAAGGCTACGATGAACCAGAAATCCTCCGTTCTCAGTTAAGCCAGTTTGGTCCCATCACCGCTGACGCCGGACACAACGCACCGGCCAGTTCCTCTGGCGAGAGGCTGTCGGCTCCGGTGGCGATGACCAGGTCGCCGAGTTGCTGCACCTTGCGGACTTTTAGTTCCCGCGCCTTATCCTACAGTGCCTTCAGTTCTGTGTTATTGTCTCTTGGTTTGGCGTTGTGCAAAGTTTCCGGGTCAAGGGGTTTGGGGCCGCCGGATCGGATGACCGGCCAGATCATCGGCAGATAGATCGCCGCGAGGGCCATGAAGGCGGTGGCAGCAGGTTCGAACCTGGAATGCACCACCATCAGCGCGGCGCCGCCGATGACAATGGCGACGGCGAACGCGGCCACTATGCAGGTGGCGAGCCATTCGCCTCGGCCTGGTCCGGTTTGGATAACGGCGTCGGGGTTGGCTTTCTTCAGCCGCCGCGCCAGGGTGAAGGTCAGGCCTCGGAAGGTGGCATCGCGCCGCTGGAGCCGACCCCAGTAGCGGCGCTCCTGCTTGGTCCAGCGCGGCCAGTAGATGTCCGAGAACTTGTGAACCCGACCGGTCTTCTCCACCAGTACGCAGCGCGCCGCCGAGTTGGTGCCTTCGGCCAAGTTGAGTCGCATGGACGCGATATCGGTGAGCGCCACATGGCCCTCGCTGGAGCCGATACGCCAATGCAGTACGACCCCGTCCAGCCAGTAGGCCCGTTGCCGGTGAAACGGACCGGGGCGGACGACATGGCCATGCTGGCTCTGTTCACGGGCATTGGTCATCGCGCCAATCCGCTACCGCTACGGCAGGAATCGCGTTGCGATCAGATCGGAGCAGAACTCCGATGTCGGCCCGGCCAGAGGCGTGCCGGTAAGCCATTGCTTCTTCAACTCTTCGCCAAAGCTGCAAAGTTCGCGACTTACCGCAGCATCCACTATCGCCCAGTCGAGAAATGGGTGCCGCAACCACGGACGATCTAGATAGTCGGCCACGGCGTGAGCGAAATCTTCCGGATGAAAGCTTGTTTGAAAGGGGCTTTCATATCCTTCACGATAGGCTCGCATCGGATCTCGGCGCTGCCAGACGACATGCCTAACCGGGGCCGCGTACTGATCCAGAGTGTTCTGCCACTGGCTGGCATGTTTGGCGTTCTTCCAGCCGGCCTTGTGCGCCTCGATGTATCGGCTGGTACATTCCTCAAATGTCAGGGCATCGGCTACCGCGGCCCGCTTCATGGCGATGGGGTCGCCACCGGTGGCCAGCAGCCGGCGGGCGTCTGCTGCCAAATCCCGGGCGGCCGCCAACGACACATCCCGGGCGCTGCCGAGACCTAGCTCCCGGAGCCGTCCGCCTCTCCGATAGAGAAATACCCACCGCCGACCGCTGCCGTCCGGCGTGACGGAAAGATAGAGGCCACCACCGTCCGCATGGCGGCCGGGCTCCTTGATGGAGGCTACCGTGCGGGCGCTGAGTCGGTGGATTTGGCGCGGAGCCACGGCGTGCCCTAATTTCTGCCCTAACAAATTCTCCGGATTGTAGCAGACATCGGCGGAAGCTGGCGAATAAAGAACGACGGTTATGCCTATAGCATATGGGATTATCCCGTACACAAACGAAAGTCACCGAATAACGCGGGACGATAGTTCGGCGGACTCCGTCTCCGCCATCCAAGCCGCGTAAAATATTGAACGGGACTGAGCTTATCCCGGCCCTGCCTCCGGCCCCTGAGGGGTGGTGTGAGAGGGTTCGCGCCATCAGCGCTCGACTGTCATCAGGCGGCTGTCGTCTCGCACGGCGCTCCGCTTCCGTCGCGGACGGTATATTATACCGCCAGTGTCATGATCGGGCGGGCCCGACGCGCGACAGGCGGGTGCGGCGTGACTGTCCGGGCGGCCAAGCGCGTCCAGCCCCGGCCGCGTGCAACTCCCGCCGCGTCCAGCGCTGACGTCAGGGCATATTCTGCCCTGATTGCGAGATCATGAAACGCTACCCCCTCCCGCGTCCGCGCGATTATTGGGAAGGCTGGCGAGATCGGTACGCCGCCTGAATCGGGGTGGCGATTCCTCCGGACGGAGCCTTTGGACTGCCCCCGCCGATTTCCACAGTCCCGGGAGTGGAACTGCGGCTGTGACGCCATATGACTCGCAGTGAAGACCATCCCGACCCTGTAGATAAAGAGCATCTATATGATATATCGGGATAAAATACGATAATCGCAGATTGTTATGCTTCTGAACTGGGTGCGACATTTCGTGCTCTTTTGGCAACACAGCCCTGAAAACGGCGAAAACAAGCCCAAACGAGGAAGGTTCTAGATTGCGACAAAACGCGCACTGGGTAGTGTGACAATATGACGAAGGGGGGATTCCCTGGGTTCGTCTGTCCGGGAGCCTAAGCCTGAAAGGCCGAAACACCGGAATGACTACGGGGGGCAGGGAACCACTCTCGGTGTTTCACCGACGGCGCCGGACCCTTCCGAAATGAAACTGGAGGTTCATAATGAAGATGGTGAAAAGTCTTCTTCTCGGCGGAGCGGCGGGTCTGATCGCCTTCACCGGGGCGCAGGCTGCCGATCTTCCCGTGAAGGCCAAGCCGGTCTCTTACGTGAAGATTTGCGATCTCTACGGCGCTGGTTATTTCTACGTGCCCGGCACTGAGACCTGCATCAAGCTTGGCGGCTATGTCCGCGCGAATGCCTACATGAATGCCAGCAGCGGCTTCGTGTACGCTGGCGCCGGCGCCTTCGGCGGCGCGAACGCCTTCCAGAACCGTGCTAACTCGAAGGATCTGACCTTCCGTTCGCGCGTCTGGATCACGGCTGACGCCCGCTCGCAGACCGCCTGGGGCACGCTGCGCAGCTACTATGCGATGCAGTTCACCAACCAGGGTCCCGGCGACACCGCGACCGGCACGTCCATGGTTCGTGGCTTCATCCAGTTCGCCGGCTTCACGGTGGGCCGCACCACCTCGCTGTTCGACCTGCCGGACGCCAACGGCCCGCTCACCAATGGCGGCTTCTCGCAGGCTGGCGGCACCACCGGCCCGACCGGTATCAATGCCTTCCAGTACACCGCCCAGTTCGGCGGCGGCCTGTCGGCGTCGATCGGCATCGAGTCGTCCGACCAGCGTGTTCGCGGCGTCACCAACCTGGCCAACGCCAACGCCTTTGGCGTGTTCGGTGCTGCGATTGTCAACAACGGCATCGGTGCCACCGGCTCGTCCGTTCCGGAAATCGTTGCCAACATCGACCTGACCCAGTCCTGGGGTTCGGCCCGCATCGCTGGTGCGCTGCATCACCTCGGCGGTTCATACTACAGCAACACGGCTGCTCCGGGCTGGGTCCCGCCGGCTGGCGTGGCTTGCGGCGCTGCTGTGACCACCACCTGCGGTCATCCGTCTGACGAGTGGGGCTATGCCATCGCGGCCGGCTTCACCATCACGCAGATCCCCGGCCTGCCGGGCAGCCTGTTCGGCATCAGCACTGGCTACAGCCATGGCGCCAGCGCCTATGCTGTGAACCAGACCAACATCGGCATCGTCAATGGCGGCAGCGCCGCGATTGGTCCGGTCACCGATGCGATCTATGTCAACGGTGGCGGTCTCCAGAAGACCAGCGCCTGGTACATTTCGGGTGCCTTCCAGTACGCCTGGGCCCCGAACCTGAAGTCGTCGATCTACGGCGCCTACACCAAGGTCTGGTACAACGGCAACTCCAAGAGCCTGATCTGCAACACCGCCGCCAATGGTGGTATGGCTGGTGGCGCGGGTGCGCTCGGTGGCACTGCCGTGACCCCGGCCGGCTTCGGCGGT
>Ga0180218_1001186_pt1 | contig 16613 bp, 12 predicted proteins | sample eDN3rd37CKraftBY_FD_151334 | JGI IMG/M metagenome (GOLD analysis project Ga0180218, IMG submission 151334) | Enriched backyard soil microbial communities from Emeryville, California, USA - eDNA 3rd pass 37_C Kraft BY (version 2) (version 2) | ecosystem: Environmental > Terrestrial > Soil >...
CCTTGCGGCGTGCCTGAATCCGCGGGGGACTGACACCTGTCGTTGCGCGGGGTGGTGTGCTTGGCTACGGTGGGGTGCTGCTTGGGGCGGCCTGCGCCTATCCCCTGCGGGGATGGCGTGGCCTTGCGGCGTGCCTGAAACCGCGGGGAGGCTGACACCTGTCGTTGCGCGGGGTGGTGTGCTTGGCTGCGATGGGGTGCTGCTTGGGGCGGCCTGCGCCTATCCCCTGCGGGGATGGCGTGGCCTTGCGGCGTGCCTGAGTCCGCGGGGGACTGACACCTGTCGTTGCGCTGGGTGGTGTGCTTGGCTGCGGTGGGGTGCTGCTTGGGGCGGCCTGCGCCTATCCCCTGCGGGGATGGCGTGGCCTTGCGGCGTGCCTGTCATCGCAGGGGGACTGGCGCCTGCCAAGACGGTACCTGTCCCGGATGGGGCTGACACCTGCGGCAGGATGCGCCTGTCCCCGGACGGGAGCTGACATCCGCGGCGAGGTGTGCCTGTCCCCACTGGGACAGGCACACCGCTCTACGCCATGGACGCTTGACGGCCAAGACGGTACCTGTCCCGCAAGGCGACTGGCGCCCTGCGCTACAGGTCGATCCAGGCGCGGGCGCGCGGGAAGTAGAGGGCGGCGCGCGCGGGGCGGCCGTCCAGGGCGGTGACCTGGGCGCAGTAGCGCATCAGTTGCTCGCCATGGCGCTGGCGCATGCGGACCGCGAACTGCTCGGGCGTCTCATGCTCGTGCGGGCGGCCGGTCTTGTAGTCGACGATGAGCCAGCCATCCTCGGTGCTCAGCGCCAGGTCGATCACCGATACGCGGCCGGCGGCGTCGATGAGGGGCCATTCGCGGCGCGCGCGGGCCTGCCCGAGCAACCAGCGGCCGCGCTCGTCGTCCAGCGTGGACTGCAGCGTATCCAGCACGGCCTGCGCGGCGGCGGCGGCCTGGCTGGCCGGAATGCCGGCGCGGGTCAGCTGGCGCCGCATGGCCGGCAGGCGTTCGGACAGCGCCTCGGCCGACCAGTGCTGCGGACCATCGCCGCCGATGCGCGCCAGCCAGGCGTGCGCCAGCGTGCCGACGGCCGCGTCATGGCCCGCCTCCAGTTGCCAGGACGGATGCTCGGCGCCCTGCGCGCCGCCGTACACGCCCGCCGCGGTCTCGCGCGGCAAGGCCCGGGCCGCCAGGCTCGCCAGCCCGGCGCCGGCCAGGCGGCGCAACGGCTCGCCCACGAGCGCCGGCTGTTCACCCATGGCAGCCGCCGGGTCTTGCGCCACATCGGGCGGCCGCGGCACCGACAGATGCGGCCACAACCGGCCCAGCAGGCTGGCCGACGCCGGCGCGCGGGCCTGGCCGCCGGCTGTGTCCACCGCCACCTGCGCCACCAGGTGCAGGCGCCGGCGCGCGCGCGTGGCCGCCACATAAAGCAGGCGGTCGGTTTCGTAGGCGGCGCGGCGCGCCTCGCGCGCGCCCAGGTAGCGCGACACCGGGTCGGCCTCGGTTTCGGCGCGCGGCTTGATCGGCCCGAGCAGCACCCTGCCCCCGCTTTGCTCGAAACGCACCAGCGGCGCCTGGTCGCCGCGCGGCGCGCGGTGCAGGCCGTACAGGATGACGGTATCGAACTGCAGCCCCTTGGATTTGTGCATGGTCATGATCTCGACCGTGCCCTGCTCGCCGGTGGCCTGCGGCGCGGCGAACAGGCGCGCCACCGCGCCATCCAGCAAGCCGGCGTCCAGCCCGCCGTGCGGCGCCAGCCGCTCGATCAGCTGGAACAGGCTTTCGGCATCGCTGGCCGCGCTGGACCCGGCATACAGGCCGGGCCCGCCCAGGCGCCGCCACAATTGCTCCAGCCAGGCGGCCAGCGGCAGCAGGCCGGCGTCATTGCCACGGTCCAGCAGGATCGCCGCCACGGCGCGCAAGCGCCGGTATTCATCGGGCGCCAGCGCCTGCTCGGCCAGGCAGCCCGGCGCCGGCGCATCGAACAGGCTGCCCTGCCCGCCTTCGGGCCGCGTCGCGCCGCGCAGCGCGCGCTCGAGCAGCGTGGGCACCGGCGTCAGTTGATCGGCGCCGAACAGGCGCTGCAGCGACGCCAGGGTCAGGCCGCACCATGGCGCGCGCAGCACGGACAGCCAGGCCAGCCGGTCGGCCGGATGCGCCAGCGCGCGCGCCAGCTGCACCAGGTCGGCCACCACGGGCCGCAGCCCCAGCGGCACCAGCTCGACGGCGCGGCACGGGATTCCTTCCTGCGCCAGGCGGCGCGTCAGGCTGCCCAGATGACTGCGGGCGCGCACCAGGATCGCGACCGGATGGCGGCTGCCTTCGTGTTCGGCCAGCGCCTCGCGCACCAGGCCCACCGCGATGTCCTCGGCCTGCGCCTCGGCGCCGGCGGCGTCGCCGCAATCCCAGGCGGGGTGGAACCGCACCGCCTCGCCCGGCGCCGTCTCGTGGAACGCGGTCGAGGGACTGTAGGCAATGGCGCCGGAATCCGCGTCATTGGCGCGCGGCAGCAATTGCGCGAACACGCGGTTGACCCAATCCACCACGCCGCCCTGCGAACGGAAGTTGTCGGTCAGCTGCAGGAAGCCCGGCCGGATCTGGCCCACGCCCTGCTCGGCCACCTGCAGGAACAGGCCGACCTCGGCCTTGCGGAAACGGTAGATGGACTGCATCGGGTCGCCCACCAGGAACAGCGTGCGGCCATCGCCGTCCTGCCAGCCGGCGGTCAGCGTGGCCAACAGGTCGATCTGGCCCTGGCTGGTGTCCTGGAATTCGTCGATCAGCAGATGGCGGATCGACGCGTCCAGCTTGAGCAGCAATTCGCCGGGATCGTCGCCGCTGCCCAGCGCGTAGGCCGCGCGCTGGGCGATCTCGATGAAGTCGACTTCGCCGGCCCGCGCGAACTGCACGCGCAGTTGCGCCACCGACAGCGCCAGCGTGGTCAGCTGCGCGCTCAGCACATCCCATTGCGCGTCCGAGAAATGCGCATCGGGCATGTCGCGCACCGCCGCCAGCGCGCGCACCCAGGGCGCGCCGCCATCGCAGGCGGCCAGCCAGGCGGTGAACGGCTCCTTGTGGTCGCAACCGGCCGGAAACCCCAGGTTCTTGTTCACGCCCCTGGGGCTGCGCAAGGCGCCCGTGCCGGTCAGCAGCAGATGCGCCAGCGCGCGCCACTGGTCCAGCGCCTCGGCCAGCGGCGGCAAGGGGCCGTCCCAATCCTGCAAGGCCGCCAGCCGCGCATCGCCGCTGCCCTCCAGCGCCGCCGCGGCCAGGCGCGCCGGCCCGCACAAGGCCTGGCTCCAGCCGCGCGGCAATTGCCCGCACAGGCTGTCCAGCTCGTGCTCGAGCGCCTCGGCCAGCGACGCTTCCAGCCCTGCGCGGTCCAGTCCGTACTGCAGCAGCGGCATCCACTGGTCGCGCTGGCCCAGCATCGCCGCGATGGCCTCCTTGGCGGCCTGCACGTCCACGTCCAGGTGCGCCAGCAAGGCGCGCACCGCTTCGTGCTCGTCGGCCAGTTCCAGCGTGGCGCGCGCCGCCGCCTCGTAGTGCGTGCGCGCGTCGTCGGCGATATCGGGCATGCCGCCCAGCTCCGACAGCCAGGGCATGCCGCGCACCAGGCCGGCGCAGAACGAGTCGATGGTGCGGATGGCCAGCCGCGCCGGGTGATCGAGCAGGTGCCAGCCCTGCTCCTGGTCGCGCGCCAGGGCGGCGCGCGCCAGCTCCCAGCTGCGCCGCTCGTGCGCCGAACGCGGCGGCTCGCCGGCGCCCAGGCCCAGCTTGTGCAGCACGCGCGCGTGCATCTCGGAGGCAGCCTTGCGCGTGAAAGTGATGGCGACGATTTCCTCGGGCCGCGTCACGGTGGCCAGCAAGGCCAGGATGCGGTCGGTCAGCAGTTCGGTCTTGCCGGAACCCGCCGGCGCCTGCACCAGGAACGAGCGCGACGGGTCCAGCGCCTGGCGGCGCGCGGCGTGGTCATGCGGCAAGCGTTCGGGTTCGGTCATGGCTGGCGGCCCTCAGGCGTCCTCGTCGTCCAGGTGCAGACGCAGGAACGGCATCGCGTCGCAGAACTTCAGGTCGTCCCGGCGCAATGCCACGTTGGCGGCGTATCCATTGGCGTATTCGTCGGCCAGCATCTCGACCGCCGCACGCCAGCGCTGCAGGATGCGCGGCCATGGCTGCCCCTCGAACGCCTTGCTCTGCTCGACCGGCGTGACGCCTTCGATGCCCAGGTCGTCCGCCGCCAGGCCTTGCGCGCTGACCTGGCGCGCATGGATCTGCGCCAGCATCAGTCCGGCCACCTCGGTGTCCGCGCCATCGGCCAGGACCGACGCGTAGAACGGCAATTGCAGGTTGACCGGACGCGCCCGCGCCCAATCGGATTCGGGCCGGCCCGGCGCCGCGCCGGTCTTGTAGTCGACGATGAGCGCGCGGCCATCGGCCAGGCGGTCCATGCGGTCCAGCCGCACCTTGAGCGCCAGCGCGCCGCGCTGCCAGCTGTGTTCCTGTTCGATCTGCGCCACTTCGAACGGCTGGCGCCGCGCCTCGCTGTCGAACCAGTTGGCCAGCACCGCGGCCGCGCGCGCGCACTCGAGTTCGCGCAGCGCCGCCGGATAACCGGCCAGTTCGGTACGCGCCGCCTCGCCGATGGCCTGCTCGACCAGCGCGGCCAGGCGGCCTTCGGCCATCGCGGCGTGCAAGGCCTCCTGGTCGGGCAGCATGCGCCACACCAGTTCGAGCGCGCGGTGCAGGAACTGGCCGCGCACGCTGACCGTGGCCGCGTCGGCATAGGGCGCCATGGCGCGTCCGCCCAGTCGATGGCGCACGAAGGCCCACAGCGGGTTGCGCGCCTGGGTATCCAGCACGTCCAGGCCGCCGCGGCTTTGCCGCTCGGCCTGCAGCGGCGGCCCCTGGCTGTCGTCCAGGGTCTCCTGCTCCAGCGCGGCGGCCTGCGCGTCGGCGCCCGGCCGCCAATCGGCCGGCGCCGCGCGCGCGATCAGCGGCGAGGGCCGCAGCTCGCGCTCGCCGTCCATGGCGGCGTGGCTGGCGATCATCTCCGGCGCGCAGCGGCGCAAGGCCATGAACATGCCTTCGGCCCACTCGCGCTCGCGCTCGGGCGTGGCGCGCGGCGCGCCGGCCTGGCGCAGCACGGCCAGCGGCAGCAGGGGATTGGGCTTGGGCGAGGCCGGCAGTACGTCGTCGGTCAGGCCCAGCACCCAGATCCCGTCCCAGGCGCCGCCTTCGGCCTCGAGCAGGCCCAGCACGTCCAGCCGCGCCGAAGGATCGCGCTGCGGCTGGAACGAGCCGGCGCGCGCCGCGCTGGCCAGCAGGCGCACCGCGGCGCGCCCGTCCAGGCGGCCGGCGGCCGGCGCCAGCGCCGTGAATTCGGCCAGCAGGTCGCCCAGCGCCCCCATGACTTGATAGGCCACGCTGTCGAGCGCGCGTTCGCCCGGAAAGCCCAGCGCGGTCAGCGCGGCCTTGAAGCGCGGCGCCCAGGCGTCGCAGGTATCGCTGCGCTGGCCGGCGCGCCAGATCGCCATGGCCTGCGACCAGCCCTCGGCCAGGCGCGGACACTCTTCCAGGCCGCGCTGCCAGTCGGCCGGCGCCACGCGGGCCAGCGCCTGGCGGCGCCAGCGCGCATCGAGCGCCGCATGGCGCGGCCCTTCCTGCACGTCGCCGGCGCAGTGGCCGGCCAGCAGCGCCGCGCCGAACAGCGCGGGCTCGCCCGCGCCGCGCGCGGCCACCTCGGCCAGCAGCGCCAGCCAGGCCAGGGCGGCGCGCACCGCCGGCCACTCGTCCAGCGCCCGGCCCACCGCCACGTTGAAAGGCAGGGGCGCGCCCTCGCCGGCCAGCGCCTGGCCCAGCACGCGCCGCGCGAACGGCGCCTCGGCCTCCAGCTGCGGCGACACGATGGCGTAGCGGCCGCGCGGATCGGCGCGCAGACGCTCGGCCGCCCAGCGCGCCGCCGCGCGCCATTCGGCGCCGCGATCGGCGGCCTCGAAGCGTTGCGGCCATGCCGGCTCGCGCACGGCGTCGCGCCACGCCACCACGTCGGCGCCGCCGTCGGCCAGCGCGCGCAGCAGGCGCGCGAAGCGCGGCGAGATATCGACGAAGCCGGCCAGCGCCACGTGGCGCGGCGCGCGCAAGGCGCCCTGCCGCAGCGCCTCGAGCACGCGCTCGTAGCCCTGGTTGGCATCCTCGGCGTCCAGCTCGTCGAGCATGGCGCGATAGCGCGCGCGCCAGCGCGAGAACCCGCGGTACTCATCGGTCTCGGCGCCGGGCGGCACATGCGCCTGCCACTCGTCGACCAGCAGGTCCGCGTCCAGCGCCAGCCGCGCGGCCTGGTCGGCGTCCAGCAGCACGCGGTCGGCCTCTTCCAGGCGGATCGCTTCGCGCCACACCAATTGGGTCGCGAAACTGGACAGACGGTAGGCCGGCACTTCGTAGCGTTCGTCGAACGCGAGCTCGGCGGCGCAATCGGCCAGCCAGGCCGACAGCGGCATGATGCGCGGCAGCTCGCTGACCTGGCGTTCGCTGCGCAGCTGCGCGGCCAGGTCCAGCGTGAGCCGGCGCGAAAGCCGGTTGTTGACGGTCAGCACCAGCGTGTCGATCGCGGGCAGTTCGCCGAGATCGCGCAGCGTGCAGGACGGAAAATCAGTGCGCAGGTCGTCCGACATGGGCCCGGGGCGGCGCGCGGCCTAGAAGCCGCACAACGCGGCGATGTTTTCCCAGTTGATGGCCATGTCGGGACTCAGGTAGCTCCAGAACCCCAGGGCCAGCACGGCCGACAGGACCAGCCAGCCGGCTATGCGCCAGCGGCGCGAAACGGAAACGGACGTATGCATGGCGGCAGGCAGTGCGGTTGCGGAAACTCCGTGGCTCAGGCGCGCGCCGCGGCGGGACGCGCCAGCGGCTGCTCGCGCACCGGCAGGCACAGCAGCGCCGCGACGACCGCCAGGGCCACGCCCGTCCACCATACCAGATCGTAGTTGCCCGTGCGCGCATACACGGCCCCGCCCATCCACACGCCGATGAAGCTGCCCACCTGGTGCCCCAGGAAGGCGATGCCCGACAGCGTCGCCGCGTAGCGCAGTCCGTAGATCTGCCCGATCAAGCCTTGCGTGAGCGGCACCGTGCCCAGCCAGAACAGGCCCATCCACCCGGCGAACACATACAGCACCAGCGGCGTCAGCGGCACGGCCAGCAGCAACAGCATGCCGAAGGCGCGCAAACCGTAGATGGCGGCCAGCAGCAGGCGCTTGCTGTAGACGCCGCCCAGCTTGCCGGCATAGTACGAGCCGATCACGTTGCACAGGCCGATCAGCGCGATGGCGGTGGCGCCGTGGCTGGCCTTCAGACCGGCATCGACCACATAGGCCGGCAGGTGCAGGGTGATGAACGCGGTGTGAAAACCGCAGACGAAATAGCTCCACGACAGGAAGTGGAACGACGGATGCGCCATCGCCTGGCGCACCGCGGCGCCCAGCGATTGCTGCGCGCCCCCGTGCGCGCCTGGCTTGCCGCGCAGGAAATACGCCAGCGGCGCGCCCACGGCCACCAGCAGCGACAGCACCCACAATGCGCCCGGCCAGTCCAGCCCGGTGATCAGCTGCTGCCCGGCCGGGACCACCAGGAACTGGCCCAGCGAACCGCCCGCGCTGGCGATGCCCATGGCCGTGCTGCGATAGGCCGCCGGCACCGAGCGCGCCACCACCGGCAGGATCACGGGAAAGGTGGTGCCCGCCTGGCCCAGCCCCACCAGCACCCCGGCCGTCAGGTACAAAGTGGCCTCGTCGGTGGCGAAACGCGTGCCTATCATGCCCAGCGCATACAGCACGGCGCCCAGCACGATGGTGCGGCCCGATCCGTAGCGGTCGGCCAGGATGCCCATGCCGATACAGGCGGCGCCCCAGACCAGGTTCTGCAAGGCGAAGGCCATCGAGAACACTTCGCGCCCCCAGCCATGTGCGAGCCCCATGGGCTGCATGAACAGCCCGAACGTGGCGCGCACCCCCATGGCCAGCAGCACCACGCCGGTGCCGATGAACAGGATGCGCAAGGAGGGTTTCTCGGATGTCGACATGGAACGTCGTCTGCCTTCGGAGGTAGTAATCGGTCACCCCGCGGCGGGGGCGGATCCGCGATCATATACAAATCCCCGGGATGCCATCGAGGAATACCCTGATGCCGTCCGCCCGCCGCGCGGGCCCGCGGCCATTTCCCCGGGCCGCCGCGCGGGCCCCGGCAAGGTCCGCCAAGGTGCTAGAATCCTGCTCGGCCGGCGCACCGATACGCGCACGCGCATCCGCGGCCTCGCGCTGCCCGCCCATCTCGCCGTAGTTAAATGGATATAACCGGCCCCTCCTAAGGGTCAATTGGTGGTTCGATTCCACCCGGCGAGGCCATCCCCTTTTCCCGGCGTGCCTGTCCCGCATGAGGACTGGCGCCTGCCCGTGCGTGTGCCTGTCCCCGCTGGGACAGGCACCCCGTCGTATCCATCCCCGCCGCGCCCGGCACCTCCCGCGCCGCGCCGTTCAGCCAATTGCAGGGTAAATCGGTATACGCTGCGACCTCGGCGCGCGGCGATACTCCGCGGCCAGGATGGCCGACAATCCGTCCCTAAATTTAATTCACGCAAACTCTTGCGCACCAGTTCAAATTGCTGTTTAAATTTGGCGCGTAACTCCCTAATTCGCCTGGATTTTTTCCGCCCCGGCCCAATCCGGCGATTGCAACAATCCCATACAGCCAGACAAGGTCTGCTTACATCATGGCATTTCACTGGACGCGCGCGGTAGCGAGAGCATTGGCGCCCCTGGCGCTGGCGATAGGCGCGCTGCTTCCCTACGCCGCGCACGCCGCCAAAGCCGACCCGTGCAGGACCAACGCCAAGTCGGCCGCCTGCAAGTCCCAGCAGGCCAAGAAGGCCTCGGCCAAGAAAGCCCCCGCCAAGACCGCCTCCAGCAAAAAATCCGCCAGCACCGCCAAGAAGAAATCCGCCAGCGCCAAGAAGGGCAGCACGCGCAAATCGTCCATCCGCGCCCGTACGCGCACCGCGCGAGCCAGCGCCGCGGCGGCCACCGCCGCCATGCCGCCGGCGGCGGCCTCTCCGGCCGCCGAAGCGGCCGCGCTGCGCTCGAGCACCGCCTACGTACAGGACCTGGAAACCTCCACGGTGCTGTTCGCCAAGAACGAAAACGTGGTGCGCCCGATCGCCTCGATCTCCAAGCTGATGACGGCCCTGGTGGTGGTGGACGCCAACCTGCCGATGGACGAGATGATCGAGATCACCGACGATGATGTCGATACGCTCAAGCACACCACCTCGCGCCTGCGCGTGGGTACCGTGCTCAGCCGCGGCGACATGCTGCACCTGGCGCTGATGTCCTCGGAAAACCGCGCCGCCCACGCGCTGGGACGCAACTATCCGGGCGGCATGCCGGCCTTCGTCGCCGCCATGAACGCCAAGGCGCGTTCGCTGGGCATGCTGAACACGCGTTTCGTCGAGCCCACCGGCCTGTCGAGCGAGAACGTGTCCTCGCCGCGCGACCTGGCCCGCATGCTGCGCGCCGCCTCGCAGCGCCCGCTGATCCACCGCTACTCGACCGACACCGAGTACGAGGTCGAGATCAACAACCGCACCCAGACGTTCCGCAACACCAACCTGCTGGTGCGCAAGCCCGACTGGGACATCAAGGTCTCGAAGACCGGCTTCATCAACGAGGCCGGCGAATGCCTGGTGATGCTGGCGCGCATCAATGGCCGCGACATGGCCATCGTGCTGCTGGATTCGCAAGGCAAGCTGTCGCGCATCGGCGATGCCGTGCGCATACGCCGCATCGTGCAGAACGACGTGGCGATGCTCTGAATACGGCTAGCCCAGCGGCCGGCTGTCGTAGAGGTTGGCCGGCAGGCCGCGCAATACGGCCTGCGCATCCAGCGAACCGATCGGCACCGCGGCATCGGCCGGAATGCGGCCCTCGGCCTGCAGCACCTGGTAGCGCAGACAGCACACCCGCAGAAACGACGTGAAATTGGCGGCCTCGCCGCGATACTGCACCAGTTCGTCGTACAGCCGCTCGATCAGCTGCGTGACGCGCATGCCGTCGCGCGCGGCGATTTCCTCCAGCACGTCCCAGAACAATTGTTCCAGCCGCACGCTGGTGGCCACCCCGTGCAGGCGCAGCGAGCGGGCCTGCAGGGAATACGAGCGCTGGTTGGCGCGGATGAAGATTTCGCACATGAGGATCTCCGGCACGCGGCTGGTGCATGACACCCCCACTGTACGGCCACCGGCCGGCGCGCGACAAGCGCGCCCCGGCCGGTGGCCGTATTGGGGTCAGTGCGAGATGCGGGTGCCCAGCACCGCCAGGAATTGCGCCAGCCACGCCGGATGCGCGGGCCATGCCGGCGCGGTGACCAGATTGCCGTCGGTATGGGCCTGGTCGATGCCGATCTCGGCGTAGGTCCCGCCGGCCAGGCGCACTTCGGGCGCGCAGGCCGGATAGGCCGAGCAGGTGCGGCCCTTCAGGATGCCGGCGGCGGCCAGCAATTGCGCGCCGTGGCAGACGGCGGCGATGGGTTTGCCGGCCTGGTCGAAGTGGCGCACGATGTCCAGCACCCGCTCGTTCAGGCGCAGGTACTCGGGCGCCCTGCCCCCCGGGATCACCAGGCCATCGTAGTGCTGCGGCTCGACCTTGGCGAAGTCATGGTTGAGGGTGAAATTGTGGCCGCGCTTTTCGCTGTAGGTCTGCGCGCCCTCGAAGTCGTGGATGGCCGTGGCGACCGTATCGCCCGCCTTCTTGTCGGGGCAGACGGCATGCACCGTGTGCCCGACCGCCAGCAGCGTCTGGAACGGCACCATGGTTTCATAGTCTTCGGCGTAATCGCCCACCAGCATCAGCAGCTTCTTGCTCATCGTCGTCTCCATGGAAAGGAGCCGGCCGCCGTGGCGCGCCGGCCTGGTCATGACGATTGTGGACGCGCGCGCGCCGGCGCGGGTGGTAAGGGGCTACCGCGCCGGATGCGGCGCCGTTACGGCAAGGCCACCTGCACGGCGCGCGCGCCCAGCAGGTCGACCAGCGCCTGCGGCGCGATGCCCACCAGGTAGCCGCGGCGCCCGCCGTTGACATAGACCTGCGGAAAATCCAGCACGCCGGCCTCGACCCACACCGGCATGCGCTTGCGCGTGCCGAAAGGCGAGGTGCCGCCCACCTGGTAGCCGGAGTGGCGCTGCGCGACCTCGGGCTGGCATGGCGCGACCTTTTTCAGGCCGGCCTGGCGCGCCAGGTTCTTGGTGGAAACCTCGCGGTCGCCATGCATCAGCACCACCAGCGGATGGCCGCCCTCGTCTTCCATGATGAGCGTCTTGACCACGGCGTGCGGGTCCAGGCCGAGCTGGCGAGCCGCCTCGCCGGCGCCGCCATGGTCGACGTAATCGTAGGTGTGTTCGGTGAACGCCACCTTGCGCTGGCGCAGCAGCTGGGTGGCGGGCGTTTCGGAGACGTGGCGGTTCTTGCTCATGGCGGATGGGCGCTCAGGCGCGCGGGTGATGGGCGGCATGCAGCGCCTTCAGGCGTTCGCGCGCCACATGCGTGTAGATCTGGGTGGTGGAAATGTCGGCATGGCCCAGCAGCATCTGCACCACGCGCAGGTCGGCGCCGTGATTGAGCAGATGCGTGGCGAACGCATGGCGCAGCACGTGGGGCGACAGCGGCGCATGGATGTCGGCCGCCAGCGCGTATTTCCTGACGAGTTGCCAGAAAGCCTGGCGCGACATCGGCTCGGCGCGCGCCGTCACGAACAGCGCGTCGGCCACGCGCGCGCCCAGCAGTTCGGGGCGGGCGCCGCCGGCATAGCGCTCGATCCAGTGCGCGGCCTCCGCGCCCAGCGGCACCAGCCGGTCCTTGCCACCCTTGCCCATGACGACCCGCACCACGCCCTCGTTGAGGCTGACATCCAGCGTCTTGACCGAGACCAGTTCGGACACCCGCAATCCGGTGGCGTACAGGGTTTCGAGCATGGCGCGGTCGCGCAGGCCGCGCGCGGTATCGAGGTCCGGCGCCTGCAGCAGCGCGTCGACCTGCGCCTCGGACAGGGTCTTGGGCAGGCGCGGCGGCTGCTTGGCGGTAACCAGCGTCAGGCAGGGATCGCCCGGAATCAGGCGCTCGCGCAATGCCCAGGCGTAGAAGCGCCGCAGCGCCGCCAGCCGCCGGTTGGCCGTGGTGGCGCGGCTTTCGGCGTGGCGCGCCGCGAACCAGGCTTCGATATCGCCCTTGCCCGCCTCGCGCAGGCTGGCGCCGGTGGCCAGGCCCGGATGGCAGGCGGGGTTCTCCAGCCATTGCGCGAACGCGCTCAGGTCGCGCCGATAGGCCGCCAGCGTGTTGGCGGCCAGGCCGTCCTCCAGCCAGACGGCATCGATGAAAGCGTCGAGGTCGGCCTGCGAGGCCAGCGGGGCGGAGGAACTCATGGCGGCATTGTACGCAGGGCGCATCCGGGCCGGCGGCGTCATGCCGCGCTCTTGAGCCACACCTCGAAGGCCTTGAGCGCGCCGGAGCGTTCGCTGCGCTGCGGATAGCCGAAGTAGTAGCCCTGGCTGACCGACAGCGCCTGCGGCACGGGCATCACCAGCGTGCCGGCGTCCAGCGCATCCTGCACCAGGAAGCGCGGCATCAGCCCCACGCCCAGCCCGGCCTGCACGGCGGCCAGCATCATGGTAAACAGATCGTAGCGCGGGCCGCCGGCCGCCTGCGGCCCGTAGGAGTGCTGGTTGGCGCCGTACCACTGGCGCCAGGCGTCGGGACGCGAATACAGGTGCAGGTGCGTCATGCCGCCCAGCGCGCCGTCATCGCCCCCGCGCGCGCGCTCGGCCAGTTCCGGCGCGCACACCGGCACCAGCTCGCGCTCGGGAAACAGCAGCACCCCCTGCGTGCCCGGCCAGATGCCGTCGCCATGGTAGAGCGCGCCGTCGAAGGGCTGGTCCTTGAACTGGAACGGCAGCGTGCGCACCGACAGGCTGACGGTGATGTCGGGCTGGACGCGCTGGAAATCGGCCAGGCGTGGGATCAGCCAGGTGGTGGCCAGCGTGGGCACCACCGCGATGTGGATGCTGCGGCCCATGCCCGTGCGGCTGACCAGCCCGAACGTGTCTTTCTCGATCTGGTCCAGGTGGTGGCGGATGCGTCCGGCATACTCGGCGCCATGGTCGGTCAGCACGATGCGGCGGCGTACGCGCGTGAACAGCTGCACGCCCAGCCGGTCCTCCAGGCTGGCCACCTGGCGATAGACCGCGCTGTGCGTCAGCGACAGCTCTTCGGCGGCGCGCGAGAAGCTGCCCAGCCGCGCCGTGGCCTCGAACGCCTGCAAGGCGCTCAAATTAGGGATACCGTTACGCATCGGGCTCTGTCCTGGAAGCCGGTCTTCGCAAAAGGCCGGCGCTTGGTGCAATGCAGCACGCACAACTTTCCGGCACGTCAATAGATTGTGCAATTTTATCAATTGCTTTGTGCAAGTGAGGAACACTATGCTCAGCGATCACACCCCGGCTAATCCATGACTACTGCTAACCACTCCACTCCTGCATCCCGCCTCGGCGGCCATATCCTGGTCGACCAGCTGGCCGCCCATGGCGTCAGGCATGTGTTCTGCGTGCCGGGCGAAAGCTACCTGGCCGTGCTCGATGGCCTGCACGACGCCAGCATCGACGTCACCGTGTGCCGCCAGGAAGGCGGCGCGGCCATGATGGCCGACGCCCACGGCAAGCTGACCGGCGAGCCGGGCATCTGTATGGTCACGCGCGGCCCCGGCGCCTCCAACGCGCTGGCCGGCGTGCACATCGCCAAGCAGGACTCCACGCCCATGATCCTGTTCGTGGGCCAGATCGAGCGCGGCATGCGCGAGCGCGAAGCCTTCCAGGAAATGGACTATCGCGCCGTGTTCGGCACCCAGGCCAAGTGGGTGACCGAAATCGACCAGGTCGAGCGCATTCCCGAACTGATTTCGCGCGCCTTCCACGTGGCCACCTCCGGACGCCCGGGGCCCGTGGTCATCGCCCTGCCCGAGGACGTCCTGGTCGAAACCGCCAGCGTGCCCGATGCGCCGCGCTACGAGGTGATCGACGCCGCGCCGGCCGCCGGCCAGATGGACCAGCTCGCGCAGATGCTGGCGCAGGCCAGGGCGCCGGTGGCGATCCTGGGCGGTTCGCGCTGGAATGCCCAGGCGGTGCAGCAGTTCGCCGATTTCGCGCAGCGCCACGCCTTGCCGACCGCGGTCTCGTTCCGACGCCAGATGCTGTTCCCGGCCGACCACCCCTGTTTCATCGGCGACGTCGGGCTGGGCATCAACCCCGCGCTGCTCAAGCGCATCGAAGAGGCCGACCTGGTGCTGATGGTGGGTGGGCGCATGTCCGAAAACCCCAGCCAGGCCTATACCCTGCTGGACATTCCGGTGCCGCGCCAGAAGCTGGTGCACGTGCATCCCGACAGCGCCGAGCTGGGCCGCGTCTACCGCGCCAACCTGGCGATCAATACCTCGCCGGCGGCATTCTGCGCCGCGCTGGCGCAAGCGGATGGACCGTCGGGCCAGCCGGTCTGGGCCGACGACACGCAGGCCATGCGCGCGAGCTACCTGCAATGGAGCGACCCCGAGGCCATCCGCACGCCCGGCGCGCTGCAACTGGGCGAAGTGATGGCGTACCTGGAAAAGACCTTGCCCGCCGACGCCATCATGGCCAACGGCGCGGGCAACTACGCCACCTGGCTGCACCGTTTCCACCGTTACACGCGCTACGGCACGCAATTGGCCCCGACCTCCGGCTCGATGGGCTATGGCCTGCCCGCCGCGGTGGGCGCCAAGCGCATCTGGCCGCAGAAGACTGTGGTCTGCTTCGCCGGCGACGGCTGCTTCCTGATGCATGGCCAGGAATTCGCCACGGCGGTGCAGTACGACCTGCCCATCGTGGTCGTGCTGATCGACAACGGCATGTACGGCACGATCCGCATGCACCAGGAAAAGCACTACCCCGGCCGCATTTCGGCCACGAGCCTGAAGAACCCCGACTTCGCCGAATACGCCCGCGCCTTCGGCGGCCACGGCGAACGCGTCGAAACCACCGGGCAGTTCGCGCCGGCCTTCGAACGCGCGCTGGCCAGCGGCAAGCCCGCCATCCTGCACTGCCTGATCGACCCGGAAACCATCACGCCGTCGACCACGCTGGAGAAAATCCGCGCCGCGGCGCTCAAGGCACAGTAAGCATGCGGGCGCGGCTGTGCCGCGCCCGCACATCCACGATCCGGATTTGAGTTTTTCGTATCTACACTGGAGTACCCGCATGTCCTCGATGCCCTCGTTCCACTGGCAAGATCCCCTGTTGCTCGACCAGCAACTGACCGAAGAAGAGCGCATGGTGCGCGACGCCGCCGTGGCCTACTCGCAAGACAAGCTGGCGCCGCGCGTGCTGGAAGCCTTCCGCCACGAAAAGACGGACCCCGCCATCTTCGCCGAAATGGGCGAGCTGGGCCTGCTGGGCGCCACCATCCCCACCGAATACGGCGGCGCCGGCCTGAACTACGTCTGCTACGGCCTGATCGCGCGCGAAGTCGAACGCATCGACTCCGGCTACCGCTCGATGATGAGCGTGCAGTCCTCGCTGGTGATGGTGCCCATCAATGAATTCGGCAGCGAAGCGCAAAAGCGCAAGTACCTGCCCAAGCTGGCCGCCGGCGAGTGGATCGGCTGCTTCGGCCTGACCGAGCCCAACCATGGCTCGGACCCCGGCGGCATGGAAACCCGCGCCACCAAGACCCCCGACGGCTACAAGCTGACCGGCAACAAGATGTGGATCACCAACTCGCCCATCGCCGACGTGTTCGTGGTGTGGGCCAAGTGCGTGGGCGGCGACTTCGACGGCAAGATCCGCGGCTTCATCCTGGAAAAAGGCATGAAGGGCCTGTCGGCGCCCGCCATCCATGGCAAGGTAGGCCTGCGCGCCTCCATCACCGGCGAAATCGTGATGGACGAAGTGGAAGTGTCCGAAGAGCAGATGATGCCTGGCGTGTCCGGCCTGAAGGGCCCGTTCACCTGCCTGAACTCGGCCCGCTACGGCATTGCCTGGGGCGCGCTGGGCGCGGCCGAGGCCTGCTGGCACACCGCCCGCCAGTACACCATGGACCGCAAGCAGTTCGGCCGCCCGCTGGCCGCCAACCAGCTGATCCAGAAGAAACTGGCCGACATGCAGACCGAGATCACGCTGGGCCTGCAAGGCTGCCTGCGCCTGGGCCGCATGAAAGACGAAGGCACCGCCGCGGTCGAGATCACCTCGATCATGAAGCGCAACTCGTGCGGCAAGGCGCTGGACATCGCCCGCCTGGCGCGCGACATGCTCGGCGGCAACGGCATCTCGGACGAATTCGGCGTCGCCCGCCACCTGGTCAACCTCGAAGTCGTCAACACCTACGAGGGCACGCACGACGTGCACGCCCTCATCCTCGGCCGCGCCCAGACCGGACTGCAGGCCTTCTACTAAACCCCGCGTGCCTGTCCCCGCAGGGGGACTGGCACCGGCAAACTTCCCCGCGTGCCTGTCCCCACACGGGGACAAGCACCGGCAAACTTCCACCCCGCGTGCCTG
>Ga0180218_1001188_pt1 | contig 16603 bp, 14 predicted proteins | sample eDN3rd37CKraftBY_FD_151334 | JGI IMG/M metagenome (GOLD analysis project Ga0180218, IMG submission 151334) | Enriched backyard soil microbial communities from Emeryville, California, USA - eDNA 3rd pass 37_C Kraft BY (version 2) (version 2) | ecosystem: Environmental > Terrestrial > Soil >...
CCGCGTCGCCGTCATGTACGCCGGCCGGATCGTCGAGACGGGACGAACAGCGGATGTCGTGAGCGCGCCGCGCCATCCCTACACCCGGGGACTCATCAATTCGGTGCCGAGCCACAATGCGCGGGGCAGCCGCCTCGCCCAGATTCCAGGCATGACGCCATCGCTGATCAACCTGCCTAAGGGCTGCGCCTTCCGCACGCGCTGTCCGCAGGCCATCGAGGCTTGCCTCGAGCCGCCGCCGATCCGCGAGATCGAGCCGGGTCGCGAGATACGCTGCTTCAATCCGGTCGGGACTGATCAAACCGCCACGGCGGAGGCCACGCCATGAGCGGCGAGCCGCTTGTCAGCGCGCGCGGCCTTTCGAAGCGCTTCGTGAAGAAGCCGGATCTTGCCGGCCGCATTGCCGGTCATCTCGGTGCGGATGTCCGCGAAGAGACCGTGCATGCCGTCGATCATGTCGATCTCGACATCCGAAAAGGCGAGGTCGTCGGGCTCGTCGGCGAGTCGGGCTGCGGCAAGTCCACGCTCGGCCGCATGATTGCGGGCCTTCTCGCGCCGACCGAGGGAGAGGTGCGCTTCAAGGGTAAGGCGCGCGATGCATTGTCGGGCAGTGAAGCCCACGCCGCGCGCCTCGCGATCCAGATGATCTTCCAGGATCCATTCGCCTCCCTCAATCCGCGCGCGCGTGTCGAGGCCATTGTCGGCGAGGCGCCGCTCGTGCACGGCATTACGACACGCTCGGAGATGTCGGCGTACGTCGATGACATGCTGCGCCGGGTCGGGCTCGATCCCGAGCTCAAACGGCGCTATCCGCACCAGTTCTCGGGCGGACAGAGGAGCCGCATCGGCATCGCTCGTGCGCTCGCCGTCAATCCCGAGTTCCTCGTCTGCGACGAGGCCATCGCGGCGCTCGACGTCTCCATCCAGGCCCAGATCATCAACCTGTTCATGGATCTCAGGTCCGAGTTCGACCTGACCTACCTCTTCATCAGCCACGACCTCGGCGTCGTCGAGCACATCACGGACCGGGTCGTGATCATGTATCTCGGCCGGGTGGTCGAGGCGGCCTCGACGGAAGTGCTCTTCGACGGGCCCAACCATCCCTACGCGCAGGCGCTTCTGGCCGAGGTGCCGCGTATCTCGACGGAAAAGCGCACGTTCCACCCCATCAAGGGCGAGATCCCCTCGCCGCTCAATCCGCCGAGCGGCTGCCATTTCCATCCGCGCTGCCCCCGCGCCTTCGGCCGCTGTCGCAATGAAGTGCCAGTCCTCAAGGAAATTGCGCCGGGGCGTTATTCCGCCTGTCATCTTAACGACGGCTGAGGTGCTATGCTTCCCAGGCGGCTGCGGGGTGGGGCTCCGCGGTGCGAGCCGGCGCGAGTCCGGCCGCTCGACGCGTTCATGTGCCTGTTTCGTCGGGGGGTGGGATGGTTGAAAAGACTCCTATTGAAAAGCTCAACAGCGGCGAGATGCCCGGGCTCGTCGGCTGGTACGAGCCGCAGCTCCTCGCGCGCGTTGGCATGCGCACGATCATCTCGTCGGTATTCGGACAGTACGCCGATCAGCGCCTCATCCAGGCGGCGACGGACGTGGCGCCGGTCGAGACGATCATCAACCGCTACAACTACTCGGACATCCGCAGCGACGATCCCGAGCGGCGCGTGGCACTCGGCGAGAACGGCGCCTTCTGGATCGACTACATCGCGGACATCGGCGACGGCTTCGACCAGACCTATACGACGGCCTACCTGCTCGCGCAGTCCCAGCTCAGGGTCAACGGCGTCGAGGAGCCACTGACTGCCGGCTCGATCCTCATCATGGGCGGCGACCAGTGCTATCCCCAGGCGACGCGCGAGGAATACAAGCTGCGCCTGCAGACACCGTACGATTGGGCCTATCACGTGCCGGTCGCCGAGCGAAAGCTCTTTGCCATTCCCGGCAATCACGACTGGTACGACGGCCTCTCCGCCTTCGACAGCCTCTTCTGCTCGGCGCGCGACCGCATGTCCCAGCAGAACGGCAACAAGATCGGCGGCTGGCAGTGCAAACAGCACCGCAGCTATTGGGCCATCGAGCTGCCTTACCGCTGGTGGATCTGGGGCTGCGATATCCAGTTCTCGCAGTATCTCGACATCTCTCAGGTCAACTACTTCGAGGCGATCGCCGGTCTCATGGGGCCGGGCGACAATTTGATCATCTGCATTGCCCAGCCGACCTGGATGATCGCCGAGGATCAGGGCTTCGACGAGGACAGCAATTTCTTCAAGATAACGTCGATCGCGCGGCGGCGCGGCATCAAGATCTCGGCGGTGATCGCCGGCGACTGGCACCACTACAACCGCTACTACGCACCCGGGATCGACGTGCACCTGTTCACAGCCGGCGGCGGCGGGTCGTTCCTCCACCCGACGCACACGCTGAAGAACGAGATTTCCATCACCTGGCCTAATCCGAACGTGACCGTACCTGAAGGCCTCGAGACCAAGTTCCAGCCGGAGGCCGGCGTAACGTCCGAGCGTCATGACCTCCGCCTCAAGAACAACACGCCGAAGATTGCGGACACAGCGGATGCGTCGCAGAAGCCTTCACGGCGCGAAGCGCGTCGTAAGCGCGCACAGGAGCGTACGGCTAAGGTCTATCCGAGCAAGACGACGAGCTTCCTGCTCAGCCTCAAGGGATTGTTTTTCCCCTTCACGAATTACTTCTTCGGTGTGGGCATCGGCTTCATCTACTGGATGATCACCTGGCAGTTCTATTCGGTGGCCGGCCAGCATAACATTTCGAATGGTCAGATCGACGTCGTGACGCCCGAGACCTACTGGGGACTCGTCGCCTACATGCCGCTCTACCTCATTCAAGCCTTGCTCGTATCCATAGGGCTCGTCGCCATGATGGGCGGCCTATGGATACTCCTGTGCTCGTATGTCGACTCCGTCGAGCGACCGAGGTGGAAGCATTATCTGGTCAAGCTCGTCGTCGGATCGGCTCACTTTCTTGTCCACACCTTCGCAATGTTCGCGCTCGGCCTCGCGCTGGTGCTGTTCCACAACGAGATCACGCCGACCATCAAGGCCCAGGTCGACAAGATCTGGCAGGATCGCGAGCAGCAGCCGGATATCGTGCGCGACGTCATCACCGAGACGCTCGAGCCGATCACGCGTCAGGCCATCGAGCAGCGGCAGATCATCGAGCGCGAGGATATCGCGCGCCGTTCGGGGCGACCTGTCCCCTATCCACGCAATCGCGAGCTGCCGCCGCTGCGACCGATAACGGAAGCGCTGGAGCCGGCGGAAGAAACCGGGGGACTGCCCTACAAGGAGATCCGCCAGATCGTGGGTTTTGTCATGTACCCGCTCGAGATGATCTTCATCGGCGGGTTCATCGGAGCGACCCTCTGGGGGCTCTATTGGGTGCTCGCGGGCTGTCTCATGCGCATGCACACCGAGGATGCCTTCGCAGCGTTGCGCATCGGCGACTATCGCAACTTCCTGCGCATGAAGTTCGAGCCTGACAAGGTTACCATCTATCCGATCGGCCTCGACAGCACGCCGCCGCGCAGCTTCTGGATGGCGCCGCCGCGGGACAAGACACCTCCGCCGCACAACCCGCAGCTCGTCGCGACACGACCGCTCGATGTCAAGCTCATCGAGGAGCCGATCGTCATCTACTCGGTTTCCGAGTATCAGCCCTAGTGTGACCATCCCTTCTCCCCGCCCTTGCGGGGAGAGGGCTAGGGTGAGGGGCGGCGGCACACGCGAACGTCGAACAAGCTCCCGCCCCTCATCCCGACCTTCTCCCCGTAAGGACGGGGAGAAGGGGAAAACGGAGGATCTCCAGATGACGACGTGGCTCGAGCCGCAAGGCGGCACCGCAGAGCGCATGGGCGAGCGGTTCCGGCAGTGTCTTGCCGGGGGCGGGATCGTGCGGGCACCGGGCGCGCACGATGCCATGGCCGGGCTGATCGCGCGCGATGCCGGCTTCGACGTGCTGTACGTGTCGGGTGCCGCGGTGACCGCGAGCCGCGGGTTGCCAGACCTGGGCGTGCTCACCATGGAAGAGCTGACAGGCACCGTCCGGTCGATCGCACGCGCGACGGGCCTGCCGCTGATCGTCGATGGCGATACGGGCTATGGCGAAGCGCTGAATGCCATGCGGCTCGTGCGCGAGCTCGAGGATGCCGGCGCCGCCGCCGTCCACATCGAGGACCAGATCCTGCCGAAGAAGTGCGGCCACCTCAATGACAAGTCGCTGGTCCCAACCGAGCAGATGGCGGCCAAGGTCGCGGCAGCGCGCAAGGCGCGGCGCCATCTCACCATCATCGCGCGCACCGACGCGGCGGCATCCGAGGGCCTGCAAGGGGCCATTGCGCGGGCGCGTGCCTATGCGGCGGCCGGCGCCGACGTCGTATTCCCCGATGCCCTGACCAGCCTCGAGCAGATCCAGGCTTTCGCGGCGGCGGTTCCGGTGCCGACGATGATCAACATGACCGAGTTCGGCCGCACGCCGCTGATCGACGCGGCAAAGCTCGAGGCGGCTGGTGTGCGCATCGTCATCTGGCCCGTGTCCTCGCTACGCATTGCCGCACACGCCATGGAGGCGTTCTTCGCCGCGCTCGCGCGCGACGGCACGACGGCGCCGCAGCTCGACCGGATGCAGACGCGCAAGCGCCTCTACGAGCTCATCGGCTATCACGACTACGAGGCGCTCGATGCCTCTATCGTGCGCAGCGTCGTTCCGGATCAGCCGGACTGAGGTTCGGGGTCAGCGACCGCGCACCTTGCGCAGATGGATGTAGAGCGCGCCACTGCCGCCGTGGCGAATGTGGGCTGGTGCGATACCGGCAACGCAATCGCGCAACTCCGGTGCTTCGAGCCACAGGGGCACGCTGCGTCTCAGAACGCCGCGTTCGCTGCGATCAGATGAAGCGAAGCCGCTCTCGCTATCGCGCGCGCCGCCTTTCCCGGTGATGACGAGGACCGTGCGTAAGCCGTCGGCACGGGCTCGCATAAGGAACGTGCGCAGGCGCCGCTCGGCATCGGCTTGGCGCAGGCCGTGCAAGTCGAGGCGCGCGTCGATCTCGACATGGCCGCGGGCAATGCGTCGGGCCTTGCGTCGCTCGATGGGTACGAGTGGAGGCGGGGCGTTCGGTCGTGCGTCGCGTGGCGTCGCAGCCGGCCGCGTGGTTCTCGACGGCTCTTTGCGCGCCTCCAATCGCGGCGATGGAGCCTGCACGGGCGGCGGACTGGGCTTCGGCTTTACCTCGCCTGGCGCGCCGACTTCCGGCACGCGCGCCTTGGCCTTCTTCAGCGGCAATACCGAGCGCGTTGTGTGATGCCAAAGCGCGAGATCCTCGGGCGAGGATCCGGCTTTTGCTGTCCTGCGCTTGTCGGGGCCGGTATCTGCATCACGGCCGTGCGGCGGCCGTTTGCTCATTGCCGGGCCTGGCGCGGTCCGCCTGTTGTCGGCGGTTCGGTCTTCGGTAGCAGCACGAAGAAGTTGCCCGGATGCTTGGTGACGCCGGCAAGCTTTCCCGCCTTGTCGCCCGATCCGAAGTAGATATCGCCGCGCTCCGGTCCACGAATCGCGGAGCCCACGTCGTGCGCAATCATCAGGCGATGGAAGCCGCCCTCCTTTTTCGTGCGCGAGGCGTGTGTGAGCGCGGGCGATGAGACGTACACCGGCGTACCGATCGCGTGCGTGCCGGCGTCGACGGCGAGGCTGCGCCCGGCGACCAGCGGGATCGAGAGTACGCCGAGCGGCCCCTGTGCCTCGTCGCCCTGCAACTCGCGGAAGAATACGAAGGACGCATTCTGGTGCATCACATGACGCCCACGCTCGGGGTCCGTGCGGAGCCATTGGCGAAGAGCGCCAAGCGTGATCTTGTCGGCGGCGAGCGTTCCGGTGTCGATCAGGTAGCGGCCGATCGATGTGTAGGGATGCCCGTTCTTGCCGTCGTAATGCACACGAACGCTCGTGCCGTCCGTGAGGCGGATTCGGCCCGAGCCCTGAATGTGCATGAAGAAGGTGTCGACCGGATCGGCGAGAAAGAGGAGCTCGAGATCCTGGCCCGCAAGGGCGCCCGCTTCGATCTCGGCGCGCGTCGCATAGGGTTCGGTGCCGGTTGCCGTCTTGCGCGCGTGCGTGAGCTGGTTCGCCTTGGCGCCGCGCTCAGCCTCATGGACGAGGTTCACGAGATCCGGCGGGCGCCGGTAGATCGGGGTCGCGAAACGATCGTCCTTGATGCGCGAGCCGTCGAGCACCGGCTCGTAGTAGCCGGTCAGCAGGCCCTGATCGGCGGCATGGACGACGCGATGCGGCGTGAACTCGGTTTCGAAGAAGGCGCGGGCGGCCGCTCGGGTGACCGGCTCAGGGATCGCGGCTGCTTTGTCGCAGGCCGCGAGCAGCGGAGCGGGCACGGCGATGGCGCTGTTCCCCGCCCGTGCGGCGGCGGCGGCCTTGATACGCGGGCACGAGATGCGGAAGGCCTTGAGGGCCGCGAGGTGATCGTCGCTTTCCCAGCCGGGAAGATCGGTAAAGCCTACCGGCTCGAAGCGCACCGGGCCGGCGGCTCCCGTGTGGACGACTGGTGCTCCGCGCGGCACTTCGGCGCTCCCGTTGGATGTGTTTGAACTGATGGCGAGGATGGTACCCAGCACGGCACCCAGAACAGAGCTCGCGCGGCGTCGCCTCCAAGCTGAGCGCTCAGCGCAGGCGTCCGGCTGATGCACGAGGCCCCTCGCTTCGCTACGCTACCCCCTCGTAAGCGTCGGCTGCCCCGCAGCAGACTAGAAGCTCAGCTCGGCGCCTGCGTTGCAATGAGGCGCCAGTTCGGGTCGCGCGACGCGACCTCGCGGGCGAACGTCCAGATATCCACTACTTCCTTGATCTTCTTCGTATCCCCGGAAATGACGGCACCCGCCCGGTCGCGCGTCGCGGAGATGAGCTCGCTGACGAACTTGACGGTCACGTGGGCCGTGCCGTTCTTGAGTTCGGCTTCCAGCAGATCGGCCTTGTTGATGCCGACAAAGCTCTGGTCGATGATCTCGCCCCGCGCCTCGCGGTCGCTGATGGCACCTGAGAAGCCGTCGAAGACCTCCTTGCTCAACAGCGAGCGCAATGCCTTACGGTTGCCCTCGGCAAAGGCCGTGACGATCATCTCGTAGGCTTGGCGCGCACCCTTGAGGAAACCCTCGGGATCGAAGCTGCGATCGGCGCGCACGATCGTGAGAAGGCCGTCCTCGAGATTGCGGTCACCGCCGGCAAAGCCGCGGACGCGCTCTTCCGCAGCGGCACTGGCCGCCGTCGGTGCCTCCGCCGCCTGCTCGGGACGATCCCGGCGGGGAAGGGCCACGACCTTGTCGCCCGCCCCGTTCTTGGTCGAAGCCTGGGCCCGCTCCAGGGCGCGCTGCCGATTGCGATCGATCCGTGCCTCGTCGTCGCTCGTTCGCCGGCCGAGGACGCTCCTGAGCTTCAGGATGATCACCACCGCCAGGACAAGGAACATGATGGTGAAGATGTCGATCTTACCGTCCATAAGGTCAGCCGCTTTCCAAAGATAGGCCTCTCGCCAGCATCGGCCGCAGTCTTATGATGTAGGAATAACCAAGCCTCCGGTCCAGGCCTCTACCTGCATTCCTGCAGGGCGCTCAAGGACCGTACGGAACCGCCGCCGCTGGTATTATGGCCGAACTTACGGCATTCATGGGGTGAAGCCAACCGGAATGCGAGGCCTGACGGCGCCTCATTCCGGCCATACGCAGCCCGAAATCCGGACTGGATCGCCTATGCGCCTGGCATTCTTCGTGCTGCTGACGGTATTGCCGCTCCTCGAGATCGCCCTGCTGGTGAAGTTCGGGCAATGGGCGGGCGTGTGGGTGACGCTTGCCGTCGTCATTGGCACCGCCGTCGCCGGGATGGGCGTCCTGCAGCGCCAGGGTCTCACGATGATGTGGCGCACCCAGGAAGCCATCATGCGCGGCGAGCCGCCGGTCGGCGCCATGATGGAAGGCGCTATGACCGTCATGGCCGGCGTGTTCCTGATCATGCCGGGCCTGATCACCGATACGCTCGGCATTCTGCTGTTGATACCACCCGTGCGCCATTTCGTAGCCACGCGGCTCGCGGCCGGCATGTTCGGCGGTGACATTCACGTCGAGGTTTTCGAAAGCGAGCACGAATACGGGCGTCGCCCCGGCAAGGGCAGTCCGGGTGTCGAGAATGGCGGGCCTGTGATCGAAGGCGACTTCGAGCGCATTGACGAGCGCAGAGTCGATCCACGTAAGGGCCATCCGAACGACAAGAGCTGACTGAAAAGAAACGAGTGCGTCCACCTATGCCCGCGTCTCTCGCGGGCTTTCTCGTGACCCGGAGAAGAGCTGCCATGCCGACCGCGGGGCCCCTTGCCTACGTCCTGCCGATTCTTCTGCTGCTGATATCGAACGTCTTCATGACGATCGCGTGGTACGGCCACCTGAACTATACGTCGAAGCCGTTAGCGCTCGTCATCGTGGTGGCGTGGGGCATCGCCTTTGTCGAGTACTGCTTCGCGGTGCCGGCCAACCGCTACGGACACGCGGTCTACTCGGCCGCTCAACTCAAGACCATCCAGGAAGTGATCACGCTGATCGTGTTCGCCGGCTTCTCCGTCGTGGTGCTCAAGGAGGGGCTCGGCTGGAATCACCTCATCGGCTTCGTGCTCATCGCTGCGGGGGCGGCCTTCGTCTTTATCGGCGGCAAGGGCTGAGGCATGGATCCGGGAGTACTGGCGCTCTTGGGGCTCGGCGCGCTCGGCGGTTCGGTCGTGCAGGCAGCGACGGGCTTCGGCTTTGCGATCGTCGCGGCACCGCTGTTTCTCATCGCGATGAACTCGCACGCGGCGCTGCAGGTCCTCGTCGTCATCCATCTCGTGCAGACGGTGATGATGCTCGGCGGCATCTGGGCGCTTGTTCCTCTGCGGATGTTCAAGCTCCTCGTGGCCGGAGCACTTGTCGGTAGTCCGATCGGGCTCCTTGTTTTCATGCACCTCGACGTGAATGCGCTGAAGCTGACCGTGGGTGTGCTCATCCTCGTGTTCACGACGTTGCTGATTGCGCGTGAGGTCGGCTGGCTCGGGAGAAGGTCGCCGGAATGGGAGGCGACGGAGGCCGGGAGAAGTGCCGATCCGACGCCATCTCCGCTCGCCTGTCTGACGGGCGCGGTCGCCGGTGCCATGACGGCTTTGCTCGTCATGCCCGGACCGCCGCTCATGCTGCATCTTTCGTACCGGCCGCTGTCGCACGCCCATGCGCGCGCGCTGGCCGTGGCATTCTTCGGTCTCTGCTATCTGTTCGTGACCGCTCTCAATGCCTTCTGGGCCGGCATGGGCGAGGGCGTGTGGTGGCTCGCGCTCGGTCTCGCGCCGGTGGTCTATGTCGGTACGCAACTGGGGCTCAGGCTCTCGCGTTACCTCACGCAGGGGGCGTTCCGTGTGGCCGTTCTCGTGTTGCTCGTGCTGTCGGGACTAGGTGCTGTCCTCTCGGCCCAATAGGGAAACGGCGAGCGGTCTGCGGTGCCCCGGATATTCGAGGCTGCGATGCGCGCGAGCCACGTTGCAATCGTGAACGCCGCTCCGCGCCCTGCGATATCGTGGGAGCTCGCATACCGCGACCGAGGATGGCTCAGTTCGGAAGGGGTTGTTAATCAAATGGGGGCACCATTAACCACGACACATATTCGACTTAAACGCGGCCTACCTCGTATGTACTGCCGGTGGGTTCGGCCGCGTTGTTAAGTGCGTCAGTTGCAAGTTGCGAGGCAGCGTCAATGGCCACCCTGTTCGCGTCGAAGTCAGTTCAAGGGGCGATCTGCGCTGCCGCAGGTCTTGCGGCTCTCTCGAGCATTTCCCTCGCGCCCACCGCGCGCGCATCGGAGCCCTGGCCGGCCGAGGTCCAGGCGAACTACCGCATCCAGTTCAATGGATTTGAAGTCGGCCAGTTCACGTTCAACTCGAGCGTGCACGAGCGCACCTATGTGGTGTCCGCCAATGCGGATATCTCCGCCCTGCTCGGTCTCGTACGCTGGAACGGCGTGACGCGGGTCACGGGCGCGCTCGCCAGCAACGCACCGCGTCCCGCCGGCTATTCCTTCGAATACCGCGGCAGCTCGAAAACGGGTTCCGTGCGGATGGCTTTCGGCAATGGCGCGGTCAAGACCGTCGATTTCAACCCGCCGCTTCCCGAGCAGCCCGGCACCGTACCGGTCCAGCCGGTGCATATGCGCGGCGTCCTCGATCCGCTGAGCGCCATCCTCGCCTTGAGCCGGCCCAGGGATGGCAGCCCCTGCAACCAGCGCGCTGCCGTTTTTGATGGCAAGGCGCGCTTCGACCTGACATTGCAGGCGAAGGGCGAGACGCCGATCGGCGAAAGCAAGGCCGGAGCGGCACCCGAGATGCTGAGCGTCTGCCGGGTGCGCGTTCAGCCGATCGCCGGCCATGTGGACGACGAGAAGGCGCAGGAGCTCAAGCGGAACCTCGGCATCGAGATCGCCTTCCGTGCCGTGCCGGGGGCGGGATTATTCGTGCCGCACCGCATCACGATACCGACCTTCGCTGGCGCCGCCGAGATCGTTGCGCAGAGCCTGACCATCCGCACGAACCGCGAGCAGATTGCTCTCGTGAACTGAGGCATTTCGGAAAGCCGAGTGGGGCGGTTTGCTTTCGAGCCGGAATGTGCGCATCGGCGCCGCCGAGCCCTACATGTGCCGCGGTCTCGGGGCTGGAAATACTGGCAATCGTCGGTGCCCGATCCGTCAGGCGTGGGACGGCCGTAAACCCGTTCCCGGACAACCATAGGGCGGGAATATTTCGGCTCCAGGCCGCATTCATCGCTTGATTGCCGCACACCGCTCTGCGATGCCTGCCCGTGGCACGGGAAAAGTTCCCCAGGAGTGGATATGCCGCTTGAGACCCGCATCCGCAACGTGACGGCCGTCCTCGGCCCGACGAACACAGGCAAGACCCATCTCGCCATCGAGCGCATGCTCGGGCACGAGAGCGGGATGATCGGCTTGCCGCTGCGGCTGCTCGCGCGAGAAGTGTACGACCGGATCGTCGCCCGCGTCGGCACCGGTAACGTGGCCCTCATTACGGGTGAAGAGAAGATCAAGCCCGAGCGCCCGCGCTACTGGGTCTCGACCGTCGAGGCCATGCCGCGTGACGTCGAGGTCGATTTCCTCGCCATCGACGAGATCCAGCTCGCCTCGGATCCCGAGCGCGGTCACGTCTTCACCGACCGCCTGCTGCATGCCCGCGGCATGTCCGAGACTCTGCTGCTCGGCGCCGGGACCATGCGCGAGGCGATCAGCGATCTCATTCCGGGGGCGAACTTCATCTCGCGTCCGCGCCTCTCGAAGCTGACCTATGCCGGCCAGAAGAAGCTCACGCGGCTGCCGAAGCGCACAGCCATCGTGGCCTTCTCGGCGAGCGAGGTCTATGCGATCGCGGAGCTGATCCGGCGCCAGATCGGCGGTGCGGCCGTCGTGCTTGGCGCGCTTTCGCCGCGTACGCGCAATGCCCAGGTCGCGCTCTACCAGTCAGGCGACGTCGACTATCTCGTCGCTACCGACGCGATCGGCATGGGCCTTAACCTGGATGTCGATCACGTCGCCTTCTCGGCAACACGCAAGTTCGATGGCCAGAACCATCGCGACCTGACGCCAGGAGAGCTTTCCCAGATCGCGGGCCGCGCCGGCCGCTACATGAACGACGGCACGTTCGGCGTGACGGGCGATGCCGAGCCTTTCTCTGCGGACGTGATCGACCGTCTCGAGACGCACTCGTTCGACAGCGTCAAGGTTCTCCAATGGCGCAACCGCGATCTCGATCTCGCAACGATCGAGCGTCTGCGCGACAGTCTGCGCGAAGCCCCGCGCGAGGTGCGCCTGCAGCGCGCGCGCATGGCCGACGACGTACTTGCGCTCGAGACCGTCAGCGCCGATGCGGAAGTGCGCGCCAAGGCGCAGGGACCGGCGGCCGTCGGGCGGCTCTGGGAAGTCTGTCAGGTGCCTGACTACCGGAAGATTTCCTCGCAAAGCCATGCCGAGCTTGTCGCGACGCTCTTCAAGTTCCTCATGTCGCCGACAGAGCGCATCCCGACCGATTGGTTTGCCAATCAGGTCGCGCTCAATGATCGCACCGACGGCGACATCGATACGCTCGCGACGCGCATCGCGCATATCCGTACATGGACGTTCGTCGCGAACCGCGCCGACTGGCTCGAGGACCCTGGCCACTGGCAGGAGCGTACGCGCGCCATCGAGGACACGCTTTCCGACGCCCTCCACGAGCAACTCACGCAGCGCTTTATCGACAAGCGCACGAGCGCCCTCATGAAGGGTCTGCGCGACAAGGACGAGATGAGTGCCGATATCGCCGCCGACGGCGCGATCACGGTCGAGAACCACTACGTTGGGCGGCTCAAGGGCTTTCGCTTCTCGCCGGATGCTAATGCCGAGGCGCAAGGCATCCACGGCAAGACCGCGCGGAACGCGGCAGCGCACGTGCTGGTCAAGGAATTTGCCATGCGTGCGCGCCGCGTTGCCTCGGCGCGGACGGATGCCTTCAAGCTCACGCGCAACGGGCGCGTGCTCTGGCGCGACGAGGAGGTCGCACGGCTCGAGCCCGGCGACGACCCGTTGAAGCCGCAGGTCGTCCTGCTCGCCGACGACAATCTCACGGGGCCGGACAAGGAGCGCGTGCAGTCGCGTCTCGATGCCTGGATCGGCGAGATCATCAATGAGCGCCTAAAGCCGCTGATCGAGCTTTCCTCGGCTGAGGACCTCTCGGGCATGGCGCGCGGCATCGCCTTCCGCCTCAAGGAAGGGCTTGGCATTCTCGAGCGCCAGTCCGTCGCGGAGGATATTCGCGCCCTCGATCAGGCGGCGCGCGGCCAGCTCCGCAAGTACGGCGTGCGCTTCGGCGCCTTCAACATCTATCTGCCGCTGCTGCTCAAGCCCGCGGCGGGCGAGTTGCGGCTCGTGCTCTGGGCGCTCAAGCACGCCGGCGAGCATGGCCTTACACTCGAGACGCTTCCCGAGCCCCCCAAGGCCGGGCGCACGTCCGTCGCTGCCGATCCAGCGCTGCCTCCGGCATACTATCGAGCGACGGGCTACCATCTCTGCGGCCAGCGGGCGGTACGCACGGACATTCTCGAGCGGCTGGCGGACCAGATCCGCCCGCTCATCGCCTGGCGGTCGGGTTCCGGCGGTGGCGCGCGGCCCAAAGGGGCGACCGGCGATGGCGGCTTCGTTGTTGTGCCGGAGATGCTGTCGATCCTCGGCTGTTCTGCCGAAGAGCTAGGAGGCGTGTTGCGCGCGCTCGGTTTCCACGTGGACCGGCGGCCGGCGCCGAAAACCATGATCGACCCGGCGCCGACCACGCCTGTTGCACAGCCCGGCGCAGTGCCCACGGACGGGGCCGCGCCCGCGGAGGCGGCTGCGCCGTCCGAGACAGAGGCCGTATCCGCGGAGGCGGCTGGATCCGCGCCAGTCGCGGCGGCAGCCGACGTTACGGAGGCACCAGCGCCCGAGGCTGAAGCCGCGGCTGCGGCGGCGCCCGAGGTCGCAGAGGCGTCCTCCGAGGAAGATGCGCCGACGCTGGAAGCGGAAGCAGCAGTCGCCGCGCCGGAAGTTGTCGAGGAGGCCGCTCCGGAGGCGGCCACTGCGGTCGAAGCTGCTGAGCCCGCCGTCGACGGCGACGCCGATGCAACCCCGTCGACGCCCGCCGAAGAGGTCCTGATCGAGATCTGGCGGCCACGCCGCCGCCATCGCGGTGAGCACAGGGCCGTCGACGGCCGACCGGAGCGCCAGGGCGACCGCAATCGTCATCGCGGGCGCGAGGGAGGACGTCGCGAGGGCGGCGGTCGACGGCCTGATCGGCCGGCTGCCCCCGCGCCGGCAGCACAGGCAGGCGGCGAGCAGGCGCCGGCCGGCGCTGCTCAGGCCGAGGAGCGTCGCGAAGGCGGTCGCCGTGATCGCCACCAACGCGGCGGCCCGCCGCGTAACCGCGAGGGCGAGCGCCGCGAAGGCCGCACCGACCAGCCGCGCGGGCCGCGTGAGGATCGTGAACGCCGCCACGGCGGCGGCAAGGGACATGGCGGCGAGGGCCGGCGGGACGACCGCCGGGAGGATCGCCGTCCGCCGCGCGAGGATCGCGCCCAGGGCTATATGCGTTCGGCCGCGCCACCGAAGCGCACGACGGTCGATCCCGATTCGCCGTTTGCGGCCTTGAGCGCGCTGAAGCAGCAACTCGAAAAGCGGAGCAACGAGACCGGCTCTTCATGACGGCTGACAACGGCCAGGGCAGCGGCGCGGGTGGCGCCAGGTCCGAGATGGGGCAGCTCCGTCTCGACAAGTGGCTGTGGTTCGCGCGTGTCGTGAAGTCGCGCACGCTCGCCGCCGGTCTCGTGGAGGACGGCAAGGTCCGTCTCAACCGAGAGCGCACGACGAAGCCGAGCCAGGCCGTTCGCGTCGGTGACGTGCTCACCATTGCCGTCGGACCGCGGATAAGGGTTCTGGAAGTGGCGGCGATCGGATCGCGGCGCGGCCCGGCGAGTGAGGCACAGGCCCTCTATGTCGATCGTTCGCCGCCGACGACCGCGGCACCGGTTGAGCCGGCAGGGGGGGAGCGGCCGAGCGGCGCCGGGCGTCCGACAAAGCGCGATCGCCGGCAGATCGATCGGCTCACGGAGCCGGATTGAAAGCCCGTTGACGATGATCAAGGCATGAGCTGGCCCGAGCGGTCATGCATGTGGTGGAATTCGTGCCACCGCGAACGTCATGGTACTATGAGCGCAGCTCCCTTGAGTGCACTCGAACGAGGGCCCGTGAGATGTACAAGAACCTGCTGATACCGACAGACGGCTCAGAGCTCGCCGACAAGGGCGTGGCGCACGGTCTCGCCCTCGCCAAGGCGCTCGGAGCGAAGGTGACGATCGTGACCGTCTCCGACCCCTGGACGGTCTTTGCGACAGGGGAGATCGGCGCATCCTTTCCTGTCGATGAGTACGAGCGCGCGTGCGAGATGAGTGCCCAGGCACTGCTCGCTGACGTTGCGAAGCGCGCTGCGGCCGCCGGCGTGGAGTGCCAGACGCGCTACATCAAGGATCAGTTCCCTGCCGAAGGCATTCTCGAAGCGGCGAAGTGGATGCAGGCAGACCTGATCGTCATGGCCTCGCACGGCCGCAGTGGTGTCAAGCGCCTCTTGCTTGGCAGCCAGGCCAACAAGGTCGTGACACACAGCGAAGTGCCTGTGCTGATCTGCCGCTAGGTTGGTTTAATCCTGCAGCGATTTTTGCGCCGCGCTCGGGGATCGGCAGCCGGTTCTTTACCAGGCGCGCGCTTCCCCGCTTGCCGTCCGTTGGCCAAATGCGCAAGGTCCTGCCAGCCCGACTCGGCGTCGGGCCGAGAGGGGACGGAATGATCAATCCTTGGGTACTTCTCGCCGCATGCATCATGGCGGAAGTGACGGCGACACTGCTCCTGAACAAGTCGCAGGGCTTCGCAAATCCACTCTATGGTCTCGCCTCGCTCGCGATCTTCGGCGGCTGCTTCGTCGGCCTTTCCATCGTGCTGACCCGTATTCCCGTCGGCGTGACCTATGCCATCTGGGCGGGCTCCGGCATCGCGCTCATCGCGATCGCCGGGTGGCTTTTTCTGCGCCAGACGCTTTCGCCGGTGCAGTTGATGTTCATTGCGATGATCGCCGTCGGGGCGGTCGGCCTGAAGCTCTCGACGCACACGGCTTGAGCGGGCTTGTCGGGCTGGCTGGGGCGGGAGGGTTCGAACCTCCGCATGGCGGAATCAAAATCCGCTGCCTTACCACTTGGCTACGCCCCATCAGGCTGCCGGGCGCAGCCTCACGCTCTTATAAGCCTGTCCGGCCTTTCCGGCCTTTGGCGCCCATAAAGCGCCGCGGAACATACGCGTTCAGGTCCGGGCTCGCAACCCGATGTCATCGGGCTTTCGGGGCATTGGTGGCGCTTTCCTGATCCCCGCTTGATATCGCCGGAGGGCTTGCTTATAGCTCTGGGCCACGGAGGCGTGGCCGAGTGGCTTAAGGCGGCGGTTTGCTAAATCGTTGTACTCGGAAACGGGTACCGGAGGTTCGAATCCTCTCGCCTCCGCCAGCCTGCCCAAAATCCACACACTGAAGTTTGACGAGCCCATCGAGCACCTGCGTGTCGTCGAGTATCCGGCCTTCATAGGCGCCGGTAGCTTCGCTCTGCGCGCTGTCTCGGTCGGGTCGGCGATGATCATGTGCATCGCATAGTCGACGCCTCGCGCGGCAATCGCCCGGACCGGGTCGCCCTTTGGCACGAATCTCGAATAGGAGAGAACGACCGTCGAGCCGGTGTCACGGCGGCGTGACACACATGATTGACGATGAACTGACGGCCGTCCCGTATGAGCCAAAAGGCGTAGCCTGAGGCAGATGCCGCCTGAATGCGCACGTGTTGCATTAATGATGCACAAATGCTGAGTTTGGATTTTAGAGCAAAAGCGGCTAAATGGTGGCTAATATTGGTATAAACTACGTCCCATTGAGGGATGTGCGCGCTTAATCCGTAGA
>Ga0180218_1001189_pt1 | contig 16589 bp, 11 predicted proteins | sample eDN3rd37CKraftBY_FD_151334 | JGI IMG/M metagenome (GOLD analysis project Ga0180218, IMG submission 151334) | Enriched backyard soil microbial communities from Emeryville, California, USA - eDNA 3rd pass 37_C Kraft BY (version 2) (version 2) | ecosystem: Environmental > Terrestrial > Soil >...
CGTCGGGCGGGCAGATCACCAGAGTGGCGCCGGAGTCGAAGGCGAGGAGCAGCTCCTGCAGCGACGCGTCGAAGGACGGCGACGCGAGGTGCAGCACCCGCGATGTCTCGTCGGCGCCGTAGCGATCGCGCAGCGTCGACACGAGCGCCGACACACCGCGGTGACCCACCGCGACGGCCTTGGGGGTGCCGGTGGAACCGGATGTGTGGATGACCCACGCCGTGTTGTCGACGTGCAGCGGCCGCAGGCGATGCTCGGCGGTGAAGGTCTCGCCGGAACCGTCGGTGGGCGGCGCGATGCGCGTGACGTGCTCGGGCAGCGCCGGGTGGTCGTGGGCGACGGCGATCCGCACGTCGCGCAGCACCTGCTCGAGGCGGCGGGCGGGAAGTTCGGGGTCGAGCGGGGTGTAGGCGGCACCCGTCTTGGCGACGGCCCACAGTGCGACCACCGAATCGATCAAGCGGGGCAGCAGCACCGCGACGCGCTCTTCGGGTCCGGCACCAGCCGCGACCAGCGCATGAGCGAGCGCGTCGGAGCGAGCGTCGAGTTCGCGGTAGGTGATGCTGTTCTTTCCGTCCACCACCGCGACGGTGTCGCTCGCGGCGTGGTGGGTGAGGACGTCGGGCAGCAGTTCGGGCTCGGGCGCGGCGCGTCCGCGGGCGGGAGCCAGGCCGTCGAGTTCGGCCGGGTCGGCGAGGGCGAGATCGCCCACCGCGACGCCCGCGTTCTGCACGAACTCCTTCAGGAATCCGCGGAAACGGCTGTGCAGCGACGCGAGGTGCTCGTCGCTGTAGAGATTGGGGTTGGCCTCGAAGTCGACGCGCATCGTGCGGCCGGCGACGCCCGGGTAGACGTTGACGGCGAGATCGTCGATCGGACCGCTGGACTGGTGGTGGTACTCCCCCGTCACGTCGCCGAAGGCGATCTCGGGATGGAACATCATCAGGTTGACGGTGGGGCCGAACGGGCTCGCCGCCTCGTCACGGGAGCGGCCGAGGCTGCGCAGATCCGCGAGCATGTCTTCGTACCGATACCGCTGGTGGCGCAGGGTGCTGCTCAGTTCCACCTGCACGTCGCGGATGAGTTCGACGGGTGTGGTTGCCGGCTCCACGCACAGGCGCAACGGCACGACGTTGGCGAGAACACCTGCGGACCGACGCAACGCGGCGGTGGTGCGGGCGGAGACGGGCAGACTGAGCACGACGTCGACCACACCCGTCGTACGGGCGAGGAACGCGCCGAACGCCGCGAGGACGATCGGCACGTCGGTGGAGTTCGCGTCGTGGGCGAGCGCCGAGACGGCGGCCGCGGTGTCCGCGTCGAGTTCGGAGTTCGCCCGCCGCGCCGGCACCCCGAGAGGCGCTTCGTGGTCGACGAACGACACGGGTTCGGGCAGGTCGGCGAGGCGCTCAAGCCAGTGCTGGCGGTCGGTGTCCTGACGCTTCGAGCCCACATACGCGGCCTCGACCTCGAGGATGTCGGCAATCGGCATCGCCTTGAGCGGCGGAGCGTCGGAGCCCGAGACCCACGCCGAATACAACTCAGCGGCGCGGTTGAGCATGTTGACCGCGCCCTGACCGTCGAGCGCGATGTGATGGACGTAGCTCGACAGGAAATAGCGGTCGTCCGCGATGCGCAGCACAGTGGTGGCGATAAGCCGGTCGCTCAGCAGGTCGAGAGGCTTCGTGTACTGCTCGGTCATCCAGCGATGAGCTGCAGCTTCCGGGTCCTTTTCGGACCGCAGGTCCAGATAACGCGGTGCGTCCTCGATATCGGGGACGACCTTCTGGAACGGCTTGCCGTCCTGTTCGACGAGCACGAGAGTGCCCGACTCGACCTCGCGCGCAGCCTGATTACAGGCGTCCTGAACCAGGTCCGCGTCGAGATCGCCACGGAACTCCACGTATTGCGCCGTGGTGAACGGTATGTCGGGATTCAGTTGCTGCGCGAACCACAGGCCCCGCTGACTCGGGGACAGCGGAAGTAGATGCACCACGCTCCCCTCGTCCTCCCGACACAATTCAGGACACGGGAAGTGCAGAACCCTCCCCTGTCATGCGATCGTGGACGGAGCCTCCCAACTCCACGGTCACGATCACCGTGCAGAAGTTTACTTACAGTCACTGTTACCCACCACTTGAACGGTCGGCCAGATCGAATCGGGTTATCGTCTCGAGCGGAAACCACGAAGGGGGCACAAGCGGCGTGAACGATGTTACCGGTGAGTCAGTTTCGCCCGAACCGCGTCGACGGAAGGTGCGCAGGCGCCTGTCGGACGAGGAGATCGCAGCTCAGCGCAGGAAGCGCCGGCGCGTGCAGATCGGCTGCGGCGTAGGCGCACTCGTTGTCGTCGGATTCATCGGCTGGCTGGGTTACGAAGGCTTGCAGGCGAAGTCGAATCTGGAGAAGGCACAGGACTTCGCGACGCAGGCGAAAGACGCACTGCTCGCAGGCGATACCGACAGGGCCCGCATCATCGCGGGCGACGCCGATCGTTACGCCCAGGACGCCCAGGGTTCGGTCGACTCGGTGCCGTGGCGTGTCGCCGGTGCCGTTCCATTCTTGGGAAGCCCGTTCGATTCCACTCGCCAGATGACCACTATTGTGAGCGGTCTCACAGAGCAGGTCCTCCTCCCCGCAGTCGACGCAGGTAGTGCAGTCTCTCCTGATCAGTTGATTTTGGACGGCGCACGAATCAATCTGGCCGCTCTCCGCGATGCCGCGCCAGTCCTCGAAACGACCTCCGCGGCGATTAGCAACCTCGACGAGCAAGCCCAGAATGTCGACAGCACATGGCTCGGGCTGATCGACGACGCGCGAGTCGATCTGCAGGACCAGGTGTCCGAGTTGTCCGGCCTGTTGAACAACACTTCGCTCGCAGCGCAGATCGCGCCGGCAATGCTCGGAACGGATGGTCCGCGCAGTTATTTCGTCGGTTTCCAGACGAACGCAGAGGCACGTGGCACAGGCGGACTCATGGGCGGATTCGCGATCATCCGAGCCGTCGATGGCGCTGTAGCTGTCGACGATCTGGCCAGCAACAAGGAACTCCGCACGAACTACAGACCATTAGACCTTGGTCCGGAATTCGCGCGGGCGTATGGCCACAGCCGCCCAACCAGCGACTTCCGCAACAGCAATGTCAGCTCTCACTTCCCATATGCAGCCCAGATCTGGCAGTCGATATGGCAGCAAGAATCCGGCGAACGAGTCGACGGAGCAATCGCGACTGATCCCGTCGCCCTGAGCTACGTGCTCGAAGTCCTAGGACCCGTCACGCTTGCCGACGGTGAGAAGATCACAGCAGACAACGTTGTGGAACTCACGGAGGCAACAGCGTACTCCCGCTTCGGAGATAACCAGACCGCTCGCAAGCAGTACCTTCAAGAAGTAGCAGCTGCTGTAGTCCAAAAGATGACAGGCTCGATTTCTCATCCCGCACGTCTACTGGATGCTCTAGGCCGCGCTGCAAGTGAAGGGCGAATAGCAGTGTGGAGTTCGAACCCGACCGAGCAATCTGTTCTGGCCGACACGCAAATCGGACATACAGTGCCTGACGATCCCGCACCGTATGCAGGGGTTGTTATAAACAACCTCGGCGGAAACAAACTCGACTATTACTTGCGTCGCGAAATCCAGTACGAGGCTGAAACATGCGCTGGAGATTCTCGACGGTCGAAGGTCTCAATCCGCTTAACAAACGATTTGCCTTCCGGAAATTACACAGACTACGTGGCTAGCATGTACGACAATCCGACCGGCGAGCCGTTTGGAACCAACTTGATTGACCTATCGTTGCTATCCACTCAAGGTGCCAAGATGGAGAAGATTACCGTCGACGGGCGACCCCACTTCGGTTTTGTCGCCAAAGAGCTCGGTCACCCGCTCCATAGCGTTCAGTTTGCTGTGCCGCAGGGCGACACCGTGGAAGTCGTGTTCGAGATGACAGAGCCAACTGTCCCAGGTGCCGCCAGAGTTCCCATCCAACCGCTAATCGATGCGCCGAAAGTCGACGTTAACGTACCTGAATGCTAAGGCGTTGCACTGATCACTTGTTGAACACGACTAACAATTACGAACATTGAGTCGGGGCGTTGCTATGTTCAAATTTAGGATCACGACCTCTATTAGTAACCGACGCCCGTTTCATGCAGCAGTTCTCGAAAATAAGTGCATATATTCGAAAAATTCGTCCGGCACAGCCCCCGTGCCGACCACTAGGATATTTCGCGGCGCATTTTGACGATCACTACGCTATAGATTCTGACAATCAGGTCGTCCACCAGCGATTCGCATATGTCGCACACACGGCCGCCGTAATTGCAGCAGCAGGGGAAATTCACGCCCAAACGCCGACGAAGTATAGCTCCCCGGACTAGACCCCGCCGAAATAATCTCGACAATAGATTCCCTTTATAATCAACGCCACAAATATTTGGGACACAATTATAATAATGCTGAAAGGAATTCTAGGATGACAGGAACCGTCCCACGAATACGATCGCTCGACGGTCTTCGCGGATTAGCTGCAGTTATCGTACTTATCAGCCACTCGCTTATGACCGTACCCGTACTAGCTGAGACACATTACGGTACCGAGCGTATTGCGAACGCCGGACACCCGCTTTGGATATTTACCTACACGCCCGTTCACGCTCTCTGGGCAGGCACGGAGGCTGTCTATATATTTTTTATTCTAAGTGGTCTGGTATTAGCATTACCGGTATTGTACGGCAAGACTTTCGATTGGTTGGCATACTACCCTCGGCGAATAACAAGGCTATACCTTCCAGTCATTGCAGCGGTTCTGCTGGCATCAGCAATCGTCAAGCTGATGCCCCGCACCGACGACGTAAGGCTAGGGTCATGGCTTGTAGCGAGGCCCAATGACTACTCATTAATGTCCGTGGTTCAAGATATGATCCTTCTCGGCGGCGTTTCTCGGGTGGTGAGCCCGCTTTGGTCTCTCCGATGGGAAATACTTTTTTCACTCCTACTCCCACTTTATATCGCGTTCGCAAAAAAATGGCCATCCTTATGGCCAGTTAAGATTTCCATTCTTGTTGCACTGATCGCCCTCGGCGAGGCGATTTCCAGCTCATATTTGTCCTATCTTCCCATGTTTGCAATCGGAGTATTGTTCGCCACAGAGTGGACCTCAATCAAGAAATTTTCCTTAGTAATCAACCGCTTTCGTAATCCCTTCATTCGGTCTATTGCATGGGCTTCACTCATTGCTGTGGCAGTATTTGCGTTAACGGGGCAATGGATTCTCAACGGAATTTTAGGCTCGTCGGCGAAAAGCTTGCTCACATTGCCGATGGCCGTCACTGGTGCGTGCCTCCTGATATTTTGCGCAGCGTATTACCCCGCATTTCGGAATTTGCTCGAAAGGTCTTCCTTTCAGTGGTTGGGCAGAATATCATTTAGCTTATACTTGACACACGAACCTATCGTAATTGGAATTCGATTTGCATTTCCGCACGCTCCCGTCGCCATCACAATTTGCATCGGTGCAGCACTCTCCATTGGAGTCGCACAAGCATTCTTCTTGCTTATTGAATCACGAACTATTATTTGGGCGCGAAGCGCTGGCCGGGTCTTGCAATCACTACCATCAAGAAGAAACATTGCTCCCAGTAGTACTGGAAATCCCGGATCGTAATTCCAATGCGGATCCGCCTAACTCATTAATCATCCACTTAACAAGTGATCTGACCCCTAAAGAACACTCGGCTCATCAACGCAAGCGGCATTGCCCGTTGATCCAAGGACTCTATTCTTCAGCACCGAGCCTGCAGTTCGATTGCCATCACGTCACATGGAACAAACCTGCGATCCCCGTGCTCTCGCATTAAAACATGAAGGCCTATTTATGATGTCCAGGCGTTGAGCCGGTCGCCAGACTAAAGACCAGGCACGCGGGGATGGGGACGGCAATTGCAGAGGCAACTGCAGAAGCGCATCCTCTGGGAAAGCACCTCGACGCTCGTCCGCTGAACCGAAGGACCGAAGAACCGGGCGCAGGGCCAAGCCGTCGCCGACGGAGCGTGCGGCGGAACCGGGCCGTATTGCAATTGGGCTGGCACCGCAGTGACCCAATTTCGCCGCAATGCCGAGATCGGAAAGGTATTGCCCTTGGCATGACACCGACAGGAGAATCCGTTGTTCGAAGTCCACCACTCGACTCGCCGACTACACCATGGTTGGCGCGCCGCGTCACGACACATGCAGCACCATGATCGTCGTCAAAGTTGCTCCGTAGGTGCAGATCGCGACGCAAGCTAGACAGAATGCTCATCGACAATGATGTAAGCACACCGTATTCGCACGCGGATAGCATATATGGCCCCGAGGCAGGCCCATGTATCGCAATCTTGTTTCTAGTTCTAGAATCTTGCGGCCGGCGGAAGAGACGTTACCCGCCCTCGTTCGCGTGTCACCGAACTTGGTGGACATCGAACATGCTCACAGTCCGCACAGAGAGGCACGTGATGGCACCGGGCTTCCCTGCAACCCTGCTGACGTAGGGCAAGCGATTGAGGCGACGGTCACTGTCAGGGCGTGCGTTGTCGAGGCCGGCGTCGACAACCGCACGACAATCTGGAACGGTCGAGTCGGTACCGCGATCACAACGCACAATCTGGATGGGAGTGATCTTCGGGCTAGTTCCGGCCGTGGGCTGCGGCCATGAACATGGTCGACCTGTTCGACGTCGAGACGGTGCGCGGTGGCCCCTAATCCAACCTTCGTCGACGATCAGCCGTGCCAGTCGCAGACGAGCTACGGGGTCACCGAGGGATTAGCGTAGAGCACAAACGCGTTTGAGCCGTCACGGATTTCCAAGACTCCCCCCTTCACGATCACCGGTTTCGTCCATCATCTCAATCACCGCGATGCCTGGAGAACGGTCCTTGGCACCACACCCAACCTCAGCCCGTCAGCCCTTCTGCGTATTTAGACCGATGCAAAATAGCTCCATTCTCTGAAGCAACGGACTAATTTGATAGATCACACGATTCGCTTTCACTCAGTCGATCGCATCGAGAACGCTCAACGAACCCTACCGCAACGAGAGTCGCCCCGATAACCATTGGCCCAGTGAGGTTCCAGTACCCACTGAAAAACATGGCCGTAAGCAAAGCCACCAAAATCAGAAGACTTCCGCGTGAAAGATTAGAACTACCACGCCAGAGAGTTCTGATTAGATAAACGAAGCATACCGCAAGACCAAAAAAACCAATCAAACCTAACTGAATACCTAGGTTTAGGTAACCATTGTCAGTCACGATAGTGCCCAATGGCGCCACTGAAGGGAATCTCTCACTAATCGGTCCGGCAGCTCCACCGCCGAGTCCCCAAATGTTCTCTCTAAATGCAGCGATAGCAATTGGTAAAGTCTCAGAGGACCTCGCGTTGAATGACGTGTCATTAGACAAGTCGAAGATGGACAACACCCTATCTTTTGCCGCTGACCATCTTTCATTGCCAGAACTGCTCTCGACAAGAAAGAATGCAGCGAAGGCCACGGTTGAGAAAGTCAAAGCGATCCATACCTTAGCGCTCTTCCTCGCGCCAGAAGGGATAATGAGTCCAATGACGATTGCCGCAAAAACTCCGAACACTGCACCGCGTAGCAGGCTCAGATAGACAGCAGCAGTTGCAAGCACACCTAGCGCAAAAAGTGTGGACCTCCGCCAACCGCGGTATTCGAACGCGTAGAATAGAAGAAATGGCGCTACTAGAGCCATGAATAAGCCGTAGGTCTGGCTACTTTCGAAGGCCCCGATGCTACGCTCCTGTTGGCCAACAAGGTACGTCGAACCATTCGACACCACTGTTGCAACCTCGACTCCAGTCAACCCAAAAAACGCTTGCCGCATACCGAGCGCGATATTAACGAGTACGCCGAATAGCATCGCCGACAAGAGTACGTTCTTGGATCTCTGATATCGCGCCGGATCCTCGTAGATTCGCGCGAGCGTACCGACAGCTGCACAGAACGCGATTACGGGCATTACCAAACTAATCCAACCAAGCACGGCATATTCAGCATTGCGGGTAAAGTTAATCACGAGAAAGATTAACCCTACGGTTATAAATATGCCGAACCCGATACGAGCTGACGCATCGACCTTAATATTCTGAATGCGTGCAGCAAATACAGCAACAACGAGGACGGCCGCGCCGGTCGTTAGTAGGTTGCCGAGAGATCCTAGTCGGCTGGCGAAACCAGTCATTGAAAATATCAGGATCGCCGCCGTCAACGATGCAGTATCGATACCTGTCTTCGTCGAAAGGGCCAGGAAACCTGCGAGGCCAACCGCCGCAACAAGAGGCAACGGCGAGAAAACCGAGGTCGCCCCCAATAGCGCCGTGACGATGAGACCAACCGCAAGCAGCCACTTTGGACGAACCGAGAAGGCGGGAGCACTGTCGATCGTCGATCTTGCGTTCATCCGAGCCGTCCGTGTCATATCTAACCCGCCTCGCTCAGTCATCGCACTTCGTCCGACGCTTCTACACTCGATACCTCGCCCAGGATAGAGTCGAGTCGTTCAACGATCGCCGTATCCGCATACTGCTGTGCCGTTTGACGACTTCTTCGTCGAATCGTCTCGACAGCAGTCGGAGCATCAAATACCTCGACCAACTTCGCTGCTAAAGCCTTTGCGTTTCCCGGCTCGACCAAAAATCCATCTTGACCGTCTGTGATGATCTCTGCTGGACCGCCGGAATTTGCGGCGATAACCACTAGACCGTGAGCCATACCCTGAACGATTACTTGACCAAACGGCTCTGGCAGCAGCGAACAATGCACCATACAATCATAATCACTGAGCATTCCCTGCACGTCATTCACATGTCCCAGGTAGGAAATATTGTGACCCTCGTTTGCCAACACCATGATACGTTCCATGTATGCATCTTCACCGAACCACGATGCGCCGGCGATGTCGAGCGTGTAAGTACGGCCATCCGCGCAGCTAGCATTAAGCAGCTGAATAGCTTCAGCAGCGATATGGACCCCTTTCCACGGTGCGATCCTGCCTAAGAATAAGACGCGCACAACGCCGTTTTCCTTAGGTGCATCAGACGCTGCGTCCACTTCTTTCGAAGGGTGTATTCCGCTAGGGCTCGGGCAAACTTCGACCGGAATTCCGGGAGCCAATTCTCTAATCGAACTTGCAGTCCATTTTGAGTTGGCGATACATTTGTTCACTCTTCGAAGCGTAATTATTCGTGTAAGGAACAGGCCGATCGCAGAGACGCTTCCTTGGGTCAATCCGTCTCTCACCCAGTAAACAATTCTTGCGCTTCGCGGAAGGATGATGGACGCCAATAACGCGGAGCGCATCGTGTTTGCAACAAATTGATCGCTTTGCTGCCTTCTCAATGCCCAATAGAAACGTGCGGCTCCAATTGGGTTTTTGAGCAAACTAGGCGATGTGATTACTTCCACGCCCGACCTCCGAATTGGGTTCCAGACGGGGCCGTCCGCACCTGCAAAAAGCACTACGTTTCGAATCTTGGTTTGCGACAGATATCGCGTAAGTGCGAGCTCACCACCCCCGGGGACAGCGGTGTGGGTTACGAAAACTGAGCGATAATTATTTGAGTTCTTACCGTTGCGGAGCCTGTTACGCATCGTCATCTCCCTTGCCTCCATTGGAAACACCGGCAAGATGCGATCCGAATGTTTGCGCTAGTTGCGCTCTCATTACTCTGACGGAATGCTCGATCGACAACTTATTTGCATTCGCGAATACATGATTGGAAGCCTCAACTCTTAGGCCTTCGTCGTTGCGAAGAGAACGAATCGCGTCACTCCATGCTGAGATATCATTTGGGTCCAGTACGAATCGACGACGCAGCGCTACGTCCGTGTAGAGCAGTTCTGCTGCGCCGAAATCTTGACTAACAATGACAGGTACACCAGCCATCGCTGCCTCGACAGCGCTTCGTCCGAATGCCTCCCGGTGGGACGTGCCAACGTAAACGAGCGCGTCCTCCCACAATTCATTTGGGGGTGCCCACCCGCACACCGCCAGGTTGTCGGGCGCTGCGGCACAGAGTTCCGCTTCCAACGGCCCAGACCCAAACATCCGTCCCTGAAGGTCGGTATCGAGAAGTTCAGATATAATCCCGCTGAACAAGAACGGATTCTTATCTCTCTCGTACCTCGCGGCCCAGACTACTCGTCTGCGGTTCCCTCTCCCATCCCAAGTCCTTGGAACCGATTTGATTCCTGCCGGAACGATGGGCATGCGGCCAGCAGGATCGACCGATTGCCTTAACGTCGTGGTCGTTGCCCAGATTGCGGCCGCCCTGCGCAGCGCGACGCGTTCAATTAGCTGCCATGCAAGACGCTTCGCCGAAGAGGACTCACCGGGAGCGGGCCACGGCTGACCACGCAGGTACGCTACCCAGGGCTTGCCCATCGTGGCCAAGGCCATGTCTGCTTGCGGATTCAGCGAGATTAGAATTTCGCTTGATGCCGTAATTGGTTGCCGAGCCAGTGAGCGACGTAGGGCGTGTACGCCACGAAGAGCGTTGGGTTCAAAGACATCTTCCACGAGCCATGGCGGGTCGTCCGCCGGCCGCTCTCCTCGTGCGCGGCTCGAAACACCGAGGTACAACGACCAATCGAGCCCTTGCCTACGAGCCTCAAGTACTGTCTCCCGAGCGGATCGATACACGCCGCTTCTTGCGACTAGAGGGGCTGCGACTAGGCAGACACTAACCATTACTTCGTACCTCCAAGGACGTCCGCAAAGCGATCTTCGACGTAGGTCGCCAGCTGGGTAGCTGTACGGTTAAACTGCCGGTGGTGCCCGTTAGCATCAACCAATTCTCGAATCGCATCCGCGAGCGCTCTAGGATCAGACGGCGGAACTTCGATCAATTGGCCCTTTGTACTGCCACGCAATTCATCAAGAGCCTCCGATTGCCGTGTCACGACCACCTTGCCGCAAGATAGTCCCTGCCAGACCTTATTGGCGATTACGGATGCTGCCTTGCTTGAGGTGCCGAAAATTCCCAAAACAATGTCCGAGCGGCAAATATGATCTCGTAGTTCCCCCTCCGGTACACGCCCTTGGAAATGGCAGCTGTCCTGAACCCCAAGATCCATAGCCAAGGACTCGATCTGGGTACGGCTTCCTCCATCACCGATGAGAGTTAAGGAAACCTCGATATCAAGAAGCGCTAATGCACGCACCGCAACATCAACTGCCTGCAGCGGTGAATATCCTCCGTAGAACAGTATTCGAACGGAGCCTTGCCTTGGTGTATCGAGCTGCGCACATGGGCGTGCCCAATCCGGCGCCCCAACCGGAAGGAAATGCACCTTCGCCATCCCGATATTCCGATTGAGAGCATCTGCACGCATTCTTGTATCAATAATCCCCGCGTCGCACAGTTGAAGCGCGACCCGATCTAAGGCTTTATATACAAATGCACGAATTGTATATTTGCCCGTGCGTTGCAGATCCTCTGACCGCGTCTCGAAAAGTCCGACGAAAAAGTCAACAACAAGTTTGGCCCGTGTCATCTTGGCTAGCAGCCATGCAAAGAGAACGAATTCAAGCGAGAACTCTGCGAGAACAACTGCGTCATACCTGTTGCGCCGCTCGCGAATTGCGGTACGAAGAAGCTTCTTGCAATTTACTAAAAAGCCGTCGCGCACGTCGACTGGAAAAACGGTAATGTCCGCATTCATATTTGAAGTTAAATGATCGCGAATCATCCTATTTCTTGGATAGTTCACGTCGTGCACGGCAAAATACGCGATCGTTGATTTCTTGCTAAATATCGGACGGTACACGCCTGGAGCGCTTGCAGTATTACGCATGAACAACTCTCCGACTCGCCAGTCGGTCCTTGAGGTATGACCCAAGGTTCATGGACCTCATAATTACCCCTATTTGGATCAGAAGAACGACTATCTCAGCAATAAGAATTCCGAAGAGAGCACCGTCAGCTCCACCAATAATTGTAAGCGGGGGAATCGCCAATGCTCCCACGGCCCCGCCAGCGAGGGCACTTAGTGCGACCGCGCCGATTCGCGAAAGATGTACAAGTACAAGGCCACCTGCCGCACGCGTCAGACACACAACGGCAATGATCACCCCGCAAATCGCTGCGGACCTAATAGGGAGGTCAATTTCGCCAGAAAACAGGTACTTAGCCGCAACTGGCGCTGTAACTGCGAAACCCGCCCCAGCACACACACCCAATAGCAGGTTGATCGCGAGGGTGTCTCGGACGCGGCGCCGGCGGTTGCCTTCTGTGGCTTGACCTAACCAGTTCTGGAACGAATTCGGTATCGCTTGCAGGAATACCAGGGAAAGTCGCATTAAGCGATCCGCGGCAGCGAATGCGGTTACAACCGGTGGTGCGACTGCCCCGACAATCGCTACAGGCAGGGAGATGTAGATTGCACTAATCACCCTGCCGGCCAATCCCACCTTCTGGTTGAGGACTGATTGCCCAATCTCCTTAGCGCCAAGTGGTATATGCGGCCCTGCGGGGGCCTGGGTCAGACGCACAAAAATAGGAGCGAACACAGATGATACGAGTAATAGCAAAGGGTTCCACCAAAGTGCACCGCCCATCAAGAGAATGATGCACGACGCAGCAACGGACGCAATTCGAGGAATCGTCTCTATATAGAGAATTTTTCTTGGTGTTCCTACCCCCAGCATGTACCAACCCGGGGACAATCCTATGGCGGCGGTTGCTAACGCCGAGAAAGCCGTGCTGAGGGCATACTCTTTCGATATGAAAATTGCCACGCTCGCAGCAATTGGGCCTGCAATTAGATAAACGATCGATCGCGATGCGAACGCCGTGCGATATAAACGCCATCGCTCGCTATCCGAGGCAGCCGCAACCTTCTGTGGACCTAATAATCCCCATGCGAGCTCGATCAAGACCGCGGCGGCAGATCCCACCGATTGGCCAATCGCGATCGCAGTCCAGCCTGCCGCACCGTGGGAGTGCGTAATTACAGGGATGGCGAGGATCGGACTAAGCGCGCCTAACATTGGTATTAGGGCATAGGCGCGTAAGCGCCTTAGATGCTCTCCAACCCCCACCTATTTCCTCCGTACATCCGCACTGACGAAGTGGCAGCAAGCGCAACTCTGCGCTATATTGCTTCGCCTCGCGCATCTCAGCTCTATAGCAGCGGTATCGAAACGCGACCAGGAGCTCTTCCCAAATCTCAAGGTCGAGACTCGACAGTGACGGTCTCGACGGACTTCCCATAGTTTGCTACCCTGTCGCCCAGCCATCCCGCGATATTCTCGGAAAACTTCCCTGAGTCAAACCGCTGCGCTGCAAGACGAGAGGCTTCGGGACCGCAAGTTAGCGCCCGATCGACGGCAATTCGCAAGTCCTTCTCGTCGCCAGGGTCGCATAGCGCGCCACTTACCCCATCGATTACCGTTTCCGCGACGCCCCCAATCCGATTCGCGATAACCCTGGCACCAGCCGCCATCGCCTCAACGGGCATAATTCCAAAATCTTCAATTGCTGTAAACGAGTACATCAAGCAGCGGCTATAGAGCGCGAATAGTAGTTCGTCGCTCACTCGTCCAAGAAATCTGACAGGAACATTTGATGATTCCGCGATGTGTTTGAGCCTAGGGATATCCGGCCCGGTGCCTGCGATGACGACGTGGGAGCCAATCTGCTGGCCGATCTTGATCGCTGTCTCAAGCGTCTTGTAGGGAACGGCACGGGAAGCTCCGAGGACAAACTCCTCGGGCAAGGAACGGAGCGTTTCTTCCTCTTCTGGACTCAAGACAGAAGCCCAGTCCTGCACCGACTGGATCCGCTTTACATCCACAGGCGGATAGATAACATCTGCGTCCACGCCCCACGAAGTCTCAATCCGTTGGCGAACAAATTTGCTGTTCGCCGCAAACGACGCGCCTTCGCGGGCTCTTCTTCGGTCGAGAGCACGAAAGATCGGCGCTACGGACCTAATCGCGAACTGGTCGCCCCGAGAGTCCAACTCTGGTTCCCACAGGTAGCGCGCTGGAGTGTGGACGTATACGAATTTTTCGGTATCTGGGCAGGAAGGAACCCGTACGTGATGAGCAAAGAGGTGGCTGCTAATCAACGCCCACTCGGCCTCTTCATCGCGGACGGCATGGCGCCATGCGATAGGCATGAATGGGAGAGCTAGTGCCTTATGATTCCTAAGAGGCGTCTTCGCGAGTATCGATTGACGCACGCCCGCGAACCGCCCTGGTGCATCGTCCCAAAGGGCGTATATCGGTGCACCTGGCAGCAATTGCTGGAAGGACTCCAATACTTTCTCAGCGCCGCCGAATTCTTCGATCCATTCGTGAACAATTATTGCAGTCAGCGAGACCACCTCCGTATGTTACGGGGGAACCTGTGCATTTAGACTTAAACTCGCCCTAGACCGCGGTACGTCCACCCAGCCTGGCGCCATCTCTCCGGAGAAAGGCAATTTCGCCCGTCGATCACAGTCTTTGATCCCACGACCGCTTCCAAGCTCTTCGGATCAAGATCGCGGAATTCACGCCACTCAGTTAGAACCAATACGACGTCCGCCCCCTTGCACGCTTCAGCTGCAGTAGCCGCGTAGCTAAGTGTCGGGAAAAGCCGGCGCGAGTTGTCGATAGCCTTCGGATCGTAGACACTCACGGATGCGCCTTGGAGCTGGATTTGTCCTGCAATATTTAGCGCGGGGGAGTCTCGAACGTCGTCAGACTCGGGCTTGAAGGCAGCCCCCAACACCGCAACGCGAGCGCCCAGCAATGAGCCACCGACAACGTCGCGTGTCAGTTCAACCATCCTGGTTCGTCGACGCATGTTGATATTGTCGACTTCACGAAGAAACGTTAGGGCTTCATCCGCGCCGATCTCTCCCGCCCGAGCCATAAACGCGCGGATATCCTTAGGAAGACAGCCGCCCCCGAACCCAATTCCTGCATTCAAGAAACGGCGTCCGATACGAGCATCATGACCAATGGCGTCTGCGAGGACTGTGACATCAGCACCTGCGGCTTCGCAGACCTCAGCCATTGCGTTGATAAAGGAGATCTTTGTAGCGAGGAAAGCGTTTGCTGAGATCTTGACAAGTTCGGATGTAGCCAAATCTGTTACTATGAACGGAATCTGTTCGACGTCGATGAGTTGGTTATATACCTCCCGAGCGACGTCTTCTGCCCGACCGGGACGCGTAGGGTCCACGCCCAGAACCAACCGATCCGGATGCAGCGTGTCGTTAACTGCGAATCCTTCTCGCAGAAACTCCGGGTTCCATGCTACTTCGACTTCGTCGCCCGCCGGAGCAATTTCGCGCGCGAGCCGTCCCAGTCTTTCAGCGGTGCCCACGGGCACCGTCGACTTACCGAATATAACAGTTGGGCGAGTAAGACGTGGCGCTAAATCTGTTATAACTGCATCGACGTATGTCAGATCGGCAGCATACTCACCCTTCTTTTGTGGAGTGCCGACGCCAATAAAGTGAACATCTGCAAATTCTGCTGCCTCATCGTAGGAAGAGGAGAACCTCAAACGACCTGACGCGATGTTGCGTTTGAGCACTTCGTCAAGTCCCGGTTCATAGAACGGAACCTCGCCGCTCGCGAGTTTAGCCAGCTTAGCCTCGTCGACATCCACACCGAGAACTTCATGTCCGAGTTCGGCCATACATGCGGCGTGTGTTGCTCCAAGATATCCCGTGCCAAAAACAGAAATACGAGCCACTTCTACTCCCGATCGTTACTACAATAGATCTATGTCAATGTCGCGAAGCGATAAGCTTTTGTGATGCGTCAAGTTAGGTGTGTTGGCTACATGGCGCAATCTATGAACGGTCCGCCCCTACGATGGAATCGAATCGTCCCAGTCCGAGCGTCCGTAGAACGGTTGGCTTGCGCGCTGCCCGCGGTTCGCACCGGCGCCATAATTGACCGTTCCGCGCATCGGGATGGACGCCGTGCGCACGACTGTCGCTGATGCCGGCGAAGCTGATGGGCATGTGGTCCGTTGGTTCGCGAGTGAAGCAATTCGGACGCGGCGATAGACCGTCTCGGTGACAGTGCAGAATCGTCCTGGATATCCTCATTGCGCTCGGCGTCGGACCGACTGTTTCCACCAGCGCCAACGTCTGCGTTGCTGGCAGTCATCCACAAACCACCCACATGTTCGTCTCCTCCCCGAGACAGTTGGCATCCTCGCGGCAAGAAGGCTGCTAATCCACGCCCCTCCCCGGTGGCGCGGCCGATACCTTACTCGGCACGGGATGCATCTTCCTGCAACATCAGTGTTGCGCAACGATGCGAAACACTTCCTAGAGACTGTATCGTGACCAGCGCGATGTGGCAGCTTGAACGCGCGTCCAGTTTGTAGGGTCCCGGACTGATTCTCGTGTGAGTCTGCGATCGCATGGATGAGGGATGACGCTCGGTCAGCGGAGCGGGGGCCACCTGAGCGATGACGTCCGTTGTCGAGTGGGTTACTTCGCGTCTTCAGCGACACGCTGCGTACGCGCATGACTGAGTGAGGGCGGTCGCGCGATCTCGACCAATTAGTCGCTCTTG
>Ga0180218_1001190_pt1 | contig 16579 bp, 12 predicted proteins | sample eDN3rd37CKraftBY_FD_151334 | JGI IMG/M metagenome (GOLD analysis project Ga0180218, IMG submission 151334) | Enriched backyard soil microbial communities from Emeryville, California, USA - eDNA 3rd pass 37_C Kraft BY (version 2) (version 2) | ecosystem: Environmental > Terrestrial > Soil >...
ACTAGCCGCAAGCTCGTCGAAGCCTGTCTCGAGCGGATCGAAGATCCGGCTGGCGAGGGCGCGCGTGCCTTCATCCGCTTCGACGCCGCGCGCGCCCGCGCCGCAGCCGATGCCATGGACGCGCTCCGGAAAGCGGGCGGCGCGCCATCGCCGTATGCCGGGATTCCCATTGCGATCAAGGATCTCGCGGATATTGCCGGCGAGGTCACCACGGCCGGCTCGCGTGCGCTCGCTGATGCGCCTCCGGCAGAACGCGACGCACCGGCAGTCGCCCGCCTGCGGCGTGCGGGCTTCGTCTTCATCGGCCGCGCAAACATGACCGAGTTCGCCTATTCGGGCCTCGGCATCAACCCGCACTACGGCACGCCGGCCTCGCCGTGGCAACGCGCCGAGCGCCGCGTTCCGGGTGGCTCGTCGTCCGGCTCGGGCGTGGCTGTCGCCGACGGCATGGCCTATGGCGCACTCGGCACCGACACGGGCGGTTCATGCCGCGTGCCCGCCAGCTTCAACGGCATTGTCGGCTGGAAACCGACCGCGCGGCGCGTACCGCTCGATGGCGTGGTGCCACTTTCCAAATCCCTCGACTCGATCGGACCGCTCGCGCGCACCGTCGAGTGCTGCGCGATCATGGACGCGATTTTCGCCAACGAGATGCCTGCGCCTTTGCCGCCGGTACCGGTGAAAAGCCTCCGCCTTCTCGTGCCCGAGACCGTCGCCCTCGACAGTCTCGATGCGCACGTAGCAGCAGCTTTCGACACCGCGCTCAGCCGCCTGTCTGCGGCCGGCGCCGTCATCACGCGCGCGCCACTCCCTGTCCTGAAGCGCATCGCCGAAATGACGGACAAGGGCGGCATCTCGGGCGCTGAAAGCTATGCCTGGCATCGCGAGCTGATCGCAAAACGCGGCAAGCAGTACGATCAGCGTGTGCTCACGCGCATCATGCGCGGCACGGAGCAGGATGCGGCCTTCTACATCGGCCTCCTCGAGCGGCGCGCCGCCGCGATTACGGCCTACAACGACGCCACGGCCGACTTCGACGCGGTCATCATGCCGACGACCGCCATCATCGCTCCGCGCATCGACGAGGTTGGCGCCAGCGATGACGTCTATGTCCGCACGAACCTGTTCATCCTGCGCAATCCGATGATGTTCAACATTCTCGATTGCTGCGCGATCTCGATCCCCATGCATCGCGCTGGCGACGCACCGACCGGCTTCATGGTCGTCGGCCAGGGCGGCTCGGACCGGCGCACGCTCGCGATCTCGGCTGCACTTGCGCCGATTCTCCAGCCGGAATCAGTAATCTGAGCATGTACGCACCACACATTCGGGCTTGACGCGCCGTGCAGGCGGCGCCCATCGTTGCCGGTCTCACAAAGGTTGGATGGAGTTCTCTTATGTCCGTTTCGCGCCTCATGACGATCGGCCGCGCGCTTGCGGCTGTCGCTGCATCGGCCCTGCTCTGCGGCACCGCCGCAGCCCAGTCCTGGCCATCGAAGCCCGTCACCATCGTCCAGGGCTTCCCCGCCGGCTCGGGCATCGACATCGTCGCCCGCATCATCCAGGGGCCGCTCGAGAAGGCGCTCGGCACCACCATCATCTACGACTACAAGGCCGGCGCCGGCGGCAATCTTGCCTCCGAGTACGTCGCCAAGGCCGCGCCCGATGGCTACACCTACGTCTTCGGCACAGCGGGCACGCACGGCATCAACGCGTCGCTCTACAAGAAGCTGAGCTTCGACGTCGAGGCTGACTTCACGCCGGTCTCTCCGATCGTCGACGTACCGAACGTGCTCACGGTCAATCCGAAGATTATCGACGCAAAGAACGTCAAAGAGTTCATCGAGATCCTGAAGAAGCAGCCGGGCAAGCAGAACTATGGCTCGTCCGGCAACGGCGCCTCGACGCATCTCGGCTTCGCGCAATTCAACGTCGCCGCGGGCATCGACCTCGTGCACATTCCCTACAAAGGCAGCCCGCCGGCCATCCAGGCCATGCTGAACGGCGAGACCTGCTGCCAGTTCGCCCAGCTCCAGACCGTGCTCGGACAGCACAAGGCCGGCACGCTCCGCCTGCTCGGCATGTCGACGTCGAAGCGCGTGCCGCTGCTGCCCGACATTCCGACGATCGGCGAGACGCTGCCGGGCTTCGAGAGCGTCACCTGGTACGGCATCCTCGGGCCGAAGGGTGTCGATCCCGCGATCGTCACCAAATTCAATGCCGCGATCAAGACGGTGCTCCAGGACAAGGAGATCGTCGACAAGCTCGCCGGCATCGGCAATGCCGTCCGCTACGAGACGCCCGACCAGTTCAAGGCGACGGTCAAGAAGGACCGCGCGCAGTGGGCCGAGGTCGTCAAGAAGTCGGGCGCGACGATCGATTGATGGAAGACCCCGTGTAGGCGGTCGAGGTTTGGCAATGTCGTCAGAAGGAGCACCCCGTCCGCCGGCAGAGATCGGCAGGGGATGGCTCGGCAAAACCGATCTATGGGCAGGCGTGGCGACCCTCGTGTTCGCCGCGTCCGTCCTCTTCATCAGCGCCGACTACGGCCTTGGCCGCGGCGGCAGGATCGGCGCCGGCTACGTGCCACTCGTCATCGGCGTGCTGCTCGTCGGTCTCGGGCTTCTCCTCGTTGCACGCGCCGGCCGATCGCTCGAGGCGGTCGACACGAACATTGCCTGGCGCCCGCTGGTGCTGGTCGTCTGCGGCATCGTGACGTTTGCCCTGCTGCTCGAGCGGGCCGGGCTCCTGGTCGCCATCGTCGCCACGGTCATCGTCGCCGGACCGGCCGCGTACGGTAATACGCTCCTTTCGCTCGTCGTCTCGGGCGTGCTTCTCTCCGCCTTCTCGTGGACCCTGTTCGTCCACTTCCTGCAGATCGCCATCCCCGTCTGGTGGCACTGAGGCCGCCGGCAATGGAGCTTTTCGGCCAACTCGTATTCGGCTTCGAGCAAGCGCTCACGCTGCAGAATGTGTTCTTCTGCTTCATCGGCGCGCTGATCGGGACACTCGTCGGCGTGCTTCCGGGCCTCGGTCCCGTAGCGACCATCGCGATGCTGCTGCCGATCACGTTCACGCTGCCACCCGTGGCGGCGCTCATCATGCTCGCGGGCCTCTACTACGGCGCCCAGTACGGCGGCTCGACGACTGCCATCCTCGTGAACATTCCGGGCGAAAGCTCCTCCGTCGTCACCTGCCTCGATGGGCACGCCATGGCACGGCGCGGCCGCGCCGGCGCCGCGCTCGCCATCGCGGCGGTCGGCTCGTTCTTCGCCGGCTCGGTGGCGACATTCGTCATCGCGATTTTCTCCGGACCCATGGTGTGGATCGCGAGCACATTCCAGTCGCCCGACTACTTCGGCCTCATGATCTTCGGGCTCATCGCCGCCGTGGTGCTGGCGCAGGGCTCGGTCGTGCGCTCGATCGTCATGGTGCTCGTCGGGCTCACGCTCGGCCTCGCCGGTACCGACATCACCACCGGCCAATCGCGCTTCACCTTCGGCATTCCCCAGCTTTCCGAGGGCATCAGCTTCGTCGCGCTCGCCATGGGCCTCTTCGGCGTCGGCGAGGTGATCTCCAATCTCGCACGCACGTTCGGCAAACCGGATATACAGCCGGTGACCTCGCTCTGGCCAAACCGTGAGGAAGTGCGGCGCGCGACGCCGGCAGCCCTGCGCGGCACGGTGATCGGCTCGCTCCTCGGCGTGCTGCCCGGCGGCGGCGCCCTGATCGCCTCGTTCGGCGCCTACGTCATCGAGAAGAAATGGTCGAAGCGCCCGCAGGAATTCGGCAACGGCGCCGTGGAGGGCGTTGCGGCGCCCGAGGCCGCCAACAATGCCGGCGCGCAGACGTCGTTCATCCCGCTGCTGACGCTCGGCCTGCCATCCAACGCGGTCATGGCGCTCATGCTCGCCGCCATGACCATCCACGGCATCGTGCCAGGCCCCAAGCTGATGACCGAGCGGCCCGATCTCTTCTGGGCGATGATCGCCTCGATGTGGATCGGTAATCTCATGCTGGTCATCATCAACCTGCCGCTGATCCGCATCTGGGTCATGCTGCTGACCATTCCCTATCGCTGGCTCTACCTCGCCATTCTCATCTTCTGCTGCATCGGCGCCTACAGCGTGCAGAACTCGACGTTCGATGTTCTGGTGATGGCGCTCTTCGGCGTCGTCGGCTATCTGCTGCCGAAGATCGGCTGCGAGCCGGCGCCGCTCATCCTCGGCGTCATTCTCTCCCCGCACATCGAGGAGAATTTCCGCCGTTCGCTTGTCGTCTCGCGCGGGAGCTGGTGGGTCTTCGTCGAGCGGCCCGTCTGCGCGGGCTTCCTGCTCCTCAGCCTGCTCTTCATGCTCGCCGTGCTGCTGCCCTCGATCCGCAAGGGCCGCGACGAAGCTTTCCGCGAGGAATGATCAGGGCACGAGATAGCGTGTTGGCGCCAGCTCACGCTCGTCATGCGCCCTGAGCTGCGCCTCGAGCGCCGGCAGATCCTCCTCGAAGAGATCGCACACGATGGCGTTCGCGAGCCGCCGCGCGCCGATCTGCAGGCCGGGAATGTCACCGGCGAGCGCCGCATGGCTCATGGTGGCGCCGACGTTGAACATATGAATACGGTCGAGACCCGGCGCGCGCCCGGCATCGCGCGCGATCAGCTCGAAGCCCCTACCGAGATAAGGATGGCGCGCGCACTCCGCATCCTGAGCGGCAAGCTCGACTGGGATTCTGTCGCGCCAGAGAAGGATCTCGTCAGCGAGCGGCGCGAGGAGGGGATGCTTCGCGAGATCGACCTCGAAGCCGGTAGCCAGGATCACACTGTCGAAGTCATAGTGGCCCTTGGCCGTCGTAACACTCACGCGATCGACACTTGGCGCCACGTCCGTCCACGCTTCCGAGAAGCGGATCGAGAAATTCGGATGCACGTCGCAGCGCAGGACCGACTCGTGCGGCGGCGGCGCCTGCTCGCCGAAGATGTACGTCTGGAGCCGCCAGCGGTCGCCATCGCTCAGGTTTGAGAACGCACGCAGGAATCCCGGATAGCTCGCGCCTTTCGACTTGTTGACCTGCGGCAGATACGGCCGGCGCACGAACATCGTGACCTCGGCCGCCCCGCCTTCGAGCGCCGTTGCCGCGCAGTCGAAGGCCGAGGCACCCGCGCCGAGCACGCCGACGCGATGGCCAGCGAACTCTTCGGGCTCAATGCCATCCGTCGAGTGCCGCACGCGTGCTCGCTCTTCGGCGGTTGCGCGATCCAGCCCCCGAAAATGCGGTATCCGCAATGCGCCCGCACCATCGCGGCCACCCGCGAGCACGAGCTTGCGCGTCCAGACGTTCTCATGCACGCCAGCCCGCTCGATCGTCGCGCGCACGCCCGAGGCTGTCGGTTCCGCCGCGAGGAGCGCCGTGCCGTTCTCGACCTCGACGCCGACCGTCTCGCGCACCCAGACGAGATAGTCGCGCCAGTCGATGCGACCGACCTTATAGAGATGCGCCCAGCCCTCGGCGCCGTGCTGCGCCTCGTACCACGCACGAAACGTCAGCGAGGGCACCCCGAGATCGGGCCCCGTCAGCTGCTTGGGCGAGCGCAGGATCTCCATGCGCGCGTACGTGCCCCAGGGGCCTTCCTCGCCGCGCGCATTGCGATCGATCACGCGCACCTTCCGCACGCCCTCGCGCTGAAGGGCGAAAGCCGCCGTCTGGCCGCACATGCCGCCGCCGACGACCAGCACGTCGAGCATCGGGCTACCATCCGGAGCCGCGCCCTCAGGAACCCAGTCGGCTGGCGGATAGTTGAGCATCTGAAGATCATGGCGGGCGCGCGCCGCCAGATCGGCAAGCGCCCCTTCATCGCGTGCGCTCTTCACGCCCTGCCAGATCTCGGCCATTCTGGTCTCCGCTTCCCGTCCACGCCAGAGGCGCGCTCATGATCGATCTTCACTGCTACTACAGCCTGTCCTCGCCATGGGCCTACCTCGCTGGCCCCCAGCTTCAGGACATCGTCCGCCGCCATCGCGTGCGCCTGCTGCTGAAGCCTTTCGACTTCCAGGCTGTCGTGCCGAAGACCGGCGGCGTGCCGATCCGCACGCGCGTCGCGCCCCGACGCAACTATCACGACCTCGAACTCGCCCGCTGGAGCGAATATCTCGGGATGCCTCTTGTGCTCAAGCCCCGGTACTATCCGCACCAGATTCCCGCCGATCCGGACTGGAACAAGTACGCGGGCTGGATGGTGATCGCGGCACAGGATCAGGGTCTCGATGCCTTCCCGCTCTCCCATGCGATCCTGCGCGCCGTGTGGGCGGAAGAGCGCGACATCGCCTCTCCCGAGGTGCGCCGCCAGATCGCCGACGAGAACGGCTATGACGGCGCGAGCCTCCTGGCTGCCGAGAAGAGCCCGCGCGTGCAGGAGCTCTATCGCACCTACAGCGACGAGGCTCTGGCGCTTGGCGTGTTCGGCGCGCCGTCCTTCGTGCTCGACGGCATCATCTATTGGGGGCAGGACCGCCTGGGCTTCGTCGATCGCGCGCTGGCGAAGAAGCGGGCGACGCTGAAATAAGACCCAACCCGCTCCATGCATCCTTGACGCGCCTCCTTTCCGTCCGCGCGCTGGTCAACAGCTGCACTTGCGGCCATCATGCCGCTGGAGTCAGGCCCGGGAGGAATATCGTGCCGGAATTCTTCGGGGTGCCGCTCGACGCCCGACTGGCGGCCGTTTGCCTGGCGACACTCGTCGGCGGGTTCATGCGCGGCTTCGTCGGCTTCGGCGCCGCGCTGGTGACTATTCCGGTGCTCAGCCTCGCGTATGAGCCGCGCCTTGCCGTAGCGGCGATGAGCGTCGTTGGCATCCCGACGCTGTTCCAGCTCCTGCCTGATGCGATCAGGACGTCCGAGCGCCCGATCGTCGTGCCGATCTCCCTGGCGATCCTGCTCAGTGCGCCGCTTGGCACATGGATCCTCGTCCATGTCAGCCCTGGTCTCATGAAGATCGTGATCTCGCTGCTCGTGGTGATCATGGTCGCCATGCTCATGCGCGGGTGGCGCCTCGAGCAGGAAGTGGGCCGCCCGATCCTCATCGGCGCGGGCGTCGCCGGCGGCCTGATCCAAGGTTCGGCCGGCATTGGCGGGCCACCCGTCGTCGGCGTCATCCTCTCCCGGCCGGGCACGCCGGTCCAGCAGCGCGGCAACGTGCTCGCCCTCATGACAGCAGTGTCCCTCTCGTCGCTATTGCCACTTCTGTACTTCGGCCTGTTCACGAAACAGGCGATCGTGACCGGTCTCCTGCTGCTGCCGATCTACGGCGGCTCCATTCTGCTCGGGAGCCGCTACTTCGCTGTAGGCGGGGCGCGTCACTTCCGACACGCCGCCATGGCGACGCTCGCTCTCATCGGAATCGCGACGCTGATCGCCTCGATCCGCGACTATCTCGCGATGCACCCGATTCCGCTCTAGGTGTCGACGACGGCATCCATGGTCGCGCACCCCCGAAATCCTGCGACCGCCTAGAATCGCCTGACTTTCCCTCGTCTTGATCGGCCAGCCTAATCGCATCGCGCGGACAAGCCGTAAAGGCCGCCATGTCCTCTAGGCAATTGAAGCCGCGACGGATAGGGGTGCTTGGCGCGTTCTCAGTCCGTATAGTCACACGGGGGTGGACCGTGCGCGCCATACTTCGCGGGGCGCGCAATCAGATTCGAGGGGTGGACCCATGAAGCGTGGAATGCTGCCGATGAAGAATGCCCGAACGCCTGCCGCCATAACGCTCATGCTCGCGGCCATGCTGGGCATCCTGACGATTACGGCGAGCACCGCTGATGCGCAGCGCCGCCGGGGACGCCCTGTCGGGCCGCCGCCGGTCACGCTCGCCGATGTCCAGATCGTTCCGATCAACGAGCGCGTCGCCGCCGTGGGCTCGGGGCGCGCGCGTCGCCAGGTGACGATCGCCACGCAGCACGCGGGCATCGTTGAGAAGGTCCTGTTCGAAGGCGGCAAGATGGTCGAGGCGGGCCAGCCGCTCGTCCAGCTCCATGCCGAGACCGAGCAGATCGCCGTCGAGACCGCGGAAGCCCAGCGCGCCCAGGCGGCCGATGCCGTCGAGCGTCTGAAGCAGCTCAACGAGGGCGTGGTCACCCGCGTTGCGCGCTCCGAGGCCGATACCGCCCTCAAGGTGGCTGATGCTGCGCTCCGTCGCGCGCGCGAGGAGCTCGGCCGTATGACCATCCGCGCGCCGTTCGCCGGCATCGTGGGTCTCACGAATTTGCAGATTGGTGACTACATCGCGGCCGGCACGCCGATCGCCACGCTCGATGATCGCACGGCCATTCTCGTCGAGTTCTCCGTGCCGGAGTCGGTTGCGACACTGATCAAAACAGGCTTGCCGGTCCGCGCGAGCCTCGTCACGCGCGCGGGACAGATCTTTGAAGGTGCAATCGACGCCGTCGGCACCCGCATCGATCCCGATACCCGTACGCTTGCCGTGCGCGCTGCGATCCCGAATCCAACGCTGGTTCTCATCCCCGGCTCCACCTTCTCGATCAGCGTCAATCTCGTCGGACAGAAAGCTCCGCAGGTTCCGGGCCTCGCCGTGCAATGGGACCGGCGCGGCGCCTATGTGTGGCGCATGACGGCCGACAACAAAGTCGAACGCGTCAACATCGCCATCATCTCGCGCACGGGCGATCGAGTGATGGTCGATGCCAAGCTCAATGCGGGTGACAAGGTCATCTACGAGGGCGGTGATCAGCTCAGCGCCGGCCAGACCGTCCAACCGCAGCCGGCCTCCTGAGGCAGGCACGCGCGGCCATCCCTTCTCACCTCTCTCCGACTTGAGGTTATGCTGCCATGACGTCGCCAGCGAACGACCAGCGCCCCATGCCCGGTGACGACGGCGGCTGGGTTGGCACCTTCATCCGCCGACCGGTGCTCACGGTGGTGCTGAACCTGCTCATCATCGTCGCCGGCTATACAGCGCTCCAGGGTATCGAGATTCGCGAGCTGCCGAACGTGGACCGCCCCATTGTGACGGTGCGCGCGAGCTACGAGGGCGCGACGCCGGAGACCATGGACGCGCAGATCACCGCGATCATCGAGAGCGCGGTTTCGCGCGTGCAGGGCGTCACATCGATCTCGTCCACCTCGTCCTATGGTTCGAGCCGCGTGACGATCGAATTTTCGAGCAGCACGAACCTCGAGTCGGCGGCGATGGACGTGCGCGATGCCGTGTCCGGCATCCGGCGTCAGCTTCCCGAGGACATGCGCGACGATCCCTCCGTCGTCAAGGCTGACGCTGACGCTTCGCCGATCATGCGCCTCGTGATCTCCGCCGAGAAGCTCTCCGAGAGCGAACTCACGGACCTCGTCAACAATGTCATCGAGGACCGGCTCGCCGCCGTGGAGGGCGTCGCTTCCGCCACGTCCTACGGCCTGCGCGCGCGCACGATCGAGGTGCGCGTCAATCAGGTCGCGCTCGCCGGGCGTGGCCTCTCGCTCTCCGACCTGATGGCCGCGATCGGCAAGGCGTCCGTTACGGGCCCGTCGGGCGCGCTCGACAACCCGACACAACGGCTCCTCGTCAAGGCCGAAGCGCCTATCCAGACACCTGAGGAAGTGGGCGCTCTCGAGCTCAATTCGACGACGCGCGTCTCGGATGTCGCGTTCGTCCGCTGGGGATACCAGGAGGCGTCGGCCATCACGCGGCTCGACGGCAAGACGGCCGTCGGCATGGAGATCGTGCGCCAGGCGCAGTCGAACACCATCGGCATCTCGGACGGCATACGCGCCGCCATAACCGAGCTGAAGCGCAGCCTGCCGCCCGGCGTCGACATCTCGATCATCTCGGACGACGCCGTCTTCATCGAGGAAGCGGTACGCGAGGTCGTCATCGCGCTCGTGATCGCGAGCGTGATCGTCGTGATCGTGATCCTGCTGTTCCTGGCCTCGATTCACGCGACGATCGCGCCGACGATCGCGATCCCGATCTCGCTCATCGGCACGCTCGCGGCGATCTGGATGGCCGGGTTCTCGCTCAACATCATCACGCTGCTCGCGCTCGTCGTGGCGACCGGGCTCGTCGTCGACGATGCCATCATCGTCATCGAGAACATTGCCCGCCACCGCGCCATGGGAGCCGGCCCGCGAGCTGCTGCCGTCCTCGGCACGCGTGAAATCGTGTTCGCCGTGCTGGCGACGACGGCGACGCTCGTCGCCGTGTTCATCCCGGTCTCGTTCATGCCCGGCATCGTCGGCAACCTGTTCTCCGAATTCGGTTTCGTGATGGCGTTCTCCGTGACCGTCTCGTCCTTTGTCGCGCTGACGCTGTGTCCCATGCTCGCGGCCAAAATCGGCACGGGGCACCACGCCCCGCGCGAGACGCCTAGCCGCCTCGACCGCGTCGCGACCGCCTTCGGCAGATTCTATGCGCGCGTGCTGGAGCTGTGTCTGAGGTTCCGCTGGATCTTCGTCGCCATCTGTCTCGCGTTCGCCGTCGCTGCCTACGGGGCTTTCCGTCTGGTGCCGAGCGAGATCACGCCGACCGAAGATCGCAGTGTGATCAACATCAACATCAGCGCGCAGCAGAGCGCCAACCTCGACTATGTGGCGAAGAAGATCGTGCCGGTCGAGGAAGCGCTCGAGGAGCTCAAGAAGAAGGGCGAGATCACGGGCATCCTGACGACCGTCGGGCGCGGCAGTCCCAACCGTGCCTCCATCGTGGCGCCGCTCGCCCCCTGGCGCGAACGCAAACGCAGCCAGCAGGAAATCCAGGCCGAGCTGCAGGCGAAGTTTGCCAACATCGCGGGCCTCTCAATCTCGACATCCTCGCCGAACAGCCTCGGTATTCGCGGCGGCGGCCAGGGTCTCAGGTTCGCCGTTACGGGCACGGACTATACCAAGATCGCGGATGGCGCGACGGCGCTTGCGCAGAAGCTGTCGCAGACGCCCGGCTTCCGCAGCGCACGCACCGACTTCGACACAACGCAGCCGCAGCTTTCGGTACGTATCGACCGTGAGGCCGCGACCAAACTCGGCGTGCCGATCGATGCGATCACGAGTCTCATCAACACCATGGTCGACTACTCGAAAGCGGCCGACCTATTCGTCGGCGAGGAGATCGTCGAGATTCAGGTCAAGCCGGGTGGACGCCCGATCGACGACCCCTCCGACCTCAACAACCTGTTCGTGAAAACAGGCAACGGCCGGTTCGTGGCACTGTCGACGCTCGTGAAGATGGAGGAAGTGGCCATCGCGCCGACACTCGCCCGCGAAGGCCGCCGCCGCGCCGTTCCGGTGAGCGCGCAGCTCGATGACGGCGTCTACCTCAGCGACGCCGTGCAGGCTTTGCGCACGGTCGCACCCGAAGTGCTCGGCCCGGATATGTCGATCACGCTGCTCGGCGAGGCCAAGACGCTCAGCGAGACGGCGCAGAGCACGACGTTCGTCTTCGCGGTTGCGTTCCTGGTCGTGTTCATGGTGCTCGCGGCGCAATTCGAAAACGTCATCAGCGCCCTCGTCATCATGGTGACCGTGCCGTTTGGACTGGCAGCGGCCGTATTCGCCATACTGCTCTCGGGCGGCTCATTGAACGTCTACAGCCAGATCGGCCTCGTCCTATTGGTGGGCGTCATGGCGAAGAACGGCATTCTCATGGTCGAGTTCGCCGATCAGAAGCGTGACGAGGGGATGAGCGTCGGAGATGCGATCCGCACAGCCGCAGTCACCCGTCTGAGGCCCGTGTCGATGACGGCAATCGCGGCCGTCGTCGGCGCCTTCCCGCTCGTCATCGCGACAGGCGCCGGTGCGGAGGCACGCCTCGCGCTCGGCTGGGTGATCATCGGCGGCCTCGGTTTCGCGACGATCTTCACGCTGCTTCTTGTTCCAGTGGCCTATCGCATCCTGGCGCCGCTCTCGAAGCCGCGGGCGCATGAGACGCAAATCCTCATCGACGAGCTCAAGGCCGCTCCGAAGCAGCCTCAGCTCGCAAAGCACGGCTAAGCCATGGTCGCACCGCCGCGAAAGCGGCGGACGGCCAGCCACCCGACAACGAGCGCGAGCACGAGCACGACCGTCTGCGCGATGGCGAACGGCGGCTCGGACTGCGTCGGCGCAAGAGCATTCAGCGGACCGATCTTCTGGAAGGCCTGGACCACGCCGACGAAGACATTCAGGTAGAGCGCAAGCACGGCCGTCACGATATAGACCGGCCGCCAGACGCCCCTGAGACCGAACGCGTAGAGCCCAGCGACCGCCAGCGCGAGCGCCACCAGCGAAATGGCCCCGACGATGTGGGCCGGCGTGACCGCCGAAGCCGGGAACATGAATCCGGTGACGCTGGTCAGAATGGTCGTGAGCAGGAACAGCCCCGCAATGAGCGCCGACTGGCGACCGCGGAGAAGGTCAGCCACCCAGACGAGGCCAAGCGCGATCGCGAGAAGGCTGATGATGACGTGCAATGTCGTGAATGCGGAGAGCGACATCCCGAGTATCATTGGTCATGCTCCATCTGCCTCAGTGCCGGTCGCGGCAGTCTGATCCCACGCCCTGTACTGTGCCAATCAAATCCTCGGAAGGTACGGATGGCGGCCCGAGACCGGGCGAGAGATAGAGGCTCTCGACGGTACGCTCGCTGCGCCCGGAGAGCGTGGCCTGCGCGGAGGTCCCCGCATCCAGCAGCAGCCGCGTGAGGCCGAGCGCCTCCGGCAATGGCGCGCCGTAGGTCCGGCCGCCGGTCATGCCGTCATAAGAGAGGGCGAAGCGCACGCCGCGCGCGCGCAGGCCTTCGAGGCCCGCGATCAGATCCGCCTGTTGAAGCTGCCGCACATAGCGCCGGTCACGCCCCACGGTCGTGCCGAGATAGGGCGGATCGAGATAGAGGAAATCGCGCGGCCCCGCATCCGCGGTCGTCTCCAGCCAGTCACCGTGGCGCACTTCGGTCCGCCCGCGCATGAGCGCGGATGCCGCGGCGATGGCCGTCGCCATTCGTTGGGGCGCCATGCCGAGGCGTCTCTGATCGACGGATTGCGTGAAGTGTCCCGCCGCGTTGAACCGCACGGCATTCTTGACGCAGCGGCAGATGAGATAGAGCAGATCGACTGGATTGCCTTCGGCATTGTAGCGCGTGCGCACGGCATTGAAGTAGCCGCGATCACCCGGCCTCTGTCCGCCCCAAATCTCGCGATAGCGCTGCCCCGTTTCCTCGGGCGCCTCGATGATCGACCGCCAGAGCGCGGTGATCGGCGCGAGCACGTCCGCAATCACGTAGTGCCGGGCGATCCGTGCTTCGAGCGCCCACAGTGTCATGGCTGCCGAGCCGGCAAAGGGCTCGAACCAGACGTCGACATCGCGCGGCACACAGAGACCGATGCGCTGAGCAAGCGCACGCTTCGATCCCTGGTAGGGAACAGGATGCGGCAGTCGTGCCGGCATGCGGGGCGAGGCTACGGCGTGATCCTCAGCTCGACGCGACGGTCGGCTTGGTAGATCTCGCGCAGCGGCAGGTGGCGCCGGTCGACGCCCTGATACGGTTCGCGCTTGCCGCGCGGGACGAGCGAGAGCGCGCCCGAGTACCCGGCCGCGCGGAGATAGCGCTCGATGGCTTTGAGCCGCTTGAGCGACAGGCGCATGTTGTACCCGTCGGACCCGCGCGCATCGGCGTGGCCCGACAGCGTAATCCCGGCTGGCTGCTTCAGCTTCAGGTATTCGGCGAGGAGCGCCGCCGCTCGCTCGCCGTTGTCCGTCAGCAGATCCTCGTCCGTCTCAAACGTGATCGGCACCGGGATCGGCGCCGACATCGCGGCTGGCGTCGGACGGTTGCTTGGCGGCGGCGGCGCGGCCGGCGCTGGAGCTGTCGGCGGTAGCACGCCGGCAAGCCTCGTCTCGAGCGCCGTCTGAGCAGGTTGCGTGCTGCCCGAGCGTTCGGCCGTGCGCAGAGATACGCCCGCCGTCGACGAAGCCGAAGCAGGCGCCGCCGGCACAGAAGGTGTGTGTGTCGGCCCAGCGGCAGGTGCGTACGTCGTCCCCGACGATGATACTGATGGCGGAGAGTTCGGCGCCTTTGCCGCGCGCGCATCTGCCGTCGTCCGGCTGGTGTCCGCAGGCTGCTGCTGCGTGCGCATTTCCTTGCGCGTCCGCTCGACCAGGGCTTCGAACTCGGCGAGCGCCCGCTTGTTCGCAGCATCTTCGCTCTCAGGACGCGCGCGTACCGGAGACGGCGACGGCCGCTCGATCGCCTGTGGCGCGGCGCGCGGTGTGGGCGACCTTGTCTCTGCTGCTGCCGTCTGCGCGTGCGGCCGGCTTGGCGCCGTCGCGAGTTGCGGCCTGCCTTCGGGCACGACGACCTGGCGCGATGCGCCGCGAACGGTCGCCCCGCCTTCCTTGGGTTGTGATGTGATGGAGAGCTCGAGAGGACCTGCCGCGATGCCATCGGGAACGATGGCCGACCATTGGCCCTCATCCGTCGCCATCACGCTCGCGACCTCGCGTCCATTGGCCAGGATCGTGACCTTGTGATGCGGCGGCGAGCGGCCCGCGAGCACGGAAGGCCCGCTCGCGTCGATGCGCGCCACTTCGATAGCCAGGAGAGACGATGTGCCGGGCGGCATCGCGACGGGCGGCGGCGTGAGTGCGGCGAGCTTCGGTGCAGACTTGCTGGTCCCGCCGGCCGGAGCGATCGCCGACGCCGCGACGGTGTCGGTCGGATCACTCATGTAGGACCACAGCGCGTAGCCCGAGGCCACGGCACCCGTAGATATGCCTGAAATCATGAGGACGAGCAGGGACCGACGCATCACTGCACTCCTATCCAGCAATTTTCGTGCACGTGATTATCTCTAGTTCGTTTGCTGCAGTGCCGCAACCTCTGCGCAACCATAAGTTAAGGAAGTTAATCACCGACTACTCCGCACAAGCTTCGCACGCGCGCTGCCATCGCTTCTCTTCGCGCGCCGATAACCTCGCGGTTGCTCATGCATTCTGCTGCTCGTGAGAGTCCCAATCAGGGCGCCCGCACTTCAGTCCGGACGAGAGGAGGAAGCTGTCTCGGCTTTGCGGTCCACATGCCGCCCCGGCATGGTCCCGATCGCGATGCCGCCGACGATGAGGAGAAGCGCCGTGAGCGTGACGGCGTCGAACGCCTCGCCGAGCGTGACCATCGAGGCGATCACACCGAACACCGGCACGGCGAGCAGGCCGAGTGCCGTCGTCGTCGCCGGCAGCGAGCGGTTGACCGTGCTGAGCGCCCAGTAGGCAAGCGACGTGCTGATCGTCCCGCCATAGAGCAGCAGCACGATGAAGTGCGGCGTCACGTCAATCACCGGCCGGCCCTCGAAGAGCAGTGCCGCCGCCGAGGTTAGGACAGCGCCGAGCAAAAGCTGCCAGAGCAGCAGGTCGAACGGCGTCGCCGCCCACTTATGCAAGCGCGTGTAGACGATGCTGATCGCCCAGGAGACGGCCGCGAGCAAGATGAGCGCGTGCCCTGTGAGCACGCCGCTGTCGCTCCAATTGATAGCAAGCGGATTGACCAGCAGCGCGAGACCGAGCATCCCGCTCGCAATCGCAACGAGGCGTTGCCCCGTCAGCGCCTCGCCAGCGAAAAGCCAGGCGAGCGGGAACACCCACAGCGGCGTCGTGTATGCGACGAGCACCGTGCGCCCGGCCGAGACATAGACGAGACCGAGACTGGTGAGCGACGCAAACAGCCCCATGTGCAGGACCGCGAGGCTCACCACCATGGGCAGGTCCTGGCGCGGCGGCAGACGAAGCTTGCCGATCGGCAGGCAGATCACCGCGAGCACGGCCGCCGCCACCCAGAGGCGCGTCGCGACGGCCCACAGCGGCGAGACATAGGAGAGAATGGCTTTGTTGACCGGCCAGCTCAGACCCCACGAGAAGGCGATCACGATGAGCAGGCCGAAGGCCATGGCCGACGAGAGCTTGGCGCTCGGTGCTGGTTCGCTGGCCATGCTGCGGACTTCCGGAATTCCAATGCGAGGCGCCTAAGAGCGCGAACGGACAGCCGGCGTCAAGCGGCGCCGCCGAACGCATAGCAGCAAAGCCTCGGCGCGGCTAAGGCCCGTTGCCCGCGGGCATCGGCGAGGCGTACTCTCTCGCGCGAGTGCCGTGCGCCCATGACGCGGCCCCGAAGGAGGATCCCCATGTCCGAGAGCCCGAGCGCACGCGCCGCCCTGCCCCTCGCCCATATCCGCGTTCTCGATCTGACCGCGCACCGCGCCGGTCCGACGGCTGTGCGCCAGCTCGCCGATTGGGGTGCGAGCGTGATCAAGATCGAGCCGCCCGCGGACGGCGACGTCGATCCCATGGGCGGACGGCGCCACGGCTTCGACTTCCAGAACCTCCATCGCAACAAGCGCTCCATGACGCTCAATCTCAAGAGCGCGGAGGGCAAGGCGATCTTCATGGCGCTCGCCAAAGACGCGGACGTGATCGTCGAGAACTATCGCAGCGGCGTGAAGCTGCGCCTCGGTGTCGACTACGACAGCGTCGTCAAGATCAATCCGCGCATCATCTACGGCTCGATCTCCGGCTTTGGGCAGTCAGGCCCCGATGCGACGCGCCCCGGCGTCGACCAGAT
>Ga0180218_1001191_pt1 | contig 16574 bp, 14 predicted proteins | sample eDN3rd37CKraftBY_FD_151334 | JGI IMG/M metagenome (GOLD analysis project Ga0180218, IMG submission 151334) | Enriched backyard soil microbial communities from Emeryville, California, USA - eDNA 3rd pass 37_C Kraft BY (version 2) (version 2) | ecosystem: Environmental > Terrestrial > Soil >...
CGCTCAACATCGAACCGAACATGTGCTGGGAATGCTATTCGTGCGTGAAGGCCTGCCCGCAGTTCGCGATTGATTGCCGCGGCTACGCCGACTTCGCGCCGCTCGGTCATAGCGTGCGCGTGCGCCGCGAGGAGGAGAAGGGCACGATTTCGTGGAAGATCAAATTCCGTGACGGCCGTGAGAAGAACTTCGTTTCCCCGATCAGGACGACCGCCTGGGGATCGATTCCGTCGCCTGCCGAGCTCGCTCTGCCGACGCCCGACATGCTCAAATCCCAGCACCTCGCGCACGAGCCCGATGCTCTCAATGTTCCCGCGCTCCCGGCGCTGAAGCCCGACCAACTCAAGCAAGGACTGGTGTGATGCGGCGGCGCAAGACTGTTTACGTGGATGCCGACATCCTTGTCGTCGGTGGGGGGATGAGCGGCTGTGGCGCCACCTACGAGTCGCGCTACTGGGGCCGCGATCTCAAGGTCGTGTGCGTCGAGAAGGCCAACATCGAGCGCAGCGGCGCCGTCGCGCAGGGCCTCTACGCCATCAACTGCTACATGGGCATGCAGTGGAATGAAAACCAGCCGGAGGACCACGTCCGTTACGCGCGCACCGACCTGATGGGTCTCGTGCGCGAGGACCTCGGCTACGACATCGCCCGGCACGTCGACTCCACGGTCCACAAGTTCGAGGAGTGGGGTCTGCCCATCATGCGCGACCCGAAGACCGGGCGGTATCTGCGCGAGGGCAAGTGGCAGATCATGATCCACGGCGAGAGCTACAAGCCCATCGTCGCGGAAGCAGCGCGCAAGGCCGCAACCGAAGTCTACAACCGCATCATGGTCACCCACCTGCTGATGGACAAGGCGCGCAAGCGCGTGGCGGGTGCGGTCGGGTTCAATGTGCGGACAGGAGATTTCCACGTCTTTCGCGCCAAGGCGGTGATCGTTGCCGCCGGCGGCGCCTCGCACATCTTCAAGCCACGCGCGGTCGGCGAGGGCATGGGGCGCACTTGGTACGCTCCATGGAGCAGCGCATCCGCCTACGCGTTGCCGATCCAGGTCGGCGCCAAGATGACGCAAATGGAGAACCGCATCGTGCTGACGCGGTTCAAGGACGGCTATGGTCCGGTCGGCGCCTACTTCCTGCATTTGAAGACGTACACGCAGAACGCCTACGGCGAGGAATACGAGTCGAAATGGTACGACGACACCAAGGCGCTCGTCGGTAACTATATCGACCAGCACCCTGTCCCTACCTGCCTGCGCAACCATGCCATCCTGAAGGAGATCGCGGCCGGTCGCGGCCCCATCCGCATGGTGACCAAAGAGGCCTTCCAGGATCCGCACAAGGAGACGGTCGGCTGGGAGAACTTCCTCGGCATGACGATCGGCCAGGCGGTCGTGTGGGCTTCCCAGAACATCGACCCCAAGCACACCAACCCCGAGCTCACCACCTCCGAGCCTTACGTCATGGGTTCGCACGCAACATGCTCAGGCGCCTGGGCGAGCGGACCGGAGGACTACGCGCCCGCCGAGTATCAATGGGGCTATAACCGCATGATGACCGTCGACGGCCTCTTCGGCGCCGGCGATACCATCGGCGGCACAGCACACAAGTTCTCGTCCGGCTCGTTCACGGAAGGCCGCATCGCTGCCAAGGCAGCAGTACGATACGTGCTCGAGAAGGGCCGCGATCAGCCCCAGGTCAGCGATGGAGAAATCGAGGATCTGAAAAAGATCGTCTACAAGCCCATGGAGCACTATCAGATCTACCGCAATGAGATCGTCGCCGGCACCGTCTCGCCGAGCTACATCCTGCCGATCCATGCGCTCCAACGGCTCGAGAAGATCATGGACGAGTACGTCGGCGGCATCAGCGTCAATTACATGACCAATGAGCCGCTGCTCACGCGCGGCCTCGAGCTGCTCCAGATGCTCAAGGAGGATGCCCTCTGCCTCGGCGCTGAGGATCTCCATCAGCTGCAGCGCGCCTGGGAGCTGCAGCATCGGCTACTGGCATCCGAGTGCGTCACGCAGCACACCCTGTTCCGCAAGGAAACGCGGTGGCCAGGTTACTACTATCGGGGCGACTATCCGAAGCTCGACGACAACGACTGGCACTGCTTCACCCTTTCCCAGTACGACCAGCAGTCGGGGAAGTGGACGATGGAGAAGGCTCCCGTCTATCACATCGTCAGCTGATTTGCCCGATTGTCCTGCGCGAGCCGCGCCGCCCTGCCTGTCGTCGATAGGGCAAGGTGCCGGCTCCGCTCGGCGGGCACGATCAAGATCATGATCATCGCGCAAATCTCCGACTCCCATATTGCCCTGGACATACCGGATGCCGATCGGCGACTGACGGATCTCGCGCTCAGCATCGCCGACATCAACGCACTTGTGCCACGTCCAGATGTGATCGTGCATACGGGCGATATCGTCCACAACGGCAGGGACGACGAATATGCCCGGGCAGCGGCCATTCTGGCTGACGCGCATGCGCCGGTGTATGTGCTGGCCGGAAATCGAGACAACAGAGCAGCACTACGCAAAGCGTTCGCGGCGCATGGATATCTTTCGCCGAAGTTCGACTTCATCCAGTACGCGATCGAAGGATTCCCGTTACGGCTGCTTGCGCTCGATACTTTGAGCGTTGGCAACAAGGGGGACTTTTGTCCCGAGCGGCTGAGACATCTGGCGGGCCTGGTTGCAGCGGAGACCACAAAACCCATCGTCGTGTTCACCCACCATCCGCCTTTCCTGGTGACAGAAGGGCCTGACCCTATTCACTTCGAAAGTCGGGAAGTGATGTCCGAGCTCAGCGCGATGTTGCGTCGTTCGGGCCGGGTCATCGCGGTCTGTAGTGGCCATGTTCACCGCGCAGTGCCTGGTGAACTCGAGGGGATTCCCGCATTGGTCGTTCCGAGCGTAGCGACAGCCTTACGATATGGCAGCTATCCGCTTCATATGCGGCAGAAGCCCGTGTACTACGTCCACCGTTTTGATCCGGTCTGGGGCTTCATCACTGAAACAAGAGTCGCTGGCGGCCCGTGAGAGGCAGGCAAGAAGGCCGCGTGCTATACTGACAACTTAAAGATCGCGCCTTGGACGGCGGGCGCCGAGTTGCGAGGATCGCTATCCGCGACTGTCGTCACAAGCTTCTGAAATGCAGCCGATGCCTGTGTCAAGTAGCGCTCCCTGTGGCGCAGGAGGAAGAAGCGTCGCGTCGGCAAATTTATGTCGATGGCGCTCAAGGAACCCGCTTGAGAAGCGCGCCGGACGACCAGTGATGAGAGGACGGTAACGCCGGCGCCGGCCTCCACAGCCGCGCAGATTGCCTCGTTGGACGGAAGCTCGAGAGCGCCACTCAGCGCCTCACTACCGAGGCCGAGGGCCAGCAATGCAGCTTCGTGCGCGGTGCGGGTACCGGAGCCACGTTCGCGGCAGACCCATCGTGCGTCCGAGAAGTCGGCAGCCGATACAGGGGCCGTTCTCGTCCATGGGTGGCTGCGCGGGGCGACGAGCACGAGATGGTCGACCGCAATGGGCTGAGAAACGAGGGCAGGATCATCGATCCCACCTTCTATGAAGCCGAGTTCCGCGGCACCATCCAGAACTGCCGCCGCGACGCCTTCCGTATTGCCAAGTGACAGCCTTAACGTGATGCCAGGATGGGCTGCCCGAAACTGATTTATGAGCGCCGGCAGCCAATAGTTGCCCACCGTCTGGCTGGAGAAGATCCTCAAAGATCCCCTTGCCAATCCGGCAAGATCAGCGAGTACGGTTTCCGCGGCCGTAGCGCGGGCAAGCACGGCCCGAGCTTCAACCAGGAACAGCCGTCCGGATTCTGTCAGCGCGATGCGACGGCCGACGCGGTCAAAGAGCTTGGTCGCATATCGGGTCTCAAGTGCAGCAACGGCAGCGCTCGTCGCCGATTGAGTGAGATTGAGATGACGCGCCGCACGCGTCACGTGTTCAAACTCAGCAACGGCGACGAAGATGCGTAGCTGTTCGAGTGTCATGGCCACACGACTATATCAGTAGCGCGACGCGTGTCAGGCTAAAGCTGCGATGAAGATTGGCGTGCAGCGCTAAATTATGGCCCGGAAGCCCGAGGAGACGGGCCGCATCCTGCTCGACGGCAGCCCAAGCGGGATGGGATCGCCAAGTTCCGCCGCCGGGCGAGGGATCTGCATCGAGAGGCCGAGCTGAGACATCGGCATTTCCGCGATCGGGAGGACCAGGCTCCGGCTGTCGAAGAGCAAGTGACAAGCCTCGAATGGCTTGAAGATGGACGAATACGAGAGAGGGCGTATAGTGCAGAAAAAGGAATGCTCGCCCCAGGCGGCATCTCGATGACGTGAGCAACCTGAGGGAGGTTGCTATGACGCGAGTTGATGAAATCCGCGAGATCACCGCGGACATGGATACGTCTTCGTTCCTGCGATACCTGATCACGGAAAGATTCCCGCGAACGACGGCGGTCACCTGCTCGCTCAGAGGTCGCAGTGTCGTTGTGATGAAGTTGATCTCGGAGATAGATCCGGCCACGCCCATCGTGTTTTGCCACATGCCGAACCTCTATCCCGAAAGCCTGGAATATCGCGCCGGTCTTGTCCGCGACCTCGGCCTCCGCGACACTCGCGAACCTGCCGAGGACCATGGAGCGTTGCCCGGTGACTGCAATCACAGTGAAGGGCTGTGGGCAGAGAACCCCGACGATCATACCAGGGCCTACACGACCCTCCACCTCAACCAGGCGCTTGCAGGCTTCGATTGCTGGATCAGCGCAGTGTACCATGCCCCGTATCCGGACGTGCCAGGCCCGCGTGTAACGCAGGAGGGCAGACTGATCCGGATTGATCCGCTGGCGTCGTGGAGCCAAAGCCAGGTGCGAGGCTTCATGCAGGAGCATGGTTTGTCCTATCATCCCCAGGCCATGTTGGGGCGCTCGCAGCGGCCTAAGGACGAAGCCGAACCTGTGATGACTTTTGCCTACTGAACACGACCGTGCCGGAACTCGTCTCCTCGATCGACGACATCATGAAGCGGCCGCCGTTGACGTCCAGCGTCGCGCCCGTGATGTAGATGCGAGTTCGTTGGCAAGCTGGCGCGTGCATCCCAGGACACCGGCCTTGGCGCAGGCGTAAGGCAAATTGCCGATCTCGCTCTTGCTGCGCCCACGCCTGCGACGACATGTTGACGATCGTGCCGCGCCGTTGGCGTTCAGGCTACCTGCACGACGAGGAGACATGGCGGTTCAAGAAATGCGTGCGCCCCATTCTTGCGAGCGCAACAAGGGAAGGATGGCTGCTCAATCTCGATAGGCTCCAGTTCGCTCCTTAAATCGTTGGGCATTGACCTGATCTAGTTCGGCGTTCCGCTTGCCGAACTGATGGAGCTCTCAATGCCGCGCGCCGGTTGAAAAATGCACCTTCGCAATCCGCCTCTTGGACAGCTCCTGCACGAGCTGCACGAGTGGTGCCTGGAATAGATACTCGGTCTTCATGGCCCCTGCTGCCCGCATTTCATCGACCTGCGGGCCCGCAAACATGAACCGAAGCAGGCGCTCGTCATCGTCAGCATCGGGATACTGGCGACGAAGCCTGTCGACAGCCGGATCGAGCGGTGCAGGCTTCAACGGAATGCTCGGAGAGCCGTTTGTCACGATGCGATCCAGAACGTCAGGGTCGACCGGGGCAAGCAGTTTTCCGAAGTAGCCCAGCGCATACTTTTTCACTTCGTCAGGCACGGTACGATAGCGCTCGCCCTGTACGACATTGAGGACGGCCTGCGTGCCAACGAACTGGGCAAAGGGCGTAATGAGGATGGGAAACCCGAGCTCGTGGCGAACGCGCGCGCATTCCTCGAGCAGCTTTTGCAGGAGATGCGAGAGGCCCGCATGCGCGAGCTGCGAGCGGAAGTTCGACATCATGCCGCCAGGGATCTGATGCTCGTAGTGAAAGGCGTCGTACTCCTGCGGCGTGCCGAGCGGCTTCCCCTCCTGTATCGCGATGCGCCGAAAGTGCTCGCCCACCTCGTCCGCGAGAGTGTCGTCTATATCCACCCTAAAGCCGAGCGCCCGCAGGTTCCTGACCGTCGATTGGGTCGCGGGCTGGGCATTGCTGTTGGCTAATGGCGCGATCGACGTATGTACTGCATCGGCGCCCGCTTTTATGCCCTCGAGATACACGAGCGGTGCGACGCCTGTCATGCAGTGGCTGTGCAGCTCGAGTGGAACTTTGCCGATGACAGCCTTGATGGCCGGCACGAGCGTGCGAATGCGATCCACTGTCAGCAGGCCGCCGGCGTCCTTCAACCAGACCGCATCAACCTTGCCGCGCCGAATGAGATCCTTGGCGGTTTTGATGTACAGCTCATCCGTGTGGACCGGCGACAGGCCGTAAGAAAGCGCTCCGAACGTTCTCACGCCAAGGCGCCGGGCCACGTTGATCGTCGTGAGCATGTTGTCGACATCGTTGAGGCCATCGAAGCTTCCGACCTCCCGAAAACCGTTGGCAACGAGCCGCTCCACCCACAGCTCGACAACGTCGTCCGGCAGCACGTCGAAAGAGACAAGGTTCTTCGACCGCGTGAAGGAGCTGAGCGGCGTCTGTGTAATGCGCTCCCGCATCAGCCTCATGCGCTCCCAGGGATCTTCCTTGAGATATCGCACGCAGACATCGAACTGGATTGTGCCGGCGAGATCTATCCGCTGAAAGCCGATGCGATCCATGCGGTCTGCAATCGGCAACATATGGGCAGTCGTCATGCGAGTCGCCCAGAGGCATTGGTGCGCATCACGCAATGTGGTGTCAACGACGGCTACTTCGCGCATATGATCTCCAAATCCTCAACGTTCGGCGGCCGGAGGCGCCGGCCGCCGATGCTCTTACTTCAGCGATGCCTCGGCCTTGTCGAGGAACGAGTAGTCGAGATACTTACCGATCCATCCATCCACGTCCTTGACGAGATCCTCGGGGATCTTGCCTTGCTGGGCGATCGTCTTCATCCACAGACGCGTGGACTCCATGTCGAGACGCGGCTGTGTCAGGTCGACCGACTGCAACGCGTCCAGATTGATCGGCAACGAGCTTGGATCGTTCATCTTTTTCGAGACAAGCTCAGCAGTCTTCTCGTTGCCGTTGGCCTTGATCCACCGGATTCCACGCAGCGTCGCACGCACGAATTTCTGAGCTGTCTCCGGGTTCTGCTTCACGTACTCGGGCGTGAACGCGAGCTGCAGGCTTTCCGCGTTCGGGATCGGCGGCATGCGCTGGATGTAGTGCAGGAGATCAGGCGCCTTAGCGACAGCCGCCGCCGACGCCGGCTCCCATCCGATGAATGCCTCCACTTCACCTTTCTGGATCATGATGGCGACATCGGTGATCTTCGCCGGGACATGCTGGAATTTGATATTGTGCAAGCGCTGGACGTAGCTCAGGACGGCGTCGTGAATCGTGCCGAGGCCAGGCGTGCCGACCTTCTTGCCGTCCAGATCCTTGACCGACTTGTACTGCTTCTTGCCGATGATCGGGGCATTGCCCTTTGTCACCGACATGACGATCTTGAGATCGCCACCGCGCGCGACGTACTGCATGAACGGTACGATTGCTGCCATGACAGCATCGAGATTCTTGATATCGAGCAGGGCTGAGGGGCCGTTCGCGTAGGTCTTGCGATCGATCTTGATGCCCTCGTCCTGGTAGTAGCCGTTGAGCTCTGCTACCCAAACGGCCGCATAGTCGACCTCGGATCCATTCTGGTCGGCCAGTCGAACGGTCTTCATCGACTGTGCCGACGCCGCGCCAGCGCCGAGTGCGGCGGCGGTCGGCATGAGTGCGGTAGCTGCTATGCCCTTCAGTATATTCCGTCGTACATGCATGGTCGTCCTCCTTGCTCCCTGGATCCGGACTGCTCTTTTCTTCAGCCTTCTTCGTCGTCAATGCGCATCGTGCAGCCACTGCACGCATTTCGAGCGGATCTCCGTGAATTCAGCCGACAGCGGATCGCGTGGATGCTGCAGCGGGATGGGCAGCTGCGCCACGATGCGCGCCGGCTTCGCAGAGAGGATCAACACACGATCGGCGAGGTAGACCGCCTCCTCCAGATTATGCGTGACGAAAATGACGGTCCGCTTCATATGGCGCCAGATATCGAGCACCTCGCGCTGCATGTGCTCGCGTGTCGGTTGATCGAGGCTGACGAACGGCTCGTCCATCAGAATGAGATCCGCTTCGGTCGCGAATGCTCGAGCGATGGCGACGCGCTGCTTCATGCCGCCGGATATCTGGTGCGGGTAATAGTCCTCGAAACCCTTGAGCCCCACGATTTCGATGATGTTGGCCACCTTGGATCGAACCTGATCCGCTGGTGCACCCTTGATGTTGAGGCCGGTTGCGACATTTTCGGATACCGTCAACCAGGGAAAGGTCGACGGCTCCTGGAATACGAACGAGATGCTGTGCTTCTTGGGATTGGCTGGTGTCCCATCGATGTGCACATGACCCGTCGAAGGAACGAGAATACCTGCGAGCATGTCCAGCAGAGTCGTCTTGCCGCAACCCGAAGGTCCGCAGATGCAGATGAACTCGTTCGCGGCAACGCTGAACTTGAGGCCGTCATGGACGATCAGCGGCCCATAGCGGTGCGATGCGTCCACATCGACCTTGGCAAGAGAGACTGGGGCGTGCATCGGATTCTCTCCTAGAGGCTGACCTGCCAGCGCCAACGGAACAGATGTCGCTCGACGAGCAGGAGGACCTCGTTCATCAGGAAGCCGATGAGCCCGATGAGGAGCATGCCGACGATGACGTGCGGGACCATGATCAGCTCCGCGTAGTTGGTCATCATGCGGCCAAGACCCGTCGAGATGCCGCCGGCGAGCTCCGCTGCGACAATCGTAAGCCACGCCGTGCCGAGACCGACCCGCATGCCCGCCATGATGTCCGGCATCACCGTCGGGATGACGACGTGACGTAGGATCCACAGCTTGCTGGCACCATGCACGATGCCGACTTTCCGATGAATGGGCTCGACGCGGGCGACGCCGACGAGCGTTGATGTAAAGATCGGAAAAAAGGCGCCGAGGAAAATCAGGAAGGCGAAGCGTGAAAGCCCCGAGAAGAAGATGATGGCCAGCGGGATCCAGGCGATGGGCGGAATGAAGCGGAATGGCTCGATGACCGCGCGCGTGCCGGCATAAAGCTTGGGATAGAGCCCCATAAGAAGCCCCAAGGGCACGGCGAACACAACGCCGAGACCAAAGCCGACCAGCACGCGCTCAATGCTCGCCCACGAATGCTCCCACAGTGAATGGCCCGTCGTGTCGCCGCGCGTTGCGAGCTGAACGAACGCGTCGACGATTTGCATTGGCGCAGGAAAAAACGGCGACGCGACAGCTTGCGAGGCAAGCTGCCACACGATAAGTGCCGTCACCAGCGATAAGGCGTTCCACGCGATGATCCGAACGCCCGCGCCCATGGCCTCGGTCCTTTCAGACCGAGCGTCCCCTTCCTTTGTCGTCGCGGCCATTTTGGCCTTTTCCTCCCATGTCTATTGGTAGTTGCGATGTCGCCTATCGGGCGACAGGTCAAAAATATTGGCGCAGCACCCCCAGTCGGCGCGTGGCGATTAGCGGATACTTTCCGGTCATCAGGCGGCTCCTGCCTGACACACGGATGGCAAGAACGTCTCCTCGACCCACCTGGTGGTCACCGCGGCGGCGGTGAAATCACGATGAGCGAGCACCTGCTGATGGAAAGGGGCGGTTGTAGGCACGCCCGAGATCTGCAGGCGCTTCAATGCATCCTGCATCCGATCCACAGCCTCCCTGCGGTCGCGCCCATGCACGATGATCTTGGCCAGCAGTGAGTCGTAGTAGGGCGGCACCAGATAACCTGAAAAGCAGTGCGTATCGATCCGCACGCCTTCACCCGCCGGGGCGCTCCAGGTTTGAATGCGCCCCGGCCGCGGAGCAAAGTTGGCGCCTGCATCCTCCGCGTTAATTCGACATTCGATCGCGTGGCCGGTGAGCGCTATCTGCTCTTGCGTGAAGGAAATTGGCGCGCCGGCGGCCACGCGGATCTGCTCGACGACCAGATCTCGCCCGGTCACCATTTCCGTCACCGGATGCTCGACCTGAATGCGCGTGTTCATTTCGAGAAAGTACCAGCGACGCGTGTCGTCATCGAACACGAACTCGACCGTGCCCGCGCCGACGTAGTTGACATGCCGGGCCAGCCGGACGGCAGCATCGGCAAGCTCCCGGCGCAGGCTCGCGTCGATAACCGGCGATGGCGCTTCCTCGATCAATTTCTGGTGCCGGCGTTGAGTGGAACAATCGCGCTCGCCGAGATGCACGACGTTTCCATGCTTGTCGCCGAGGATTTGGATCTCGATATGCCGCGCCCGCTCGACGAACTTCTCGACATAGAGCGAAGGATCCCCGAACGCCGCCTGGGCTTCGGCCGCCGCAGCGGCGAGCTGCGAAATGAACTCGTCGTCTCGACGGACAACGCGCATCCCGCGGCCGCCGCCGCCAGCGCTGGCTTTAATGAGCACCGGGTAACCGTGCTTTCGTGCGAATTCGCGCGCACTCTCGGCATTGCTCACGCGACCCGAGCCCGGCACGCGAGGAACACCGACCTCCTCGGCGAGCTTAACGGCGGATATCTTGTCACCCATGACCTCGATGGCCTCGGGTACAGGGCCGATGAAGGTGAGGCCAGCCTCCGCGCACATGCGTGAGAATTGGGCGCGCTCGGACAGAAAGCCATATCCGGGATGAACGGCCTCGCATCCCGTGCCGGTCGCCGCGGTGACGAGCAGTTCCGGGCGCAGATAGCTCTGTGAGGCTGCCTCGGGACCGATGCAGATCGCGCGGGTGGCCATCTTCGCCGCGAGGCTGTCGCGATCGGCAGCGGATACGGCGACGACGCTCTCAATGCCGAGTGTCTGGCAGGCGCGCACGACGCGAACGGCAATCTCGCCGCGGTTCGCGATCAGGATGCGCTTGAAGGGCGCTGCCGCCATGCGTTCAGCCCTCGCTTGGTTTGACGCAGATCAGAACCTGATCGAATTCCACGAGCGCGCTGTTCTCCGCGAATATCTTCACGACCTCGCCATCGACGCCCGCGCGTATCGAGTTGAAGAGCTTCATCACCTCGATGAGACAGACGGTGTCATCCGCCTTGACGCGCTGCCCGACCTCTACGAACGGCTTCTCGCCCGGCGCTGGAGCGCGATAGAAGATACCGAGCATCGGCGCCCGGATGGCAACCGTTCCCGGCGGAACCTCCGCCGACACTTTAGCGGCCGGTGCGGCGGTCGCCTTCTCGGGACTGGGAGCGCTATTTGAATTCGCTTGCGGTGGCGCGTGTGGCGCTGTCGGCGTCCGCGGTGCACCAAGCGAATGACCGTTGTACTCGCGCACGACATGAAGTCTGAAGCTGCCATGCACGATCTCGATCTCGTTGAGATTCTCGGCAGCATCGATGATCTTCAGGATGCTCTCGACATCGCTATGCGTCAGATCCGTGCTCATTTCGGAGTTCTCTTTCTCGCCGATGCTGTGGCCGCACTCTTCGCCTTCTTGGATGCGGCCGGTGATCCCGTGGCGCGCGCCGTCGACGGGCTCCGCCCGAGCTCCGCCGCAATAAGGCCTGCTGCTACCTTGATCTCGGGCAGGCACTGCTTGAGCTTGTCGATAGGTAGCGTGGCCGTCGGCGCCATGACGGCAAGCCCGGCAACGGTCTGGCCCGATTTGATTTGAATGGGTACGGCGATGCAGTTGACGCCCAGGATCAGTTCCTGATCGTCGATCGAATACCCGTTCTTGACGATTTCATCGAGGTGGCGCGAGAAGCGACTCGCAGTCGTGATCGTATTCTTCGTGTAGCGCTCGAACGGCGCCCTTCGCATCACGGCGTCCCGCAGCTCCTTCGGCCCAAAGGCCAGCAGTAACTTGCCGCTCGCACTACAGTGCACGGGCATCGGCATGTCGCCGCTGATGTTGATGCGCAGCGGCGCCGTCGAATCCACCCATTGGACGAACGAAAGATTTCCCGACTTCAGAACGACGAGGTTGACGCGCGCTTCCAGGCGCTCAGCCAGCTCGCTCATGATGCGCCGCCGATACCCGTGCGCGGCACTGTTGCGCAGTCCCTTGAGAGCAATGTCCTCGAACGACCAGCCGATTTGATAGCGAAGGGTTAGCGGATCCTTGGTGATGTAGCCGGCGGCCTCGAGTGCTCGCGCAAGTCGATGGGTCGTGGGCTTCGGCAAGTTCATGGCGCGGCTGAGTTCAGCCAGCCCTGGCGCCTCCTGGCTGGCGGCTATGTGCGCCAGGAGGCGAAGCGCCTTCATGACCGGCGATCGGTCGGCAAATTCTGAAGCGGCGATCATTTCATTCATTGGAATAATATGGCTCCATATCCGAGACACTCGAAATAACGTTGTAACCGCGGGTCGTGTCAAGATCTCCAGGCCCGCCGCCCGCTGCCGCGCATGGATGCATTCCTCGTTCGGAGGGCACCGCTCGGCGGTTTGCATCAGTGTGTGGATTGCTGCAGCGCAACGCGCCAGGGAACGGCATGGGCTTTTCAAGCCATTCTGTGCCGAGGCGAAGCGCATGGAAGCTGAGATGCTGCCATGCGGAACGATCGCGCTAGCCAGAGCCCCACTCGTAAATTGCCGCGATTGTTCGAACTTTGCTGCTGCACGGGCGCGGCATCGTATTTCCCCTTGTGCAGAAGCGAGCGCAACACCTACGTCGCATGTGTCGCTCCGAGTAACCGTGCCGCAAGCATCGCTTGGCCCGGCGGCCAAAACGCAGCCGCGTCACGCACCGGGACGATCGCCACGAGACCTCATCGCAAACCGCCGAGGAAAACAAGAATGTCCCGTCCTCCGCTTCCACCATTCACCGAGGCGACCGCCATATAACTAAGGTCCGTCTAGCCGAAGATGGCTGGAACAGCCGCAACCCCGCCCTCGTAGCTCTCGCCTACACACCCGATTGCGCGTGGCGAAACCGCGCCGAATTTCCTGCTGGCCGGGACGAGATCGTCGCCTTCCTCACGCGCAAGTGGAATCCGCACTCGCGCGTGTGGCACGCCCCGATATGACGGCGATATACTTTGCGGACGACGTCTTCGCGACAGGTGCGATCTTGAATGCCAGCGTGAGGGTTGGGAGGTTCCATCAAAGATCGCTATCGCTGGATTTGACGACTTTGCGAGTGATATGTCGTCCATAGCCGGGAGGGTTCTCCAAACGACCGTCCTTCACGATGATGCGGCCTCGCACCATTGTCATGGCGGGCCAGCCCGTAACCTTGAACCCCTCGTAAGGTGTGTAGTCCGCGCCACCGTGCATGCCCGACTGGCTGATGGTTGTCCGACGGTCGGGATCCCAAATGGCGATGTCCGCGTCGCTGCCCACCGCGATCGTACCTTTGCCAGGATAGAGGCCGTACATTTTGGCGTGATTCGTCGCTGTCAAGGCAACGAAGGTGTTCAAGTCGATCCGGCCTTTCTTCACGCCCTCCGAGAATAGGATCGGCAGCCGCGTCTCGACGCCGGGAATGCCATTGGGTACCCAGCGAAAGCTCGTCCGCCCATTCGGCGCCAGCTTGCCCTGCGGATCATCGTATCGGAAGGGGCAATGGTCAGACGAGAATACCTGGAAGACGCCCGTCTGAAGGCCGAGCCAGCAGGCTTGCTGACTTGCCTCGTCTCGCGGCGGCGGGCTGCAGACGTATTTCGCCCCTTCCATATTGAGGCCGTCGAGATCCCTCTCGGTGAGGACGAGGTATTGCGGGCAAGTCTCGGCATAGACCTTCAGGCCGCGGCTCCGCGCCCAGCGGATCTGCTCCATAGCCTCGCCGTTTGAAACGTGCACGATCATGATCGGCACGTCGATGAGCTCTGCGAGGCTGATCGCACGATGCGTCGCCTCGCGTTCCACGGGGATCGGCCGCGATTTCGCGTGATACTTCGGGGCAATCCTGCCGGCACGCTCGAGTTGCTCCGTCAAATAGCGGATCGCATCGTAATTCTCGGCGTGCACCATGGCCAAAGCACCGGTCTCCCGGGCGCAGGCGAACACCTCCAGGAGTTCCTTGTCCGCCAGTGCGAGACCCTCATAGGTCATGAACACCTTGAAGGACGTATAGCCGTCCTCGACGAGGGCCGGCAGTTCCTGGCCAAGCACCGACGACGTCGGATCGGAAATGATGAGGTGGAAACTGACGTCGATATGGCACTTCCCCTCCGCGAGCGCGTGATATGCCGTCAGCGCTTCGCGCAGCCCATACCCCCTCTCCTGCAAGCAGAACGGCATGACCAGCGTGTTGCCGCCGAAGGCCGCGGCCCGCGTCGCGCTCTCGAAATCATCGGCCATGACGATGCCGGGGCCACTCGGCTGCGAAATGTGGACATGACTGTCAATGCCGCCCGGCAGAACGAGCTTGCCTGTCGCATCGATCTCCTCGTCGGCATCGCCTAGATCGCTGCCGAGTGCAGCAATGCGTCCGTCCCGAATGGCGACGTCGCACATGAAAGTATCGGAAGCCGTTGCGACGGTTCCGCCACGGATCAAGACGTCGAATTTCGCCATTGCTCGTCTCCCAAGATTCCTATGGCGGATGGGCACGCGGGCGTGCTCACCTGTTCCCTCACCATCGAGATCGAAGCCGCGCGCGGAGCGAGGTGCAGATGAGCACGTTGCCGATGTTTGAACCCATAAGGCGCATCGCGCTGATCAATCCCAATACGAGCGCGGCGACGACCGGGCGGATGGTCGAGATCGCCCAAGCCGCAGGAGGGCCCGGCATCGACATCGTGGGTCTGACCGCGCCATTCGGCGTTCCACTGATCACCAATCCCGAGGCGCTGGCGACCGCAGGAGACGCTGTTCTTTCGATACCCGACGCAGCTTTCGAGGATATGTCGGCCGTGATCGTCGCTGCCTACGGCGACCCGGGCGCCGACACGCTCGCCGAGCGCCTCGACATTCCCGTGATCGGCATCGCTGCGGCCTCGATGCAGGCCGCGGCGCACGTGGGGCGCTTTAGCATCGTGACAACGACACCCCTTCTGGTTGAGAGCATTCGACAGCGCGCTGTGCAGCTCGGACTCGTTGATCATCTCGCATCCGTAAGAACCACAGGCGGTAACGCTGCCAAGCTGATGTCTGACGAGACGGCCCTTCGCGCCGCTCTTGCCGAGCTGATCGATGTCGCGGTGACCGAGGATGGCGCCGAGGCGATCATCATCGGTGGCGGACCGCTCGCAGCCGTCGCAAGAGCGCTGTCCGCGCATTCGCCGGTGCCCTTGATGGAGCCTGTACCGATCGCCGTCCATGCCGTCATGCATGCTCAGAACGCCTGACGAGAGCGGGCATCCGATGCGCCCATGGCCGCGCGTGTTCGATGGAGGCAGCGAGATCGAGGAGCAAGCCCTCGCTGCCGAGATCACCCACGATCTGGACCCCGATCGGCATCCCGTCCGGATGCGGATCCGAGGGAAGCGCGATGGCCGGATGACCAATCGCATTGACCCAGCCCGTGTAGATGGCATGGCCGCGCGGACCAACCGGTTGGCCGGCGATCGTCTTGGGATGGCTCTCACCGGCCGGCCAAGGCATGGCCGCGCAAGCGGGCGTCAAGATCAAGTCATGTTCGCCGAACCATATGGACGCTTGAGCCCGAAGAACGCGAACCTCCTCAATGATCGAAGCGAGGTGAACAGCACCGAGCATCGCGGCCTTCTCCGCCATATCCAGATACTTCGGCGAAGCGAGCGCTTTCATGGCCGGCATGTCGGCTACGAGGCGCGCGAGACCGATCGCACCGATGGTCGGCCAAAGGGCGTTCAGCCGTTCGATGGACAGCGGCAACGATCCCATACGGACATCGTGCCCCAGTTCGGCAATCACGTCTGCCATCGCACGAGTAGAGCGCCGGATCTCGGGATCGCACGGTGCGTCGCCGAAACTCTCGACATAGAGGATGCTGAGCCGATCTCGAACGGTTGAGTGTCTGCGCGGCGATGGCACGGCGAGCGACGCCGGATCACCAGGATGGAAGCCGGTCATGACCGAGTAGGCCGCGGCAATATCTGCCGCCGTCCGCGCCAGGGGGCCGACAACCTCAAAATCGAGCAGCACTTGCGGCAGCCCACCGTGACGCGCAATCCGACCGATCGTAGGCTTCAAGCCGACCAACCCGGTGTAGGCCGCCGGCCGGCGGATCGAGCCGCCACCGTCGGTGCCGAGCGCCACCGGCAGCATCCGCGCCGACACGGCAGCCGCGGAGCCGCCACTCGAGCCACCCGGCGTGAGTGCCGGGTTCCAGGGATTGCCGGTTACGCCGAACAAGTCATTGCCGGTATAGCCCTCAACCGCAAACTCGGGCGTATTGGTTTTGCCGACGATGACAGCTCCTGCGGCGCGCAGCCGCGCGACCGCCGGCTCGTCCATCTCGCAGATGCTGCCGGCAAATACCCGGCTGCCCCACGTTGCGGGCATTCCCGCAGCTACGAGATTGTCCTTGATCGCTATGGGAACGCCATCCATGGGACCG
>Ga0180218_1001193_pt1 | contig 16567 bp, 15 predicted proteins | sample eDN3rd37CKraftBY_FD_151334 | JGI IMG/M metagenome (GOLD analysis project Ga0180218, IMG submission 151334) | Enriched backyard soil microbial communities from Emeryville, California, USA - eDNA 3rd pass 37_C Kraft BY (version 2) (version 2) | ecosystem: Environmental > Terrestrial > Soil >...
GCCCGTGGCCAGGCTTTTTTTCGAGCCGCAAAAGACAATCGTGATCTCGTCCGCGCGTCCGAAGCCCAGGCGGCGGGTGGACCACATATTGCCGACCAGCACTACGGCCAGCAGCACGCAGCACACGGCCACAAGCCAGCCCAGCGAAACGGCATCCACCTTCTTCCACAGGCCGCCCACCACCGACTCGCTGAACGCCGTGTACACCACCAGCAGGATTGAGCTGCGGTCCACTGTAAGCACCAGCTTGCGGTGTGCATCCATCCAGCGTCCGATAAGGGGCCGTGCAAGATGGCCCACCACGAAAGGCAGCAAGATCTGCAGGCTGATCTTCTCGATGGCGGTGATGAGCGCGCTGTTGCTGAGCGCGGATGTGTCCGTGCCCAGGATGAGCCTGAGCAGAACGGGCGTAATCAGGATTCCAATAAGGCTTGAGGCCGAGGCCGCGCATACGGCGGCGGGCACGTTGCCGCGCGCGATCGAGGTGAAGGCAATGGCCGACTGCACGGTGCCGGGCAATACGCACAGGTAGACTACCCCCACTGCAAGGGGCTCGCCGACCAAGGGCACCAGAACCGGATACGCCGCCCAACCCAGAAGGGGGAACACCACGAAGGTCCAGACGAAGATCAAGGCATGCAGCCGCCAGTGCATGGCCCCGGCGATGATGGCCTGGCGAGAAAGCTTGGCGCCGTGCAGGAAAAACAGCAGGGCGATGGCAAAGGTGGTTATCCACTCGAAAACCACCGCCCCTTGGCCGTGGGCGGGAAAGAAGGATGCCGCCGCCACCACGGCCACGAGACTGAGGGTAAAGCGGTCGAAAAGCAAATGTAATTTGGCGGCCATGGCCGTTTCTGCACTCTTTGATGTTGGTCCAGAACCAAGCTTAAGCTATGATGAAACTTACGTTTAGCGGTAAACAGCTATGAACTATTCGCGAACGGACAGATGGGCGCAGTTCGAGTCCTTGCCCCGCCCGCTCACCGGGCATTTCAGCACTCCCCCTAACCTGGTTTTCCCCGGGCGGCACCGTCATGCCTGGGGGCAGCTTTCATACGCCACCGAAGGGTATTTGCAGGTATGGACGCCCGACGCCCGTTTCATCGCCCTGCCGCAACGCGGCGTATGGATTCCGCCGGGCATCTTGCACCGCGTTCGGCGTACACCCAATGCCGTCGTGCGCAGTCTGTATCTGGACACCCGGGTTTTTGAACTTGAATGGCGCCATTGCTGCGTGCTGTCCATCAGTCCGCTGCTGCATGAACTGATCCGTGAGTTCTGCACGCTTCCCCTGGCATACGATGAAAACGGCCGCCACGGCCGCCTGGTGCAGGTGCTGATCGATCAACTGTCGTGCTGCTCGGAAGCGGGCCTTATCCTGCCCTGGCCGACCGATCCGCAGTTGCGGCGGATCTGCCTGCGCATGCAGCACCATCCGTCCAGCGAGTTCAACCTGGAAGACCTCAGCGCCAAGCTGGGCGTTTCCACCAAGACCCTTACGCGCCGTTTCCAGCAGGAAACAGGCCTGGGCTTTCGGTTGTGGCGCCAGCGAGCCCGCCTCATTCATGCGCTGCCCCTGCTCGAACGGGGCGACCGCATCACAGACGTCGCTTTGGCTTGCGGCTATGAAAGCCTGTCGTCATTCATCGCCATTTTCAGGGAACACACAGGGGTAACCCCCGGAGAGTTCGCGCGCGGCGCCTTTGATACCTAGTGTCCTGTTTGGCTAATGCACTCAATTAACCAAACAGGACACTAGCGGCCGGCAGGACGTCAAAAATCTCCATCCACATAAAACCACCTTCCATCCTCGCGAACGAAGCGGCTGGTCTCATGCAGCCGGGACGCCCGCCCGCCTTGGCGCGAACGGGCGACGAACTCGACCGTGGCGTGCGCGGCGTCCTGGCATTCGTGGCGGCGCACCTGCAGGCCCAGCCACTTCGTGCCCGGGGGGTTCGCCTCGAGGCGGGCGGGCCGGGTGCTGGCGTGCCAGGTTTCCAATAGATAATCGAGTTCGTCCAGCACGAAGGCGGTATAGCGCGAGCGCATCAACGTTTGCGCGTCGGGCGCCATCAGATGTTGCGGTCCGTGGTGCCAGCGCCCGCAACAGGCTTCATAGCCCGCGGCATTGCCGCAGGGGCAGGGTGCCGGGGCCGATGATTTCGCTGTTTTCTTCATGCCGCCATAATACAGGCGATGGATTGCGCTACATTAGCAAAGCGGCTGATTATTCATTCCACTTCGGAGGGTGTAATGTCCGGTTCCACAGTAAGCGAGAAACGCAAGGCATTTCGGCAGCTTCACCAATCAGGCTGCTTCGTCATTCCCAACCCCTGGGACGCCGGCAGCGCCAAGATGCTGGCCTCGATGGGCTTCAAGGCCCTGGCCACCACCAGCTCGGGCTATGCCTGGTCCAACGGCAAGTCCGACGGCGGCCTGCCGCGCTCCGAAGTGCTGGCCCACATGCGCTTCATGGCCGAGACGGTAGACCTGCCCATCAACGCCGATTTCGAAAGCGGCTTCGCCGACACCGCGGCCGGTGTCGAAGAAAGCGTGCTCTTGGCCATTGAAACCGGTGTGGCCGGCTTCTCTCTTGAAGACGCCACCGGCAACCCCCAATCGCCCCTCATGAGCATTGAAGAGGCGGCAAAGCGTATCAGCGTCGCCCGGGCGGCGATCGACAAGGCGGGGGGCGACACTTTGCTGGTGGGCCGGGCCGAGAATTTCTTCGTCGGCGTGCCCGACCTTGACGACGCCATTGCCCGTCTCAAGGCCTATGCCGAAGCGGGCGCCGATTGCCTGTATGCGCCCGCCATAAAAACCCCGGAACAGATCAAGGCGGTGGTCGACGCGGTGGCGCCCAAGCCCGTAAACGTATTGATAGGCTGGGATTCCGACCTTACCGTAAAAGATCTTGCGGACTTGGGCGTGCGTCGCATCAGCGTCGGCGGCGCGCTGGCGCGGGCGGCATGGACGGGCTTCGCGCGGGCGGCCCGGGGCATCGCAGAAGAAGGGAAGTTCGCGTTTGGTTCCGGCGGGCCCACCGGTAAAGAACTGAACAGTCTCTTCAAGTAAGCAGGCCGCTTTCGGGGCGCTCTCAGTCTGCGCCAGATACACGGCATACTCAAAAACTTGACGTAAACAGGCCCCTGCCAGGGGAGGCCAGCGCGGGCATCCCCTATTCTGAGTCAAATGGGGGTCTTTTCTTCATGCCCGGCATGTGCCGGCGCGGTGGCTCCCGGCTGATGCCGCCTGAGCGAATCGAGTAAAATCGCGCCCACTCCGTTCGCTTCCGAACCCGCCCGCACGGCGCGAGCCGCGCGCACTTACCTGCCGCCCATGCCCGACTCCTCCCACCACCATGTTGCCATTGTTGGAGGCGGGCCGGCGGGCCTGATGGCGGCCGAAGTGCTTGCGCGCGGCGGCCACGCCGTGGTGGTGTACGAGGCCAAGCCCTCTGTGGCGCGCAAATTCCTAAGGGCCGGCATCGGCGGGCTCAACATCACCCATAGCGAAGAATATGACGTGTTCTGCACCCGCTATGGAAACCGCCAGGCCAGCCTGCAAGCCATGCTCGACCATTTCCCGCCCTCGGCCCAGAGGGCCTGGGTAGAGTCGCTGGGCGTATCCACCTTCGCTGGCTCTTCGGGCCGTGTATTTCCAGAAGGCATGAAGGCGGCGCCCCTGCTGCGGGCCTGGGTGCAGCGCTTGCGCGGGCTGGGCGTGCAGTTCCAGCTACGGCATCGGTGGCTGGGGTGGGACGAAGACGAGGCCTTGATTTTCAACACGCCAACAGGCGAGCTCCAAACGAGGCCGCGCGCCACGGTGCTGGCCCTGGGCGGCGGCAGCTGGCCGCAGCTGGGCTCCGACGGCGCGTGGGCGCCCTGGCTGCAGGCAAAGGGAGTGGGTGTCGCGCCATTGAAAAGCGCCAACTGCGGCTTCGATGCGGCCTGGAGCGAACACCTGCGCCAGCATCATGCCGGCGCGCATCTGAAATCCGTGGCTTTGCGCTTCACCGATATGCATGGCCACACAGACCTGCGCCGTGGGGAACTCATCATCAGCCGGTACGGCGTCGAGGGCAGCCTGATATACGCCTACTCGCGGCAGTTGCGCGAAAGCATCGAGGCCAAGGGCAGCGCCACTTTCACACTGGACCTGCTTCCGGACCGCAGCGCAGCACAAGTGCTGGCGGCCGTGCAGCATCCGCGCGGCGCGCGTTCGCTCTCCAGCCACCTGAAAGGCAGGCTCAATATTTCCGGCGTGAAGGCGGCTTTGCTATGGGAGACCCTGGGCAAGGAAGCGGGCGCCGATCCCGCCCGGCTGGCTGGTGCCATCAAGGCCTTGCCCATTACAGTGACCGCGACGCGCCCTTTGAACGAAGCCATCAGCACCGCGGGCGGCGTGCGCTTCGAAGACGCGGACGAGCGATTGATGCTCAAGGCGCTGCCCGGTGTATTCGTGGCTGGCGAAATGCTGGACTGGGAAGCGCCGACCGGCGGGTATTTGTTGACCGCCTGCCTGGCCCAGGGCGTGTGGGCGGGAGAGGGCGTTCACGATTGGCTGCGGCTGGGCGGCTAGCGCCTGCGATTGCCGCTGCAGCCGGCGGCGCCGGGGCTGCCGTTGCACATCCGCCGTCATAGACAGCGTTGCGCTGCTGGAGTGTTCATTGCGCAGACAGCAGGGCATGCCACACAAGGTAAACAATAAGCACCGCAGCCAGGCCCAGGTCGGACACCATGGCGGCGATCTCGGCGCGGGTTGTCGGCTTGTTCCTGATGTGTTGCAGGCCGGCCAGGCCAAAGAAGATGCAGCCCGCCAGGGCCAGGGCGGGCACCCAGGCCGGAAAATACAGGCTGGCAATCGCGGGAACGCCTATCGCCAGGTTGCCGAAGCCGATCTCCAGCACCAGCTTGCTTGCGGCCGGGTCGTCGATTTCAAAAATGTCTTTCGCGGTATAGGCCGGCCGCAGCATCTGGTGCAGTGCCGCGCTGACAAGGCGCCAGCCCACTGCCCAGAATACGAACCATTTGCCCAATGCATCGACCAAGAGCACTTGGTTCGTAGCCAAGTCCTGGACAATGGAAATGATGGGCAGCACCACCATCAACAGAATGATCGCAGCGAGCTGCATGGCAGGTTCCTAAGGCGATGAGACATGCATGACGATAACTGCGGGACTATGCGCGCGCAAGCACCCCGTATGCACTAACCGGCACGGCTTAGCCGCTATGCCCGGATAGGATCGATTCAATTTCCTCTACCGCCGCTGCCGTTCCGTTCTCGTGCAGCATCGCTTCCGCCATGGCGGCGGCATTTGACTTCGCTTCATTGGAACGGGCGAACTGAACGGCTTGCCTGACGGCGTCTGCACTCAGCTTCTTGGTGGCGACGGGTGCGGCGGCCAAGCCCGTGCGGGCCAGTTGGTTCGCCCAGAAAAATTGGTCTCCAGTGAAAGGCAGGACAACAGAGGGAACCCCCGCGCGGCACGCCGAATGCGTGGTGCCGCTTCCACCATGGTGAATAGCCATCGACACGCGTGGAAAGAGCCGGTCATGCGGCGTGTCGCCGATAACAAGAAAATTGCCCGGCAATGAAGTTTCCGGCAGGCCGGACCAGCCCGGATGAAAAAGAACGCGCTCGCCCTCCAAGGCGACAAGCAGCGTATGCAGCAAGGCCTCTCGATCAAAGCCCGTCATGCTGCCGAACCCCACATATAGGGGTGGTTCACCGGCATCCAGAAAAGCCTGCAGCTCGGGCGGGGGCTTCCACGCATCGGCCGGCGCAAGCCATTGCCCGCACAGCTTTGCGTTGGCCGGCCAGTCCTTTGGCTGGGGCAGCAATGCCGGAGAGACGCCATACAGCATGGGATGCCCGGTCCAAAGCATATGGCGCGGCGCCAGCCCCAGCACCCGCTTTCTTGCCCAGTTAATGGACTTCCTGAATGCGAGCCACAGCATCCAGTTGACCAGGTGATGGCTGGCCTTGTTCAATGGAGCGGGCGGCTTTCCAGGCAGAAATGGCGACGGAAACGCGCTTGTCGGGGAAATGGGAATCATGCCCGCGCCGATCAGGGGAATACCGAGACGCTCGGCGACGGAAAGCCCCACGAAGGCGGCCAAGCCGGAAACGATGATTCCATCGCGGCCCGCCGCCGCCTCCGCAGCCTGGCGCATCCAGCTTTCGGCCTGGGCATTGGCAATGCCCGACAAGGCCGCCACGGTGGCATTGACCCCTTTCCCTTGCGAAACCAGGGCTTCCAGATCCTTACGCATGTTCCCGCTCAAGGCGGTGTGCGGCACCCCGAGACTCCGCGCGCTTCCAAGGGAATTTTCTTCGGCGAGCAGCAGCACCTCATGCCCAGCCTTCATCAAGGCGTGGCAAAGCGCCGCGACAGGGCGCGTGTCGCCTTCGGTGCCGTAGGTCAGGGCCAGCAGATTCATAATGGCTTTCCTCGCTTTCCATCAGGGCGCCCAATGCCGCCTCAGGCCGCGCGGCTCGTTCTGGCGTAAGTCCACAGCACCAGCGCGACAATGACAGCGCCATACACATTGGCCGCGGTAAGCAGGTTGGTGCGTTGCGCCAGATAGCCGGCCGCAATGGTGGGCACGCTGTGGGCCAGATAGCTTTGAACGTAGAACACCCCCATCAAGGCGGATCGTTCATGCGGCCGCGCCAGAGGCAATATGCTGCGCAATGCGCCCAGAAAGGTCATGCCGAACCCGCAGCCCGCTACCAGGGAGCCAATGAGCAGCAAGCTCGATTGGCTGAAATTGGCGCCGAGCAAGATGGCCGCAATACCCGAAATAAGCGTCCGCTGGCCCGTACGCAGCAGCCATGCCGGTTGCTTGTCCCGCACACAAATGATGCTGATCGCGCCGCTTAGCGTCAGGGCAGCGATCACCAGGCCGCTTAGCCATGGTGTGCGCACCTGGGTGACGCCCAGCGCCAGCGAAGGCATCAGCGAAAGATAGAAGCCGCCCAGCATCCACACGGCCATATTGCTGGGGCTGACGGCCCGCAATGCGCCCCTTACCTGCGGGGGCACCGCGATGCGGGGCCGCAGGCTGGCCCAGGCGCCCGGGTGGCGCTGGCCCGTTTCGGGTGCGAAGCACAAGGCGATCAACTGCAAGCAAAACACCGTCAAAAACACCCCGAACACCGTCTGGGTGGGGGCCGGAAAGTACACCATCAGCGCCGTCGTGGCCAGGGCGCCCAGCGCCGTGCCGCACATGGGCCCCATGCTGTTGATGAAGGCGCCGCGCTCTTTGTTGAGATCGATCAGCGCCGCCCCCACCGATGTTGTCGCCATGCCGGTTGCAAAGCCTTGCAGCATGCGCGCCGTAATCAGGTCGACCAGGCTGCCGGCGTTCCAGAATATGCTCATGGCCACGATTTCCATCACCAGGGCCACCGCCATGACGGGCTTGCGTCCAAGGTGGTCGGACAATCGGCCCGTGATCAGCAAAGAGACCAGCAGCATCAAGGCGTAGACGGCAAACACCACGGTAAGCCAGGTCGAGCCGAACGACCACGCGCTTTGGTAAAGGCGATACAAGGGCGAGGGGGAACTGGACGCGGCCACGAACGCCAGCAGGATAGAGGCATACAAGGCCAAGGTGGCCTTGCCGGGAGGACGGCGCTGAGACAGGCAGCTTGCTGGCGAGACAGGCAAAGAAGACGACGATGATGGAGGTGTGGACATAGTTTCCCACAAAGGGCAAAACAATTGCGTTTGCGAAGAATACGCTATGTTTTCGCTAAAGCGTGGCGCTTAGCCCTTCCAGGACCGGACCCTGCCCGTATCCACGTGCACGAAATCGCTGCCCGGGTAGTAGCCTACGCCGCCGGCCTTGAGCTCCAGCGCGGCATCGCGCAGTTCCTTCAGCGGAACGCCCGGTATGCGAAGATCGACCGCCTTGCCGTCCATATGCAGGCTGTGCTTTGCCACGCCGCCGCCACCCTTGGCGCGCAGTCGTTCATTGGTTTTGGGCGAACGGTAGCCCGAGATAATCTGGTAGGGCGACCGCGCCTTCAACGACGCGCGCAGCGCATACATAATGTCGTACAGGCCCGGGTCCATGCGGCCGACAAGGCCCGAATAATGGTCGCGCAGGAAATGATCGAGGCCCGTCAAGGCCTCTGGCAAGTACCGGCTGCCCACCGCGTAGGTAAGCTGGATCTTCTCGAGCGTGTGCGTGTGGTCCATGGACAGATCGCGCTCGGCATGGCTGCCAAGCGTAATGGCCTTGGCCACCATTGGAAAAGCGCACAGGCTTGTTGCGCCCGAGGCGGCCATTAGCAGCCGCCGGCGTGTGGGGTCTATTCTGGTCATGATCGAGTGGGGCGCGCGCTGCGCAAGGCCTGCTCCAGCCGCGCATCCTGCTGATAGATATCGGGAAAAAAGTACACCTTACCACCATCCTTTACAACAACGGTACTGTAGGCGATGAGAACGGGAATGGGTTCGTCCAGCCGCAGGGTGCGAGACTTGCCGCCGCCCATGGCCTCTTCGATGCGCTCACGTGTCCATTCCGGTTTGTTCTGCAAGACAAATTGCGCAAGCTGGACCGGATGCTCGATGCGGATGCAGCCGTGGCTGAAGTCGCGCCGCGCCCGAGAAAAAAGCTGCGGCGCCGGCGTATGGTGCAGGTAGATATTCTGGTCGTTGGGGAAGATGAACTTGATGTCGCCCAGCGCATTGCGCGGCCCCGGGCGCTGGCGAATGCGCCATTGCCCGCTTTGCACCGCGTCAATGGCTTCGCCCGTAAGCGTATTGCTTACCGAGCCGTCCTTGCCGACGAACTCAAGCCCCTGCTGATCGAAGTAGGCCGGGTCGCGCCGCAGACGGGGCAAAGTCTCACCGCGCGCAATCGACGGCGGTATGTTCCAGTAGGGGCTGAACTCGATAAAGCGCATGTCTTCCAGGAAGATGGGCGTGCGCGTGTCAAGCGCCCGGCCCACCACCACGCGCATCTCCAGGTCGAGCTGTACTTGCGACCCCTTACTTTCGTATGCGCGCAAGACGAACTCAGGAATATTCACCACGATCATGCGCGGCCCATACAGCAGCGGCGTCCAGCGCAGGCGCTCGAGCGTAAGCGCCATCTGCCCCACCCGCTGCGCCGGCGACACATTCAGCTGCGCCAGGGTGGCCGCCCCCACCACCCCGTCGGCGTCCAGGCCGTGGCGCGCCTGGAAGCGCTTCACGGCTGCTTCCAGCTCGTCATCGTAATGTTCCCTGGGCAGAATCGGCAGGGCAAGGTCGCCCAGGGCCGCAAGGCGCTCGGCCATCAAGGGCAAGCCTTCCCAGGCCTCGCCGGGCTTCAGCGAGCGCGCAGGCAGGGGCGGCAGGGGCTTTTGCCATGCGGGGTGATCGCCCATGGCCCGATAGGCGTCCATTGCCGATCGAATGGCTTCGTACATGGGCACTTGCGGCTGGGCGTCGCTAAGCGCCTGCGCCAGGTCTTTCGACTGGCGCGCTTGCAGCAGATAGCCATGCGCATCGAAGCGCTGGTCGGCGGGGGCCTTGAAGCGATGCTTCAAGACCTGTGGGCTGAGCCGGCCGTTGTTCAAGTCGGATAGATAGAGTTCAAGAGCCGCGGTCAGGTCCGCATCCAGGTGGGCAAGCATGTCGGGCGCAGGCCCCCCATCTTGCTCGCTTCCAAATTCAAACGCCAGCGTAAGCTCTTGCGCCCGGTAATCGTCGGGGTTAAGGCCTTGCGAGGCCGCGTTCACCAGGACGTCAAGGGCGACCCAGGCGTCCGGGATGGGCTGGCCGTTTTCGAACCACGAAGGCATGGGCACCAGCGGCTCGAGCTGAAGGTCAGAGGGGGGCGGGGGCGGGGTGGTTTGCGTGAAGGCCGGTTGCTGGGTAAACAGGCAAAGGGCGCATAAGGCCAAGATTCTGAACAGGAGTGACGAGGCGGAAAATTGCTTCATGGGGCGCCTGGCAAAATGGACGTGCTTTATTGTCCCATACCAGGCGGGCTCCGGCCTTGTCACGCCATCAAGACATCGGCGGTGGCGGCGGGGCCGGCTCTTCGGGCAGCGGGATGAACTCTTCGTTGTCGGCATCGGGCAGCTTCATTCTTCCAGCTTTCCAGTCGGAGGCCGCCTGCGCGAGCCGGTCTTTCGAAGAAGATACGAAGTTCCAGTAAAGGAATCGTTCCCCCAGCGGCTCGCCGCCCAGAACCATCACGGCGGATTGCTCCAGGGCCCGTACGCGTGAGGCGCCAGCACGCAGCACCAGCATCCTGCCGCTTTCGTAGCGCGTGCCGTCGACCTCTACCGCGCCGGTGGCGATGTAAAGCGCCCGCTCGCTGTGTTCGCTGGGAATCTCGGCAGTGGAGCCCGGCGTCATGTCCAGATGGGCATAGAACAGTGGCGAATGCGTTTCGGTGCCGGCCGTAAGGCCGTAGGCGCTGCCGGCGATCAGTTGCCCCTTCACGCCGGCCTCGCTCCAGGTGGGTAGGTCGGCGCCGGCATGATGCGAGAAGGAGGGAGCGGTCTCTTCCAGTTCCGTGGGCAGCGCCACCCAGGCTTGGATGCCGTGCAGGTGGTCGCCCTGCACCCGCGCGCGCTCGAAGCGCTCGCTGTGCGTAATGCCGCTGCCCGCGGTCATCCAATTCACTTCATGCGGCCGGATGGCCTGTTCGTAGCCCAGGCTGTCGCGATGCATGACCTCGCCCGAGAACAGGTAGGTGACAGTGGAAAGGCCGATGTGCGGATGAGCACGAATGTCCAGCTTGTGGTCGGGGCTGGGCTCAATGCTGAGCGGCCCCATGTGGTCGAAGAAGATAAAGGGGCCCACCATGCGCCGCTTTGCGAACGGCAGAATGCGCCCCACCTCGAAACCGCCGCCCAGGTTGCGGCGCCGCTGCTCGATAACCATTTCAATCATGTCGTGTCTCCTTGCAAGGGGCACCGCCTTTCTCAAAGCTGAATAACGTCGGCCCATTCCGGATGCTTCTGCGACTGCGCCCGCACATAGGGGCACAGCGGCACGATGCGGTAGCCCTTGGCGCGGGCGTCGGCGATCAGCGCATTCACCATGGCCAGCGCCGCACCCGTGCCGCGCATCGCATCGGGCGCGAAGGTGTGGTCGGCGATGACCAATGTTTCTGAAACCTTCGAGATCGTGAGTTCGCCTTCTTCGTCTATACCTTCCATGCGGGCAACGAAACGGCCCTTCTGATCATGGTCTTCGTATGAAACTTGAACTGCGGGCGTGTCGGTCATTTCAATCTCGGCGAACGGGGGTGGGCGGTGGCGATATTCCAATAAGAACACGCCGCCGCTGCCAAAGGCAAGTGGTCAGTCGGCGCTCTTGAACAACTCACGCCCACGCCACGCATGGCACACATGCCTGCTCGGGCAGGTTACCCAATGCTTGCGGCGCGCCGCAATGTGGCTACAGCTTCTCACCCAGAAAGGGCTTGGCATGCGTTTGCCCTGTGCGCGAGATTTCAGCGCAGTAGTCGAAGGCCGCAAACTTCTTTTCCGCTCTTGCATGCGGTATGTTGACCCACGTCACGATCAGGCTGTCCAGCGTCTTGGAGCGTTTGCTTTGCGAGTTGGCGTCGTCGCGCTCGGCGTACACCGCCAGGGCCGGGGCAACCTTGGCTTCGTCCGTTTCCCAGATACATTGCATTAAATAGCGGGGCAGCGCGTTCACGTCCATGAGCGGCTTGCGCAGTGCAAGACTACGGGTGGTTTCGGCCAAGGACAAAGAGGGCAGATACTTCACATAGTTCAGCAGTACGACCTCGTCCGAGGCCTCGAGCCAGCCGAACACTGCCGTCCCCCCCGCCGCTTCCACAGGCTCGGCAAACTGAATGTAGGCGCGCAGGTCGGCTTGATAGCTGCCTTTTTTCTTGTCCGTTTCACTATACATGCCAAAGAACGAGCCGCGACTGGTGTGATCACGTTTGTCCAGCGTACCGGCCATCGTCGCCGCCGGCACCGTTGCGGGCGGCTGCTCGGGCGCTTTGTCTTCGTCCTGCTGCGCGCCGGCGGGAGAGCGCGCTGCGGGCGGCGCCGCATCCTGGCTGCTGGCCTGGGCGCTGCGCGGCGCGGCCTCGCAGGACGGATCCGAAGGCGCCTCGGCGAGGCTGGCTGACTTCAGTTCGCATGCTCGCGCCTGCGTCATGGCGCGCAGGCATTCGGCCGCTTCTATCCGGCTCAGGCTGCCCGAGGCCGAACCGTAGAACGCGCAATTGGCATCCCGATAGTTGATCCATGAGCGCTGCGCGGCCTTCAAGGGCGCCCGCTGGCCCTCTTCGGCACGGCTCATCAGTGCCTTGTAGGCACGGTTCAGTTCGGCATCCCAGCGCTTGGCGTGCCGGTCGACGCAATCCACAATGTCGACCGTGGCGTCCTGATTGCATTGTTCGTAGTCCGGGCCATACATCTGCGCCAGGCAGGTCAATGGGGCCAGCCCCACAAGAACAGAAATGACTACTCGCACGAGCGCCTCCCCCTTTTTGACTTTATCAAGCGAAGGCTAACGCGGGATTCGCGAACGCGCTATCGGTCAAACGGCTGCTCCGAAGCGATGTCGGCCATGGGCGTTTCCCATGATCGCATGGCCTCACCAGGCCCCGCGCTGCTCGGGAACCCATCGGGCCAGCGGCATGATCAGTACCCGAAATACCGCCAGAAAGGCGAAGGTCCAGGCCAGCGTCTGGCCCGCGTCGTGCTGCTGCGACAGAATCGCCGTCACGATGGAGACAGTGCCGATGGTGCCGATCTGCAGCGACAGCGTACGCAGCGCTGCCAGCATCGAGGAAGACTCCGGCGCAAGTTGCAACCCCGCGTTGCGCATCGCCGGGTTGATGACGCCTGCGCCGGCGCCGAGCAAAAACGTCGCGAAAGCGAGCCATGCATACGGCGATGCGCCCCACGCCGGAGGCAGCGCAAGCAGGACGAATCCTGCCACCGTGACAGCGCTTCCCGCATACAGGGGCAGGCGGTAGCCGCTACGGCGCAGCACCGCCACGGCGAGTAGGGAAAAGACCAGTGCGGCAACGCCCTGCGCGGTAAGAAGCGTACCCGACCGCAAGGCGTCGATGCCGTAGCGGCTGGTGGCATAGAGCGGTATCAATGCCAGCGCTCCGATGACGATGCCGCTGTAGGTCATGTTGACCAGATTCACCACGCCGAAATCTGGGCCGTAGATAAGGCGTGGGGCGATGAAGGGCGTCCGGGCGCGGCGGATGTGGCGAAAGAACGCCACGACCAGCGCGGCCGCGAAGGCCAGCAGCGCCAGAGGCGGCCACAGCGCTTCGGACGGCTGCCTTTCCCCCAATATGCTGACCGCCAGCATGCCGGCCAGGAGGCCGCCGCCCAAAAGCGCCACGCCAGCGACGTCCATGCTTTTTGGGCGTCGGCGAGTCCGCGTGGGGTCGCGTGGCACAAAGCGCAGCGCAAGCGCGATAATGAGCAGCCCGATCGGCACATTGACATAGAACACGTCGCGCCACGACCAATAGCCTACGAAATAGCCTCCGAAAACCGGGCCGATCATCGCTCCGATCGGAAAAATGCTTCCAAAGAGGCTGACATAGCGATCACGCGCTGGGCCGAAGTGGTCCACGATAATGCCCGTGGCGGTGGGCGTGAAGCCCGCGCCGCCGGCCGCCTGCAACGCCCTGAGCAGAATCAGGGCGTAGATGTCGTTGGCCATTGCACAGCCGAGCGAGGCCAGCGTAAACACGGCGACGGAGGCCAGGAAGACCTGGCGCCGCCCGAAGCGCTCGGCCAGTTTGCCGCTGATCGGCAGCATCAGCACAAAGCCGAACGAATAGGCGGTCAGTGTCCAGCCCGCCAGATTGATCGAGGTATGCAGGCCTTGCTGAATGGCGTCCAACGCAATGGCGACGATGGTCGAATCGATCGACATCATCAGCAGCGCGGCGCCAACGATGAGAAAAACAGTATTCCGGCGGACGGGTGTTGCAGCAGTGGAGGTCATGGGAATGCGTGGTCAACCTCTCTGTATGACCCCGGCGAAAATGAACACCATACCATCTTCCTTCGCCACAGGATCCAGGGTGGCGCCGTCGAGACGCCGGAGCCGGGCGCTATGTTCTCTGGCAGGGCGGTGCGCTATGTGCGCCCGCTTCTGGCCAAAGGCCCGAGACCAAACGCTCAACGCCGTCTTGTTCGACCGGCGTTGACACCTAGTGAGCTGGATTCAAAGAAAATGTGCCGGATCGTTGGGCACTGGCTGGAAATTTTGCGCTCCAGGCGTTCCATGGCTTGCTCGACCTCGCTGATATGCATGTCTTGCCTGAACCGCACCGAAGCTGTCAGCAGCGCTTGCGCAGGGCCCAACTGCATGGTTAAAAGGCGATCGACGCGGTCAATAGAGGGGTCGTCTTCAAGCAGCTTCCTTAAAAGCGCGATCTGCTCGCGGTCTATGCTTTCGCCCACCAGCAGGCTGCCTGTCTCATACGCCAGCACCATCGCGGCCGCCACCAGCACCAGGCCGATCACAATCGACGCAGCCGGGTCGATAAAAGGGTTGTTCAGCAGATGCCCCAGCCAGATGCCCAGCAGCGCCACCGAAATTCCGATCAGCGCGGCCGAATCCTCGACCAGAATCGTAAATACAGCCGGATCCTTGCTGCGGCGCATGGTCGTCCAAAGCGATTCACCAGCCCGCCTGCGTTTATTGAGCTCCAGGCGGGACACATTCCAGCTATAGCCCTCGAACACCGCGGCAGCCAGCAGAACAGCATAGTTCCAGCCCGGGTTCTCCAGCTTGGGCGGGTGAAGCAGGGTAAGAATGCCGTGATAGATGGAAACCCCGCCGCCCAGCGAAAAGAGCGATACCGCCACGATCAAGGCCCAAAAATACAAAACCTTGCCGTACCCGAAGGGGTGGGACGGGTCGGCCGGCCGATTGCTGCGCCGCATGCCCAGCAGCAGCAAGAGCTCATTGCCCGTATCCACGGTTGAATGCACCCCTTCCGCCAGCATCGCGGCGCTGCCGGTGGCAGCGGCGGCGATGAACTTGCACACCGCAATACCCAGATTCGCTCCCACCGCGGCGTAGACCACTCGCCGCGAACCCTTCGCATTGGCCGAAGGAAGCGGTGGCTGGGCGGAATCGGGTTTCATAAGCATTCTCGCGCACGAAGGGGTAAAGATCGGCCCGGACGCTTGGCCCGGCGATCGCGGCGGGAACGTGCAGCACTTGGCGTGCCGCTTGCTGCCTTTAGCCCTTGTATGCCACTCAGCCCTCACCATCCGGTGCGGATCGCGAAGGATGAGGCAGCTTTCAACCCTGATCCAGCACAGTGCGAGGCACTGTTGAGGCGCCGCTAAGCGCCCCGGTTTTACTGAGGCTCGGTGTCGTGGCTCATCCAGCTGTGCAGGCCGTCGACCCAAGTTTCGGCAGGCAGCCCCAAAGTGGCCTGTATGCGGGCGGCGCGCTCATAGAGCGCATCAAAGTCAACCGAAGGCGACTGCTTGAAGGCGATGGCTACCATATTGCCATTGTGGACTTCAGGCAGCCACGCCACGGCCTCGAACGCGTTTTCGATCATTTGAAGATGCTGCAGGTGTTCGGGCCAGTCGCAGTACAGGTTGATGGTCATCATGCCCTGGGCAGCCAGGCAATTGGCACAGGCGGCATAAAATGCCTCGGTGCTTAACAGCGGGCCTTTCGCCTGGGCGTCGTACAAGTCAACCTGCAGCACGTCGATTGAACGACGACGCGAAAAGTCTTGCACGTAGTCCAGGGCGTCCATGTTCAATACGGTAAGGCGTTCATCGTCGGCAGGCAGGTTGAAGTGGCTGCGACAAATGTCGATGACCCGCGAATCAAGTTCCACGGCAGTCACCTTGGCCGACGGCAGGCGCTTGCGACAGAACTTGGTAAGCGCTGCGGCGCCCAGGCCAAGTTGCACGATATGCGAGGCTTGGTCGCGAAACAGCAGCCACATCATCATTTGCTGCACGTATTCCAGTTCAATATCGTCGGGTTGCGCAATGCGCATGGCGCCCTGTACGGCCAAGCTGCCAAAGTGCAAGGTACGTACGCCGTCGCTTTCCAGAACGTTCAGCATGATTCAATAAGGGCGGTAAATAGCATGGCGCATTATCGCCAATTCGAAAACATGGGGTATGTAAGGTGTCTGGGTTCAATATTGCCTACCAAAAGGTCTTCCGGCCGAATCAGCTGACCGTTGGGTTGATGACCCCGCTGGCCCACCAGGGAAGCATGGCCCGCATTGACAAGGCCTTCCAGCAGGCCGCGCTGGCCGACAAGCTGAACTTCGCCGCCCTGTGGGCGCGCGATGTACCGTTGATGATTCCCCAGGGCAGCGACAATTCCACCAGCGCGCTTGATGACCCCTTCCTATGGCTGGCCGGCCTTGCGGGGGCCACCACACACATCGCGCTGGGCGCCGCCGCCATTGTGTTGCCCTTGCGGCACCCCTTGCACGTGGCCAAGGCTGCGTTAAGCCTCGACCGCCTCAGCGCGGGGCGCTTTATCTTGGGCGTGGGTTCCGGTGATAGGCCGGCCGAGTTTGCCTCGTTCGGCCAAGACCTTGAA
>Ga0180218_1001194_pt1 | contig 16563 bp, 14 predicted proteins | sample eDN3rd37CKraftBY_FD_151334 | JGI IMG/M metagenome (GOLD analysis project Ga0180218, IMG submission 151334) | Enriched backyard soil microbial communities from Emeryville, California, USA - eDNA 3rd pass 37_C Kraft BY (version 2) (version 2) | ecosystem: Environmental > Terrestrial > Soil >...
CGCCGCCGGGCCACCCAGCCGGATATCTCCCAGACGGATCACACACCCACGCGGGGTGGAGCAGCCCGGTAGCTCGTCAGGCTCATAACCTGAAGGCCGCAGGTTCAAATCCTGCCCCCGCATCCCAACACCAGACCAACCCCATACAAGCCGCCTCGGATCAAGGTCCGCAGGCGGCTACTCTGTGTCCTGGGCGTGGAAATTTTCCCTCTCAACCCCTCACTCCTTTCACCCTGCCAGAGCGGCTCTCGGCGCGACGCCAGCCTCCCCCCTCCGGTCTATAGAAAGTCCACGACAAGCCCCCTCGTGCGGGTGCAGCATGGCATTCACCATGCCGCCCTTCGATCAGAGCGCCCTCATCGCCCTGGCCGGCGAGATCCGTGACAATGCGTGCCAGGAGCCCTTGGCGCAGCCTGCGCTGACGCTCGCTTTCGCCATCAGCCGCAGCATCGAGGAATATGGGCTGGCAACCGCCGAACTCGGCCAATTGCTGCGCCAACTCGGCACTTCCGCCTTCCTCGACAAGGCGCAGCGACTTGCCCGATCGGTGGGGCTCCATGTTGCCGAGGCTGATGCCGTGCTGGCGGCGCTCGCTGCCCGTGTCGCACAACCCGATCCTACCGACAGCCCCATTCCGCTCGCCGCCTTCCGTGCCGCCTGCGAGCGGCCGCGCGCTGCTGCGGTCTTCACCGCGCACCCCACTTTCAGCCTGCCGCGTGATACAGCGAGCGCTCTGGCCATGGTGGCTGACGGCGCCGCCCCGCCCGAGATCCTTTCCCTACGCCCGGAGCCGCCCACGCTGGCCGACGAGTTCGAGCAGGCCGCGCGCGCCATCACCCATGGGCGGGATGCGCTGGATCGTCTGGCCGCAGCCTTCCTGGGCACCGCCCGGGCCATCTGGCCGGACCGCTGGACGCAGCTCGATCCGCGGCCGGTCATCCTGGCCTCCTGGGTGGGCTACGACACCGATGGCCGCACCGATATCGGCTGGCACGACACCCTGCGCCTGCGGCTCCGCATGAAGCGCCTTCAACTCGCGCGGCTCGCCGGCCAGCTTGCCGCCTTGCCTGAGGGCTGCACCGCCGCCTTGCGCGAGCGCATCGCCACGGCCCTGGAAGCTCTGCAGGTACAGATCGAGACTTGCCCGCCTCCCGGTGCGCCGGCGCCGGTCGCGGTGCAGGCCTTCGCTGCCGCGCTGGTCGGTCAGCGTGATGCTGCCCTGACCACGCTGGAGCCGTTACTGGGGCTGTTTCCCGCCGCTTTGACAGCCGCGCCGGACGAGCCGTCGCGCCTTGCCCTCTGCGTGGCGCGTGCCGGCCTGGTGGCGCATGGCCTCTCGCTCGCCCATACCCACACGCGACTCAACGCCAGCCAGCTGCACAATGCCGCCCGGCTGCGTTTTCCGCATCTCGGCAGCGGCCCGGAAGACCCTTCGCACCGGCGCGCCCTTTTCGCCGCCATCAATGCGGCGCTGGAGGAGGCGCGCCCCGAGCCGGTGGATTTCGGCGGGTTGATGGCCGAGCAGGCTTCCGCCGCGCGGCTGATGATGACCGTCGCGCAGATCGTCAAGCATGTGGATGCCAGTCAGCCGGTCCGCTTCCTCGTGGCGGAGACGGAGAGCGGCTACACGCTGCTGGCGGCCCTGCTGCTGGCGCGTCTCGCGGGCGTCGAGGAGCATGTCGAGATCTCGCCGCTATTCGAAACGGCCGAGGCGCTGGAGCGTCGCGGCGAGCGGGTGATGGACGAGGCGCTGCGCAGCCCGCACTGGCGCGCTTATCTGCGCCGCACCGGGCGGCTTTGTCTGCAGTTCGGCTATTCCGATTCCGGCCGCTATGTCGGCCAGGTCGCCGCCACCCAGCTCATTGAGCGTCTGAAGCTGCGCATCATCGATCTGCTTGGCCGGCACGGGCTGACGGGGCTGGAGGTGGTGCTCTTCGACACCCATGGCGAGGGACTGGGCCGTGGTGGCCATCCCGACGGGCTGGCGGCGCGATTCGACTATCTCGATCCGCCGGCGGTGCGCGCCGCCTTCGCCGCGCATGGCATCCCCACGCGGCTGGAGACCTCCTTCCAGGGCGGCGACGGCTATCTGCTGTTCGGCACCCCCGCGCTCGCGCAGGCCACCGTCGCCCGCATCGCCGAGCACGCCTTCGCGCCGCTGCCCGAAGGCGCGCCCGATCCGGTCTATGCCGAAGGCGGCTTCGCCAGTGATCTTTTCGCCGGCGCCCGCGCCGCCTTCACCGCCCTGGTGGAGGACCCCGGCTATGCCACGCTGCTGGGCGCCTTCGGTACGGCGCTGCTCGACCGCACCGGCTCGCGCCCCGCCAACCGGCAGAGCGATGCCGGAGGCGCGGCCCTCATCCGCCATCCACGTGAGCTGCGCGCCATTCCGAACAACGCGGTGCTGCAGCAGCTCGGCTTCCCTGCCAACCTGATGCACGGGCTGGGGCAGGGGGCGCTGCACGAGACGGAGGCGCTCTCCGACCTGCTCCGCCGCAGTCCACGCTTCGCCAATGCCCTGGCCTTCACCCGTGCGGGCCTCTCGCTGTCCGACGCCGATGTGCTGCACGGCTATGTCGCCAGCCTCGATCCTGCCACCTGGCTCGATCGCGCCGCCCAGAGCCAGGATGAGGGCCGCATCGCCGCCTTTCTTGCCTTGTCCCGCGCCCTGGAGCAGGCCGGCCTGGGGGACCCGGCGCGCGCCGTCTTCCGCCGCCTGAAGGCGGACGATCTGGCCCTGCGCGCTGCCTGGCCCGAGGGCGCCCCGCGCATGAGCGACCGGCTCTTCGCGCTGCATGCGCTGCGGCTCTGCCTCATCCACCGCATCTGGCTGACGGCCGTGACGATGCCGGATTTCTCGCCGCGCCATGGCGTGACGCGCGAGGCCCTGGTCCAGCGCCTCCTGCGGCTCGACGTGGAGACGGCGGTCGGCCTGCTGGAAGAGATCTTCCCCGCCATCGAGCCACCCGAGGCGGCCCTCGATTTCGCCGAGCCGCCGGCGCCGCGTCATGGCGGCTATGGGCAGGAGCAAGAGGAGATCATTCGGCCTCTGCGCGCGTTGTTCGCGATGGTGCGGGAAATCAGTGCCGTCATTTCGCTGGAGTGCGGGGCCTTTGGATAGCTCCTCAGGGGCGCTGCCCCCGAAGCTTCTGCCGGGGTGACACAGGCCGATAAGGCTGGGGGAATGAATTCCCCCAGGCCCCCATCTTTTTTCTTCGAGTTTCCCACGCTGGCGGAAAGCGCCACACCAAACTGACAAAAAGAAGATGGGGGTTCGGGGGAATTCCTTCCCCCGACCTTTTCCCTGCCCGATTCAGCGCAAGGGCAGGGGCCACATGCCACTCTTCCGGCATGGTCGGGCCGGATTTTCGCCGTTGCGGCGTGCGCGAAGCGAGCCGGCGGCCTATCATGCGGCCCGGGACTGCGACGGAGCCGGGAAGTACCGATGGCCGAATTGTTGCGCGAGGAGGATTGCGATCGCCTGATCGCCTATCTGGAGCGCCATCTTTTGCGCTCGGTGCCGCTAGACGGCCTGACGATCGCGGCGCTTTGCGAGACCCACGCGCCTTTCCCCACCGCCGAGTGGTGCTGGACGGCCGATGTGGCGGCGGCGGTGGAGATGCTCTCCCTCCCGGCGGTGCGGGCCCGGTGGGGCGGCCTGACCGATGGACTGACCGATTTCCTGCTCGCCATGGGCACCGGTCCCTTGCTGCTGCGCCGCGTCGCGGCGCCGGACTGCGTGGTGGAAAGCGACGACCCGCAGGCCTTCGCGATCACCACAGCCACCCATGAGTATCGCGGCGACCTGTCGCGCGGCGTCGTGCGTCAGGCCGTGCGGGGCGGCCCGGCCCGGCGGGAGGTGCACCACACCGGCCATCTGGTGGAGTTCCGCCTTGGCCGGCAGCGGCATTGCCTCGATGTCGAGGACAGCATCGTCGATTGCGGGCTGGAGCGGCACCCCGAGGGCGTGCTGTTGTTCCACGAGAGCCTGTTGAAGGTCTCCGCGGGCCTGCTGCGCAAGACCGAGCAGGTGGTCGGCCGGCTGCGCTACGAGTACTGGATCGACCTGCAGGACCCGCGCCTGCTGCTGAGTGTGGCACTGCGCCCGGAGCCGGGCATCGACCTGCAGGATGTGCGGCTGACCACGGCGGTGGACGAGATGTCCACCGAGGAAAGCCGGCCCGTGCTGCGGGTGGGAATGGTGCAGGAGCGTCGCCCCCGCTTCGTGCCGCTCTCCGGCACTGCGCTGGCGACGCTGCACAACGGGCCGCTCGATCTGGTCAGCCTGATCGAGGAGGCGTCGCCGGGCGCCGCCAATGGCCTCCACCTGCGCCCGCTGACGCCCGATTCGCTGCTGAGCGTGAAGGCGCAGACCCGTGCCGGCCGGCTGCACTGGCTGCTGACCCGCTATGCCTGCCCCAGCCTGCCCGGCGGGCAGGAGTTCCGGCTGCACGAGGCGCGGCTGCTGACCGCCGGCACGCTGGCCTCGGCGCTGCCGACCTATGCCGGCGTGCTGAACGACCCTGCGATGCTCTCCGGCCGCGATGCCGGCGTCACCGCCGACCACGGCACCGCGCTGAACGCGGTGGCGACGCAGATCCTCTTCGCCAGCACCGGCGCCTATGCCCTGCCGCCCGAGCGGCTCGCTATGCTGCGCGACTGGTATGATCGGCACCTGGACGGGCTGATCATCGCCATGGCCGACGGCGACACGCTGCGCCCGGCGCGCAGCTATCTGCGCTCCCTCGGCTTCGCCCTGCTCTCGCTGGACAGCATGCACCGCGCCACCGGCGAACCGCGCTACGAGGCGACCCTGGCGCATGGGCTCGACCTGTTGCTCTCCCTGCAACGGCCCGACGAGGCGGGCGGTGCCTTCGCCGATCTCAACCAGGCCGCCTATCTCGACTGCCATGCCGCGGCCATGCTGGCGCTGGCCCGGCTGGCGCTGCGGCGGCCGGACCCGCGGCTGCAGACGGCCCTGCGTCAGGCGATCGGTGCCATCCGCGTGGGCACGATCAAGGTGCCGCTGGAGAACGGCGTGCACAGCCTGGATACGCCCTTCGTGCGCAGCCGCCGCGCCGATGGGCGCTGGGAGGACGACGGCGGCTTCTGGTCCTTCAAGCTGGGCCTGCTGCTGCGGGCGCTCGGCGCCGTGCGGCGGGCGCATGAGGCCGGCGGGATCCGGCTGGAAAGCGGCGAGTCGATGCGCCTGCAAACCCTCTACGACATCAGCCTGCGGCAGTTGCGCGCGCGGCTGCGCCCCTTCGGCGAAACCCTGGAGGTGCTCACCAGCCCGCTGGCCGGCGAGGGGAATGCCGCCACCCAGCCGGTGGTCCTGCTGGGCCTGCTGGAGGCGGATGGGGCCATCGCCAGCACGGGTCTGGACATCGCCACTTCCGCGCCGCTCTGAGCCGGGTGCCCATGCCTTCCCGATACCCGCGCCGCCGACGCGGCTTCGCGGTGGCGGCGCTGCTGCTGGTGCTGCTGCCAACGGCCTGCGCCGCGCCGCCGGCCCCCGCTCCCACGCCGCCCTTGCCCTATCCGCCCAGCGTGCGCGAGCGGATGCTGCATATCGCCCTCGCCGAATGGGCGGACTGGGGCCGCATCGTGGTCGAGGCCGACGCGCCCCGCGCAGCGCGACCCGACCTGCCGGGGCCGGAGAGCGCCCTCGCCAATTTCCCGCGCGTTCTGGCCTATTGGCGCGCGGTGGCCGAGGGCGCCGGCCCGATCGCCCGCAACCGCGCGCTCTACGCGGCCGCCCTGGCGCAGCCCGGCCTGCCGGTGGGTCTGTGGCAGGAACCGGCCTGGTCGGCGGCCTTCATCAGCTTCGTGATGCGCACCGCCGGGGTGGACCGGCGCGAGTTCCCGCCCTCCGCCGCGCACGCCTTCTACCTGGACGCGCTGCTGGCGGATGCGATGCGTTTCCCCGCCACCGCACCCTTTCTGCCGCATGACTGGACCGGCTACGCGCCGGAGGCGGGCGACCTGATCTGCGCCGACCGCTCGGCGCACCCGCTGCGCCACTGGCAGGAGCGGCTGGGCGAGGCCGGGCAGTTCCGGCCGATGCATTGCGACATCGTGGTGGCGGTGCTGCCGGGGGCGGTGGAGGCGGTCGGCGGCAATGTGGCGGATGCCGTCACCCTGTCGCGTTTCCCCACCGATGTGGCAGGTCGCCTGTTGGCACGGCCGGCGGGTGGCCCCACTTGGTTCGCCATCCTGGAGAATCGCCTGGGGCGCCTGCCCCCCTGGAACTGGAGAACCGCTTCGTGACCGATCTTTTCGAGCCGCTGACCCTGCGCGGCGTGACGCTCCGCAACCGCATCGGCGTCTCCCCCATGTGCCAGTACAGCTGCGCCCCGGATGGCCGGGTGACGGAGTGGCATCTCGGGCACCTGCAGTCCCGCGCCATCGGCGGCGCCGGGCTGGTGATCGTCGAGGCGACCGGCGTCAGCCCGGAAGCGCGCATCACGCCGCAGGATGTTGGGCTCTGGGAGGATGCGCAGCTCCCCGGCCACAAGCGGCTGGCCGCCGCCATCGCCAGTGCCGGCGCGGTGCCGGGCATCCAGATCGCCCATGCCGGCCGTAAGGCCAGCGCGGCGCCGCCCTGGGTCGGTGGCCTGGCGAAGGAGCATGGCTGGGAGCCGGTGGCCCCGAGTGCCGTTCCCTTCCCCGGCCTGGCCATGCCGCGTGCCATGACCGAGGCCGATATCCGCAAGGTCATCGCCGACTTCACCGCCACGGCGCGGCGCGCCATCGCGGCGGGCTACCGCTTCATCGAGATCCATGGGGCGCATGGCTACCTGCTGCACCAGTTCCTCTCGCCGCTGTCCAACCAGCGCAACGACGGATGGGGCGGGGACTTCACCGGCCGCACCCGGCTGGTGCGGGAGGTGGTGGCCGCGGTGCGCGCCGCTATTCCCGAGGATGTGCCGCTGGCCATCCGCTTCTCGCACACCGACTGGACCGAGGGCGGCTGGACCACCGAGGAGACGATCGAGCTGTCCCGCCAGGTGAAGGCGATGGGCATCGATCTGGTGGACGTCTCCTCCGGCGCCCTGGTGCCAGCGCAGATCCCGGTCGGGCCCGGCTACCAGGTGCCGGGCGCAGCGGCGGTGCGCGCCGGGGCGGGCGTCGCGGTGGCGGCGGTCGGCATGATCACCGAGCCGGAGCAGGCGCAGCAGATCCTCGCCGAGGGCAAGGCCGACCTGGTCCTGCTCGCCCGTGCCCTGCTGCGCGACCCCTACTGGCCGCTGCATGCCGCCGCGGCGCTGGGCCGCACGGAGGCGCTGCGCATCCCGCCGCAGTATGACCGGGCCTGGGGCGCGCTGGGTAAGATGACGATCGACCCGGCCGTGGCCGAGCCGATGCCGCCGCTCTGAGCTGGGGCATGCCCCGGATCGCCATCACCGCGCGACTGTCGATCGACGAGGGCGAACTCGTCGAGAGCTTCGCGCGTGCCTCCGGGGCAGGCGGCCAGAACGTGCAGAAGGTGGAGAGCATGGTGCAGTTGCGGTTCGATGCCCGCAACTCGCCGAGCCTGCCGGAGGCGGTGCGGGAGCGGCTGCTGCGGCTGGCCGGGCACCGCGCCACCGCGGCGGGGGAAATCGTCATCACCGCGCAGGAGCACCGCTCCCAGGCGCGCAACCGCGAGGAGGCGCGGGCGCGTCTGCTCGAACTTCTGCGCGTTGCCGCCGCGCCGCCACCGCCGAAGCGACGCCCGACGCGGCCCACCCTCGGCTCGAAGAAGCGGCGGCTGGAGGGCAAGGCGCAGCGCGGCGCGGTGAAGCGCTTGCGCGGCAAGCCCGCCGCCGACTGAACTGCGGCGGATGCCTACTCGACCGGCAGGAAGATGAAGACCACCGCCGCGACGAGGCAGAGCATTGCGGCAAAATAGGTCCAGCGCAGCGGCTCCCCCAGCACCAGGACGGAAAAGCCGCCGAAGACGACCAGCGTGATCACCTCCTGCATGACCTTGAGCTGTTGCCCGGTGAAGGCGCCATAGCCGATCCGGTTGGCCGGCACGGCCAGGCAGTACTCGAAGAAGGCCATGCCCCAGCTTGCCACCACGGCGAGCCAGAGCGGCCAGGATGGGTGCTTCAGATGCCCGTACCAGGCGTAGGTCATGACCATATTGGAGCCGAGCAGCAGCAGGGGCGGCCACAGGAAGGCATTGTTCATCCTCCCATCCTAGGACAGCGCCCGCAGGCGCGGCAGGCGCTTCTTCGCATTGCGGCAGGGCGCCGGATGCGAGGAATGGCGCCGAAAGGAGCGAGAGGAAAAGGAGGGCCATGGGCATTTTTGCTTTTTCTCCTGTGCCCCTGATGCCGGTGGGCACATACAGCACGGGCCGCTGCTCGCTACGCTCCGCGCCGGTTACACCCGTGCTTGTCTTCCCCGCCCATCCCTGCGACGGGCTCTTGCCTTCCGCCCGTTCCCGGGCCTAGGACGCTCCACCGCCAGGGTTTCAGGAAACCGAAAGAGGATCCGCATGAACTGGATCAGCGAGTGGGCGCTGCCGAAGATCCAGACATGGCTGGGCCGGCGCGAAGTGCCGGACAACCTCTGGCACAAATGCCCGGCCTGCGAGCAGATGATCTTCCATCGTGACCTGGAACGGTCGCTGCATGTCTGCACGCATTGCGGTCACCACATGCGCATTCCGGCGCTGAAGCGGGTGGAATACACGCTCGATCCTGGCTTCCAGCGCATCGAGCTGCCCAAGGCGCCCGCCGATCCGCTGCGCTTCCGCGATCAGCGCAAATATGTTGACCGGCTCAAGGAGGCGCAGGCGAAGTCCGGCATGGATGACGCCGTGGTGGTGGCGCATGGCGCCATCGAAGGCCGCCGCGCCGTCGTGGCTGCCTTCGAATTCGGCTTCATGGGCGGCTCCATGGGCGCCGGGGTGGGCGAGGCCATCGTCACCGCCGCCAAGCTCGCCGTGCTGCAGGATGCGCCGCTGATCGTCTTCACCGCTTCGGGCGGGGCGCGCATGCAGGAGGGCGCCATCAGCCTGATGCAGATGCCGCGCACCGTGATCGCCTCGCAGATGGTGAAAGAGGCGAAGCTGCCCTTCATCGTCGTGCTCTGCGACCCGACGACCGGCGGCGTCACAGCCAGCTTCGCCATGCTGGGCGACATCCAGATCGCCGAGCCCGGCGCGATGATCGGCTTCGCCGGCGCGCGGGTGATCGAGCAGACGGTACGCGAGAAGCTGCCCGAGGGCTTCCAGCGCGCCGAATATCTGCTGGAGCACGGCATCCTCGACATGGTGGTCAAGCGCGGTCAGATGCGTGACAGCCTCGCCCGCCTTATCAGCCTGCTGCGCGAGCCGATGCTCACCTCGACCGAGGCGGTCGCCGAGCCGGTGCCCGCCCTGGCCGACGAGGCGCCTGTCACCGAAGCCGTCGGCGCGGCACTCGCTCCGGCGCAGTCGGCCATGCCCGCCGTCAGGCCGGTGCCTCTCTCTGCCAAGCCTGCGCCAAAGGCGGCGCCCGAGGCGTGAGCCGTTCCGAAGCCATCATCGACCGCCTGCACGCGCTGCACCCGAAGCTGATCGACCTCAGCCTCGGGCGGCTGCAGCGGTTGCTCGCCGCCCTCGACCATCCGGAGCGCAAGCTGCCGCCGGTGATCCATGTCGCCGGCACCAATGGCAAGGGCTCCACCTGCGCCTTCCTGCGCGCCATTGCCGAGGCGGCGGGGCAGCGGGTGCATGTCTATTCCTCGCCGCACCTTGTCCGCTTCCACGAGCGCATCCGCCTGGCCGGCACGCTGGTCTCCGAGGAAGTCCTGGCGGCGACGCTGGAGGAGGTGGAGGCCGTCAATGCTGGCGAGCCGATCACCGTCTTCGAGGTGACCACGGCCGTTGCCCTGCTGCTGTTCAGCCGCGTCCCGGCCGATCTGCTGGTGCTGGAAGTCGGGTTGGGCGGCCGCTACGACGCCACCAACGTGGTGGAATGGCCGGCGGCCTGCGCGATCACCAGCATCTCCATGGATCATATGGAATTCCTGGGCAACTCGCTGGCTGTCATTGCCGCCGAAAAGGCCGGCATCCTGAAGCGCGGCGTGCCTGCCGTCACCGGCAACCAGGCGCCCGAGGCGCAGCTGGCACTGGAAGCCGAGGCGGCGGCGCTCGGCGTCATGCTCGCCGTGCGCGGGCAGGACTGGACCATCCGCTGGACCGACAGCGGCCTGCACTACGCCGACCCGGCCGGGAGCATGGACCTGCCGCGCCCCGCGCTTCCTGGGCCGCACCAGGCGGACAATGCCGGGATCGCCATCGCCGCGCTGCGTGCCTGGAACCCACCCTGGCTGACCGAGGCCGCGATTGCCGCCGGCCTCGCCACCGCCACCTGGCCGGCACGCCTCCAGCGCCTGCATGGCGACCTTGCGGCGCTGCTGCCGCCGGACTGGGAGCTATGGCTGGATGGTGGCCACAATGCGGGCGCCGGGCAGGCCCTGGCGGCGCAACTGCCGCTCTGGGCCGACCGGCCGCGCCATCTCATTGTCGGCATGAAGCAGGGCAAGGCCTCAGGCGAGTTCCTGGCGCCCCTGCTGCCGCTCGTCGATTCGCTCTGGGCGGTGACGGAGCCGGAGCAGCACCTGGCGATGCCGGTAGAGGAGATTGTCGCTGCCAGCGGCGGGGTGGCTCGCCCTGGCCCGCATGTGGCCGATGCGTTGCGCGCCATCGCTGGGGCGGGCGGTCCGCCGGGGCGGGTGCTGATCTGCGGCAGCCTCTATCTTGCGGGCGAGGTGCTGAAGGCCGACGGCACGGCGATCGTCTGATCCCAAACAAAAAAGGCCGGGGGAAGGAATTCCCCCGGACCCCCATCTTTTTTCTTGTCAGTTTGCTCATCCCCCTAAGGGGAGGTCCAGGAACCTCAGGTTCCTGGTGGGGGTGCAGGGGGCGAGGCCCCCTGCGGCACCCTTTCAGCCCTGCGCTTCCGGCGAGACGATGATGCAGGCCCCCGAGCTGCGTAGCTTGTCGCAGGCCGACTGCGCGCTCTCGCGCGACAGGCCGAGCACGCGGGCGCGGTACAGCGTGCCATGCGCCTGCGCCACCGGCTCCACCGCGGGGCGGGCGCTGCCGATGCCGAGCCGTCCGCGCGCCTGGTTCGCGGCAGCGCGGGCGAGATTGGCACTGGCGAAGGCACCCACCTGCACACCCCAGTCGCCGCTGGCCGCTGACACCGTGGCGGGCGTCGCGGACTTGCTGGGAAGGCGCAGCACATGGGCAGTGGGCGGCAGGGTGGCCGCATGGGCACTGCCGATCAGGCTGAAGCTGTTGCCGGACGGGGCAGCGGGGCGCGGTTCGGCGAAGGCGGTGGCGATGCGCGCCGTGGTGGGCGCCACGCTCGCCCGTGCCGGCGCTGGCGCCGGAGCGGGTGCTGCCGTAGCGGCACGCGGCGTGACGCTAGCAGCGGCGAGCAGGCTGGGCGCGCGGGCCGGGGCCGACGGCGCGGCGGGTGGCGGCAGCGTGTTCACCACCGCAGCCGGTGCGGGCGTCGGCGGCTCGGGCGGCGCCGTATTGCTGGCATAGGTCGAGCCATCCGGGATGGGATCCATCCGCACGACGTTGCTGGTATAGGTCGAGCCGTCGGGGATCGGATCCATCCGCACGACATTGCTGCCGGAGGCCGGGTCCAGGCTGGCCACCTGCACCGGCTCCGCCGCGGCATAGGTCGAGCCGTCGGGAATCGGCTCCATCCGCACCACCGGGCCGGGCGGCAGGCTGGCCACCTTGATGCCGGGGTCGATGGCATTGCGCTGGTCACGCAGGGCCAGCATCGTCGCGGTATCGCCGCGGCGCGGGCCGGCCGGGATGTTCAGCGGCAGTTCGGCGGCGGCATAGACCTCCGGCGCCGCGCGGTGGCGCGGATGCACGCCGGCGATGCGCGGGCCGATGCGCGCTACATAGTTGCGCGTCTCGGCGGGCAGGCCCTTGCCGTTCCAGAGATACTCCTCCAGGCGGCGCGGGCCGGCATTGTAGGCGGCGAGGAAGCCCGGGCTGGCGTAGAGATCGTACATCTCGCGCAGATAGGCGGCGCCGGCCATCAGGCTGTTCCAGGGGTGGTAGGGATCATCCCCCAGGCCGTAGCGGGCGCGCAGCTCGGCATAGGTGCCGGGCATCACCTGCATCAGCCCCATGGCGCCGACCGGGCTGGTGGCCGCGACGCGGCCGGCGCTCTCCTGGCGCATCACCTCGCGGATCCAGCGCTCCGGCACGTCAAAGCGGCGGGCGGCCTCCTTGACATAGGGACCCCAGGGATCGCTGGGCGGGCCCGGCGGATCGTAGCTGGACGGCTGCGGCCAAGCCGCCGCCTCGGCGGCGGCGTTGGGACTCAGACGAGCCTGCTGGGTGCTGCCACAGGCAGCGAGAAGGCCGACCATCGAAATGGCGGCAAACATCCGGACGCGCCCCCCCGGCGCAATCCGAGCGTTCGGAAACGGAGTCATCCCCGGTTCTCCGTCATGGCCCAGTAGCCTGCTCCCTATGACTGGACCGCCTGCGCCCCCACGCCTGCGAATCCGGAAGCAACCCCGGGCTAAGGTTTCAGCAGAACATCTGCCCGCAAACCGCTAAAGGAGACAGAGGATTAGCGCAAGTCTCGTGTGTGGCCGGGAGCGCGGAGGCCGCAGGGGAGGAGCCCTCCGGGAGCGGCCAGACTCCCGCCCTTGTGACAGGCGAAGCCCCCGCTGCGCGATGGGGACTGGACAGGAAAGCTCCTGGCCGCCACCTCTACCATCCTCTTCGTGAGGGCGCGGTTTCCGCGAGCCCGCGAGCAGGAGAAGGATCAGGAGTACGCCATGGCCTCGAACAGGATCGCGGGCAAGTTGAGCCGCACGGCTCTCGGCCTGTTGCTGCTGACCGGAACAGTGGCCGCCTGCGCCCCGCAACAGACCGGGAACACCTACAGCGCCGACTCGATCGGCCGCGCGGCCTCCGTCTCGTACGGCACCATCATCGGCACGCGGCCGGTGCAGATCCAGGGCGGTGGCTCGGGCGTCGGCACCGCGGCCGGTGCCGTTGCGGGCGGCGTCGCCGGCAGCTTCATCGGCGGCGACTGGCGCTCCAACGCGCTGGCCGGCCTGGGCGGCGCGGTGCTCGGCGGCCTCGCCGGCAATGCCATCGGGCGCGGCGTGAGTAACGGGCAGGCCGTCGAATTCACCATCCGCGAGGACAATGGCGGCGACATCTCGGTGGTGCAGACCGACGAGGAAGGCCTGCGCGCCGGCGACCGCGTGGTGATCATCCGCGGTGACCGCACCCGCATCAGCCGTGCCGCCGGTGGCCCGCCGCCCGGCGCCTATGCGCCTCCCGCCGCCGCGCCGGCCTATGGCGCGTCCTATGGCGGCGGCAGCTACGGTGGCCCGAAGTACTGAGCGGGCTGGCTTAGGGCAGCGGAAAGGGGCCGGGAGGAGGGCGCTCCCCCGGCCCTTTGTCATTCTCTGGGAGATTGCCTCAGCCCGCGCCTCGCATCGCTGGAACCAGCAGGCCGACATTGTGCCGGAACATCGCCTCATAGGTCGGCGCCGGTCCGCCCGGTGGGGACAGTGCATCGGCGTAGAGCCGCCCCTGCACGGTCACCCCGGCCTCAGCAGCCAGGCGTCGCAGCGTCGCCGGGTTCGCCATGTTCTCCAGGAAAGCCGCGGTGATGCCTTCTTGCTTCAGCAGGCGGATCAACCGGCCGACCTGTGCCGCTGAAGGCTCGCTCTCGGTGCTCACCCCCTGCGGGGCCAGGAAGCGCACGCCATAGGCATCACCGAAATAGCTGAAGGCATCATGGCTGGTGACCACCTTGCGGCGTGCTTCGGGGACGGTGGCGATCTGTGCCCGCACCCAGGCATCCAGCGTGGCGAGGCGCTGGAGATAGGCTTCCCCTGCGTTCCGGAAGAGGTCGGCCCGCGCCGGATCGGCGGTGGCCAGCGCTGCCGTGATGTTGCGCACATAGGTCTGGCCCCGGCGGAGATCCTGCCAGGCATGCGGATCCTGCTCGCCCTCATGCCCGTGATCGGCGTGACCGTGGCCGGCGTGGCTGAGGAGGGGCACCCCATCCGTCGCGGTGAGCACCGGGCCGGCATAGCCCGCCGCCGGCAGCAGCCGGTCAATCCAGGCATCGAAGCCCATCCCGTTGCGCACCACCAGCTTCGCCTGCCGCAGCGCCTGGACGTCGGAGGGGCGGGGCTGGAAGCTGTGTGCGTCCACATCGGGACCGGCGATGGCATGGACGGCGACCTGCCCGCCGCCAGCCTGCCGCACCATGTCGGCGAGGATGGAAAAGGAGGCGACGATCGGCAGTGGCGGCGCGCTTTCGCCCTGCGCGGTGCGGGCCAGTGCGGGCGTAGCGAGCGCCAGGGCGAGCAGGGCGCGGCGATGCATCAGCGGTGTCCTGTAATGTTATACAATAACATTACTCGCCCACCTTCCCTGCGGCAAGCGCCTGCCGAGGCAGGCCGCTATCCCCTGCGGAACATCCGGCGCAGCCGCTCCCACAGCCCCTCGCCACGCCCGCGCCCGATCTTCTGATGCGCGACATGCGGGCGGCGAGCCGGGGGGGGTAGGGCACTGGCCAGGGTATGGCGTGCGGAATCCCGAGCCGCGATCAGCCGCCGCTCCAGCGCGGCGACCTGGGCCACGGCCTCGCCCGGCCCGGTCGCGGCCAGGGCCTCGGCGGTGGCCGCGGCATCCTGCCAGGCCTCGGTGCGGCGCAGCGCGTCGATCACCCGAACGGTCTGCTCCGCATCGAGCGCCGGCCCGGCGCGCCACAGCGCCACGGCATCCCGCCGCCAGGCGGTGGCGAGGTCGGGGCGGTTCATGTCATCGGCCACCCAGGCGGCGTGCAGGGTGGCCTCGGCCGCGGCATGCAGCGCGCCCGTCTCCTCCAGCACATGGGCCCAAGCCAGGAAGCGGCGCGCCAGCGGAGGATGGCTGGTATCCGCAATCAGCGCGCGGAAGGGGGCCGCCGCCACCGCCTCGGCCGCGGCCGGATGAGCCCGGCCGATATCCGGCGCGGCATAGCCGCAATGCGGGCACTGCTGCAGCCAGCGGGCCATGGTGCCGCGCAGCGGCTCGCCCGGCCGCAGGTCGAGGTCAGGGGCCTGTTCCGGCGGCGTCGGGCGGAACGGAGGCTGCCGGCTCTCGGTGCCGCAGACGGCGCAACGCAGGATGCCCGCTGCGCCGGCGGCGCGCGAGCCGGCGGAAGGAGAGCCGGCGGAGGATGAGGAAGTCGCCATCACTCCCAAACTAGGCACGAAGCGGCCCGGCGCGAAGGGGCTAGCGTATCGGAAGGGCAGAAGTGCCCCACCGATGTTGCGCGGGCGCCGCCGGCGGGCCAAACATCGGGCATGCCCCGCGGCGACCTCTTCCCCGACATCGCACCCTACGAGACCGGCCTGCTGCCGCTGTCCAGCGGGCACGTGATGTACTGGGAGCAGGTGGGCAACCCGCGTGGCCAGCCGGTGCTGTTCCTCCATGGCGGCCCCGGCGCCGGCGCCGGGGCGGTGCACCGCCGCTTCTTTGACCCGCAGTTCTGGCGCATCGTCATCTTCGACCAGCGTGGTGCCGGGCGCTCCCGCCCGCTCGGCGAACTGGCCGGCAACACTACGCCGAACCTGGTGGGGGACATCGAGACGCTGCGGCATTTCCTCGGCATTGAACAGTGGCTGCTGTTCGGTGGTTCCTGGGGCTCCACCCTGGCCCTGGCCTATGCCCAGACGCATCCGGAGCGTGTTTCCGGCTGTGTGCTGCGCGGCGTCTTCCTGGGCCGGCCACGCGAGGTGGAATGGTTCCTCTACGGCATGCGGCGCGTCTTCCCTGACGCCTGGGCGCAGTTCGCCGAGCACTTGCCGGAGGAGGAGCGCAGCGATCTGCTGGCCGGCTATTTGAAGCGCCTGACGCATCCGGATCCCCAGGTGCATTTTGCCGCCGCCCGTGCCTGGAGCCAGTATGAGGGGCTGTGCAGTACCCTGATGCCGAGCCCGGAGACGGTGGCCAGCTTCGCCCAGGACCGCACGGCCCTGGGCTTGGCGCGGATCGAGGCACACTACTTTGCCAACAACCTGTTCCTCCCGCCCGAGGGGCTGCTCGGGCAGATGGACCGCATCGCCCATCTGCCGGCGGAGATCGTGCAGGGGCGCTATGATATGGTCTGCCCGGCCGAGAGCGCCTTCGATCTGGCCGCCGCCTGGCCCCGGGCGCGGCTCACCGTCGTGCCGGACGCCGGCCATTCGGCGCTGGAGCCCGGCGTGCGCGTAGCGCTGGTCGCGGCGGTGGAGCGGTTCCGCCGCCGCAGTTGAGGCCGGCCAGCATGCCGAGGTGGCAGTGGGGCTGTTCCAAGCGGCGCTTAGCTGGGCTAAGCTGGAAGAAGCGTCTCCGTAGCTCAGCAGGATAGAGCATCAGATTCCTAATCTGAGGGCCGTGGGTTCGAATCCCGCCGGGGACACCATTTCCTTCTTGAGAACTCGCTCTCCGATTGGGCCGAGGGCGCCTGGAAGCCCAGGTTCCGCCTGGGTTGGCGTGAGGACCTTGGGAATGCCGAGGCTGGAGAGGGGCGGAATTCTCTCTCC
>Ga0180218_1001195_pt1 | contig 16558 bp, 12 predicted proteins | sample eDN3rd37CKraftBY_FD_151334 | JGI IMG/M metagenome (GOLD analysis project Ga0180218, IMG submission 151334) | Enriched backyard soil microbial communities from Emeryville, California, USA - eDNA 3rd pass 37_C Kraft BY (version 2) (version 2) | ecosystem: Environmental > Terrestrial > Soil >...
ATCGCCCTCGATACGCTTTGCGAAGTTTTCGCCCGCGGCATCGAGACCAACGGCGTGCGCGACCTGCCGCGTCTTGTTCGCGACGCTGGCCGGACTGAAATCGTCGGCGACTTCGATATACGCGACGGGCGCGGCTTTGAGTGCCTTGACGACCTCAGGCGGCCCGGCGCGGTCCGATGCGATGATCAGATCGCCGTTGACCGAGAGCACGCCTTCTGTCGACAGCGCGCGCATATAGCCGATGTTCTTTTTCTCTTTCAGAGCCTCCGCCGGGAACTGGCTCGTGGCATCGACGGCAATGACGCGATTGTCGGCGCCAATGGCATAAAGGATCTCCGTGATGTCGCCGCCGATCGAGATGATCCGTGACGCCGCGGCCCCACTCTTGCTCCCGCCTTGCGCGATGGCAGGCGATGCTGCTGCGAGGCATATGAGTGCGCCGATCACGCGTACGTACGCGGGGGTCTTCGCCAGGAACAAGGGGCGCTCCTTCGATTGGATCTTCGGCAGCGGAGCAGCTCGCACGCTGCCAACGTCTGTCTCCGGGCGCCGGGGGTACCTTTCTGCGGCGCGGGCAGCACGATGTTCACAAACAAAGTGGCAATTCAATAGTTAAGTATACCATGAGAGTATAGATTGTGGCGCCGGGGCCTCTCATGCGGCGCATCGGCGTGGCGAGCGATCGGGTGTCAACCCGCCGCCGGGAGGCCCGGGTCATGGCTGCTCGTCGTGGTTTGAGCTTGCAAGCGCGCCCTTCGCCGGGAACTATATCGATGGCTGGGAACGATGGGGTAGATTGGCCGTCGTGCCCCGTTGCCATCGTCATGGCCAAGAAATGATGCTGCCCGACGTAGGGTGCGCCGGCAGAGGGCCGCGCGGCGGCCTCGATCGAGCGCAATGGGGAGGAGGTACGGTGGCATCCGTCGAGTTGCGGAATCTGACCAAGCGATATGGGACGGCCGCGGTCGTCGACAATGTCTCGCTGACGATCGCCCATGGCAGCCTCGTCTGCCTGCTCGGCCCGTCCGGATGCGGCAAGACCACCACGTTGCGGCTGATCGCAGGTTTCGTCGAACCGACCGAAGGCGAAATCCGCGTCGGCGATCGCTCGGTCTCGAGTCCGCAGCGCACGCTGCCGCCCGAACGGCGCAACATGTCCATGATCTTCCAGAGCTATGCGCTTTGGCCGCACATGACGGTCGCCGAGAACATCACCTACGGCCTCAAGCTCCGCAAGACCGATGCGGCAACGACTAGGCAGAAGCTCGACGCTATCCTGACGACCACGCGATTGGCCCCGCTCGCGGACCGATATCCAGGCGAGCTGTCTGGTGGCCAGCAGCAGCGGGTGGCGCTGGCGCGTGCCTTGATCGTCGAGCCGGAAACACTGCTGCTCGACGAGCCGCTCTCCAATCTCGACGCCAATCTGCGCGAGGAAATGCGCTTCGAGATCCGCCGGCTGCATGACGAGTACCGCTATACCACCGTGTACGTAACGCACGATCAATCGGAGGCGATGACGACGGCCGACGTCATCTGCGTGATGAATGCCGGCAGGATCGAGCAGGCGGGCTCGCCTGAGGACATCTACGAGCGGCCCAATTCGGAGTTCGTGGCGCGCTTCATCGGGATGAGCAATGTCGTGCGTGGCAAGACCCTCGCGGAGGGACGCGTGGATTTCTCGGGCGTACCGCTCCGCGTCAGCAACGCCCTCGCACGCAAGAGTGGTGAGACCGCCGTCTCCATCCGACAGCACAGCATCCGTCTGATGGCGCAGGAGCCCGAAGAGAAGGACAATGTAGTGCCGGCAACGGTCCTGCGGCAGGTATTCCTCGGTTCGAGCCGCGACTATCTGGTCGAGGTGGCCGACGGTACGCAGCTCCGCGTCGTGACGCCGTCGGGAGATTCCGTCCCGCCGGGTGCGAGGGTCTGGCTGCATCTGCCGCACGACTGCTGCCGAGCGCTCGCCTCGTGATGGTACGAACGATGAGGAGACTGATCACGCGTGACTGCCGGATGAACCGCACGAGCGGCATCCCGATTCGAGAGAGGAAACGGCCATGGCACGGACTTTTGACAGACGTGATGTGCTCAAGGGCGCGGGTGCGCTGGCGGCGAGCGTAGCCGCGACACCGCTGAGCGCGCAGGCACCGCCCCCGACCGCAGTTACGGACGCGCTGATCGAGGCGGCTCGCAAGGAAGGCAAGGTCGTCTACTACACCTCCATCGACCTGCCGATGGCACAGCGGATCGGCAAGGCCTTCGAGGCGAAATATCCCGGCATTGCCGTGCGGGTCGAGCGCAGCGGCGCCGAGCGCGTGTTCCAGCGCATCGGACAGGAGTACGGGAGCAATATCCACGCGGTCGATGTGGTGAATTCGTCCGACGCGGCGCACATGATCGTCTGGAAGCGCGACGGTCTGCTCGCGCCCTACATACCCGAGGACGTTGCTAAACTTTATCCCGAAGAGCATCGCGACCGGGACGGTATGTTCGCGAGCTTCCGCGCCACGCTGAGCCCGATGGCCTACAATACCGATCTGGTCAAGGCGGAAGAGGCACCGAAGAGCTTCGCCGATCTCCTCGACCCGAAATGGGCCGGCAAGATCGTCAAAGCGCATCCGTCGTACAGCGGAACGATCATGACCGCGACGTTTCAGATCGCGCGTGACATCGGCTGGGACTATTTCGAGAAGCTTGCGAAGCAGCGCGTCATGCAGGTGCAGTCGGCGACCGATCCGCCGAAGAAGCTCGGTATCGGCGAGCGCGCTGTGATGGCCGATGGCAGCGAGTATGTCCTCTTCCAGCTCATGGAGAAGGGCCAGCCCGTCGCACCGATCTATGCAACCGAGGGCACGCCGCTGGTGATCGGGCCCAACGCCGTGTTCAAGGCGGCGCCGAATCCCAACGCAGCGCGCTTGTTCCAGTCGTTCTGCTTCAGCCTCGAATGCCAGCAGCTCATCGTCGATTTCGGCGGCCTGCGCTCGTTTCATCCCCAGGTCAAGGAGAAGGCCGGCCACAAGCCGCTCAAGGACATCAAGCTCATGAAGGAAGACGCCGCTGGCGTCGAGAAGCAGAGCGACGAAATCAAGAAGCGCTACGCCCAGCTATTCAAGGTGTGAGGATGCGACCATGACGAAGAAGCTTGCACGCCGGGACATTCTCAAGGGTACGGCTGCCGTTGCTGCCGCGGGACTGGGCGGCGCTGTCTTTGCGGCCCCGGCTCGTGCGCAGGCGCCGGCCGCGTCGGCAATCACGCCGGAGCTGATCGCCGCGGCGAAGAAGGAAGGCAAAGTCGTCTTCTATACGGCCATGGATCTGACGTTGGCTCAGCGCCTCGGGCGCGAGTTCGAGCAGCGCTTTCCGGGCATTTCGGCGCGCGTCGAACGCTCGGGCGCCGAGCGCGTGTTCACGCGCATTGCTCAGGAGTATGCGAGCAACATCTACGCCGTGGATCTCGCCAACACGTCCGATCTCGCGCATGTGAGCCACTGGAAGCGCGACGGTCTCATTACGCCGTATCTGCCCGAGGAGGTGGCGCAGCACTATCCCAAGCAGTACTACGATCCGAACGGCTTCTTCATCGTCACCCGCGTACTGGTCTCGCCGATCGGCTACAACACGAACATGGTGAAGCCGGAGGAGGCACCGAAGAGCTTCGCCGATCTGCTCGATCCGAAGTGGGCCGGCAAGATGGTGAAGGCGCATCCCGCCTACAGCGGCACCATCATGAACTCGACATTCCAGACGGCCCGCGATCTCGGCTGGGAATACTTCGAGAAGCTCGCCAAGCAACGGGTCATGCAGGTGCAGTCGGCGACGGATACGCCGAAGAAGATTGCGCTCGGCGAGCGTGCCATCATGGTCGACGGCGCTGGCTACCTGATCATCCAGTACAAGGAAAGAGGCGATCCGGTCGACATCGTCTACCCGGAAGAGGGGACGCCGCTCGCGACGAGCCCCAGTGTCCTGTTCAAAGGCGCGCCGAACCCGAATGCCGGCCGGCTGTTCCAGAACTGGATGCATTCGCGCGAGGCACAACAGGTCATCGTGAATTTCGCCCGCCAGTATTCTCCGCACAGCCAGACTGTCGAGAAGCCCGGTGTTCGCCGGCTCGCCGACATCAAGCTGATGAAGGAGGATGCCGAGGCGATCGAGAAGAACGCCGAGGATATCAAGAAGCGTTACTCGGCGCTGTTCAAGGTCTAGGGGGATCGTCGGCGGCAAGCTGGCGATCGCGCACACGAACAATGAGCAGGTGCATCGCATCATGACCATTGCACTGCCGGGGCAGAAAGCGGGCCGGCAAACCTTCAAGGTCGATCTGTCTGTCCCGCTGCTGCTCACGTTTGCGGTGCTGCTGTGCGTCCTCATCATCCTGCCGATCTCGTGGCTGGCGATCTACAGCGTCACGAGCGTCGATCCGGCAACGAAGGCGCGCTTTTTTACGCTGGCGCACTTCCGCACGCTGCTGAGTGATCCCGATCTCGTGCAGCCCTTGATCACGACGATGATCGTGGCTGTCAGCTCGAGTGTCGCCTGTTGTCTCGTCGCCGCGCCGATGGGATGGCTCGTCGCGCGCACCGACTTGCCGATGACGCGAACCATTCGCGCACTCGTCACGGCCTCGTTCGTGACGCCGCCGTTTCTCGGCGCGATCGCCTGGGAGATTCTCGCGGCGCCGAATAGCGGCCTGCTCAACAAGTTCTATCGCTTCGTCACCGGCGCGGAGATGGATGCCTATCTGTTCAACATCTATTCCATGCCCGGTCTGATCTTCGTCATTGCCTGCTACACATTTCCCTATGTCTTCGTGCTTGTGGCCAATGCGCTCGACCGCATTCCGGGCGATCTCGAGGACGCCTCGTCGATCCTCGGCGGCGGCGCCTGGACGACGGCGCGGCGCGTGACGATCCCGCTGGTGCTGCCCGCACTGCTGGCAGGTGCGCTGGTCGCGTTCCTGCAGGCGATGATCCTCTTCGGCTCGCCGGCGATCCTGGCGCTGCCGGCCGGCTTCCACACCATGACCACAAAAATCTGGAGCCTGTTCCAGTATCCGCCGAAGCCCGAGCTCGCCGCTGCAGCCGCGCTGCCGCTCCTGTTCCTCACCGTGATACTCCTGCGCGGCCAGCAGATGATCCTCGGCCGCAAGGGCTACTCGATCGTCGGCGGCAAGTCGGGCCAGCCGCGGTTGATCCGCCTCGGCTGGTTCGCCGTGCCGGCGATGACGTTTGTCGTGATCGTCCTGATGCTGCCGGTGTTCCTGCCCTACTTCGCGCTGGTGAACGCCGCCTTTTCACCGATTGCGACGACGCTGTTGACGCCCGCGACCTTCACCATGAAGAATTTCCACTTCACGTTCTTCGAGCTGTCGACGACGCATCTCGCGCTCAAGAATACGTTCATTCTCGGCGCGGCGGCGGCGACGATCGGCACCGTGCTCGCGCTCGTCATCAGCTACGCGACTGCCCGCAAAGCGATCACGGGTTATCGCGTTCTCGGCTTCCTGGCCACCGCGCCGCTCGCCATTCCCGGCATCGTGCTCGGCGTCGGGCTGTTCCTTGCCTACACGCGACCGCCGTTCGTGCTCTATGGCACATTGTGGGTGCTCCTGCTGGCGTACATCACCATCGAGCTGCCCGCCGCATATCAGCAACTTCAGTCGGCGTTTCGCGCGGTCCATCCCGAGCTCGAGGACGCGAGCCGGATTCTCGGCGCGACGCGGCTGCGTTCGCTGGTCGACGTCACGGCGCCGCTGCTGCGCACGAGCGTGCTCGCGACCTGGTGCTTCATTTTCGTCTCGACGATCCGTGAGCTTTCAGCGGCGATCATGCTCTTCACATCGGAGACCAAAGTCGTTTCCGTCCTGATCTTCGACCTGAAGGAAAGCGGCGATCTCGGCGCCATCGCGATCCTCGGCTTATCGATGCTGGTGCTCACCTTCGTCGTTATCATCTTCGTCAACCGCATCCCCGGATTCGGCAGCAGCGGCCTGCGCAATACGTGACGACGCAGCCGGATCCGGCTGTGGGGCGGCGCGCTTGTGGGCGCCTGGTCGGCACGCCTGCCTGCTTTCAGGTCATCTCAGAATTATCCGGCCGCTTCAGTCCGTAGTGGTCCCGTAGCGTGCGCCCTTCGTACTCGGCGCGGAACCGCCCTCTGCGCTTCAGTATCGGGACGACCTCCTGCGTGAACGCGTCCAGCATCCACGGCAGCACCGGGGGCATCACGTTGAAGCCGTCGGCGGCACCGCTGTCGATCCAGTCTTCCATGACGTCCGCTACCTGCTCGGGTGTCCCCGCGATGACGAAATGGCCGCGCGCACCAGCCAGCTTGGCCAGCAATTGCCGCATGGTGAGCTGTTCCCGGCGCACCGCGCCGACAATCAGCTCGGTGCGTCCGCGCGAGCTCTGGTTCTCCGCGGGATCCGGGAAATCCTCCGGGCGCAACACCTGATCGAGCTTGATGCCGGAGAAATCATACCCATCGAACCGATCGGATAGGCGGGTCAGGCCAATCTTCGTGTCGGCCAGCTCGTTGAGTTCCTGCTGCAGTCGATTGGCTTCGGTTTCAGTGCCGGCGATCATGGCGCTGATCCCCGGAAGCACGAGGAGCTGATCTACCGCGCGCCCCGCGTCCACGACGCGAGACTTGAGGTCGCGATAGAATTCCTGAGCCGTACCTTTCTGAATATGTGCGGTGAATACCGCCTCGGCATGGCGTGCCGCAAATGCCTTGCCGGTATCGGAGGAGCCGGCCTGTACCAGCACCGGCCAGCCTTGCGGACTTCGCGGCAGATTGAGCGGTCCAGCCACTTCGAAGTTTTGGCCTTTGTGATCGATCACCTTGACGTGATGCTTGTTGATGAAGACACCACCCTCACGGTCATCGACGACGGCATCGTCGCGCCAGCTGTTCCAGAGCTCCTTCGTGACTTTTACAAACTCCTCGCCGACGTCGTAGCGTTCCGCGTGCGAAAGCCGCCCGCCGCCGCCATAGTTTCGACTGCCGGCATTGCTGAATGACGTCACGATGTTCCAGCCGGCACGCCCCTGGCTGATGTGGTCGAGCGAACAGAACTGGCGCGCAAGATTGAACGGCTCGGTATGCGTGGTGGATGCAGTCCCGATGAGGCCGATGCGGCTGGTCGCATGGGCGACGGCGCTCAGTGTTGTGAGCGGCTCGAGCCAGATGCGCGCCGAGATATCGACATCCGGCGGCAGGTTCAGCACATCCGCCAGGAAGATCGAATCGAAATGGGCCGCTTCCGCCTTTTTCGCGCACTCGATGTAGTGCTCGATGTCCATCAGTGACCGCTTCGACGCGCGTGGATGGCGCCAAGCGGCCTCGTGATGACCGCGGCCGTAGATGAAGAGATTGAGATGAAGCTGCTTTTTCTTCATCGGAGGCTCCCAGTTAGCTCAAGGACAATTGCGTTCATGGCGGGCTTGGACCACGCGCCATGCTCATCGATCCGCACACCAGCAAGTGCCATTACTGCTGCATCCCCCATCGGACGATCGTCCGCTGCTCCAGCCGGCGGAAGATCACGTACTCGACGAAGAGGCCAATCAGAATGACGGCCAGCAGGCCGGCAAAGACGCCGGGAATATCCAGGTCGTTCTTACGTTCGAAGACGAACCAGCCAAGTCCGCCGGCGCCCGAACTCGCTCCGAAAACAAGTTCTGCGGCGATGAGCGTGCGCCACGCGAAGGCCCAGCCGATCTTAAGGCCAGCGAGAATGCTGGGCAGCGCGGCGGGGATCAGGATCTTCACGACGAGGCGGAGGCTCGAAAGCCCGTAGTTGCGGCCGACCATGCGCAGCGTGTTCGATACCGCCAGGAAGCCTGCGTGCGTGTTCAGCGCCACCGGCCATAGCACAGAGTGGATCAGGACAAAGATCAAGCTTTGATTGCCGAGACCGAACCACAGTAGCGCGAGCGGCAACAACGCGATTGCCGGCAGCGGGTTGAACATCGACGTGAGGATCTCGAGGAGGTCCCTGCCGATGCGAGTGTTCATCGCCAGCACCGTCAGAGTCGCCGCAAGGACAAGCCCGATGAGATAGCCGCGTGCGAGCACGCTGATCGACATCCAGACTTTCCCGAGAAGGCCTAGTGTCGTGATGTTCGTCCACAAGGCCGCGATCGTCTCGCTGAAGGTCGGGAACAGAAGGGAATTGTTGAGGTTGAGCGCGTAGGCCTGCCAGACGCACGCCAAAATAATGAGCAGGACGGCCTTTCGCAGCGGCTCGATCCGATAAGCGCGCTCCCAGATCGACAGCGACTTCTCGACAGTGCCGTAGTCGCCGTCGTCGGTGACCTCACGAATGTACGCCGGGCGCTTGGCAGCCGTATCAGCCATGATCGTCGTCCTCGGGATCCGGTTGATCGGCGAAGAGGAGATCGTGGATTGCGACGGAGAGCCTCTTTCCCGTCAGAGGCTCGATCTCATCCTTGCCGTTGCTATTGAACTCGGCGCGCACACGTCCCGGATGAGGCGACAGCAGTAGGATGCGCGAGCTCAGCAGCACAGCCTCCTCTATCGAGTGCGTGACGAACATCATGGTGAAGCGTGTGTCGTCCCAGAGCTGCAGGAGTTCGTCCTGCATCCTTCGCCTGGTCAGCGCATCGAGTGCCGCGAAAGGTTCATCCATCAGCAGGATCTCAGGTTCCATGGCCATGGCGCGGGCGATCGCGACGCGCTGCTTCATGCCCCCCGAGAGCGTGTGGGGATAAGAGTCGGCGAATTTTGTGAGCTTCACTTTCTCGATGTAGTGCATCGCCCGGTCGTCGGCCGCCTTGCCCGAGGCGCGCCCGCTTTCCGTCAACGCGAACGTGACGTTTTGGCGAACCGACTTCCAGGGAAGAAGCTGGTCGAACTCCTGGAACACCATGATCCGATCTGGTCCGGGCTTTCGGATCAGCTCTCCCTTGAGACGGATTTCCCCTTCCGCGGGCGCGATGTATCCGCCCACGGCCTTGAGAAGGGTCGACTTCCCGCAGCCGGAAGGCCCCAGAACCACAAAGCGATCCGACGCGTGGACATCGAAATCCACGCGGTAGGTCGCAACCACAAGATGGTCTGGGGTCTTGTACTGCAAGGTGACGCCGCGCCCGGCGAGGACAGCCTCTGCGCCCGTGGTTACATCGCTCTCATGCGCCCGAGGCTGACCGCTGCCGTCCCGCACTTCAGCAGCAGCCGTCCTCGCCTTGGCGTCACCCACCAGCATCGTCAGCTACCGCTCAGGCCATGCGAGAAGGAGAAGAAGTAGTCCTTCCACGAGGCTGGCTTGTTCTTGATGCGGCCGATGGAATGCAAGAATTCGGCGGCGGGCATCGTCGCACTCGGCTCGAGACGGAACTGGATCTTTGGGTTCTCGAGCATTGCGACGAGATCTTGAACCGTCGTTTTTTCTTTGGTTGTGCTCAGGTAGATCTCGGCGGCGCGCTTCTTGTCAGACCGCACGAGATCCATTGCCTGTCCCATCGCCTTGATGACGGTCTGACACGTCTTCGGATTGTCGTCGCAGAAGCTCTGAGCCGCATAGAGGAGGATGAGCGTGGCAGGGCCGCCGTAGACCTCATAGCTGTCGAGCACCGCATGGATGCCGGGCGTCTTCAACTGGATGAAGTCAAACGGGGCGGCGGTGAAATGGGAGTTGATCTGACCCGCGCCCGACAGCATGGCCGTCGTCGCATCGGGATGAGGCAGCGACATCGTGAAACGGTCCAGGCGCTCGAACTCTTTCGGCCCCCACTTCTTCGCCGCTGCCATCTGCAGCGTCACCGCCTGCATTGACGTCTTGACGGCCGGAAGCGCGATCTTGTCCTGCTCGGTGAAATCTTCGATTGATTTGATCTTGGGATTACGGGTGGTGAGCGTCATGGGGACGTCGCTCACCGCGGCGAGCGCTTTCACGTCGCCCTTGCCGCCCTTGCTTCGGTCCCAGAGCACAAGGAGCGGGCCGACGCCCCCGGCGGAGAGGTCCACGGCTTTCGCTAGCAGAGCATCGTTGACCGAAGCGCCGCCGGACAGGCGCGCCCAGGTTATCTTGAGATCCTTTCGGCCGTCAGCCGCAGCGGCCTTCTCGATCAAATGCTCATGTTCCATGATCACGAGAGGCAGATAGTGAATGCCGAACTGTCGCACGATGCGTAGTTCGGAAACTTCAGCTCGTGCGGGCCCAGTCACCGCGGCGGCGACAAGGCAGGCCAACCCGATCGCCAGCGATCCACGGCAAGCGCCAACACTCAGACTTTCTCTTATTGGCATTGTTTCCTCCTGACTGTGTTTACGAGAGGCCCGTTTTCCGGGCGCTTTGATATGCGATAGCACTGTGGCGACTACACTGGATGGTTGAGCGCGTTCGTCAGGGCCGACTTGACGATTTTGCCTCCTGCATTGCGCGGAATCTCGCCAACGATCTCGATCTGTCTCGGCTTCTTGAAATCCGCAAGTTGCTGCTTACAGTGCGACTGCACCTCCTCGAGCGTCAGCCGCGTCTCGTCGTTAAGGGCGATGAATGCCTTTACCACCTGCCCCCATGTCTCGTCCGTCATTCCCACCACCGCGCAGTCGCGGATCTTGGGATGCTCCATCAGGACGCTCTCTATTTCCGGCGGATAGATGTTCATGCCGCCGCTGATGATCATCTCTTGCACTCGACCGACGAGATGGAGATAGCCCTCCTCGTCGAGATAGCCGAGGTCGCCCGTGCGGTACCATCGACCGGAGAAGGCAGCGGCTGTTGCCTCCGGCGCATCGAGGTAGCGGCTCATCGTCGATGGATTGAGGCTCCAGACCTCGCCGACTTGGCGTGATGGCAGCGCCTCGCCGGACGGGCCTGCAATTTTGATCTTCACATTCGGGAACGGCTTGCCGACTGAGCGTGCCTTGCGCACCTGATCGCGCGGGTGCAGCACCGTCATGCTGTTGGATTCGGTGGCGCCGTAGAAATCAAAGAGTTGCGGCGAGAGCCGTCTTAGAACTGCTCTCTTTGTTGCCTGCGACAAGGGCGCGCCGCACGTTAGGAGCCGACGCAGGCTCGATAGATCGTATTCTGCGCGACTGTCATCGAGCTCAGTCAGAAGCATCGCAAGCATCGTCGGCACCGCCAGCGCCGACGTGATCTTCTCTTCCGAAACGAGACGAAGGAAGTTATGCGCATCGAAACGCGGCATGAGACGCACGCGTGCGCCGGCCTCGAGGTGCATCAGCGCCAGTGTCAAGCCTGCCGAGTGCACGAGCGGCATGGCACTGAGATAGAGATCGTCACGTGTCAGGCCGAACTCGACGATGCCGTTCGATATCCAGGTCATGCGCGCAAGGTGCGTCGCCAGAGCACCTTTCGGTTCTCCGGTGGTGCCGGACGTGAACATCAGGCTGAAGAAATCCGCTGGCTCTGCTGAGAGAGGCACATTGGCCGCCGACGATCGTTCCTCGGGCGTGTCGACCTCGACGATGATCTCATCGGGGCAAAGCTGCAGAAGCGCGGGATCGGCGAACGCAGGATGGCGATTGCCGTTGACGAGCACGGCCCGGGGCTTGGCGACGCGCACGAGCCTCGCCAGCTCAGGCGCTGTGAAGCGCGGATTGAGCGGGCAGAACACGGCGCCGGCACGCGCAGCGGCAAGTACGACCACAATGCAATCGCAGCCGTTCGGCAACACTGCAGAGACGACATCCCCGCGGCGTGTTCCTTTGTGGATCAGACGCGCCGCGAGGTGATCCACGCGCTCATGCAGCTGCCGATAGGTAAGTGCCGCCGATCCATCTTCCAACGCGATGGCATCCGGCGACACACGGGACCAATGGCGGCCGATCTCACCCACAACGGTGCTCGCGGCCCCCGCTTGCATCTCAGGGCGCTCCACGCCGCTTGGCTGAACGAACGCCGGGCTGGTAGCCGAGCCCTTCGGAGATAGCAGCAGCGGCATTGATGACGAACGGCGTGCACCGCTCGATGAGCTTTCGATCCATGCGGAATATAGGAATGGCGACGCCACAAGACGCGACCACTTCTCCGCTGTGGTCGCGTATGGGGGCGGCGATCCCGCCCATCTCGACGTGGTTCTCGCCCTTTGTGATGGCAACGCCCTTGCGCGCCACATCATCCAAGACAGCGCGAACGCGTTTTGGATCGACGATGCTGAGGGGAGTTACCGGCTTGAGTGGTCGCGCAAGGACTTTTTCGGTCATGTCCTTCCGGAACGCGATGATCGCCCTGCCGGTCGCAGTCAGATGTGACGGGTTGAGCTTTCCAAGCTGCGTCTGCACGCGGATCGACCGCGCGCTCTCGACCTTCGCGACATAGATCACGTCTCCCGAAGGATCGAGCATCGAGAGATGCACGGTCTCATCGGCGGCCGTCATGAGGCGCTCAAGATGCGGACGCGACAATGTCACCAGATCGAAATCCGCCAGGGCGGCCATGCCGATCCGCCACATCTTCAACGTCAGTCGGTAGTGTGCGGTGCTCGGATCCTGTTCGACAAAGCCGATGCCAATCAATGTCGCCAGACCGCGGTGCACGCTGCTTTTCGGCCTGCCGACCTTAGCTGCGAGCGCCGAGAGCGACATCTGGCCCTGGTGCTCTCCGAAAACCTCGAGGAGTTCGAATGTTCCTGCGGCTGACGCAATGAATCGGTTTCTGTCGACTGCCATCGCCCACAATTCTGCAGCGTAGAACATTCTGAAAGTATCATGCTGTCCCTTGGCACAAGGGTCAAGGAGAATACGGAAACCTACCGTTCTGCACTGTAGAACGAATATGCAATTGAGGTCCGGCTGCGATTGCTGGCGTGAGCTTGTCGGCCAATCGAAGTTTTCAGAGCTGATCCGGCCGAGGCTGTCGCTAATGATTGCGTTAGCCTCGGATGCTTGCGAAGCTATCGTTAGGTGAAGGCGGGGCGTCTGCGGCTCGGCTGTGAAGGGAAGAGAGCCCCGGTTGGCCGAGCTGGAGTTACTGGACGAGGAGTGGGCAATGGAAATCGAGAATCTGGACGCCATGCTGCAGAAGGCGTTCGACGCCAGCACGAAGATCTATCAGGAACGGGGCTTTCAGCGGCGCATTGGCTTCGGCAAAAAGCCCGCGATCGTCAGCGTCGACCTCGCCAATGCATGGACGCGGCCCGGCAATCCCTTCACCTGCGACATGACGAAGATGGACAATGAAATCATACCTGGCATGCAGCGCCTGCTCGAAGCATGTCGCAAGAACGGGCACGTCGTTGTCCACGTGACGACGGCTTACCAGAACAACGACCCTAATGATCCTCATACTGACATGGGGATGTGGCACCACAAAATCCCGATCGAAGCCGTCAGCCTCGCGGATGAGGACCTGTGGGCCATCGATAGCCGTATCGCACCGGTGAAAGGTGAATGGGTGATGATGAAGAAGAGGGCGAGCGCCTTCAGCGGCACGCCTTTGGCCGGCTATTTGCGCTCGTGCGGGGTGGACACGATCCTGGTGACTGGTGTGACTGCGACGGCCTGCGTGCGAACGACGATCTGCGATGGATTGGCGGACGGCTTCCGCACGATAGCCGTGCGGGAGTGCATCGGCGATCGTGTGCCTGGGGCGGTCGCTTGGAACCTCTACGACATCGATGCCAAGTTCGCCGACGTCGAGACGGTTGATACTTGTGTCAACTATCTCAACAATGTCGAAGGCTTCAACGAGCGTCGAGCTTAGCGCGGTGTGGACGGCAGGGCTGATAGGACTTGATGCTGACACCGAACGTGATTTAACGGCCCTTGATGGCATGGGGAGATTGGGATGAAGAGCAAGACTAAACTGACAGCTTGGTTGGCAGGTGCTGCCCTCGCAGCACTCGGCGCAACGTGGGGAGCCGCCCAGGCGGCCGATGATGAGGTGGCCGTCCTCGGGCTCTGGCCGTTCAGCGGTCCTTACGCCGATGTTGGCCCGCTCCTCGACCTCGGCGCCAAGGTTGCGCTCGATGAGGCCGGCTACAAAGCCGGCGGGAAGAAGGTCAATTACATCACGCGCGATAGCGAGACCAAAGCCGGCACCGCGACCCGCCGCGCCCAGGAGGCGATCGACGGCGACAAGGTGAAGTTCATGGTTGGCCCGTGGTCATCGGGAGTCGGGCTTGCGGTCACCGAGATCGCACGCAAGAACAAGGTCATGTACGTCTTCAGCGGCGGCACGGAGGATCTCTCCGGAAAGCGCTGCCACCGTTACGCCTTCCAGTGGGCTGCGCCAGCCTACACGGCCGTCGACGCGAACCTCAAAGCCTTCAAGAAGACGTTTCCAGAAGCCAAATCGCTCTATCTCCTAGTCGCGGACTATGCGTTCGGTTGGTCACTGCAGAAGTATGCGGAGCTGCTGGCGCCGAAGTACGGTCTGACGATCGCCGGCGCCGACCGTCATCCGCTCGGCCACCGGGAATTCTCCTCCTACATCACCAAGGCAGTCGCAGCGAACCCCGACGCGATCTTCATGGTCAACTTCGGTATCGACGCCGTCACGGCGCTCCGCCAGATCCATGGCTTCGGCTTCACCCCTAAGAAACCCGTGATCATGTCGTGGTCGTCCGGCGTCGAAGAGTTGGTCCAGCTCGATCCGGAGATGCGCAACAACCTCCTCGTCGGCACGAACTACTACTGGACGCTGGATACGCCCGAAAACAAGGCGTTCGTGGAAGCGTTCAAGAAGAAGAACAATGGCGTGCCACCTGGCTACGCTCCGGCGGCCGGCTACGCCATGATGAAGACGACGCTCATGGCGATGGACGCGGCGAAGAGCACTGATCCCGCAAAGGCGGTCGAGGCTATTGAGACGTTCAAGGGTCGGACGTTCCTGGGCGACACGTCCATCAATCCCAAGACGCATCAGATCGAGCGGCCGTACTTCGTCTTGAGAACCAAGCCGAAAGCCGAAATGAAGGGTGAGTACGATTTTGGCACCGTGATCGAGCAGAGCACGGTGATGCAGCCCGTCGATCTCAACGAGTGCAAAGACATCGGGCCTCTCTAACGAGGACCAGGTGATACGGCGATTGTCGACGCGTTCGGCGGTCGCCGTATTTCATTGAGCCAGTCGCGCGTCGGCGCCTCGTCCTGCGACCGCCGTCGCGCTCCCCACCAGCAGGGATCCGATGGGAATTCTCATAGCGAGCCAGATCCTGAACGGTCTGGCGACAGGCATGCTTTATGCACTGGTCGGCGTCGGTCTGACGCTTGTACTCGGCATGCTCAACATTCCGAATTTCGCACACGGGGTGCTCTATGCGTTCGGCGCATACTTCACCTACACGATCGTACAGCTGACCGGCTCATTCTATCTGGCAGTGCTTGTCGGGCCACTGTTTGTCGTGCTCATCGGCTTTGTGCTCGAGAGTCAGGGCATCCGACGGCTCTACTCTGCGCACCACGATTACCAGCTGCTGTTCCTGTTTGCCGTCGCCCTTATCCTTCAGGAGGCAATCATCCTGATCTGGGGACCGGTAGGTTTCTCGGTTTTGCCACCCAAGGCCCTGTCCGGCATCGTCGACCTCGGCTTCGTCATCTATCCGGCATACCGCCTTGCCCTCATCGTGGTGACGACACTCATCACGATCGCGCTGTGGCTCTTTCTTACGCGGACGAGCATCGGCGCCATCGTGCGGGCCGGCATGGAAAACCGCGAGATGATCGCGGTGCTCGGCACCGACATCAATCGCGTCTTCATGTGGACCTTCGGGCTCGGTGCCTATCTTGCTGGACTGGCGGGGGCGCTCGCCTCTCCGATCATCGGGCTCACACCATCGATGGGCGGCGATATGCTGCCGATCAGCTTCGTCATCGTCGTGATCGCAGGGCTTGGATCGATCCTCGGCGCGATTGCTTCGGGTGTTCTCATCGGCATAGCCCAGAGCCTGACGTCCATCTGGTGGCCGGAGGCATCGAATGCTGTGATCTATGTGCTGATGGGCCTGATGATCGTGCTACGCCCCCAGGGCTTGTTTGGAACACGGTGACATGAATAGGCTCTTCAATCTCCCCACTTTGATCACCATCGTCGCGATGATCATCCTGCTGCCGATCGTTCAGCGCCCCGTCGTCGCCGCCGAAGTCTTGACCTTGGGTATCGCCGCGCTCGCATTGAACCTGCTCCTCGGCTACACGGGATTGCTCTCTTTCGGGCACGCGATGTTCTTCGGCATCGGCGCCTACTGCACCGGCATCCTGGCGGTCAAATACGACTTCTCGGCATTCACCGCGATTCCGATTGCCGTGGTGGTAACCGCAGTCGTGTCGTGGCTGATCGGCCTCGTATGCGTGCGGCGGTCGGGTCTGTACTTCATCATGATCACGCTCGCCTTCAACCAGATGTTCTATTTCATCGCCTATTCGTGGACGAGCATGACCGGTGGCGAGGACGGCTTGCCGGGTTTGCGGCGACCTTCGCTCATCGCCGATCAGTGGTCGTTCTATATCTTCACTGTGATCGTGTTCCTGATCACGGTCGTGCTCATGAAGCGGTTCGTCGACAGCCCTACCGGCCGCATCCTGCAAGCCATCCGAGACAACCCCGCGCGTGCTGCGGCGA